>Ga0190270_10001394_pt1 | contig 11207 bp, 12 predicted proteins | sample Popmic320T_FD_133748 | JGI IMG/M metagenome (GOLD analysis project Ga0190270, IMG submission 133748) | Populus adjacent soil microbial communities from riparian zone of Weber River, Utah, USA - 320 T | ecosystem: Environmental > Terrestrial > Soil > Riparian zone | place: USA: Utah | collected... | reverse complement strand
GGCCGGCGAACACCCGGAACACGTCGCGCACATGGCACGCGTACTCGGTGGGCGACCAGGTGCTGTCGTCCGGACGCTCGCGGGCGTCGTCGCGTCCCAGCGCCTCCTCCCACCGTGGCAGCGCCGCTCGGACGCGGTCACCGACCGTGGTGGGGTCGACGTCGCCGGCCGAGAGACCGCACTCGGGGCACGGCTCCCGCAGCACCCAGGTCCAGTCCTTCGTGTCAGGGGTGATGGCCATGAGCGTCAGCGTGGCAGATCGTTAGGCTTCGATCCATGGACACGACGGCCGAAGAGCATCGAGATCACGCCAGGTGGCGGTCCGAGCCGGTCTCGTTCATCCGCCGCGGCGGACGTCTCACCGAGCGCCAGCGGCGAGCCTGGGACGACCTGCACGCCACCCACGTCATCGACCTGCCACGGCACGGGCCGAGCACGTCGGTCGACTCGGGTTTCCGCCTGGACACGGAGTCGCTGTTCGGCCGACAAGCACCGTTGATCGTCGAGATCGGCAGCGGCCGGGGAGAGGCACTCGTGACCGCGGCGGCCGAGCATCCCGAGCACGACTTCCTCGGCCTGGAGGTCTACGTGCCGGGCGTCGCGCAGACGCTGGTGACGATGCGCCATCAGGGCGTCACCAACGTGCGGCTGGCCGTCGTCAATGCCACCGAGGCGTTGGCCACGATGCTGGCGCCGGCCTCGGTGCGTGAGCTGTGGACGTGGTTCCCCGACCCGTGGCACAAGAAGCGGCACCACAAGCGGCGCCTGGTCACGGTGCCGTTCACGAGGCTGGTCGCTCGGGTGCTCGAGCCGGGCGGTACCTGGCGGATCGCGACCGACTGGGACGACTACGCCGACGTGGTCGCTGAAGTGCTCGCCACCTCGCCGTACGTCGATGGCGGCCGGGTGCCCCGCCATGCGGGGCGTGCGCTCACCCGGTTCGAGAGCAAGGGCGTCGCGGCCGGCAGGACCATCCATGACCTCGCCGCCCGACCTACACTGACCTCGTGACCGAGCCCACCCACGCCGAGACACTCGGCATCACCGAGGGATCGGTCGTCTGGGTCGTCGCGGACTCCGTGGAGGAGACCGCGTTGCTCGACCCGCTCCCTGACGGAGCCCACACCGTCGACGAGCCGATCGACCGCATGGACGCCGCGGTGCTCCTGGCCGACAACCTCGAGGCGCTGGAAGTCCGGCTCGACGAGGTGCTTCCCTCGCTGGGCTCGACGCCGGTGGCCTGGATCTCCTTCCCCTCGGGACACCCTCACAACCTCGACCGCGACGCTCTCGTGGCGCTGGTCGACGAGTACGGATGGGCCCTCGGCCCCGAGGTGCGCCTCGACGAGACGTGGTCCGCAGTCCGTCTGCGCCAGCTCTGAGCCAGTCGACGTGATGGCGTCGCCTTTCGCGTGGGACGATCGGGCCGCCCCCTGCGTGAAGGAGCGCCATGAGCGACGCCACCGGCACCATCGTCCTGATCCACGGCCTCTGGATGACCCCGAAGAGCTGGGACGGCTGGAAGGCACGGTACGAGGCGGCCGGGTACTCCGTCGTTGTTCCCGCGTGGCCCGGCGTGAGCGACGACGTCGGGGCGATGCGTCGTGACCCGTCGGCCCTGAACGGCCTGCGCATCTCGACGGTCGCCGACCACCTCGCCCGGGTCATCGAAGGTTTGGACGAGAAGCCGATCATCATGGGTCACTCGTTCGGCGGCCTGTTCACCCAGCTGATGCTCGATCGCGGCCTCGGCCGGGCCGGCGTGGCCATCGACTCGGCCCAGACGGCCGGTGTGCCGGCCCTCCCGTGGTCCGTCGTGCGAGCCGGCATGCCGGTGCTCGGCAAGCCGTGGACGGTGAACCGCACGGTCCTGCTCAAGCCAAAGGAGTTCCACTACGCGTTCACCAACTCGCTGTCGCGGGAGGAGTCCGATCGCGTCAGCGAGGAGCTGCAGATCCCGGCGCCCGGCAAGCCGCTCTGGCAGGCCGCGACGCATCTGCTCATGAACACCGGCGACTCCAAGATCGACTACGACAAACCCGACCGCGCTCCCCTGCTGTTCGTGGCCGGCGGCAACGACCACATCGTCCCGGCGTCGGTGAACCGCAAGAACGCCAAGCGCTACAAGTCCGGCGTGGTCGACGTGAAGGAGTTCCCGGGCCGCACGCACTACGTCGTCGGCCAGGACGGCTGGGAAGAGATCGCCGACTACGCGCTCACCTGGGCCGAAAGTCACTGAGGGGACGGTGCTCCCGGTGGGGCTCGAACCCACACTGGGGCGGTTTTAAGCCGCCTGCCTCTGCCAATTGGGCTACGGGAGCGGCGCCAGCCTAGTCGCGCACCTAGGCTGACGACATGGCTGAGCTGCGCTGGACGACGGCCTTTCTTGACCTGCCGGCTGCCTCGATCGACGCGGACACGGCGTTCTGGCGGGCGGTCACGGGCAGCGGGCTCTCGTCCACCCGCGGCGAGCGCGACGAGTTCGCCACGTTCGTCCCCCGCGACGGCGACCCGTACCTGAAGGTGCAGCGCATCGCCGACGGACCGCCCCACATCCACCTCGACCTGCACACCGACGACGTGACGGGCTTCGTCGAACATGCGCTGGCCGGCGGCGCTCGGGTGCGGCAGCCCGGCGACCACGTCGTCATGACCTCACCCGGTGGATTCACGTTCTGCGTCGTCCCGCTCCCACCGGGCAAGAGCGTCCCGTCGCCGGTGCCGTGGTGGGGCGGGACGAGCATCGTCGACCAGGTCAGCCTGGACATCCCGGGCCCGCTGCTCGACGTCGAGACGGCCTTCTGGGCTCGACTCACGGGCTGGGAGCACACCGAAGGTCGCTTCCCTGAGTTCACTTGCCTCGAGCGTCCCGAAGCTCAGCCGTTGCGGCTGCTGCTGCAACGTCTCGAGTCCGACGAGGGGTCGGTTCGCGCCCACTTCGACCTCTCCAGCGCCGACCGCGTGGCCGAGGTGGTCCGCCACCGCTCGCTCGACGCCGAGCTCGTCAGTGAGCCCGGCAACTGGACCGTGCTGCGTGACCCCGCTGGCTTGGAGTACTGCGTCACCGACCGCGATCCGGCTACGGGGAAGCTGCCGCCGGTCCGCTGACGTCGACGACGTTCACCAGGGGCCGGCCGGACTGCAGCCGCGCGACCTGCTCGCGCACCAGCGCCTCGACGCGGTCGTGCATGGTGAGCACGGCTCCGCCGACGTGCGGGGAGATGAAGACGCCGGGCGTGGACCAGAGCGGGTGATCGGGCGGAAGCGGCTCGGGATCCCAGACGTCCGACGCGATCCGGATGTGGCCGGTGGCGGCCTGACGGGCGAGCGCGTCGGTGTCGGCGACCTTGCCCCGCGAGACGTTGACGACCAGCGCACCGGGCCGCATCGCCGACAGGAAGGTGTCGTCGACGAGGTGGTGCGTCTCGGGGCCGTACGGCACGGCCACGACGACCGCGTCAACGGTCGACAGGAGGGACGGCAGCTCGTCGATGCCATGGATGTCGCCGTGCTCGTCGCGACGGGCCGTGCGGGCCACCCGCACGAGCTCGACACCGAACCCGGAGAGCCGCGCTTGCACCTCGGTGCCGATGCCGCCGTACCCGAGCAGCAGGATGCGGGAGCCGAGCAGGCCGGGATGCCAGGCCCGCACCCAGCGACCCTCGGGCATCGCCCGGGCGAACTCGTCGAAGCCGCGCATGGCGGCGATGAGGAGGCCCACGGCGATCTCGGCCGCCGGGCCCTCGTGGACCCCGACGGCGTTGCACCAGGTGATGCCGGCAGGCACGTGGCCGACGGCGTCGTCGTAGCCGAGCGTCTGCGACTGCACGGCGCGCACGCGCTCGGCGTCGAGCAGGCTCAAGTCGCCCTGGAGGACGTACGGCCGGACGGCGAGGTCGATCGGGCCACCGCCGGGCAGCGGGCTCGCGAAGTCCCAGACCACGGTCTCCACGTCCGGCAAGCCGGTGAACCGCTCCTCGGTTCGCTGGTCGGGCAGGCTCAGGCGCACCGTCATCGCCCATCCTCCGCGACACCCCAGGCGATGCCGTCGAGAATGTCGTGCTCGCTGATCAGCACGGAGTCGGTGCCGAGCGGCAGCTGCTCGAGCACCCGGTCGAAGACGAGCGCACCGCCGCCGATGACGTCGGCGCGGCCGGGGTGCATGAACGGCAGCGCACGGCGGTCGGCGACCGACATCTGTGCCAATGACAGGCAGGCCGACCGGAGCTCGTCGACCTCCAGCCGGGCCCCGTGGATGGCGTTGCGGTCGTAGGACGGCAGGCCAAGGGCGTGCGCCGCCACCGTGGTGATGGTGCCGGCGACACCGACGACCGAGTCGACCGCCTCGAGCCCACTCACGGCCGGTGCGAGCACCGAGTCGAGGTGATGCATGGCCGTCGTGACCTCGGCAACCGGCGGCGGATCGCTCGGCAGGAAGCGCTCGGTGAGCCGCACGGAGCCGATGTCGAGCGAGGTCGACCACTCCACGTCCGACCCCTCGCCGAACACCAGCTCGGTGGACCCTCCCCCGATGTCGACCACCAGCGTGCGCGTGGGCTCGAGGCCGCGGGTGGCGCCGACGAACGACGCGAGGGCTTCCTCCTGGCCCGTCAGCACCTGCGGGCGGACGCCGAGGATCGACTCGACCGAGGACGCGAAGTCGTCGGCGTTCTCCGCGTCACGCATGGCCGACGTGGCGCAGAACCGGACGCGGCCGGCGCCCAGCATCGCGATCAGCTCGGCGTACTCGCGGGTGGCCTGCAGCGTGCGACCGACCGCCTCGGGGGCGAGGCGGCCGGTCGCGTCGACGCTTTGGCCGAGGCGCACGATGCGCATCTCGCGCACCAGCTCTGACGCTGTGCCATCGGTGATGTCGGTGACGAGCAACCGGATCGAGTTGGTCCCGCAGTCGATCGCGGCGACCCGGTCTCGGCGAGGCATGCACCGAGGATAGCGATGCGCGCCCCTGCTCCTCAGGCCGTCGAGCGGGTTCCCTGGACGGCCGTGCTGTCGTCGTCCAGCATCGTCTGCTCGTCGAACGGATCGCGCCCGGCCAGCACGTGATCGAGCCGGTTGCGGTCGAGCGTGTTCGTCCAGCGACCCACCAGCACCGTGGCGATGCTGTTGCCGGCGAAGTTGGTGAGCGCACGAGCCTCGGACATGAACCGGTCGATGCCCACGATCAGACCGACGCCATCGACGAGGTCGGGACGGTGCGAGTTGAGCCCGCCGGCCAGGGTCGCCAGGCCGGCTCCCGAGACGCCCGCCGCGCCCTTCGACGCGATGATCATGAACAGGAGCAGGGAGATCTGCTCACCGATCGAGAACGGCGTACCCACCGCCTCGGCGACGAACAGCGACGCCATCGTCAGGTAGATCGCCGTGCCGTCGAGGTTGAACGAGTAGCCGGTCGGCACCACGACGCCGACGGTGGTCTGCTGCACGCCGGCGTGCTCCATCTTCGCGATGAGCCGCGGCAGAGCCGTCTCGGAGGACGACGTCGACAGGATCAACAGGAACTCCCGGCCCAGGTAGCGGAACAGGCTGAGGATGTTGATCCCGGCCACGACCTTCAAGAGCGTCCCGAGCACGACGAAGACGAACAGGAAGCAGGTGAGGTAGAACGCGAACATCATCGTGGCCAGGCTCTGGAGCGCGTCCATGCCCGTCTCGCCGACGACCGCCGCCATCGCGCCGAACGCTCCGACGGGGGCCAACCACATGACCATCGCCAGCACGCGGAACACGAGCCGCTGCGCGTGTCCGACGCCGGTGAGGATCGGTTGTCCGGCACTTCCCATGGCCTGGAGCGCGAACCCGACCACCAAAGCCACCAGGAGCGTCTGCAGGATCTCGCCCGAGGTGAGCGCGGACACGAGCGTGTCCGGGATGATGCCGAGGATGAAGTCCCAGGTGCCGACAGATTCCTCGACCTCCGCCTTGCCGGTGCCTGCGATCTCGTCGGTGAGGTTGAGACCCGCACCGGGCTTGACGATGTTGCCGACGAAGAGCCCGATGGCCAGGGCGAACGTCGACATCGTCAGGAAGTAGCCGAGCGCCAGGCCGCCCACCTTGCCGACCTGGGCCGCGTTGGCCACCGAGCCGACGCCGAGGACGATCGTGCAGAAGATGATCGGCGCGATCATCATCTTGATGAGTCCGATGAACAGCTCGCCGAGCGGCTTCAGCTGGACGGCGAAGTCGGGTGCAGCGAAGCCGAGCACGATGCCGGCGCCCACCGCCACCACGACCATGATGTAGAGCCAGTGGGTGCGGTCCCGCTTCACCGGCTGGGTGCTGGCGTTCGACGCCATGATGACCTCCTGAGTGATCCTGTGTTCGGACGACATCCTCGTGACGATCGCGGCCCGGATGGCCTTGCGTTCATTGAGTTCGTGACCTGCCTCACACCGCAGGCCGTTCATGGGCGAGGATGCGATCGTGTTCGCCCGCCGGGACGCCTCCGTCGCCCGCCAGCTCCTGGTGTGGCAGATCCTCGTGGTCACCGTCCTCGTGGTGGGTGGGATCGTGCTCGCCGTCACGGATGCCCGCTCCGATGCCACGGCGATCGCCCGGCAACGCTCGCTCGACCTCGCCGTGTCCGTGGCCGACTCGCCTACGGTTCGCTCGGCCCTGCGTCTTCCGAAACCGTCGGAGGAGCTGCAGCCGTTCGCCGAGGCGGTGCGCCGCGACACCGGCACCGACTTCGTCGTCGTGATGTCGCGGCAGGGGCGCCGCTACACCCACCCCAACCCCGAGAACATCGGCAAGCAGTTCCTCGGCACGATCACCGCTGCCCAGGCGGGACACCGGCTCACCGAGACGTACACCGGCACTCTGGGACCGTCGGTCCGGGCGGTCGTACCGGTGTTCGACGACGGTCGCGTCGTGGCCCTGGTGTCCGTCGGCATCACCACGGAGAAGGTCGATCGCGAGGTGAGGCGGGCGGTTCCGCGCATCGGGGGTGCCGCTGCCGCGGTCGGTGCCATCGGGATCGTCGGCGCCTGGCTCATCCATCGACGCCTACGCCGCCAGACCCATGGCCTTGGCGAGCGGGAGATCACCCGGATGTTCGAGTACTACGACGCCGTCCTGCGCGCCGTGCGCGAGGGGCTGCTGCTGCTCGACGACGATGATCGGATCGTCCTGGCCAATGACGAGGCCGGCCGGCTGCTCGGCCTCGACGAGCGAGCGGTGGGCAGCGCGTTCGCGGACCTCGGCCTCGAGGTCGACCTGGACGACGCGGCGGAGTCGGTACAGGTCGTGGGCGACCGGACGCTCATCGTGAACCACGCACCGGCGCGGTGGGAAGGTCGGACCGTGGGATCGGTCGTCACCTTCCGGGACCGCACCGAGCTGCAGGCGGTCACGGCCGAGCTCGACACAGTGCGCGGGCTCGCCGATGCCTTGCGCGCCCAGAGCCACGAGACGTCCAACCGGCTGCACACGATGGTCTCGCTCATCGAGATCGGCCGTCCGGCGGATGCCGTCGCGTTCGCCACCAGCGAGCTCGACCTCGCACAGGCCCTCACCGACCGGATGGTCGAGTCGATCGAGGAGCCGGTTGTCGCCGCGTTGTTGCTGGGCAAGTCGGCCCAGGCCGCCGAGCGTGGCGTGCAGCTGTCGCTGTCAGACACGTCGAGCGTCACCGGCATGCTCCTCGCGCCCCACGAGACCGTGACGGTGCTGGGCAATCTGCTCGACAACGCGATCGACGCGGCTCAAGGCTCGGAGCGACACAGCGTGACGGTCGACTTGCTCTCGACGGACGAGCGGCTCGACGCCCGGATCGAGGACAGCGGCCCCGGCGTCGCCGATGGAGACGCGGAAGCGGTGTTCGAGCGTGGATGGACGACCAAGGAGCACGACGGCGATGGCCGCGGGCTCGGGCTCGCCCTCGTTCAGCAAGTCGTCCGGCGCCACGGCGGTTCGCTGCAGCTCGATCAGAGCGAGCTCGGCGGGGCCGTGTTCACCGTGAGCCTGTCGCGTCAGGACCCATCATGAGCATCCGGGTCCTCGTGGTCGAGGACGATGCGGTCGCCGCGGAAGCCCATGCGGCGTACATCGAACGAACGAGCGGTTTCACCCTCTCCGGCGTGGCGCAGTCCTTCCAGGACGCCGTGCGGTTGCTCGGTGAGCACGAGATCGACCTCGTGCTGCTCGACCTGCACCTGCCCGACGGCAGCGGACTCGACCTGCTGCGACAGCTGCGCGCCACGGCCTACCCGTGCGATGTCATCGCGGTGACGTCGGCACGCGATCTCGAGATCGTGCGCCGCGCCGTGTCCCAGGGCATCGCCGCGTACGTGCTGAAGCCGTTCACGTACTCGATGCTCGAGTCGAAGCTGCGCCAGTACGCCAGCTTTCGGGCGGAGGTCGAACGCGACGCAGGTGCCGTCAGCCAGGAGGACGTCGACACGATGCTCGGCATGCTTCACTCGACCCAAGGACCGTCGGCGCTGCCGAAGGGACTCAGCAGCGAGACGCTCGACGACGTGCGGGGCGCCCTCACCCAGGCCGAGGGCATGACGGCGACCGAGGTGGCCGAGCTCATCGGCTCGTCGCGCGTGACCGCCCGGCGCTACCTCGAGCACCTGGCCGACGATGGTGTGCTTGAACGCCGGACCCGGTTCGGCGGTGCCGGAAGGCCGCACGTCGAGTACGTCGTGAAGGGCGATCAGTCCGGCTGACCGGGAATCCTCTGCACGTGCTGGTCGGGCTGGTAGGTCTCGAACGTGGCGCGTCCGATCGCGAACAGGCCGCGATTGGGGACCGGGAAGCCGCCCAGTCGACGCTGCCGGGGCACTCGTTCGGGTTCTCCCAGAGACTCACCGCGAAGCGATGCCTCGACCTTCGTCGTGGCCCAGACCCGGAGCGGATTCACCGTGAACCACTGCTCGCTCGGCACGCGACCGTGCAGCCGGATCTCCTCGGCGCCCAGCAGTGGCCCGGCCACGCGGCCCATCAACCCGAGGACGAGGTTGCTGTTCCACCAGGAGTCCGGCAGGCGCGAAGCCAGCACACTCATCGCGGTGGTAGCGGCGGTTCGGGTGAGTCGGGTGCGCCACTCGAGGAGGCCGTCGATACGGACGTCGAGAGTCCAGGGATCTGGCCACTCGACGGTGATGTCGCACTCCTCGGCGGCGGTGAGGCTCGGGCCGAAGTATCGCGGGCACGCGAGCAACGGCGGAACGTCCGCCCACATCCTCCACCGACCGTCCGGGTCGCAATGCCAGACGGCCGTGTAGCCGGCCCCGAGAGAGGTCTGCGGGAACCGGCGCATCGCCAGCACGTGGCCGGATCGGAACGGCTGGCCCATGACGCCATAGCCGACGAAACGTTCATCCTCACCCGGCGGGAGGATGGCCGTCTCTGTGTCTGCCGCATAGTCGGCGGGTGGCTTCATGACGGCGGCTCGCACGGCGAGCCGGACCACCAGTCGCCGAGCAACGTCACGGCCTCGTCTCCGAGCGGGTTGGCGCCCGGTCCCTTGGCCAGCGCGTGACCGACGAGCACGTGCAGACACTTCACCCGATTCGGCATTCCTCCGGCCGAGACGCCCTCGATCTCCGGCACGTGCCCGAGTGCTTCTCGCTCGGCCAGGTACGAACGATGCGCTCGTTCGTACGCATCCGCGAGTGCCGGATCGCCAGCGAGCCGTTCGGTCATCTCCGCCATCAGGCCGGACGCCTCCAGCGTGCCGATCGCGCCGGACAGACGCGGGCAGGTGACGTAGAACAGGGTCGGAAACGGCGTGCCGTCCGGCAGCCTCGGCTCCGTCTTGACGACGTTGGGGTGCCCCGAAGGGCATCGGGAGGCGACCTCCACGATGCCGCGCGCCGGACGTCCGAGCTGCTCGGCCACCGTGTCGAGATCGGCTGACGCGACACTCACCGCTTCTTCAGCACCTCGTCCGGGTCTTTCACCGGCTTGGCCTTCTCAGGCTCCTTGCCGGCCTGCTCGACACTCCCCCAGAGCGTGTCGTACCACTGCCGGTCCTGGGCCGACGGCGGCGCGTCGAGCGTCGGGACCTCTCCCTGTACCGCCCCGTCACTGCCGATGACGCGGTAGCCGACTTCTCCGGGCATGACCCACCCGAACCGGGCGCGCGCCTGTTGCTTGATGTATGCCGGGTCGTTGAACCGTGCCCTGGTGTCCTTGAGCTGGCCGATCGCCTCGCGACGCATCACGATCTCGGCCTTGGCCGCCTGGATCTCGCCGCGTTGCTCCCACCAGGCGTGCAGGGCGGACGTGTACGAGGCGACGAGGAGCAGGACGACCGACAAGAGAACGACCGCCCGGGTCGTGAACCGCGGAGCCTGGCGTCCGCGCGGCGTCTCCGGACGCCCACGCCCGGCGCCGACCGGGCGCCGGCTCGCCGTCGACGACCCGCCCGGACGTCGCGTCGACGACCGGCCCGGACCGCGCGACGAGGACGGCATGGGCCTAGAGCACCAGCCGCGGGAACGCGCTCGCGCCGGCGTAGACCGCCGAGCTGCCCAGCAGCTCCTCGATGCGCAGGAGCTGGTTGTACTTGGCCACGCGGTCGGACCTGGCGGGTGCGCCGGTCTTGATCTGGCCGCAGTTCGTGGCGACCGCAAGATCGGCGATGGTGACGTCCTCGGTCTCGCCGGAGCGGTGGCTCATCATGCAGGTGAAGCCATGGCGGTGGGCGAGGTCGACGGAGTCGAGGGTCTCGGTGAGCGAGCCGATCTGGTTGACCTTCACGAGCAGGGCGTTCGCGGCGCCCTCGCTGATGCCGCGGCCGAGTCGCTCGACGTTCGTGACGAACAGGTCGTCGCCGACGATCTGCACCTGGTCGCCGATGGCGTCGGTGAGGGCAGTCCAGCCGTCCCAGTCCTCCTCGTCGAGCGGGTCCTCGACGGAGACGATCGGGTACGAGGCCACCAGGTCGGCGTAGTAGTCGGCCATCTCGGCCGACGTCTTGGCCGCTCCCTCGAACGTGTAGGTGCCGTCGTCGCAGAACTCCGACGCGGCGACGTCGAGGGCGAGCGCGATGTCGGTGCCGAGCGCAAATCCCGCCTCCTCGACCGCTTTCGCGATGAGATCGAGGGCGGCCCGGTTCGACGGCAGGTCGGGCGCGAACCCGCCCTCGTCACCGAGGCCGGTGGACAGGCCGTCGGCCTTCAGCACCGACTTGAGGGCGTGGTAGACCTCGGCGCCCTGGCGCAGGGCCTCGGCGAAGG
>Ga0190270_10001393_pt1 | contig 11212 bp, 12 predicted proteins | sample Popmic320T_FD_133748 | JGI IMG/M metagenome (GOLD analysis project Ga0190270, IMG submission 133748) | Populus adjacent soil microbial communities from riparian zone of Weber River, Utah, USA - 320 T | ecosystem: Environmental > Terrestrial > Soil > Riparian zone | place: USA: Utah | collected... | reverse complement strand
GCGGAGGCCTGCAAATGCGGCGTGTCTTGCGTTCCGCCTGCCTTGCCTATGAGGGTCGCGCGACCACGCCCGCCTGCTGTCCCTCCCGTTATTGTCCATCCTCTCAGTCGAACGTCTTAAGACAAGCAAGGCTCGAGACTCCGGTCCCGGCCGCAAGACACCCTATCGCGTAAGGAGGCATGCCATGGCGACGAAGCAGAACTTCAAACCGGAAGAGTGGACCAAGATCTTGGAGAGCACGATGCTGGCCGGCATGGCGGTGACCGCCGCCGAGCCGAGCGGCCTGTGGGGCGCGCTAAAGGAGGCGTTTGCCTCGAGCTCGGCGCTTGCTGCGGCGAAGCGGAATGCGGGCTCCAACGAGTTGGTCAAGGCGGTGGTCGCCGATTTCGAGACGAAGGAAGGGCGGGCCGCGGTCAAGGAAGCGCTGCGCCAGCATCTCGCCGGCGCCACCAAGCCCGCCGATGCCGTGCGACTCTCGCTCGACAATCTGAAAGAGGTGTCGGCGATCCTCAACGCCAAGGCGCCGCAGGATGCGCCCGGATTCAAGGCTTGGTTACAGACGATCAGTCAGAACGTGGCCGAGGCCTCGTCGGAGGGCGGTTTTCTTGGTATCGGCGGCGTGCGGGTGAGCGACGCCGAGCGGGCGACGCTCGCGGACATTTCGAAGGCGCTCGGTACCAACGCCTGAAACGCCGCGCGCGACATCGGAGACAGAGCCCCGCGCGGCTCTCTCTCTCTCTCTCTACTTCCCGATGCAGGATGACCTACAAGGCGATGCAATTGGGCCGCCCGAGACACGAAGGAGTGCAGTCGAATGCAGCGTAAGCAGGCTTTGTTCTTTGCTTTGTTGGTGGGCGCCGCCTCGATCGCGGGGCCGGCTTTGGCGGTAACCGCCTATTCTCCAACTGGCCATCTCAATGTGAGGAGCGGCCCAGGCTTCCAATTTCCGGTTGTGAGCCAGATCCAAGCCAATGTTCAGGCCCAGATCACCGGATGCGTGTCCGATTATTCCTGGTGCAGCGTTGCCCTCCCGGACGGGACGACCGGCTGGGCATCGGCTCCTTATCTTGTCACCAAAGCCGCCGGTCAGCCCAAGAATCTCCAGGTCGCCGGCGCTCAACTCGGCATCCCCGTGGTCGTGCCCGTGAACACAGGCTCAAACGTCGTCGCCACGCCGCCGGTCGGCGCGATGGTGGGCGTTCCGCACACTGTCGGTCTCGTCCAGCCGATCGTTCCGGCGCCTGAGGTCGTCACCTATGTGACGCGGCAGACGATCGCGCCGGTCATCGTCAATGGCGAGTGATGGTCGGCGCAGTGTTGCCTCCGGCCGCGCCGGTCTACACCATTCCGGCCTCGCCCTACGTCCATTCCTACATCAACGGCCAAAGGGTTTTGGTCGAGCCCGCAGCAAGGAAAATCGTCTACATCGTCAGATAGACGTTTATCGGAGCAGCTCTTGTCCAGTCAGGCGATCGAGCCGATGACGCCCTCGATCAGATAATTGGTCTGCTGAAGTTCGTCGGCATAGGGGCCATAGGCCGTTCCGGCCGGCACTACGAGCTTGCCGGTATTGTCCTTGATCGGACCGACGAAGATTGCGTCTCCGTTCCGCATCGCCTGCATGGCGGTCTTGGCGGCGTTGATCGCCGCAGGGGTCGCTTCGGCGCCGAACGGGCTCGATCGGACATAATCTTTGTCGTAGCCGCCGGTGAGGAAGTTCGGCAGGCTTCCGCCAAGCTGCAGCGTTTCAACGAATTTCTCGAACATTTCGGTCCAGTTGTAATCGGCGCCGGTGATGTAGCCCTTGGGGGCGAGCGGGTCTTGGTCGAAGGCGTGACCGCAGGTCTTGACGCCGCGGCGCTCGGCCGTCTCGACGACAACCTTCGGGGCGTCCAGATGACACGTAATGACATCGCAGCCCGCGTCCACGAGCGTATTCGTCGCCGCCGCGTCGCGAGCCTGATCCTCCCACCCCCCGGTGAAGATGACCCGCACGGTCGCAGCGGGATTGCCCTGGCGGCTGCCCAGAAGAAACGAATTCACGTTGAGGAGCACGGTGCCGAACGGCATGCCGGCTACAAAGCCGAGCTTGTTCGTGGTCGTGCTCAAGCCGGCGGCAACGCCGTTTACATAGTGGCCTTGGTTGATCAATGCGTTCTGGCTGCCGACGTTGCGCGGGTTGGCGGCGTTGGCGAGTGCCGAAGCTTGGCGGAAAGCGACATCCGGATATTTCTTGGCGATCGCCAGCAGGAAAGGATCGTGGTCGAACGACGTTGAAATGATCAGGCCGGCGCCATGGCCGGAGATCAAGTTCTCCAGCGCCGCGGTGTAGGCTCTGGTTTCGGAATCGTCCTTCCCGCTGCCGTAATCGGTGCTTTCCGGAAGGTAATCGGCTTCGACCACCCTTGCATTTGGAACTCCCTTCAGCGCTGCGGCAGCAACCGCGTGCGACTGGTTCCAGCCCCAATCCAGGCGCGGGCCGATATAGACGAAGCCGACGGTAAGATCGGCTGCGCGTGCGGAGCGCACCGGCAGAGTGCCAGGGACGAGGCTCGCAGCGCCGAGCAGGGCCAGACCTTTAAGCGCCTCGCGCCGATTTGCAACGTATCCGGACATCGCCCTCTCTCCGTAAGCTGGAGAGCCGCAGACCGCGCGCTCGCCGTGGGACTGCCGAGAACTTCCAATGCCTCAATTACCCTTCAAAGGCCGGCAGTTGACTGCGATCGTCTGCATGGTCCGCCCAGCCTTTCCATCGCAACCCAAACGCGTTTTGTTGCCGAACGGCGGGTCTAGAAAATATTCATAATCGTCTGGATCATCATGCTCGACGAGCCGATACAATTTGTATGGGCCGCTGTCGCAGACCAGTTGCTCGCTATCGACGAACAGCGAGGCCGGCAGAACGAAGATATGCTCGACATTTGGATTTGCCGCGCACCATTTTTCTTGAAGGTCGGCATGATCTTTTGCCTGAATGATCAGCGTGTCGGAGGTCGCTGGCACGGAATCGGAAAATGCCGGCCCGGCGCTGGACAGCACCGCCGCAACCGCCACGGAAACGAAAAGTCGGTCCACCTTCTGCCTCCTGCGCTTGAACTGCCCCGATTGATGGCACCACCAGCGAGGCTGGTACTATTATACATCGTAAACATATCGCGTTGCTTGGCTGCAAAGCCTGAAGCAGCGACAACGCCGGGCGGGGCGGGTTCATCGAGGCTGAATGCTGGGTATAGGGGACGCATGGCGTTTGATCTTGCGCGCCGCGTCGGTTAACAAGGCGCGCGGGCAATGCCGCTAACGAGGGAAACAGAATGTTGCGAGGCGCTGGTGGATGGCTGCTGGTCGGTTGCGTGGTCTTGGTCGCGCACGGCGCGCAGGCCGCCAACCTTTCGGTATCGTTGAGGAATTTCTACACAGAATACGAGGTGGTGAAGCAGTGCCTGGTTCAGGCGCAGCTCCCGCCGGATGACGCCGAGACCGCCAAGGCGGCGATCGGCAAGATCGAGACGCATTATCTGCAGCGCGATGCTTCTATCAACAAGGATCGCTTGCTGAAAGAGGCCGTTGCCAACAAGGACCAGGGCTTGAAGATGGTGACCGCCACGCGCAAGGTCGATCTCCGGCAATATTGCCGCGTTTCCTTGAACGAGCTGCTGACCAAGGCCGAGGAAATCGGGGCAAGCGTTAAGCCACAATGACCCCGGCAGCGGTCGGGGATCGGTGTCGTCGTTGATACCAACCATAATTGGCCTTCGCGCTTTCTTGGCGCTTGTCCCTTTGGTCGTTGGGCTCGGCCAGATCCTCACCCATGCCGCGGAGGCCGCAGACTTCATCGGGTTGGTCGATATCGGCGGCGGTCGCAAGATGTATCTGGACTGCCGCGGCACGGGGTCGCCAATTGTCGTGTTGGTGGCCGGCCTTAGAGCGTCCGCCGAGGATTGGACTATCGCCGCGAAGCCGGGCCCGCGCGTGTTTCCCGAAATCGCCAAGGTCACCAAAGTCTGCGCTTACGATCGTCCCGGAACGCCGGTCGGCGAGCAGCCGAGCCGAAGCGGCCCGGTTCCGCAGCCGACCACGGCGGAGAATGCGGTCGCTGATTTGCATGCGCTGCTGAGTGCCGCCGGAGAGACGGGGCCCTATGTGCTGGTAGCCCATTCTTACGGCGGCCTGATCGGCAGGCTCTATGCCAGCACCTATCCCGACCAAGTAGCCGGTCTCGTGCTCGTTGATGCTCTCAGCGAGGGGATCCAGGATGCGGAGACGCTCGAGCAGTGGGCGATCCAGCGCAAGCTGATCGAGGGCGACGTCCGCGAAGGCGTGGCCGAATACCCGGCCCTTGAGAGGATCGACGTCGATAGCAACTTCGACCAGCTTCGCGCTGCCCCGCCATTGCGTCAAATGCCGCTGATCGTATTGTCGGCGGACCGTGCCTGGGGGCCGCAAATCCCGGCAATGATCGAGGCCGGGATATTGCCGGCCGACGTGCCGCCGGATTTCGGCTATGTCACTGATGCCGCGCAGAAACAGGCCCACGCGCAGCTTGCCAAGCTCGTGCAGAATTCCAAGCACGTCACCGACACCGATAGCGGCCACGAGATCCACAAGGAGCAGCCGCAACTGGTGATCGACGCGATCCGCGAAGTTGTCGAGGCTGTCCGCAGCGGGAGCCGGCAGTTGACGCGCTGAGGCGTTGCTGTGCTCCGCTTGGTGATGGGGATGGCCTGCACCAGCGAGCTACTACCGCCGCACGCCGACCGTCACCAGATATTGGCGCGGCACGGCGATGCCGAGGTCGGTCGCAAAACTCTCGTGATGGGCGACGAAGTCCCGCTCCATCTCCTTTCGGCGCTTCGCGTCAAGTGCCGCCGCGATCGTCTTGGTCGGGCCGTAGCCCTGCACGAACAAGTCCCAAACAGCCTGTCCGCTCGGATAGCGCGAGGTGGTCACGCCCTTCTCGAATTTGAGATCGAAGGCGTCGCCTAGGAGCTCGCGCAGGCGCTTCTTCTTGCCCCATGCGAAGGGCGAGGGCGGCGGAGGGTTCGGCGGCGGCGGCATATAAGGGCGCATCACCTTGAACAAATCCTCGACCGTATCGCCCGGCACCCAGGTGCAAAGCCCGAGCCGTCCGCCTTTGCGGCAGACGCGGGTAAGCTCGAGCGCGGCATCCTCGGGACGCGCCACGAACATCACGCCGAAGGTCGAGGTTACGACGTCGAAGCTCGCATCGGAAACGGGGAGCTGCTCGGCGTCGCCCACGCGGAAGTCGATGCCGGGCCCAAGCTTTCGCGCCGCTTCGATGACGCCGGCGCCGATATCGACGCCGGTGACCTGTGCGGCGCGTGCCGCAAGCAACCTTGCGGTCCAGCCCGTGCCGGTCGCCACATCGAGGCATGTCTCGCCGGGCTTTGGATCGAGGCGGGTGACGAGGTGGTCGAGCGCATCGGCAATGGTCTTGCTGATTTGGTCGTAGATCGCGCCGCCGGAGCCCCAAGTCGCTGCGGCCTTCTCGTTGTGCACTCGTATCGCGCTCGTCATCGCGGCCTCCTTCGCCGTGAACGGATTACAGCACGCGAACAGGGCGGAATGAGGTTTGCGGCAGCCCTTGCCGGTTTTCGGGTGGACGATCGGGGGTGGCCGAAGGCGCCGATCTTGGCTAATTTCTCCCCGGTTCGTGAGGGAGCGAGGATGCGCGGGACTTACCTGATCGCTGTCCTGGCCGTGCTGGCCCTGGCCTTGGCTCTAAGGGGCGGGGAGGGCCATGCCCAGGCCGTTCCCCCGCTGCCGCAATTGCCGCTGCCAGAACCGACGCTAACGCCGTCCTTGCCGCCTCCCACGCCGGCGCCGACGCCCGAGCCACCCGCCGAGCCGGTTCCGGTCGCGCCCGAGGTCACGCCCCCTGCCGCGGCTCCGGAGGCTGCGCCTGAGGCCGTGCCGGCCGGGGAGCCGCCGCTGGCCGATGCCCCTCCCGCGCCCGTGCCGGCCGACCCGGTGGTCGCAAGCATCCGCTCGACCCTCGCAGACCCGGTTTTGCGCAAGGACGCCCACGCCGACGATCTCGCGGCGCTCGAAGCCGTTTATGCGGCGCGGAGCGCGCCATTGTGGATGACGGAGATGGGCTTCTCGACGAAGGCGCAGGCCGCGCTGTTCGAGATCGAGAAGGCCGGCGATTGGGGGCTTGAGCGCACCGCGTTCGAGCTGCCGCTGTCGTCCGCGCTGCCGACGAGCGTGGAGGCGCAAGCGCTTGCCGAGCTCAAGCTCAATCTGGCGATCCTGCGATATGCCCGCGCCGCACGCGGCGGGCGCTTTACCCCATCAGCAATCAGCAGCCTGTTCGATCAAAGGCCGCCGTTGCGCGACCCGAAATCGGTGTTGGCTGAGATCGAAGTCGCCGACGCCGCGGACGCCTATCTGCAATCGCTGCATCCGAAGCATGAGCAATTCGCGCTGCTGCGCCAGGCGCTGCTCAAGGCGCGCGGCGAGGACACGGGCGAGGCGGGTGCCGAGCCGCACGCCGACGATGTCGGCGTCAAGCGGCTTCTCATCAACATGGAGCGCTGGCGCTGGATGCCGGAGAACCTCGGCAGTCTCCATGTCTGGAATAACTCGCCGGAGTTCATGCTCTACGTGGTCAAGGATGGAAAGCGGATCTATGCCGACAAGATCCTGGTCGGCACGATCGGTTACGCCACGCCCGTGTTCACCGCCGACATGAAGACCATCGTGTTCAATCCGGACTGGATCGCGCCGCCGACGGTGGTGAAGGAGAACATCCTGCCGCATCTGAAAAGCAAGCGCTTCGGGATTCTGAAATCACACAGGCTGTTCGTGAGCTATCAAGGCAAGCCCGTCGACGCGACCAGGATCGACTGGAACAGCGTCAACGGCATGGCCTACACCTTCTTGCAGAAGACCGGGCCGCACAACAATCTCGGCAAGATCAAATTCCTCTATCCCAACCGGCATACGGTCTATATGCACGACACGCTGCCGGTCAGGAAAAAATACTTCAAGCAGCCGGTGCGCTTGATCGGACATGAATGCGTGCGCATGGAGCAGCCGCTGCGCTTCGCGGAGGTGCTGCTCGCCGAGGCGAACGGGATGTCCGCGGCGCGCGCGAAGGAGCTATGGGACAAGAGCGACAACGGCTCCGTCGCAATCGGCAAAAAAATGCCGGTGCATATGGTCTATTTCACCGCCATGGTCGACGATGAGGGCAAGGTCCGGACCGTGGCGGATGTGTATGGGCTGGACCGCAAGATGGCGACGGCGATGTTCGGCAGCGCCACCGGCTTCCCCCAGCCTCCGCCTGAATCGAAAACGCCGCCCCCTGGGGAGGCCAGCGCCTCGACGCCCGCGGCGCGGCGCACCACGGCCGACAATGACATGGCCCGCGCGATGCAGGGCTTCTTCGGCGATTAACGCCGGCCGTCGCTGCCGCTCTGGCAACGTGCCGACGTCACCGCCATATGATTTCGGGGCGTCGCCGACGCCCATGCTGCCGGCCAAGGAGGCTTCCATGCGCGCTTTCGTCATCCCCCTAGCATTGGCGATTCTCACGGCTCCCGCGATCGCTTCGGCGGAACCGACGGAAATCACGGTGCGCGTGCTTGCGAAGGATTCCAAATTCGTCGGCACGAGCATGGGAGGCATGCGCATTGTCCTGCGCGACGCCCATACCGGCGAGATGCTCGCGTCCGGGCTGACGCAAGGGGGCACCGGCAACACCAAACTCATCATGCATGAGGACAGAGGAAGCCGTGCGCAATTGTCCGACGACTCTGCCGCCAAATTCACCGCGACCCTCGATCTCGACGAGCCGCGCCTGGTCGAGGCCGAAGCTTACGGGCCTTTAGGCCAGCTGCAGGCGGCGGTACGGGTGCTTTCCACCCAATGGGTTGTTCCGGGGAGGGGGGTGTCGGGCGGCGACGCCTGGGTGCTCGAGGTGCCTGGCCTGGCGGTCGACGTGCTCGCGCCTCCCGCGCATGTCAGACTCCCGGCAAAGACCGGCTCGGTCGACGTCCACGCCAATGTGGTGATGATGTGCGGCTGCCCCATCGAGCCGGGGGGCCTGTGGGACGCCGACAAGCTCGACGTCAAGGCAATCGTCAAACGAGACGGCGAGCGCATCGGGCAGATCGATCTAGGCTATGCCGGCGAGACCAGCCAGTTCGCGGGCAAGGTGCCGGTCGACGCGCCCGGCAACTACGAGATTATCGTCTTTGCGCATGATCCGGCCAACGGCAATACCGGACTCGACCGGACGACGTTCATCGCTCAGTGAGGGTCGCGCAAGACGAGGCGAGGCCGCCCGTAAGCCGCAGGCTACGCCCCCGCCCAATATGGCCTGGCGCGGAGACGCTCGCGCCAGGCGAGAATGTTGGGGTAGGGCGTCATGGCGATCTTCAACAACTCCGGGGCGCGGTCGAGCCGCGGGCCGATGGCGAAATCGACGATCGAGATCGGGCCGACGATGTAGTCGCGGCCTTCGAGCTGCTTTTCGAGCACCGGCAGGAAGCGGCCGATCCGCGCGTGAGCGTCGGCGATGATGCCGGGGTCGTTGCCGGGCTGGTTCAAGATCTTCGGCTTGATGAAGGTCTCCCAGAACATCGCGTCGATGGCGGCTTCGGCGCCTCCGGTCCACCAGAACAGCCACTGGTCAATGAGTGCAGCCTGTTTGGCATCGCTGCCGCCCAGGCCTCGCTCGGGATGCTTGGCGGCAAGATATTTGAGGATCGCGTGCGATTCCCACAGGGCGAAGCCGTCCTCGACTATCGTTGGCACCCGGCCGTTCGGATTCTTGGCGAGATAGTCGGCGGAGCGGGTCTCTCCCTTGCGCGGATCGCGCTCGATCCGGGTGAGGGGAATGCCGAGCTCGGCGGCGAGCAGGCGCACTTTGCGCGCATGCGGCGAGTCCTGCATGTCGTAGAGCGTGATCGTCATCGTGGTGGCCTTATATCACCGAATGGGAGAGAGCGCTGATCACACCACGTCAAACCTAGCGAGGCGGGATGGCCGCAAAACGGCACCGACCCCGCAACTCACAAGTTCGTTCAGTCTTGACAAAACGAAATAAACGTATGAGCTAGCGGCTATGACGATCATGCCCAAGCCGCGCGTCAGAAAAACCAGCGATCCGGAGGCCGTGATCTCCGAGTTCGTGGAGCAGCTCGGGCTGATCGGGGAAGCCGACGGGCTGCCGCGCATCGCCGGCCGCATTCTCGGACTTCTGGTGATCTATGGAGGCCCGCTCAGCTTCGCGGAGATCGCTCAGCGATTGCAGGTCAGCCGTGGCAGCGTCAGCACTAACACGCGGCTGCTGGAGCATTTCGGCGTTATCGAACGCGTGGCCCGGCCGGGTGAGCGGCAGGACTATTTCAGCCTGGCACCCGACCCCTACTTTCGGTTGATGAGCGGCCTGTCGGATCGCAAGCGGCGAGCCCGGGCAATCGTCGACAAGACCAAGGATGCGCTGCCGCCGGATTGGAGCGATGCCAGGAAGCGACTGGCCAGCCTCTCTTCGTTCTACGGGCTAATCAGCGAGGTAAGCGAGACACTGTCGCGGGACCTCAAGGGCAAGACATAGCATGTTGTTGCGCCGGTCAGGGCGCAATTTCGCCGTTTCGAAGGGCTAAATCGCCCGGCCGGAAAAGGTCGCGGCAATAGTCACATAACAGATCATGGCCAAGCGCATCCTCATTGCCGGTATCATCGTCGGCCTGTTCCTGGGCGGAGTGGGCTATTTCAACCTCGTCTTCAAGCCGAAGATGATCGGCGAATTCATGGCGAAGATGGTGCCGCCGCCGGCGACGGTGACGGCTGAACTCGCCAAGACGGCGACCTGGGTCGACCGCGAGCGGGCCATCGGCACGCTGGTCGCCATCGAGGGGGTGGACGTCGCGCCGCAGGTCGGCGGCATCGTCACCGAATATCTCTTCGACAGCGGCCACGACGTCGAGAAGGGCCAGAAGCTGGTCAAGCTCGATACGTCAGTGGAGGAAGCGGACCTTGCCGACCACAAGGCGACGCTGCAGCAGACCAATCTCGATTTCGAGCGCCATTCCAAGCTGGTCAAGACCAACGCTGTATCGCAAGCTATGCTCGACTCGAGTATCGCCAAGCGCGATTCCGCTGCCGCCGAGGTGCAGAAGACCGAGGCGCTCATCGCGCAGAAGAACATCACCGCGCCGTTTGCGGGAAGGCTCGGCCTGCGTCGGGTCGAGAAGGGACAATATGTGTCGCCAGGCCAGGCGCTGGTCTGGCTGCAGGCGCTCGATCCGATCTGGGTCGACTTTCCAGTGCCGGAGGTCAGCGTCGGCAAGTTCGCCATCGGGAGCAAGATCGAGCTTACCGCGGATGCGTTTCCCGGCGAGACGTTCAAGGGCGAGATCGAGGCATTCGACGCCAAGCTCGGCGCGGATACGCGGACCTTGATGGTGCGGGCGAGGTTGCCCAATCCCGACCGCAAGCTGCTGCCCGGCATGTTCGCCAATGTGGCGGTGCTGGCGGGCGGGGCCAAGGAAGTGGTTACGGTGCCGCGCACTGCGGTGACCTACGGTCTCTACGGCGACAGCGTGTGGGTGGTGAAGAAGGAGGCGGCCAGGCCCGCTGCAATGCCGCCGCCGACAGCGTCGGCCGAGCCCGTGGCCTCGGCGATCGCCAGCGACGCAACGCCGACCGCTTCTCTTCCGGCCGAGCCCAAGCTCACCGGCGAGCGGAGATTCGTCCGCGTGGGCTCGAGCCAAGGCGATCGGATCGCCATTCTCGAAGGCATCATGCCTGGCGAGGAGGTCGTCACCAGCGGCCAGCTCAAATTGCAGCCCGGCGCCACGATCAAAGTCGATAATTCGGGCGCGCTCAAAGCCCCGGCCGAGCTGCCGAAGCAGTAAGCCATGCGCTTCACCGACATCTTCATCAAGCGGCCAGTGCTTGCCACGGTGGTAAGCCTGCTCATCCTGCTGGTCGGGGCGCAAGCCGGCTTCAAGCTGCCGATCCGGCAATATCCTGAGCTGTCGAACACGACCATCACCGTCGTCACCACCTATCCGGGTGCGAATGCCGACCTGATCCAGGGCTTCATCACCGTGCCGATTCAACAGGCGGTAGCGAGCGCGGAGGGCATCGATACGCTCACCGCGTCATCGACGCAGAATGTGAGCACGGTCACGCTCAATCTGAAGCTCGACGCCGACCCCGACCGAGCCATGACCGACGT
>Ga0190270_10001392_pt1 | contig 11216 bp, 9 predicted proteins | sample Popmic320T_FD_133748 | JGI IMG/M metagenome (GOLD analysis project Ga0190270, IMG submission 133748) | Populus adjacent soil microbial communities from riparian zone of Weber River, Utah, USA - 320 T | ecosystem: Environmental > Terrestrial > Soil > Riparian zone | place: USA: Utah | collected... | reverse complement strand
GTGCCGGGGACGACGACCGCGCGCGGCGGCACGGCGCCGCGGTGCTCGACGGGCTGCTCACCGGTGACGTCGATGACCGGCACGCTCGCCGTGAGGGAGACGTTCGCCGAGAGCACGGCGCCGGCGCCGATGCGGACGCCCTCGGTGACGATGCAGCGCGAGCCGAGGAACGCACCGTCCTCGACGATCACCGGCGTGGCGTTCGGCGGCTCGAGCACGCCGCCGATGCCGACGCCACCGGCGAGGTGGACATCGGCGCCGATCTGGGCGCACGAGCCGACCGTGGCCCACGTGTCGACCATCGTCCGCGGACCGACCCACGCGCCGATGTTGACGTAACCCGGCATCAGCACGACGCCCTCGGAGAGGAAGGAGCCGTAACGCGCGACGCCCGGCGGCACGATCCGGACGCCGTTCGGCGGCACCTTCAGCGGGATCTTGTCCTGGAACGAGAACGGGCCGACCGTCATCGGCTCGACCTTGCGCAGGCGGAAGTACTCGAGGATCGCCTCCTTCGCCTCGACGTCGACGACCCAGCCGTCGCCCTGCTTCGAGGCGATCCGCCGCTCGCCCTTGTCGAGCGCCTCGACGATCTCGAGCGCGAGCTCGGGCGTCACAGCACGCGCTCCAGGATCTCGACCGCACGCGCGCACTCGTCCTCGGACGGGACGAGCGCGACGCGGAAGTAGCCCTCGCCGGCGCCCCCGAGGTAGGGGCCGGGCGTGACGAGCACACCGTGCTCGAGCAGGCGCTCCGCGAACGACTCCGAGGACTCGCCCTCCGGGACCGCGGCCCAGATGTACATCGTCGCGGCGCTGCCGGCGACGCGAACGCCTTTGCGCTCGAAGAGGTCGAGGAAGAGCCTCCGCTTGCGCCCGTAGCGCGCGCGTGTCGCCGCGACGTGCTCCTCGTCGCCCCAGGCCACCACCGACGCGCGCTGAACGAACTCCTGCGGCGCGGTGCCGACCGTCGGCCGGAAGGCCTTCAGAGCGGCGATCAGCGCCGGATCGCCGGCGGCGAAGCCGCTGCGGTAGCCCGTCATCGAGCTCCGCTTCGAGAGCGTGTTGAAGACGACGACGTTCGTCCGGTCGGCGAGCTGCAGGGCAGAGGCCGGCGGCTCGTCGAACCAGAGCTCGGTGTACGCCTCGTCGGAGGCGATCACGAAACCGTGCTCGCGCGCCAGCGACGCCAGCCTTTCGTAGAACGCGAGCGGCGCGGTCGCAGCCGTTGGGTTGTTCGGGTAGTTGATCCAGAAGACCGCCAACCGCGCCCAGGTCTCGTCGTCGATCGCGTCGAGGTCGGGCAGGAAGCCCTGCTCCTCCCGCAGCGGCAGCGCCAACGGTCGCGCGTGCGCGAACAGGGCGCCGCGCTCGTAGACCGGATAGCCCGGATCGGTGTAGGCGACCGTGTCGCGCGCCCCGTCCGCGTCGACGACCGCCAGCGCGAACGTGAAGATCGCCTCCTTGCTCCCGAGCGTCGGGATGACCTCCGTGTCCGCGTCGAGCATCGTCCCGAAGCGGCCCGCAGCCCAGCCCGCGATCGCCTCGCGCAGCTCGGGCAGCCCGACCGCGGCCGGGTAGCCCATCCGGTCGCGGAGCCCGTCGACCAGCGCCTGGCGGATCCTCGGGTCGGTCGGCTCGCGAGGATCGCCCGTGCCGAAGTCGATCACGTCGATTCCGCGCGCCTCGACGCGGCGGGCCGCCTCGTTCAGGCGCACGAACGGGTACGTCGTCTGCCGCTCGAGGATGGGGGAGACGGGCACGGCTAGACGCTACCCGTGACGAAGCGCCAGAGGGCCGTGAACGCCCGCTCCAGCGCGGCAATCTCGATCTGCTCGTCCCGCCGGTGCGCGTAGCGGGTCGCACCCGGCCCGAAGTTGACGGCGTCGATGCCGCGCGAGGTGAAGTCGGCGACGTTCGTCCAAGCCTGCTTCGGCTCGAGCGCGAGGTCGCCGGCTGCGCGCAGGCGCCGGACGAGCGCCGAGTCGGTGACGACGCGGGCGGGGGGCGAGTCGCCCGCGTGCTCGTACGTCGCGCCTTCGGGAAGGAGGCTGCGCAGATAGGCATCCGCGCTCGCCGGCGAGCGGTCGGGCGCATAGCGGAAGTTGATGTTCGCCTCGACGCGATCCGGGATCACGTTCGTCGCGATGCCGCCCTCGATCCGTGTGATGCTCGCCACTTCGGTGAACGTGAGCCCGCCGATCTCGACCGGCCGGGGCTCGATCGAGGCGTAGGCATGCAGCCCGTCGAGCGCCTTCTCGATCGCGTTCTCGGCCGTCCACGGGCGCGCCGAGTGCCCGCTGACGCCGCGGAAGGTGATGGTCGCGTTCAGGTTGCCGAGGCAGCCGGCCTGGATCGTCGTGTCCGTCGGCTCGAGCAGGATCGCGAGCTCCGCCTCGTGCACGGCGCTCGAGTTGTCGAACAGGTGCGGCAGCGGGCTGTACTCGGCCGGGAGCTCCTCCTTGCCGAATGCGAGCAGAGCGAGGTCGACCTCCGGGTCGACGCCGCGCTCGTCGAGCTCCCGTGCGAGCTCCAGCATCACCGCGAGCCCGCCTTTCATGTCGCTGGCGCCGAGCCCCACCACCGCGCCGTCCTCGATCCGGCCGGGCACGTTCTCCTGTGCCGGGACGGTGTCGTAATGGCCCGCAAGCACCACCAGCGGCCTGTCTTGACGCCGCGGCCGCGTCCAGACGAAGGCGTCGTCCGCTTCGTACTCAGGCTCGAACGACGCCGGCACGAGCGAGCGGACGTGCGCGGCGATCTCCGCCTCATGCCGGCTCTCGGAGGGAATGTTCACGAGCTCGAGCGTGCGCTCGGCCAGCCGGGTCGCGAGGTCGGACATCGGCCGCAAGCGTGGCACAATCCCGGCAGTGACGACGCGGCAAAACTCAGCCTCGGGCGTCGAGCCCGAGCGCGGGCTCGTTCTCGCCGTGCTTCCACGCTCCGCCGACTCCGAGGAAGAACTCGGCGAGCTGCGCGAGCTCGCCCGTACGGCCGGTGTCGAGCCGATCGCCGAGCTCGTCCAGCAGCGAGCGAACCCCGATCCGCGCACGTACGTCGGCAAGGGCAAGCTCGAAGAGCTGAAGCAGGTCTACGAGAACGCGCACGCGGAGGTGCTGATCGTCGACGACGAGCTCGAGCCGGCACAGCAGAAAGCACTCGAGAACGCTCTTACCGCGCGCGTCGTCGATCGCACGCAGCTGATCCTCGACATCTTCGCCCAGCATGCGACGAGCGCCGAGGGAAAGCTCCAGGTCGAGCTCGCGCAGCTCGAGTACAACCTGCCGCGAATGCGAGGCATGTGGCAGCACCTCGAGCGACTCGGCGGCGGTACCGGCGCGCTCGGGGCCGGCGTCGGCACACGCGGCCCCGGCGAGTCGCAGCTCGAGACCGACCGCCGGATCGCGAGGCGCAAGATCTCGCTGCTCCGGCGCCGGTTGAAGGAGGTCGGCAAGCACCGCGCGACGAGGCGGAAGGAGCGGGCGGGAAGCGGCACGCCGACCGTCGCCCTGGCCGGCTACACCAATGTCGGCAAGTCGACACTCCTGAACGCGCTCACCGGTGCGAACGTGAGCGTCGAGAACCGGCTCTTCGAGACGCTCGACCCGACCACGCGCGGCTTCGAGCACGAGGGGAAGCGCTACCTCGTCACCGACACCGTCGGCTTCATCCGACGGCTGCCGACGCAGCTCGTCGAGGGCTTCGCGTCGACGCTCGAGGAGACGCTCGTCGCGGACCTCGTGCTGCACGTCGTGGATGCGTCCGAGGACGACGAGCGGCTCGAGGAGATGATCGGCGCCGTCGACTCCGTGCTGCACGAGATCGGCGCCGACGACGTCCCGGTCGAGCTCGTGCTCAACAAGATCGACCAGGTCGATCCGCTCGGCCGCCGCCGGCTCTCGAACCGGTTCCCGGGCTCGCTGCAGATTTCGGCTGCGACGGGCGAAGGGCTCGAGGAGCTGCGCGCTCGGATCGCGTCGCTCTTCGCCGACCGCTACGAGGACGTGCGGTTGCTGCTGCCCTACGAGGAGGGCGGCAAGCTCGCGGAGCTGTACGCGCTCGGCGCTCCGATCGACGAGCGCGAGGACTCCGAAGCAGGGGTGCTCGTGCGCGCCCGGTTGCCGCAGAGAGAGGTGCGTCGCTTCGCCCGCTATCTCGTCGCCGACGCGGGCGAGAGCTCGGCGGCGGAGCGCGTGTGACGGAGCTGCAGGTCGCGCGGCTGCGCGACGACGCGATCCTCCCGGCACAGGCGTACGACGGTGACGCGGGGCTGGATCTCGCGGCCTGCGAGCACGCGGAGCTCGGGCCGGGCGAGCGCGCGGCCGTCGGTACGGGCATTGCGGTCGCGATTCCGGACGGCTACGCGGGGCTCGTGCTGCCACGCTCCGGTCTCGCCGCCCGCCATGGGCTGACGATTGTCAACGCACCGGGGTTGATCGACAGCGGCTACCGCGGCGAGCTGAAGGTGATCATCCTGAACACGGACTCGCGCGAGCCGTTCGTGATCGAGCCCGGCATGCGGATCGCGCAGCTCGTTCTGGTCGAGGTCGCGTCCGTGCACCTCGCCGAGGTGGAGGAGCTGTCCGAGAGCGAGCGTGGCGCGGCGGGCTTCGGCTCTTCGGGAATGGGGTCGACCACCACGTGATGCGGGCTGAGCCGCGGATCCGGGTCTCGGCGCTGCTGCGCTGGGGCGGCGGGGTGCTGCTCTGCCGGCACGAGAAGCGAGGCAAGTCCGTCTGGCTGCTCCCGGGTGGGGGAGTGCACTCCGGCGAGACGCTGATGGATGCGCTCGGCCGCGAGATCCGGGAGGAGGTGGGAATCGAGCCGCCGCCCTTCGAAGGGCCGATCGCACTCGCCGATTCAATCGCGCCGAAGGGCGCTCTCGTGACGAAGCACGTCGTCCACATCATCTTCGCCGGCGACGTCAACGGCTCGCTCGAGTCGGTCGCGTCACAGGACGAGGCCGTCCGCGGGCATCGCCTGTTCGCGCTCGACGAGCTCGACGGCGTCGTTCTGCACCCGCCGATCCAGCGCTTTCTGCAGCGTTGGCAGTCGGGCGATCCGGCGGTCTATCTTGGAGCGTTGTGGACCCCGTGAAGGACCTGCTCGGCCTGACGGCCGACTACGCAGCACAGTTCCTCGGCTCGCTCGACGAGCGGCCGGTTGGAGCGAGTGCCACGGTCGAGGAGTTGCGTGCCGCGTTGGGCGGCCCACTGCCGCAGCACGGTCTGGACCAGACGCAGGTCGTCGCCGAGCTCATCGAGGCGGCAGGGCCGGGGATCATCGCCATACCCTCAGGGCGCTTTTTCGGCTTCGTCATCGGCGGCGCGCTGCCGGCTGCCCTCGCAGCCGACTGGCTCACCTCGACCTGGGATCAGAACTCCGCCCAGATCCGACCGACACCGAGTGCCGGGGTCGTCGAGGAGGTCGCGCTCGCATGGCTGCGGGAGTTGCTGCAGCTCCCGGCAGGTGTCTCGGCGGGCTTTGTGACCGGCTGCCAGATGGCCCACGTAACGGCGCTGGCTGCGGCGCGGCACCGGATCCTCGAGCGGGTGGGCTGGGATCTCGCGCGGGACGGGCTCCAGGGCGCGCCGCGAATCCGGGTCATCGTCGGCGAGGAGCGGCACGTAACGGTCGACCGCGCGCTCCGCCACCTCGGGATCGGGAGCGCACAGATCCAGTCCGTTCCTGCCGACGGGCAGGGGCGCATGCGGGTCGAGTTGCTTCGTGACGCGCTCGAGGGCGGCGCCGGGCCGACGATCGTGTGCGCGCAGGTCGGAAACGTCAACACCGGCTCCTGCGACGACGTGACCACGATCGCGGACGCCGTCGAGGGAACTGACGCCTGGCTGCATGTCGACGGCGCCTTCGGCCTGTGGGCCGCCGCCTCGCCGCGGCTTCGCCATCTCGTCGCGGGCATCGAGCACGCGGACTCGTGGGCGACGGACGCTCACAAGTGGCTGAATGTGCCCTATGACTCGGGCATCGCCTTCTGCGCCGATCCGGAGGCGCACCGCGCGGCGATGTCGGTGCGGGCGAGCTATCTCGAGCAGGCCGACACGGACGCCGCGCGTGACCAGATGGACTGGGTTCCGGAGTTCTCCCGTCGTGCGCGCGGATTCCCGATCTACGCGGCGATTCGCGCGCTCGGGAGCGAGGGCATCACGGCGATGGTGGAGCGCTGCTGCGGCCACGCGACGCGCTTCGCGGAGCTGCTCGGCGCCGAGCCCGGTGTCGAGATCCTGAACGAGGTCGTGGTCAATCAGGTGCTCGTCCGCTTCGGCGACGACGATGCGCTCACGGAGGCGACGGTGAAGGGCGTGCAGGAGGACGGAACGTGCTGGCTCTCCGGGACGGTCTGGCGGGGCAAGGCGGCGATGCGGATCTCGGTCTCGAACTGGCAGACGAGCGACGAGGACGTCGAGCGCTCGGCCGGCGCGATCCTGGAGGCGGCCGCGAGGGGCGTCGGCACGGTGCGGGCCACGTGAGCGACGTCCACGACCTCTTCCGGCGCGCGGCCGACTACGCGGCGCAGTTCCACGACACCCTCGACGACCGGCCCGTCGGCCCTCCAGCGAGCTTCGACGATCTCGTCCAGGCGCTCGGCGGCCCGCTGGCGGACGAGGAGCACGGGGACGCCGACGTCATCTCGGAACTGATCGCCGCCGCTGAGCCCGGCCTCGTCGGGTCGCAGACGGGCCGCTACTTCGGCTTCGTCTTCGGCAGCGCCATGCCGGCAGCTGTTGCGGCGGACTGGGTGGCGAGCGCCTGGGACCAGAACGCATTCTCCGTCGTCACCTCGCCCGCTGCGGCGGCGGCAGAACAGGTTGCCGCAGGCTGGCTCGCGGAGCTGCTGGGACTGCCCGACGGCGGTTCGTGCGGCTTCGTCACCGGCGCCCAGGGCGCGAACACGACCGCACTCGCCGCCGCGAGGCAGCACGTGCTGGCCCGGGCGGGCTGGGACGTCGGGCGTGACGGACTTCACGGTGCGCCGCCCATCCGCGTGCTCGCCGGCGTCGAGCGTCACGTCACGATCGACAGGTCGCTCCGCCTGCTCGGGCTCGGCACCGGCGCCCTCGAGCTAGTCCCGGCAAACGGCCAGGGGCGGATGCGTGCGGACGCGCTCCGCGACGCGCTCGCCGGTGGGACCGGCCCGGTGATCGTCTGTGCTCAGGCAGGGAACGTCAACACCGGAGCGGTCGACCCGCTCAACGAGATTGCGGACGCGTGCGCCGCCGCCGGCGCCTGGCACCATGTCGACGGCGCGTTCGGGCTCTGGGCGAGCGCGAGTCCGCGCTTCCGACATCTCACCGTCGGTTGCGAACGCGCCGATTCGTGGGCGACCGATGCGCACAAGTGGCTGAACGTCCCGTACGACTGCGGCATCGTCTTCTGCCGCCATCCGCAATCCCACGGCGACGCGATGGCGGTCGCGGCGAGCTACCTCCAGCGCGCCGACGGCCGGAGCCCGTCCGACTGGGTTCCCGAGTCGTCGCGGCGGGCACGGGGCTTCGCCGTCTGGGCGGCGCTCCGGTCCCTGGGGCGCAACGGCGTCGCCGACCTCGTCGACCGCTGCTGCGACCATGCGCGCGCGTTCGCGGATCTCCTCGGCGCGGAACCGGGCGTCGAGATCCTCAACGACGTCGTCCTCAACCAGGTGCTCGTGCGCTTCGACGACGACGACGAGACGACGCGTGAGGTCGTCCGCCGCGTCCAGGCCGACGGCACGTGCTGGCTCGGAGGAACCGACTGGCAGGGGCGCGCCGCAATGCGGATCTCGGTCTCCAGCTTCCGGACGACCGGCACCGACGTCGAACGGTCGGTGGGCGCGATCCTAGAAGCGGCCGCCGCGGTTTCGGGCTCGTTGCGCTGACACCGCATGCGCCTGGGCCTCGAGCCGGTCCGGCAGCGGCTCGAGCGCCGGAGGGTCGCCGCCGGTCGCATGCGCCAGTGCCTGGGAGAGCAGCCAGTCGGCGAGCCACGGATTGCGCGGCAGCAGCGGGCCGTGCAGGTACGTCCCGATCGCTCGGCCGACGCGGGCGCCCTCGTAGCCCGACTCGCCGTCGTTCCCGAAGCCGGCGACCACGCGTCCGAGCGGCTCCGCGCCGGGATCGAGCCGCGTCCGGCCGGCGTGGTTCTCGAAGCCGGCGATCGTCCGACGCTCCCCCGCGACGAGCTCGGCCTCGAGCAGGACGTCGCCGATCATCCGCTTCTCGCCCGCGTAGGTCTCGTGCGGGAAGAGGCCGATGCCGGGCATCGAGTCGCCATGGCGCCCCAGGTAACCGCGGCCGAGGAGTTGGTAGCCGCCACAGACTGCGAGCAGCGCCGTGCCCGCCGCGACGGCGCTTTCGAGCGCCGGCCCTTTGCCGGCGAGATCGGGGGAGATCAGGAGCTGCTCGCGATCCTGGCCGCCGCCGATGTAGAGCAAGTCGAGCTCATCGGGACGAACCGTGTCGCCGACGGAGATCCCCGCCACCTCGAGTTCGTGGCCGCGCAGCGCGGCCCGCCGCGCGAGCACCGCGATGTTGCCGCGGTCGGCATAGATGTTGAGGTACTCGGGATAGAGATGCCCGACCCGGATTCTCACGTGCGCTCCCAGTACGGCTTCGACCACCCGCGCTCGGCCACGATCCGCTGCAGCTCCAGCATCGCCGTGTAGGTGGGGAGGACGACGAGCTCGCCGGCGGGCGCCGTCAGCTCGAGCCCGCGATCGAGCGCGCGCTCGAGCGACGGCTCGACGTCGAGCGCGTCCTCCGGCAGGCCACCGTAGACGCAGCGGACCCCGAGCTCCGCCGCCCGGTCGCCGGAGGCGATCAGCCGCTCGGTTCGGCCGAGCAACGGCTCGAAGTCGACGTCCCAGATCCACGAGACGTCCTTGCCGTCAGCGATCGCGTCGTTCAACGCGATGACCAGGAGTGAGGGAGCACCGCCCTCCAGCAGGGTGTGCACGACCTCGTTTGCCCCGGCGGGGTTCTTGATCAGCAGCACGAGCACGGTCTTGTCACCCGCCGGGATCCGCTCGAAGCGGCCGAAGGCGGCGCCGAAGCGCTCGAGCCCGTCACGGATCTCCTCGAGCGACGCGCCGAGCGGCTGCGCGAGCGCGGCGGCTCCGAGCGCGTTGTAGACGTTGTAGAGGCCCGGAAGCGGCAGCCGAAGCCGCGTCGACCCGGCGGGCGTCTCGAGCAGGAACGAGGCGGCGTGCAGGCCGTCGAGTTCGACCTCCGTCGCACGCACCTGCAACTCCGGCCGCGCGTGGCCGCACGCGGGGCAGCGATAGTCGCCCAGGTGGCCGACGTACGCGGCCGCGAACTCATACGGCTGCCCGCAACGGACGCAGTAGCGCGAGTCGGCCGCATGCTGGAGAGCGGGGCGGGCGTGTCTCGGGTCGTCGATCCCGTAGGCGATCGCGTTCGAGCGCTCGCGCGCCATGTCACCGACCTGAGGGTCGTCCCCGTTGACGACGAGCACGGTTTCCGCCGGCAAGGCAGCCGTCGCGGCACGCCAGCGCTCGGCGATGTGCTCGAGCTCACCGTAGCGATCGAGCTGATCGCGGAAGAGGTTGCCGAGCAGCACTGCCCGCGGTCGGACGCGCCGGACGACCTCCGGCAGCGCTCCCTCGTCGACTTCGAGTAGACCTAGCTCGGCATCACGCTCGGCGAGGAGGGTCGACGCGACCCCGGACACGAGGTTGGCCCCCGAGCGGTTCCAGGCGAGCCGGCGGCCCGGCTCGAGGATCTCGGCAGCCATCGCCGTCGTCGTCGTCTTTCCGTTCGTCGCAGAAATGACGGCGGCACCGTCGCGCAGGCGTGCCGCGAGCGCGTCGATCGCCCCGGGATCGAGCTTCCAGAGCAGCTTGCCCGGCAGCGTGGTACCGCCGCCGACGCCGGCGATGCGGGACAGCTTCGAGGCCGCGCGAGCGGCCAGGGACTCGACGGCGAGGCGGGCACTCATCAGTCCGCGAGCCTACCCGTCGACCTTGCTCCGGGAACGCGGCCGGGCCGTCTCCCTCGTTCGAGGGAACTTCCCGGGGGCTAACCCTTCCGGGGGAGGAACCTGCCCATTTGCGCGCATACGTTTGGCGCGGTTCCACCAGCTGGCGCGGCGGCTTTCAGGCGCGGCTGAGCGACTTCATGCGGCCCGTGCCTCGGCGCGGACAAGGAGAACGATGGGAAGGAACACAGGCGGCAACCCGCGAGACGTTCGTAAGAGCGCTCTGTGGGGTTCCGGAAACCGCGGCGGGGAGCACCGCTCGAATGCCCTCTGGGGCAAGGGTGGTCGCGGCTTCGTCATGACGGTCCTCGTCGTCGCTCTCGCGGTGCCATTCGCGGCCGGCGCGGGAAGCGGTCCCGGCAAGAACGAAGGAGTTGTGCCTCTCGGAGGGACGTATGTCTCCGCGGAGCTGAAGGAGATGCAGAGGGCGCATCCGAACGAGCTGGTCGACGTGATCGTCATGGCCGACGAGGGCGTGTCGGACAAGGATGCGAAGAAGGCAGAGCACGAGCTCAAGAAGCTCGAGCGTCGCTTCGACCTCATCAAGGGCTTCTCGGGTGAGATCCGCGCGAAGGATCTCGAGAAACTGGCGAAGTACAAGGGCCTCAGCGTCACTGCGAATGCGGCGATTCAGGCGCAGGATCTGCTCCCGACCGTTTCCGACATCGCGCCGACGTCATCGCAGCTGTGGACGTACCAGACCGGTACGAACAAGCTATGGACGGGCGCCAAATCGGCGACGATCGCGATCGTGGATTCGGGCATCGACGCCTCGCGCGCGGACTTCAAGGGACGCGTCAAGGCGCAGGTCGGCTTCGTCACGTCGGCGTCCGCGAACGCGGCCGGCGACGGGCGTGGCCACGGGACGTTCGTCGCGGGAATCGCGGCGGGGAACGCGCCCGGATACGCGGGTGCAGCCCCGAATGCGGACATCGTCTCGCTCGACGTCATGGACGACAGTGGCGCGGGCAAGACGAGCGACGTCATCGCGGCGGCGGAGTGGGTCTATCGGAACAAGGCGGCGTACAACATCCGCGTCGCCAACTTCTCGCTCCACTCGGGTGCCGTGAACCACTTCTGGCTCGATCCGCTGAACGTGGCGGTCACCAAGCTGTGGCTTTCCGGCGTCGTTGTCGTGGCGGCTGCAGGTAACTACGGCAGCTCGTCTGGGCCGAGCGGCGTGCCCTACGCACCCGCGAGCAACCCGTTCGTGGTCACGGTGGGCGC
>Ga0190270_10001391_pt1 | contig 11217 bp, 11 predicted proteins | sample Popmic320T_FD_133748 | JGI IMG/M metagenome (GOLD analysis project Ga0190270, IMG submission 133748) | Populus adjacent soil microbial communities from riparian zone of Weber River, Utah, USA - 320 T | ecosystem: Environmental > Terrestrial > Soil > Riparian zone | place: USA: Utah | collected... | reverse complement strand
GTCCAGGCCGTACCTCGAGCCCTCGCGCCCGATTCCCGACTCCTTCATCCCGCCGAACGGCGCCACCTCGGTCGAGATGATCCCAGTGTTGACGCCCAGGATCCCGTACTCGAGCCCTTCCGAGACGCGCCAGACGCGGCCCAGGCTCTGGCTGTAGAAGTAGGCGGCGAGGCCGTACGGGGTGTCGTTGGCCAGCCGGATCGCCTCGTCCTCGGCGGCGAAGCGCTGGATCCCCGCGACGGGGCCGAACGTCTCCTCGCGCGTCATCGCCATCGAGCCGTCGACACCGGTGAGCACCGTCGGCTCGAAGAACGTCCCCTCGAGCCGCCGGCCGCCGCGCACGAGCTCCGCGCCCGAGCCGGTCGCGTCGGCGACGTGGCGCTCGACCTTCTCGACCGCGCCCTCGTCGATCAGCGGGCCGAGCTGCGTCCCGTCGTCGAGCCCGTTGCCGACGACGAGGCGGCCGACGGCGGCCTCGAAGCGGGAGACGAACTCGTCGTGGACGGAGTCCTGCACGAGGATCCGGTTCGCGGACACGCACGTCTGGCCAGAGTTGCGGAACTTGCACAGGATCGCGCCCTCGACGGCCGCGTCGAGGTCGGCGTCGTCGAAGACGAGGAACGGCGCGTTGCCGCCGAGCTCGAGCGAGACCTTCTTCACCGTCCCGGCGCACTGCGCCATCAGCAGCTTCCCGATCTCGGTCGAGCCGGTGAAGGAGAGCTTGCGCACAGCCGGATTCGAGGTCAGCTCGCCGCCGATCACGGACGCGTCCTCGGCGTCGCCGGTGACGACCTGGAGCACGCCGTCCGGCACGCCGGCGTCGGCGGCGAGGTCCGCGAGCGCAAGCGCGGTCAGCGGCGTCTGCTCCGCCGGCTTGATCACGATCGTGCAGCCGGCCGCAAGCGCGGGCGCCGCCTTGCGGGTGATCATCGCGGCGGGAAAGTTCCAGGGCGTGATCCCGGCGGTGACGCCGATCGGCTCCTTCAGCACGACGATCCGCTTGTCGGGCTGGTGCCCCGGGATCGTGTCGCCGTAGACCCGCTTGGCCTCCTCGCCGAACCACTCGAAGAACGACGCGGCGTACGCGATCTCGCCGCGCGCCTCCGCCAGCGGCTTCCCCTGCTCGCTCGTGAGGAGCCGTGCCAGCTGCTCCTGCCGCTCGAGCATCAGGTCCGAGAGGCGCCGCAGGACGCTCGCGCGCTCCTTGGCCGTGCGCGCGCGCCAGGCCGGATAGGCACGCTCGGCGACCGCGATCGTCGCCCGCGTCTCCTCCACTCCGTGCCGCGGCACACGCTCGAGCACGTCGCCCGTGGCTGGATTCGTGACGGCGAACGTCTCCGCGGAGGCGACGGTGGTCATGGCTGAGAGGATAGACGCGCCGTGATCGCCGACGCCCACGTGGACATCCTGCTCGAGCTCGCTCACCGCGAGCACCGCCTCGGCGAGACGGACGTGTTCGCACGAACATGGCTGCCGCTACTCGACGCGGGCGGCGTCGGGCTCCAGGTCTGTCCGGTCTTCGTCGACCTCGAGCTGCAGCCCGAAGGCTCGCTCCGTGAGGCGCTGCGGCAGGTGACCGCGCTGCAGCACGCGCTCCGCGAGAACCCGGGTCGCCTGCTCGCCGTGAGCAGCCGCGCCGACCTCGAGGCGGTCGAGCGCGGCGAGCGGATCGGGCTGATGCTCGCGCTCGAGGGCGTCGAGCCGTTCGGCTACGAGGTGGCGACCGCGGATCTCTTCTGGGAGCTCGGCCTGCGGATGGCCGGGTTGACGTGGAACCGGCGCAACCCGTTCGCCGACGGCGCCGCCGACGAGGGCGGGCTCTCGCGGCTCGGCCGCGCGCTGCTGGCGCGCTTCGCCGAGCTCGGCGTGATCCTCGACCTCGCCCACGCGTCGCCGCAGCTCTTCGCCCAGTGCCTCGAGTCGTACGAGCGCCCGATCTGCGTCACGCACGCGGGCTGCCGGGCCGTCAACGAGACGCCGCGCAACCTCTCCGACGAGCAGCTGCGCGCACTCGCCGACCGCGACGGCGTCTTCGGGCTGATGCTGCATCCGCTCACGATCGACCCGGCCGCGCCGACGATTGACCGCGTGGTCGACCACCTCGAGCACGCCGCGGCGGTGATCGGCCCCGAGCGCCTCTGCCTCGGCGGCGACTGGACGAAGCGGCTGCACGAGCTGATGCCGTCGCCGGCGCCGCCCGACGGCCTGATGCCGCCCGGGCTCGCCGAGGGAACGACGATCCCCGGGCTCGCGGGCCCGGAGGACTACCCCGCCCTCGTCGCGGCGCTCCGAGAGCGCGGCTGGGACGGCGAGCCGCTCGACGGCCTGCTCTCCGGGAACCTGCTCCGCTTCCTGCGCGAGGCGCTTCCCGGCTAGAAGAGGCCTTTGCCTTCGCCCGCGTAGGCCGCGTTGCCGACCGCGGCGAACTTCCGCAGCCGGCCGCCGGGACGGTAGCGCTGCGCGAAGAGGACGCTCGAGCCCGCGCCGCGCTCCTGCGCCTCGACGAAGACGGCGTCGGAGCGCTCGCCCTCGACGGTGAGATAGCCGTCGTACGCAACCGCAACGCGGTCAGCGTCGCTCGAGGCCGCGTACCGAAGCGCCTGCGAGTGCCCCTCCTCCAGCGTCTCCGCGGCGAAGCGGGACAGGTTGCGGCCGTCGGGCCCCTCGGTCAGGACGAACGGGATCAGCGGGCCGCCACCGCTCACCGAGTCGACACCGTGGTCCAGCGCAGCGAACACGAGGTCCATCAGCTCGTCGCCGACGAGGATCTCGCTCATCTCGCGTCCTCCGCCGATTCGCCCTCGTAGTAGTCGACCGCGTCGGCGAGGCGGTTGACCGTGAAGAGGGGCCCGCCGGCGAACGTCTCCGTCCGCGCCATCGCCGCGATCTTGCCGCTGTCCGGGTACTCGATGATCTCCGGCGTTCCCTGCGACGCGGCGATCACGTAGCGGGCGGGCTCGCCGGAGCGGTTCAGGAGCTGGTGCGCGCCCTCGGGGCCGCGCGGGAAGTGCACGACCTCACCCTCCTTCAGCTCGCGCTCGCCCTCCGGCGAGCGCAAGGTCGGCGTCCCGCGCAGCACGATCAGGAACTCCTCGCCGCCGTGGTGGAAGTGATAGGGCGCCTGGGTCGCGCCCGGCTCGAGCTCCCAGACGGCCGCCGACAGCGCCGCGCCGAGCTGGCGGCGCAGCCGCTTGCCCCGGACACCGCCGAAGCCGGCGGCTTCGGTCTCGGCCTGGTACTCGCCGGGCTCGCCCCAGTCGACGTCCCAGACGTTGTCGCCGAAGTCCACTTCCCGATCCTACGGGGTGACGAGCACCCTGCCGGGCTCACCCGCGAGGCTGGCGCGGAAAGCGTCGTCTGCCCGGTCGAGTGGGAACGACGGTCCGACCAGGCCGGCGAGCTCGAGCCGACCGGAGGCGACGAGGTCGAGCAGCTGCGGCAACGCCACGGCCGGGTCCTCGGAGCCGTAGATCGTCCCGGTCAGCGTCTTCTCGCGGTTGGAGAACTCGAACGGGTCGAGCTCGAGCTTCTCGCCGCGGGCGGGGAGGCCGACGACGACGGCGGTGCCGCCGCCGCGCGTCCAGCGGAGGGCGAGCTTGGTCGTCGTCGCCGCGCCGACCGCGTCGAACGCGTAGTCGACGCCCTCGGGATCGAGCTCGGCGACCGCCTCGCGGACGTCGTCGGGCGCGCACGCACGCGTGGCGCCGAGCGTGAGCGCCTGCTCGCGTCGCGCCTCGACCGGATCGACGACGAGGATCTCGGCCGCGCCGGCGATCCTCGCTCCCTGGACGACGAACTGCCCGACGCCCCCAGCCCCGATCACGAGCGCGCTGAAGCCGGACTCTGGCCGGGCGGCGTTGAGCACGGCGCCCACGCCGGTGAGCGCGGCGCAGCCGAGCAACGCCGCCTCTTCCAGCGAGACCGCCTCGCCGAGCGGCATCGCTGCCGCCGCATCGACCACGACCCGTTCGGCGAGAGCGCCGGTCGCGGTGCCGCGGAACACGGTCTCGCCGCCGAGCGTGAGGCCGGTGCGGCCGCCGAGCAGCGTCCCCCGCCCGATCGCGGAAGAGAGCGGCCCGCACGCGGCCGGCCGGCCGCGGCGGCAGGCGCCACACTCCCCGCAGGCAGGGGCCCAGGAGAGCACGACGCGGTCGCCGACGGCGAGCCCGGCCACGTCGGACCCGACCGCCTCGACGAGCCCCGCGCCCTCGTGGCCGAGCACGATCGGCGTCGGCCGGTCCCACTCGCCCTTGTAGGAGTGCAGGTCGGTGCCGCAGACGCCGACGGCACTCATGCGGACGACGACCTCGGCGGGCAGGGGCTCCTCGGCGTCGAGCTCCTCCAGGACGAGCCTGCCGGGCTCGTGCATGACCGCGGCGAGCGTCTTCATCGCATCAGCATCCCGCCGTTGACGTCGAGCGTGGCGCCGGTGACGAACGCCGCCGCGTCGGAGGCGAGATACGCGACCGCGGCCGCGACCTCCTCCGGCCGCCCCAGCCTGCCGACCGGGATCGTCTTCAGCATCGCCTCGAGCCGCTCGGGAGCGACGGTTGCGACCATCGGCCCGTCGATCGCCGCCGGCGCGACGGCGTTGACGGTCACGCCCGAGCCTGCCAGCTCGGTGGCGGCATGGCGGGTGAGGGCGACGATCGCCGCCTTCGAGGACGCGTAGTGGACGCCGGTGACGGCACGGCTGTTCTGGCCCGCGACCGAGGCGAGGTTCACGATCCGTCCCGCGCCGCGCTCGCGCATCTGGGCTCCGACGACGCGGATGCCGAGGTAGGTGCCGCGCAGATTGGTCGCGAGCACGTCGTCCCACTCCTCGACGTCGATCTCCCAGAAGGAGCGGATCTCGGTGCGGGCCGCGTTGTTGACGAGCACGTCGACGTCGCCTGCCGCGGCCAGCAGCCGCTCCCACGACTCGACACTGCGGACGTCGTGCTCGAGCGGCTCGCCGCCGATCTCGGCCGCCACGCGCGCGGCACCACCGACGTCGAGGTCGGCAATGAGGACACGATCGCCGTCGTCGGCCAGCCGGCGCGCGATCGCCTCCCCGAGCCCGCGGGCCGCGCCGGTGACGACCGCCGTCCGTGTCACGCGTGGATGCGCTGCGTCGAGTTGCCGAGGGGTCCGCCGGTGCGCCCGTTCCGCGCCGCCATCGCCTCGGCGAGGATCGAGAGCGCGGTCTCCGGGACCGAGTCGGCGCCGATGTCGAGGCCGCAGGGGCCGGAGATCCGCTCGATCATGTCCTCGGCGACGCCGCTCTCGCGCAGCCGCTCGCGCTTGCGCTCCTGGTTGCGGCGGCCACCGATCAGGCCGACGTAAAAGGCGTCGGTCGCGAGCGCGAGCTCGAGCGCGGGCAGGTCGAACTTGTCGTCGTGGGTGAGGATCACGATCGCGGTCGCGTGATCGGGCGCGACCTGCGCGAACGCGTCCTCCGGCCAGGCCACGATCAGCTCGTCCGCACTCGGCAGTCGCTCCCTCGTCGCGAACTTCGCCCGCGCGTCGGCGACGACCGTCGTCCAGCCGAGCAGCCTCGCCGCCGCGGCGAGCGCCTCGGCCGTGTCGACGGCGCCGTAGACGAAGAGCCGTGGCGGCGGCCCGTAGACCTCCGCGAACACGGTCCGCCCTTCGAGCTCGACCGTCAGGCTGCGGGCGCCGCGGATCAGCTCGCCGGCGTGCGCGGCCAGCTCCGGCGGTCCGTCGCCGAGCGTCTCGCCGCCCTCGACCACGAGCAGCTTCGAGCCGAGGCCGTCGCCCTCGACGACGGTGAGAACGACGCCGCGGCCACCCTCGCGCTGGAGCCGCAGCAGCCGCGCGATCACGGGAGGCGCTCGACGAAGACGTCGATCTCGCCGCCGCAGGGCAGGCCGACGGCCCAGGCCTCCTCGTCACTGATCCCGTAGGAGAGGAGCTTCGGCTCGCCGCTCGCGAACACCCGCTGCGCCTGTTCGAAGACGTCGCCCTCGACGCAGCCGCCCGAGACGGAGCCGCAGAGCTTGCCGCTCTCGGAGACGGCGAGACTCGACCCGACCGGCCGGGGCGCAGAGCGGCGGTTGGCGACGACGGTGGCGACGACAACGGCCTCGCCGTCCTGCTGCCAGCGCTCGATCTCGCTGAGGATCTCTTTCACCGTTGTAGCCTGCCTGTTCGATGACGGACCAGGCAAGCGTGAGCCTCCTTCGCTGGTTGCGCCGGCAGCTGCGTGAGCCGACGCCGCTGCGCGAGCACTTGGAGGCCGCGGTCGCGAACGACGACCCGGTCGAGGCGCGCCGCCTGCTCGAGCGGATGGACTTCACGGAGGCGCAGCGGCAGCACGTCGCCGGCCTGATCGACCGCTGGGAGCAGGGGCGCTGAGCCGCATCAATGAGAACGCGGCGCTCGTGCGCCGGATCATGGAGGCGTTCGCGAACAAGGAGGGCTTCGCGCTGCGGGAATGCTTCGCCGAGAACGCCGTCTGGCACGTTCCCGGCGGGGGCGTCATGTCCGGCACATACCGTGGTCGCTCCGAGATCTTCCGCTTCCTTGCCGCGCTGCCGAAGCTGACGAACGGCACCTACCGCTCGACCTTCATCGACGCCCTCGCGAGCGAGGAGCGCGGGGCCGGGCTCTACCGGGCGCGCGGCGAGCGCGACGGCAGGTCGATCGACATCGACCAGCTGCTCCTCTTCACGATTCGCGGCGGCCTCGTCACCGAGGTGCTCGCGCTGCCGAGCGACCCGGCGGCGTTCGACGCATTCTGGGCCGAGTCGGGCTAGCCCTCGACGGGCTCGGGCTCCTCGATCGGGTCGTTGAACTCGACTTCGAGGCGCTGGATCCGCGAGCCCTCCACCTCCATCACCCGCAGGGTCAGCCCGTTGATCTGAACCTCGTCGCCGACCTCGGCTGCGCGACCGAGCTCGCCGAAGACGATGCCGGCCATCGTGTGGTAGTCCTCGACCTCGAGCTCCGTCCCGAACTTCTCGTTGAAGTCGTCGATCGGGAAGGTGCCGTCGATGCGGATGTGTGTGTCGTCGAGCCGCTCGATCGACTCGTCCGGGAGGTCGAACTCATCCTCGATCTCGCCGACGATTTCCTCGAGCAGGTCCTCGAGCGTGACGATCCCCTGCATCGCGCCGTACTCGTCGACCACCACCGCCATGTGCTGGTTCTGCTTACGGAACTCGGCCAGGAGCGCGGCCAGGTCCTTCGTCTCGGGGACGATGTACACGGGCCGAAGCAGCTCTTCGAGGTCGACGTTCGCGATCCCGCGGTCGTGCAGCGCGGAGAAGAGGTCGCGGACGTGCAGGATCCCGGCGATCTCGTCGAGCGAGTCGCGGTAGACGGGGTAGCGCGTGTAGGGCGACTCGAGCAGCGCCGCGAGCGCCTCCTCGGTCGGCATCGTGATCGAGATCGCCACGACCTGGGGTCGCGGCACCATCACCTCGTGGACCTCCTTGTCCGCGAAGTCGAAGACCTTGTAGAGCATCTCCTCTTCGGTCGTCGCGATCACGCCCGCGTCCTCGGCGCCGGCGACGATGTGGCGAATGTCCTCCTCGGTGTGGGCGAGCTCGCCTGCCGGCGCCGGCGAGACGCCGAAGAGCCTCGTGACGGCGTTCGCCGAGACCTGCAGCAGCCAGGTGAAGGGCTTGACGATCTTCTGCAGGATCTCGAGCGGGATCGCGAGCGTCTTGGCGATCGCCTCGGCCCGTTGCAGCGCGAGCGCCTTCGGCACCAGCTCACCGAGGGCGACGCTGAGGTAGGTGAGGATCAGGAAGGCGAGCGCGTAGGCGACCCCGTACGAGAACGGAGAGTCGAAGTACTCGGTCAGGAGGGGCTGGCCGACGGCGCCGAGGGCGATGCCGAAGACCGTGATCCCGATCTGGACCGTGCCGATGAACTTGACCGGGTGGTCCATCAGGTCGAGCGCCGCGCGGGCGCGCCGGCTGCCGAACTCGGCCTCGGGCTCGAGGCGGGTCCGCCGTGCCGTCACGAGCGCGTACTCGGCCGCGACGAAGACCGCGTTTCCCAGCACGAGCAGGAAGATCGCGAGGATTCGAAGGGTGTCGCTCATGCCCCGCTCTCCGGGGCATGGGTACTAGAGGGCTCGTCCAAGCTGGCGCGCAGTATAGGCAACCGTTCCGACGTCCTCGACCCGCTCGGCACGCTCCTCGAGCACGAGCCGCTCGAGATGGGAGAGCGTCTCCGCGACGGCGAAGCGACGTGAGGCCGGCTTCAGTTCGGCGCCGAAGAGGTCGAACGAGACGTCATACGCGCTCCGCGGCACGTCGGTCAGCGCCGACTCGGCGAACGCGAGCCGTTCGTGGTGGTGCTCGATCAGCTCGCGGGCGCGGCCGACCGGGTCTGAGATCGGGTCGCCGTGGCCCGGGAGCGCGAGCTCGGGCTCGAGCTCGATCGTGCGCTCGAGCGACTCGAGGAAGTCGCCAAGCGGATCGGGCCGGCTGGCCGGCCAGAGCCCGACCGTCGGCGAGATCCGGCCGAGCAGGTGGTCGGCCGAGACGAGCACACGGTCCTTGAGCAGGCAGAGCTGCCCGTCGGCGTGGCCCGGCGCGGCGACGAGCTCCCAGCCGTCGAGCCGGTCTCCGTCGTCGACGAGGATCGGGTCGCGCTGGAAGCGGATGAACGGCCGGTAGACGTCACCCGACCCGATCAGCTCCTCGGTGATCTCGCTCGGGACGCCGTGCGTGCGGAACCACTCGGCGATCCGATCGGGCCAGTTGGGGTTACCCCAGACGAGCTCGCACTGCGCGTAGTCGAGCGCGCCCTGGTGCACGTGCGCCCGCGTCAGCTCGGCGACGTCGGCGGCGGCGCCCACGTGGTCGGGGTGGAAATGGGTGACGAAGATCCGCGCCACCTCGGCGCCGTCGAGCGCGTCCGACCACACCTCCTGGGCGTTCGGCAGGCCGATCCCCGTGTCGACGAGCGTCCAGCCGTCCTCGCCCGGGAGGAGGTACGAGTGAACGTGCCCGGGGCGCGTCGGCAGCGGCGTCGTGATCCGGCGGATGCCGAAGGGCAGCTCGTCCACCGTGCGATGCTACTTCGCCGCGTGCTGGACATCGTGGTGTCTCGGCACTAGCCTGATCACGGTTCTGTCGATCGGGGGCTTCGTGAAGTACGCCGCAGGCTTCACGGTGATCGTGCTGCTTGCCGCCGCAGCGGCGGGACTCGCCCTCGCGTCGAAGCAGCGAGCGACACAGGAGCTCAGGCGTGGGCAGGAGGTGCCGATCTGCCACGCGACTCAGGACGAGGACAACCCGTACGTCAAGCTGTTCCCGGACGTCGACGGCATTCTGACCGGACAAGGCGGTCCGGCCGGGCACGACTCTCACGACCGCGACATCATCCCGCCGTTCGAGTACGAGGCACGGCCGGGCGAGTCGGGCAGCTACCCGGGAAAGAACTGGGACGCCAAAGGCCAGCAGATCTGGGCGTTCGACTGCGACCCGTCGGCAGTGCGCGACGTGACGCCGACGCTCGAATGCGTCGAGGATCGCCCGAACAGCGGCCTCTTCGCGCACTTCGGCTACGACAACGCGGAGACCTCGGCAGTGACCATCAAAGTGGGCCGCGGCAACATGTTCGCTCCAGAGCCTGCGAACCGCGGTCAACCGATCACGTTCGAGCCCGGCACGCACGGCATCACGCCCGTGCCGTTCTCAGGCTCGCTGACATGGCGTCTCGCAGGCAGATCCAGGACCGCATCGTCGGCGTCACGAGCGTGCGAGGCGTCGATCCGGATCGACAAGACGTTGACGCCGGAGAGCGACCCGGGTCGATTCGACCTCTTGCTGAACGGCGAGGAGCTCGCCGCCGACGTCGGGAACGGCGGCACGACATACACCCAGAACGTCCGAGCCGTCCCCGCCGGCACGCCCTACACGGTCGCCGAGCGCGCCTCGACGGGAACGAGCCTCGCCGACTACTCCACGACCATCGCTTGCCGCGACAACGGCGGTTTCGGCAACGTCGTCGCGCAGGGCGCTGGTGCGAGCCTTCCGGTGACCGTCAGAACCGGCCAGGCGATCGTCTGCGTGATCTCGAACGTCCGCGGAGGTTCATCCGGCCCGGGCAGTGTCGATCTGACGATCGTGAAGAAGGCCAGCCCTCGAAGCGTGTTCGTCGGGGAGCTGGTGACGTGGACGGTGACGGTGACGAACAAGGGGCCGGACACCGCCACCAACGTGGTCGTCGAGGACAAGCTGCCCGACGACGTCTCGTTCGTCGACGGGTCTCTGGACGTGCCGTCGAACGTGACGTGCGTCGGCGCGATCTGCACGATCCCCTCGCTTGCTGCCGGCGCGTCGGTGACCGGCAGGTTCGTCACCACCGCGACGGCGGCCGGCACGAAGACCAACACCGTGACCGTCGACGCCGACCAGACCGACGTGAACCCGGCCGACAATGCAGCCTCGGCGCAGGTGCTCGTGACGAGCGACGACGGCGCCGTCGTCGCCCCAGTCCTCGAGTGTGTCGGCCAGCTCTCGGGCGGCCTCTACCGCGCCCATTTCGGCTATCTGAACCGGGGGAGCAGCGCGGCCGGCGTGCCGATCGGCCCCCGCAACGCGTTCACTCCGGTGCCGGAGAACCGCGGCCAGCCTGTGCGCTTCCAACCCGGCCGCGCCCCCGACGTGTTCCAGGTCGACTTCCGCGACGCGATCGCGTGGACGCTCACCGGCGGGACGGTGACCGCGAACGCAAGCTCGCCACGCTGCGGTTCGGCGACGGGGTGGTTGCGGATCGACAAGATGCTGCGCCCCGCCGACGACCCGGGCCGGTTCAACCTCGAAATCGACGGCGTTCCCGCCGGGTCCGGCCGCGGCGTCGGGCATCTTGGGACCACGGGGGACGTGGTGGTGCCTGCAGGCCGACACCGAGTGGGAGAAGAAGGCGTGAACGGGACGTCGCTGGCGGACTACGACACGACGATCGCCTGTCGAGACAACCGGGGGCGGGGCCCGGTCCGGTCTGCCTTCCACGGTCCGGAGCTCGTCGTGGACGTGGCGGAAGGGCAAGAAGTCGTCTGCACGATCGAGAACACCCGCCGGACTGGGCCGCCCGTGCCGCCGAATCCGACGCCTCCAGGCCCGACCCCGCCTCCGACTGCGCAGCCTGGTACGTCGGACCTCGCGGTGCAGAAGTTCGTCAGCGCCCGTTCGGGTTCTCTCGGCGATGTCGTCACCTGGATCGTCGTCGTCACCAACACCGGTCCGCTCACGG
>Ga0190270_10001390_pt1 | contig 11218 bp, 9 predicted proteins | sample Popmic320T_FD_133748 | JGI IMG/M metagenome (GOLD analysis project Ga0190270, IMG submission 133748) | Populus adjacent soil microbial communities from riparian zone of Weber River, Utah, USA - 320 T | ecosystem: Environmental > Terrestrial > Soil > Riparian zone | place: USA: Utah | collected... | reverse complement strand
GATTCTCCGGCGACCGGCTGTAGACCTTGACGCTCTCGATCTCGCGCGCGGCGCACACGGCTTCGAGCTGGCTCTGCGCCTGCCAGCCCGTCCCATAAACGCCGACGGTCTTCGCCCCGGCGCGGGCGAGATACTTCGTCGCGACGCCGCTGGCCGCGCCCGTTCGCATCTGCCCGAGTTTGTCCGCTTCAATGAGCGCGATCATTTCGCCCGATTCCGCGTCGTAGAGATTGACGTAGAATCGCGCCTTGTTGCGAGTGACCACGTAGGACTTCAGCCCAAGCAGGCCTTTGTACTCCCCGAAATTCGCGACAGCGCCGCTCATCACCTGCAACACCGCGCCGCCCGCCCGCAGACGCCGACGAGGCTCGTTCGTCGCGTTCCCCGCAGCCTGGGCTTTGAAGACGGCTTCGACGGCGGCGAGCGTATCTTCCATCGTCAGCAACTCGGTTACGTCTTTCTCGGTTAAGAAGAGTGGCATTTGTTCTCCTCTAAAAATTGTTCACGAAGTCGCACGAAGAAACACGAAAATCTTCTCTTACCCTTCGTGTCTCTTCGTGCGACTTCGTGGACGTCTTTTTCATTGTTTCAGGAAACGAGCGGCCATCACTTGCCAAACAACCCTAAAAACGACGACGCGGCGGTCGCGACCTTTTGCCGCAGCCGTTCTGTCGACATTCCCCAGCGCGCGGCGATGCGGCCCCAGACCGGCGAGTTGACCCAATCGTCGAAGATCGAATACGCGACCGGCGTCACCAGCAGCGTCAAAATCAAACACAGCGTCTGCCCGCCGATGACGACGACCGAGGTCGAACGGTTGATGCCGGAGCCGGGTCCGCTGCTCCACGCCAGCGGGGACATGCCGGCGACGAAGGCGATGGTCGTCATCAGGATCGGGCGCAGGCGGTCGCGGCTGGATTGGACCAACGCCTCGTGGCGATCCATCCCCTTCGCGCGCAAGCCGTTCGCGTGGTCGATCTGCAGGATCGAGTTCTTCTTGACCATCCCGAAGAGCACCAGCAGTCCGAGCATGGTGAACATATTGAACGCCTGGCCGGCGATGAGCAGCGAGACGAGCGCGAAAGGCAGGCTCAGTGGCAAAGCCAGCAGCACCGTCACCGGATGGATAAACGATTCGAACTGCGCCGCCAGCACGATGTACATAAAGATGAACGACAGCAGGAACGCCATGAGGAAGCCTCGCCCCGTGCGCTGCAGCTCTTTGCTGGAGCCGGCCACGCCGGCGACGTAGTCGGGCGGCAGATTCATCGCTTTGACTTCGTTATTGAGTTGGGTGAGCGTCACGCTCTGCGAGAAGCCCGGCCTGAGGTTGGCTGTGAGCATGACCTGCCGCTGCCGCCCGTTGCGTTCGATCTGCGTTGGGCCGGCCGCTTCCTGCGTCTTTACGATATTGTCCACACCGATGCTGCCGAGCCGTTGTGACGGCACGTTCAATTTGTTGATGCCGTTCGGATCGGAGCGGAAATTCTCGCTCGCCCTAACGTGAACTTCGTACTGCTCACCGTTCTCGTTGTAGGTCGAGACCTGATCGCCGCCGACCAGCAACCGCAAACTCTGCGCGACGTCGGCTACGTTGACGCCGAGGTCGGACGCCTTCTGCCGGTCGATCGCCGCGCGCAACTCCGGCTTGCCCACGATCAGCGACGAGTCGGCGTCCACCACGCCCGGCATCGCCTTGAGCTTGTTGAGCAGATGCTGCGAATACTGATCGAGCTTCTCCAGATTCGGGCCGCGCAGCATGAAGGATATGTCGGCGTTGAAGCGCCCGCCGCCGCCGCTAATGGCCGCAACCGGCGAAACTATCGCCCGCAGGTTGTATGAGGCGAACTTCGGCAGCACCTGCTCACGCACCTGCCCCATGATCACGAACTGCGAAATCGGGCGGTCGGCCAACGGCGTCAGCTTCACGTAAATGCTCGCCAGGTTCTGCGTCCGCTGCTGGTCTCCGCCGATGGTCGTCAGCGTGTAGCTGATGTGCTTGAGTCCGCGAACGCCGGCGGCGACCTGTTGCGAAATCTCCAGAGTCTTCTGCAGCGAGGTTCCCTCGGGCGCGCGCAGCGAAACCTCGAATTCGTCCTGATCGTCCAGCGGGAAGAAGTTGAGCCCGATGTACTTCGCGAAAAGCCACGGCGAGCCGACGACGAGGATCGCGACCAGGGTCACGAGAATGCGATGACGCAGCGAGAAGGTTAGAGCCCTGGTATACCAGCGATCCAGAAAGCGCATGATCCACGACGACTTCTCGACCGCCTGGATGCTTGGAGCGATGTTCGCGGCGTGGCCTTCAGGCGGCGCCTCTTCCGACTTGCGCTTCAAACGCTTGAGCAATCGCGCGCTGAGCATCGGCGTCAGCGTGAAGCTCACGAGCAGCGAGACCATGATCGCGAACGACATGGTCAACGCCACGCTCTTGAAGAATCGTCCGGGCATGCTCTGCATAAAACCGACCGGCAGGAAGATCACCACCAGCGAGAGCGTCGTCGCCATGACCGCCAGTCCGATCTCGCGGGTCGCCTCGATCGCCGCGTCGAACGGATTGAAGCCCTTCTCCTCGATGTACCGGAAGATGTTTTCGAGCACCACAATCGCGTCGTCGATGACGATGCCGACCGAGAGCGTCAGGCCGAGCATCGACGGGCCGTTGAGCGTGATGCCCGCGAAATCCATCGCCGCGAAGGTCGAGATGATCGAGGTCGGAATGGCGATGGCCGCTATTATCGTCGCGCGGACGTTCTGCATGAAGAGAAGCACGACCAGCGCCGCCAGCAGCGAGCCGAGGATCAGATGCTCGCGGATCGTGTGAAATGAGGCGAGGATGAAGATGGATTGATCGCGAACGACGTCGAGCGAGTAGCCGGCCGGCAACCCTTTCTTCAACTCGGCCAGCCGCGCTTTAACGGCGTTGACGATGTCCACGGTGTTCGTGCCCGACTGCCGGCGCACCTCCAGCAGCAGCGCGGCCTTGTCGTTCAATCGTCCGGCGGTCAATTCGTCCTCGACGCCGTCTTCGCTGTGACCGATGTCGGAGATCTTGATCGGATAGCCATCGCGGTTGGCGACCACGATATTGTTGAAGTCGGAGGGGGATTGCACCCGGCCGAGCGTGCGCAGCGTCAACGTGCGGTCGCGTTGTTCGACGCGGCCTCCGGGCACTTCCAGGTTTTGCCCCCTGAGCGCCTGTTCGACCTGCGCGACAGTCAGGTTGTAAGCGCGCAACTTGTCGCCGTCGAGATAGATGTTGACCTGGCGCTTGCGCCCGCCGACGATCAGGACCTGGCCGACGCCGTTGACCGATTCGATCTGACGCCGCAGCGTCTTGTCGGCGTACTCGGTCATCTCGCGCAGACTGCGGTTCGACGCGATCGAGATGGTCATGATCGGCGAGGCGTCCGGGTCGAGCTTTTCGATCGTCGGCTGCTCGATGTTGTCTGGCAGATTGGGCAGCGCGCGGTTGATCTTGTCGCGCACGTCCTGGGCGGCTTCGTCAAGGTCGCGCTCCAACTCGAAAGTCACGAAGACTAGCGAGACGCCCTCGGACGAGTTCGAGCGCAGTTCGTCAATGCCGCTGATGGTGTTGACGGCCTCTTCGATCTTGTCGGTGATCTCGGTCTCGATCTCCTGCGGCGCCGCGCCGGGCAGCCGCGTGGTGACGGTGATGGTCGGGAATTCGACGCGCGGAAATCGCTCGACCGTCAGCCGGTTGTACGAGAAGACACCCAGCACCATCAACGTCATAATGAGCATCGTGGCGAAGACCGGGCGACGGACACATATTTCAGCGAGTTTTTGCATGACTTTCCTTTATGCAAATAGGACTTATAGGACCTGTAGGACATATATGACGTATGCTACAAGTCCTATATGTCCTACAGGTCCTATAAGTCCTATCAAAATCTTACCAAGGAAGATTTTCCCCCAGGTGGAAAAACCCGCCGGTCGGGCCGTCGTCAGGTAGTAGCGCCAGGGCTACTGCGGTCTTTGCTCCGTCAACAATCTCCATCGGCGCGCGGTCGCTTCCCATGTCCGTCTTCACCCAACCTGGGTGGGCTGAGTTGACTTTGACGTTCAGGCCTTCCAGCGTTCGCGCCGTTACGACGGTCAACATATTCAGCGCCGCTTTTGACGAGCAGTAAGCCGGCAGAGCCATATCCGGCGAAACGCTGTTGGGCGCGCCCACCGCTGTCATTGATCCCAAAATGCTCGAATGATTGACAATGCGTCCGGCGGGGCTGGCTTTCAATAACGGCAGCATCGCCTGCGTTATGAAGTAAGGGGCGATGACGTTGGTCTCGTAGGTTTGGCGGAACGTGTCTCTCGTAACGCCGCCGAAATCCAGCGAGACGCCGGCGTTGTTGACGAGAATGTCGAGGCGGCCGAACTTCGATTCAAAGAATGCAGGAAGCCCCGCGACATCGGCCTCGTCGGTCACGTTGATCTTTACGGCGTGCGCGTCAATGCCCTCGGCCCTTAATTTTTTCGCCGCCTCATCCGCCTTTGAGTTGTCTCTGGCGCCCAACACGACCGTGATGCCCTGTTGTCCGAGCTGGCGGGCGATCTCAAATCCCAGTCCCTTATTCGCTCCGGTGATTAAAGCCACTTTTTTATTATGCATTTTTCTCCCTCCCTCTCCTGTTGATTGCCCCATAGTTTGTCATTTGCCGGCATGCACGTCGGTTCCGGATTGTAATTTGTCGAGGTTGCTGGTGGCGACGGTCTCGCCGTCTTTGACGCCTTCGACGATTTCGATCAGATCGCCGTCGGTCCTGCCGGTCTTGACGATGCGCTCGACCGCCTTGCCGTTCTCGATGACGAAGACTTTACTCAACCCGGCCGCCGGCGCGACGGCGCGCTGCGGGACCATTACTGCGGGCGCGTTCGCGGCGGTGATCAGCCGCGATTTGGCGAACATCCCCGGTCGCAGCAGATTGCCCGCGTTGGCGACCTCGGCCTCGACGGTCAGCGCGCGGGTCTTCTCGTCGAGCGACGGGCCGATGCGTACGACGCGTCCCGTGAAAGTCCGATTTGGAAAGGCGTCAACGGTCACGTTGACCGTCTGGCCAGTCCGGACGGCGGCGGCCGACGATTCGGGGACGTCGGCGCGGAGCCTGAGCGGGTTGATCTTGACCAGCGTGACGATCTTCCCGTTGACCATAAGGTATGCGCCGCGCGAGACATGTTTCTCTTTCACGGCGCCGCTGATCGGCGAACGGACGACGGTGTCGGCGAGCGCCTTTTTAGCCAATGCCAGCGCGGCCCTCTGCTGCTCGACTGCGGCGAGCTGCTGATTGACCGAATCGAGCGCCGCCTGATAGCGCGCCTGCGCGAGGTTGTGATTGGTCACCTTCTCGTCGTAGCTCGAACGCGGGATGTCCCCTTTTTCGATCAGCTTCATGCTGCGATCCAGCTCCAGCTTCGCCCAATCGAGCTGGGACTTCGCCACCCTGACGTCGGCGTTCCGGTTCGAGTCGAAATTTTCTCCCTCCTTCATCCCGAGCCGGGCCAGCGTCTGTTTGAGCGTGGCTTCGGCCTGTTCGACCTTGAGCTTCGCGTCGCGCTGGTCAATCGTCGCGATGACCTGCCCCTGCGAGACGTAGCCGCCGAAATCGACGTTGAGTTGCGAAAGCTCGCCCGCGGCCTGCGCCGATACGGCGACCTCTTCGTCGGCGGCGAACGATCCAACCACTTCCACGTCCCGCTGCAAGTTTCGGGTGATCGCCGGCGCGGTCGCCACGTCAACCGGGGGCGGCGTGGCTGCGGGCTGCGAGTTTGAAGCGGCCTTGGATTCGTCTTTGGCCTCCGAGTTCCCGCAGGCCGCCGCGAGCGTGGCGGTCATGACGAGCGCCAAAATAAAAAGTGATTTGCTGCCCTTCTCCTGTACTGAAAACTGTTCGCGCATCTATATCTCCATTCGCCTTTCAGTCTGTTTATTGTCACTCGCCGCTTCCTGTAGGTCGCGGTACTGATACGCGCTTCGAGTGTCAGTGTTTACGTCGCGGGCGACCGCCGTCGTAATTGTGGTTCGTCATCGACGCCAGAAATAGATCGGTGAACGCCTCGGCCGCCTGCCGGTTCGTGATGTTCAGCGTCTGCCTACCGGCGCACAAAAAGAATTTCTTGTTCATAACCTGGCCGATGACCATCCCCATAAATCCGCGCACCACCACCATCGGGTCCATGCGCCGGAACACGCCTTCGGCCATCCGCTTCTTGACGTATTCCGCCAACTGTTGGTGCGTCTTCAAAATGTGGTTACGAGTAATCATCTCGGCAAGTTCGTGCCCTTCGAGCGCGCTGTAAAGCAGCAACCGCATCGCGGTGTCATCGCGCTCGTGGAACTCGAGGACGTGAAATGCCAGGGTCTCGAAAACTCCCCGGTCGTCGCCCCGCTCCATCGCCTCGGCCAGCGCGCCCCGCAGCGTTTTCATCGCCGCCGAATTGGCCTTCCGGTCAATGATCGCGGCGTATAGTTCTCTCTTCGTCGAGAAATGGCGAAAAATGATCGCCTCGTTCACCCCGGCCGCCGACGCGATCTCTTTGGTCGTCGCGCCGCGAAACCCTTTTTGAGAAAACAGGCGCACGGCCACCTCGATGATTTGCTCCCGGCGGTCTTCCGCGGCCATTCGCGGCGCCGGCCTCGGCTCCGCTGTATCAACACTCTTCTTTAATGTCATCACTGGCGGTTTCGAGCCGATCTTCTTTCGGCTCGCCTCTTTTCTTTCAATCTTCGTCAAGAAACGCCGTTCGCGCGACGCTCTTTTGTAAGTATGCGCTTACTTACCACAGCCTCGCGCGGTCTGGCAAGCCGAATTTTCAGGCAATCTCTTCTCAAGCCTCTCAGTAGTCAGTCAGGTCGCGTGGCGCCGCCCCGAAATAATGGAGACGCGCCACGTAGTGACGAATAATGGTCTTTGAATAAATAGTGCAACCATAGTAGGGGCAAACCTGCGTGTCTGCCCCGGCACCGAGGACCCGCCGCTTCGGGGCAGACACGCAGGTCTGCCCCTACGCTGGATTGCCTGGTTGCATTTATTTCTCAAAGACCATTATTCGTCACGTGACGAATAAATTCGGCGCCTACGTGGCTATTTTCAGAGGAGAAGGTCAGGATTGTAGGCATTTGGCCGTGGAGGCTGATTTCGAATTAACCGTCACAGCCCAATCCTGGAATGGCGCCAACTGCGGGGCGTTCGTCAACAGAGCGATGCGGCCACCCGGAGTGAGAACACACCGCATTTCCGCGCACACGTCGCGATAAAAAAGCGCAAGGCTGCCGTGGTTCTTTTTGCTCCCCCCGGACTGGAGTTTAGTTATCAGCCTGATTCCCCTTTTTGGCGGTCAAATCCGGCCGAGCGTTACTGAAAGAGCGTCGAGCATTTTGGTCCACCCGGCCTCTGTGCGGCTCGCGTACTCGGCCCACTTCGAGTCCATTTCATGAGTCAGGGTAAGCTCGGCCCCTGTCTCTTGCGGGACTATTTCGATGACCACGAGACTCTCGTCCTCCGAGTCGCCGGCGATGCCCCAGGTGAAGACCAGTCGCCGGGGCCGGTCAATCTCTCGATACTTCCCGACGTGATCAATCTCCTGACCTTGACGACGCACGAGGAAAGAGAACGCGCCTCCCACTCGCGCGTCGACGTCGATGCGCAACACTTCTTCTTCGCGCAAAGCGGGGCCGAACATCCATATGCCGATCATTTCAGGATCGAGCAACGCGTTGAAGACGCGCTCCGGCGACGCGTCGAAATGGCGGGTGACGCTGACTGTGACATTTTGCGTTGACCTTCCACATTCGCTCCTCGCCTCGTTATCTCTATGTTGTTCGTTCGATTTTGCGCTCATCTAGATCGTCCTTTCTTTTTAAGAGTCTTTCCGTGGCTTTCGGCGCGCGCCTCCTCGGCCTGCAAGATGGCGGCGAGGGCGTCCAGTCGAGCGGTCCAGATAGCGCGCTGAGCCTCGATCCAGGCCGCGGCCTCGTCGAGGGGTTCCCGGTTGAGTGAAAGAAAATGTTCACGCCCCACACACCGGCGGCGCACGAGGTGGGCGCGTTCGAGTATGCGGATGTGCTTCGAAACCGCATTGAGCGACATTGTAAAGGGCTGCGCCAGTTCGGTGACGCGAGCCTCCCCCTTCGAAAGGCGCTCCAGGATCGCTCGCCGCGTCGGGTCGGCCAGCGCCGTCAGAGTACGGTCCAAATTGGTCTGTGTCGCCAGAGACGTCATAATTCAACCCTTTGGTTTAATATCCTCCGAACCGGTCGGCCTGTCAAGACAAAAATTCAACCGCGCGGTTGAATTTTGTCCGGACCCGAGGCGCGCCAATTTTGCCTTTTGAATTTTCGCCGTGCTATGCTGCGCCCTCTTTTCACCAAGCCCCATCAAATCCGATCCATTATTGTGATTCGGTAGAATAACCATTTCAGATCGAAGTCGAAGGAGAACACTTGAGCGTCCTGGTTGATAAAAGCACTCGGCTGCTGGTCCAAGGCATCACCGGCAAGGAAGGGACTTTTCACGCGTTGCAGATGCGCGATTACGGCACGAACATAGTCGGCGGCGTCACACCCGGCAAAGGCGGGACGACGCACGAAGGCTTCGCGGTCTTCAACACCGTGGCCGACGCCGTGCGCGAAACAGAAGCGAACGCTTCGGTCATATATGTTCCGCCCCCATTCGCGGCGGACGCGATCATGGAGGCGGCGGACGCGGGCGTGGCTCTGATCATCTGCATCACCGAAGGCATTCCCGCGATCGACATGGTCGAGGCGTTTCATTACGTCCGGTCGCGGGGCGTGCGACTGGTCGGGCCGAATTGCCCCGGGGTCATCTCTCCGGGCAAATGCAAAGTCGGCATCATGCCCGCGCGCATTCACAAGGAAGGCCGCGTCGGCGTGGTCTCGCGCAGCGGCACGTTAACTTACGAAGCCGTGGGGCAGTTGACCGCTCTCGGCATCGGCCAGTCGACCTGCATCGGCATAGGCGGCGATCCGGTCATCGGCACGACGCAGCGCGACGCCGTCGAACTGTTCAACAACGATCCCGACACCGACGCCATCGTGATGATCGGCGAAATCGGCGGCTCGGCGGAAGAAGAGGCCGCCGAATACGTCAAGCAACACGTCAAGAAGCCCGTGGTCGGTTTCATCTGCGGCCAAACCGCGCCTCCCGGACGTCGCATGGGACACGCCGGCGCGATCATCGCCGGCGGCAAAGGGACCGCCGCAGAGAAGATGGAAGCGATGACGGCGGCGGGCATCCACGTCGTAAAAAGCCCGGCCGACATCGGCGCGAAAGTGAAAGAAGTTCTGAAGTGAGTGAGCGCGCCGCCCGACAATTTGTAATCCGTGACCGCATTCCTATGCTATATCGCATATCTCATATGCGATATAGCATACGGATGGCGCCTCCGTAACGACGGAGAGGGAGTGGGAGAACGCGTTGGAGTAGGAGTAGGAGTCGGCGTCAGCCTCTTAACTACCAATTGATTATCGACCTTCTCGACGCCTTTGATCATTTCGACAATGGCCTCCACTGCGATTCGATCCTTATCCTTCGACACTTCGCCCTTCAAAGTCACAGCGCCCCGCTCGACGCCGACCGCGACGGAGCCGTAACCTGCGGCGGCGAGTCGCGCTTTGGTCTCACCAAGCAAGAATGCGTCTTCCGCCCCTTTCTTCACGCCTTCCCCGACGTCGCTAGCCGCTTTCTCCGCCTGCTGCTTTATCTCTACTCCAGATGGGATTCCGGTTCCGGCCACGGCCGGATTGACTATGATCTGGTTGCTGACGCTCCTGACGCCTTCGACTTTACGCGCGACATCCACCGCCGCGTCCTTCTCCTCTTGCGTAGGCACTTCGCCTCTCAGCGTGACATCACCGTTCAACGTATCCACATCGACGCGGGAAGGGCTGACGCGCCCGTCGGCCGTCATTCGGGCTTTGATCCTGGCCGTTAACATCGCGTCGTCTACTTGCCTCTCCGTACAGGCTGCGATCATTGTTGAGAGAATGATCATCAAGAGCGCTACACAGCGCGCAAAATAACTACTCATAACGCCCTTTCGTGGGGAAATATAAACAAGGGGGAAAACCGCGATGGGCTGAGCTTGCAAAGAACGGGCCTTAGTCGCTGCTAAATAAGTCGGGCGCTGCGCATGCGCTATGACGCGCGGTTTTGTCTAAACGACATCACGGACACAAACGTCAAACCGTATATGACCGCGCATGAGATCAAAAAACATCTCGAGGATTTGAACGACGAGATGGAACGGATGAAAGTCAAAGGGAGATTTTCATATGTGGCGGCGCGGCGGCGCATGTCATAGGTCAGGAGCCGGCTTGTAGTCGACAGGGAAATGAACCGGCGCTGACATTACTGCGCAAAGTGAAGTAAACGCAAACCTGGCGACCATCGCTCCTGCGCGTCTCTCAGATTCCGTTTTGGAATAATTCTTGCTGTTAGGAACATTCTCTATTACTGGAATCAGCGAGAGGGATTATGCAACCACAAGCCGCAAGAACCCGTGTTGCAAAGGAAGCCACAACTAACGCGCTAGACACTAAACTGTTGTTAAAAACTCTCACGGCATTGAAGAAAGGCAATTTTTCCGTACGACTGCCGACCGATTGGATGGGAGTGAACGGAAAGATCGCAGATACGCTCAATGATGTGATTGAGATGATCGACCGTCATGTGAAGGAACTTGAGCGGATCAGCCGCGTCGTTGGACGTGAAGGCAAAATCACTCAGCGCGCCGCGCCGCCGGCCGCCGACGGCTCCTGGGTGAGCCTGATCGAATCTATCAACACGCTGATTGACGATATGGCCCAGCCCACCACCGAAATGGCGCGCGTCATCGGCGCGGTGGCCAACGGTGATCTATCCCAAACAATGGCCCTGGAAGTTGACGGTCGTCCGCTGAAGGGCGAATTCCTGCGTGTGGTCAAACTGGTCAACGCGATGGTGACGCAACTCGGCTCCTTCGCTTCGGAAGTCACCCGCGTGGCGCGTGAAGTCGGGACCGAAGGGAAACTCGGCGGCGAAGCCAAGGTCAAAGGCGTGGCTGGCACATGGAAAGATTTGACCGACAGCGTCAACTTCATGGCCGGCAACCTCACCGCCCAGGTGCGCAACATCGCCGAGGTGACCACGGCGGTGGCGAAGGGAGACCTCTCCAAAAAGATCACGGTGGACGTGAAAGG
>Ga0190270_10001389_pt1 | contig 11230 bp, 8 predicted proteins | sample Popmic320T_FD_133748 | JGI IMG/M metagenome (GOLD analysis project Ga0190270, IMG submission 133748) | Populus adjacent soil microbial communities from riparian zone of Weber River, Utah, USA - 320 T | ecosystem: Environmental > Terrestrial > Soil > Riparian zone | place: USA: Utah | collected... | reverse complement strand
CTAATCCGCAGGGATTTCGGAGGATATTTGAGTCGGATCTACCGAAAACCGGTATTCTGGCATCGCTCGTACTGCCTGATCTCCAGTGGAGGAGCGACTATCGAGAAATTGCGGAAGTACATCGAAGAGCAGGGTAGCGAGTAGCGTCTCTCATCTCCACCCAAGCCTGACGGCTGTGGGTGGAGTATTCCCGGCGCGGGAGGATAAAATGATACAGTTCGCTCCAGAACGATTCATCTTCAAACCATGCGCCCATTGTTGATCTCCGCATTGTTATTTCGTCTCATTCCAGACCACTTCGGCGTTTGATCGCAGTCGCGCCGTCTGCGCCGCCCTCGGAATGTCAATGTGTCTTACTCCAATTTCGGTTCACCCGTCCAGAAATCGCCAACCGCTTTGGGGGAATAACGGATCTTCGAGAACACTGTAGTGCACTGCTCGCCGGCGGGGGACTGGGAAGCGAATCCCACATGGAGCGGGCCCGTCACGGGGAACCGGAAATAGCGGATGTAGGCCCACTTCTTTCCATCGATGGAATAGTAGAAGCCGAACACATCCTTCGCGCGGGTAAGGCGCAGGAACACCTCTTTGCCGGGCACGTCGGTGTTCACGCTATCGTCGGGGTTGACGTTCGTGACGTTCGAACAGACGGAGAATGTTCCATAGTGGCTCTTCTCGAAGAGTAATTTCACCCAATGGTCCGGATCCGAGTAGACGACCAGAAAGCCTCCGTCGTACTCCTGCTTGAAATCCACGGTCACTGCCGTAGTGAGGACAAAGGTGTCCTCCGCGGGAAAAAGCAGCATTGGGGCGGAGGCCGTGTGAACGCCGCTATCCACATCGTTGTAGAGATCCGTCTTCGTTGACGCCGTGATCGAAAAAGAATCCTCCGAAAGAATTTTGAAGTCCTTCGGCGCGTTCATCCACGCACAAGGACTAGGGAGGGCTTTGATCTCAATCTTACCGTTCAAAGAAGCTGCGGTCTTGCTCTGAACTTGGCCCGAAGACTGGGATTGAGGCTGCATTGGGGTTCGGTCCGGCGCACAAGACGCCCCTGCCAGAATCAACGGCAGAAGCATGGCTTTTGAAAGCGTTCGTGAATTCATAGACTCTATAGGATCAGATACGGATTCATTTGCAGGTCGCTGCTCTTTTCGACGACAGATTTCTGACTTGCTATCCGTTTCGCTCGAGCGCTGGTCACTCTCGCCAGGTGAGGACCTCGCCCCCTTGGCCCTTGAGTATACTGCCCGGGAAGACCTTTAGCCGCCAGGGGTCCAGCCGAATGGCGGCGAACGCGTCTGACCTTGGGCTGTCCCATCCGGGAATGATCGCCGGATCGTACCCGACCGGCTCTGGCCCATTGAGAAAAAGGTTCCATACCATGATCCGCGTCTCGTCATCGAAAGCCCAGGTCGCCCGGCATTCCGCGACACAGGTGTCATGAGAGGGCGCCCAGTAATTCAATGAAATGTAAGGACTCGCGTTAAGGTGGGCGCGCTTGAGGGGTGTCGGGCTGGTAGCTATCCATCCGACGAGATTCGCGCCATCCCATTGCCAGAAGGGGTGTAGGATGCGGGACCGGGGCCTGCCTTTCATGTCTACCGTCGCAGCGCTTGACCAGACAATGCGATGCGCCATTTCTACGAAAGCAGGCGCAACCTGGCTCAGTTCGTTCATTGATTCCTCCTCTTGCTTTGCCTAACGACACGCCGCTCAGCCATATGGTTGTGGGCTAACGGCAGATGCGCCTTTCAAATGCAGTCGTGGATCGAGGAGTCCTAGGCGGCCGCCGCAGTTGACCCGCAATCCGTTAGGCAGCCTGCCGGTTTAGAGCGTCTTCGAGCGCCCACAGCGCTTGTGCCCGTAAGTGTTCGTCACCGTTCTCAAGAGCGATCGACAGTAGCGTGTCGTCCGGATAGCGCCAAGCGTCCTGAGTAGTCAACGCCAGTATGTGCGCCAAGACCCGATGATGGATTTCGTTGATATCACGAAGGCGTTCCGGGGCACGTACGCCAGGTGATTGGAATTCATAGGTGTCACGCGCCGCGATAGTCAGATTGTGACCGAACGCCGCCAAGACGCGTATCTGCTTGTCCGCCGACAACTGTTGGAAGCGCAGCGTGACTTCGGTGTGTTCCATCCTTTGTCCGTCTAACTATATGCCCGGCGGCGCCAGGATCTGGATTGAGGCGACGAGTCAGTACCGCGAGCGGTAGCTAGCGGAGCCTTCACCAACGGCCGCTCGCTACCGCTCGCGGTACTGATCCATTCGATGCCTTGCGAAATCCAGATCTTGGCGCCGCCGGGCATATAGAATTATAAAGATTCTATCGTAACTCCAATTCGCTACTCGGTCACCCCATTCTCTCTCAAAAGCTTCCAAACTTTCGGCGGAGTGATCGGAATGTCGATATGCCTTACTCCGAGATGCCAGAGAGCGTCAACGACCGCATTGACGATGGCCGCGGGCGCCCCGACGGTCGCGGATTCTCCGACGCCCTTGGCGCCGAGCGGGTGATGTGGCGAGGGGGTGCAGGTTTTGTCAGTCTCCCAGTTCGGCGTCTCGATCGCGGTCGGGAGCAGGTAATTCATGAAGCTGCCTTGAAGTATGTTGCCGCTGTCGTCGTATTGAATCTCCTCGTAGAGCGCAGGCCCCAACCCCATGGTCAACCCGCCGTGAATCTGCCCCTCGACGATCATCGGGTTGATGATGTTCCCGCAGTCGTCGACGGCCATGAATCGGCGCACCTTTACCTCTCCCGTTCCTTTGTCGATATCGACTACGCAGATATAGCTGCCGAACGGATAGGTGAGGTTCGGGGGGTCGTAATAAGAGACCGCTTCGAGGCCGGCTTCCATTCCCTGTGGGTGATTGGTGTAGGCTGCGAGCGCGATATCCTGAATCGTTTTTGCGCGATCGGGCGATCCTTTGACGAAGAACTTGCCCGGCTCCCATTCGAGGTCGTCTTCATGGGCTTCGAGCAGGTAAGCGGCGATCTTTTTCGCTTTGTCTTTGATCTTGCGGGCCGCCATGGCCCCCGCCGCGCCCGCCGTCGGGGTGCTCCGGCTGGCGTAGGTGCCGAGCCCGTATGGCGCGGTGTCGGTGTCGCCTTCTTCAACCGCTATGTCATCGACCGGGATTCCGAGTTCTTCGGCGACGATCTGCGCGTAAGTCGTTTCGTGCCCCTGGCCCTGAGACTTGGTGCCGAATCGCGCGATGGCTTTGCCGGTCGGGTGGATGCGAATCTCTGCGCTGTCGAACATCTTCAATCCAAGGATGTCGAAGTGCTTCGACGGGCCGGCTCCGACGATCTCGGTGAAACTGCTGATGCCGATTCCCATCAATTCGCCGCGCTTGCGCTTTTCGGCCTGCTCCTTTTTGAGTTCCGCATAGCCTATGTTCTCCATCGCCTTGCGCAGGGCGGCGGCATAGTCGCCGCTGTCGTACTCCCAGCCGAGCGCGGACTTATACGGGAACTGTTCCGGCTTGATGAAGTTTTTCATCCGGAACTCGGCCGCGTCCATCCCGATCTCGTGCGCCATCAGGTCGGCCATGCGCTCGATCGCATGAACGGCCTCGGTGACGCGGAAGGAGCAGCGATATGCGATGCCCCCCGGAGGCTTGTTGGTATAAACCCCGTCGACCTCGACGTGCGCGGCTTTGAGATCGTATGACCCGGTGCAGATGTGAAAGAGGCCGGCGGGGAACTTCGATGGGTTCGCGGCGGCGTCAGTGTAGCCATGATCGGCGATGGTCTTGATGCGGAGGGCCGTCAATTCCCCGTCTTTCTTGCCTGCCAGCTCCGCCGTCATGTGATAATCGCGCGCGAAAGAATCGGCCTGAATATTCTCCATGCGGTCTTCGATCCACTTGACCGGCTTGCCAGTCAGCACCGACGCCGCGACAGCGATTACGTAGCCGGGGTAGACCGGCACCTTGCCGCCGAAACCGCCGCCGATGTCTGGAGCGATGATCTGAATTTTATGCTCGGCCAATCCGACGTGTCCCGCTACCAGGGCGAAAACAGTGCGGATGGCGTGCGGCGCCTGCGTGGTCATCCAGACGGTCAGTTTCCCTCTGACTTTGTCGAAATGGGCGACGCATCCGCAGGTTTCGATCGAGGAAACGTGAATCCTCGGGATGTAAATGTCTTGTTTGACGGTGACCTCGGCGTCGTTGAACGCCTGGTCGGTCGCCGCGCGATCTCCCCATTCCCAGTGCCAGATGTGGTTATCTTTTTTGTCCGGTTTGTCGGTGCGAAGTACAGGGGCGTTGGGGAGCAGCGCTTTCTTGGGGTCTACAACCACCGGCAGTGGGTCGTAGTCAATTTCGACGGCGTCGGCCCCGTCGGCCGCGATGTATCGCTCCGTCGCCAGAACAGCGGCGACCTCCTGGGCCTGGTACATCACTTTATCCACGGGGAGGACCATCTGCGTGTCCGACATCAGCGTCGGCATCCAGTGGAGGTTGTAAGCGGCGAGGTCCTTGCCGGTGATGACTGCGGCCACGCCGGGAATGGCGAGCGCTTTTGACGTGTCTATGTTCGTGATCTTGGCGTGAGCGTAAGGGCTCCGTACGATGTCCAGATAGAGCATGTCGGGCAACACTATGTCGTCAACGTATTGCCCCTGGCCGCGTAGGAAGCGCGGATCTTCCTTTCTCTTGACCGAATGGCCCATGCCGCCGATTTCGGCGGGCGTTCTTGGCGTCGTCATTGCTCTCCTCCTTCGCGCAGTTTCGCCGCGGCGTATTGATAAGCCTTGACTATGTTGACGTAACCGGTGCATCGGCACAGGTTGCCTGAAATGGCGTGTCGAATCTCGTCATCGGTCGGGTTGGAATTGTTCTCGAGGAAGGCGTATCCCGTCATCAGCATGCCGGAGGTGCAGAAACCGCACTGCAATCCGTGTTCTTGAAAGAACCCTTCCTGAATCGCGTGCAGCTTGCCGTCCTGTTCCAGACCCTCGACCGTCAGTATCTCGCGCCCGTCGGCCTGAACGGCGAATACCGAACAGGACTTGATGGCCCTGCCGTCCAACACGACCGTGCAGGCGCCGCAGTGGCTCGTGTCGCAACCGACGTGCGTGCCGGTGAGCCGAAGGTTTTCACGCAGGAAATGAACCAGAAGAAGCCTGGCCTCCACTTCGGCGGAGCGCTCGACGCCGTTGACTTTCACTTTTATTGCGATCTTCGCCATCGCCTACGTGCCCCCCTTCGCGCGCTTGAGCGCGAGTCTAAGCGCCCGCGCGGTGAGCACGCGGACGAGATCTCGTTTGTATTCGGCCGACCCCCTGATGTCGTCAATGGGTTGAGCCTCTCCGGCCGCAATCTCGGCCGCCCGTTTGATTGTGGCGTCGTCGAGCGTATGGCCGATCAAAAAGGCTTCGGTCTCCTTCGCTTTTAAAGGAGTGAAACCGACGTTCGTCAGTCCGATCCCCGCGCGATGGCAGACGCCCGCGCCGTTCAGGGTTATCTGAACGGCGACGCCCGCCGTCGCATAGTCGCCGACCTTCCTCTTGATCTTCAGATATGCGCCCCCGCTCAAGGGCGCCGGAATCGGAACCCTGATCTCCTTGAGTATTTCGTCAGGCTGAAGGGCAGTCGTGAAGAGGCTGGTGAAAAAGCTCTCGATGGGGATTTCCCGCTCCCGGTTCGGGCCGATCGCAATAATCGAGGCTCCGAGCGCCAGCATCGTGGCGGGGTGGTCGTTCGCAGGGTCACCGTGAGCAAGATTCCCGCAGGCGGTGGCCTGGTTTCGCACCAGCGGATCGGCGATGACTACTGTGGTGTCCATCAGGATCGGGTAACGCGACTGGATTGTCGGCGAGACCTCGAAGTCGCTTTCCCTTGCCAGGGCGCCGATCCTCAAGAAGCCGTTGAGTTCGGAAATATAGTTGAGATCAGGGAGGCGGTTGATGTCGATGATGTAAGGCGGCGTCGCCAGCCTTAACTTCATCATCGGTATCAGACTCTGCCCGCCAGAAAGAATCTTAGCCTCCTGGCCCAACTCGCCGAGTAGAGAGACTGCCTCTTCCAGTGTGCGGGGCGCAAAATATTCAAAGCTCCGAGGGATCATGGAACCTCCTTGGGAACCTGCTTGTTGTTTTTCAATCTCTCCACCGGGCGTTCGGGGCGCCGGGTGGAATCGCGACTGCCAATCTACTTCCGCTGCGTTCGCGGTGTGAATTGCGGGGTCGGAGGGAAATGCAAACCTTTGCCGGGTCGGGCTTAGCATACCCTCGGCCCATTGCAAGCGTCAATTCATAAAGCGTCAATCACACTCGCGTCGCCGCGCCGCTCCGGTGGTGTGGAGATTGCAGTGATCAACCGCCGTGAGCCGGGCGGAATCTCTCCGGCGAATCGAGGCGGCGGCGTACTGCTGTTGTACAAATGTTGTTCGTAAGAAAAACAGATTGATGATGTGGACAGTCTAAAGTCTGTCTCGCGTCTTCCATAGAGGAGGAGAGTTTATGCTGAGTCTAATAGGTCAGATACTTTTCGGGCTGGTGGTCGGCATTATTGCGAAACTGTTGATGCCGGGGCGCGATCCAGGGGGGATGGTCGTGACCGCGATCATTGGAATGGTCGGCGCGTTGATCGGAACGCTCATCGGGCGCGTGCTGTGGGGAGGGCCGGGTTATACATCCGGATGGATCACCTCCATCCTCGGCGCCGTGCTGCTGCTGTGGGCTTACAGGGCGATAGCGGGAAGAAGAGTGCGCGCTGTTTGATTTTTTGTTCTCCTCTGCGGCCTTTGCGCCTTTGCGCCTTTGCGAGAAACCAGGCTGCGAAAGACAGGTTTCTCGCAAAGGCGCGAAGATCGCAAAGACGTCGGATACCTCTAAACCTGATTTCCTTCGCCCTTTAACCCGTTGACCACCCGTTTTATCCTGTCCTTGATCAACTCGACATTGAAGTTGATCAGCAATCCCAATCGCTTATCGGCAACCTTCAAATAGGTCAATACCTGTTTATAGTGAACCTGGGCAATTGCTTCGATAGATTTGATCTCGATGATCACTTTATCTTCCACGATCAGGTCTGCCCGAAAGCCTATCTCAAGTCGCACGTCTTCGTAAACAACTGGGATTGGGTGCTGGCGTTTTACGCGAAGTCCGCGTCTTTCCAGTTCAGCCGCCATCACTGCTTCATAAACCGATTCGAGCAATCCATGACCGAAACGCTTGTGAACTTTCAAGGCCGCATCAACGATGTGTTTGGCGATTTCATTTTCAGTCATTATCCATCTCCGAAAGAGACCACCCGCGTTTTGGATTTGCTTCGCGATCTTTGCGACTTTGCGCCTTCGCGAGAAACAAGGGAATTTGGCTCAGACGGAAATTTTACGGGTAGTTTCTCGCAAAGGCTCAAAGTCGCAAAGGAAGGGCGCATTGATAAATTGCTGTCGTCCTGCTAAAGGCGGGCAAATATAGCGCTCCAAATTCATCGGAGCAATAGTGATACCGATCTCGCCGATTCTGATTTATAATTCACGCCTAAATATGGCCAATAGGCCATTCTGCTTCAAATGTGTTCGTATGGGAGATCATAGAGAGAAATGAATTTGTTGGAATCTAACGCCGGCGCGGCCCCGGTTGAATCCCCGGCCGAATCCTCAACTGAATCTTCAACCGAATCTGGTGGCCGGTCTAATTTCATTCGTGACATCATTATTCAGGACATTAAGGCGGGCAAGCATGGCGGGCGGGTGCAGACGCGCTTTCCTCCTGAGCCTAACGGATACCTGCACATCGGCCACGCGAAAGCAATCTGCCTGGACTTCGGATTGGCCGCTGAATTCGGCGGCAAATGCAACCTTCGCTTCGACGACACCAATCCCTCCAAGGAAGAAACCGAATACGTCGAATCGATTATGGAAGACGTCAAGTGGCTGGGTTTCAATTGGGACGGGTTGTTTTACGCTTCGGACTATTTCCAGCAGCTTTATGAATGGGCCGTCCAATTGATCGAAGCCGGCAAGGCTTACGTCTGCGACCTCAGCGCCGATGAGGTTCGCGAGTACAGGGGGACGCTCACCGAGCCGGGCAAGGACAGCCCTTATCGAAATCGCTCGGTCGAAGAGAATCTCGATCTGTTCAAGCGCATGAAGAACGGGGAATTTCCCGACGGATCGCGTACGCTGCGCGCGAAGATCGACATGGCCTCGCCAAACCTGAACATGCGCGACCCGGTGTTGTATCGCATTTTACATATGGACCACCACCGGACGGGCAATCAGTGGAGTATCTACCCGATGTACGACTACGCGCACGGGCAGTCGGATTCGATCGAGAAGGTGACACACTCGATATGCACGCTCGAGTTCGACGATCATCGGCCTTTGTACAACTGGTTTATCGAGCAACTCGGCATTTTTCCTTCGCGGCAGTATGAATTCGACCGGCTCAGCATCACCTATACAGTTATGAGCAAGCGCAAGCTGCTGAAGCTAGTGCAGGAAGGCCGCGTAAAAGGCTGGGACGACCCGCGCATGCCCACACTCTCGGGGATGCGGCGACGCGGCTATACGCCGGAGGCCATCCGCAATTTCTGCGCGAACGTCGGCGTTTCCAGGACGAACGGCATTACGCAACTGTCGCACCTCGAATACTTCCTGCGCGAAGATTTGAACAAACATGCGGCGCGCGTCATGGCGGTGCTGCGGCCCCTGCGAGTCGTCATTGATAACTATCCTGACGATCTGGTCGAAGAGATGGACGCCGTCAACAATCCCGAAGACGCGAGCGCCGGAACCCGCAAGGTCCCGTTTTCGAAAGTTCTTTACATCGAACAGGAGGATTTCCGGGAAGATCCGCCGAAGCAATACTACCGCCTTGCGCCGGGCCGCGAGGTCCGTCTGCGCTACGGGTATCTCATCACTTGCCGGAGTGTGGTGAAAGACGCCGACGGCAATGTCGTCGAACTGCATTGCACATACGACCCGGAAACCCGAGGCGGCAATACGCCCGACGGCCGCAAAGTCAAATCCACTATCCACTGGGTCTCGGCGGCGCACGCCGTGGACGCAGAGGTTCGCCTCTACGAAACCCTTTTCACTAAAGAGAATCCCGATGATGTTGACGAGGGCCAGGATTTCACCGCCAATCTGAATCCGAACTCGCTGGAAGTGTTGACCGGCTGCAAGGTCGAGCCGAGCCTGCGCGACGCGACGCCAGGCGCGCGGTATCAGTTCGAACGGATGGGCTACTTTAGCGTTGATCCCGATTCAACGTCTGGGAAGCCAGTCTTCAACCGAACAATCGGATTGCGGGATACTTGGGCGAAGATTGAGCAGCGGGCCAAAAAATGATTGATTTTAAAGCGTCAGGCATCAGGAGTATCGTCATTTAGCGTTGGCCTTCCAGGTTCGCCCATTCCCCCGACTGAATGAAGGCTGCCCAATAGAACGGATGCCGCCGGTACTTGCCCCGCAGCATTCGCAATTGCACTTGCCTCAATCCATCACTTCTTCCTTCTCCTTGTCCGAGCGCCAGGTAATAATCAATCATGAATTCCTTTGCCCCTACATCTGACACTGGCCAGAGGCTAATCACCTGGCTCTCCGACCCGGCCAAGACCAGTGCGCGCCGTAACCCCTGCACTCCCTCACCGTATTTGACCTCTCCCACACCTGTATCGCACCCCGAGAGCGCCACCAGTTTTGTTCCCGACAGATCCAATCCCGCTGCCTCGTATGCGGTTAATACGCCATCGTTATCTCCGCTCTTGCCCTGATTGGCTCCTGCCAGCGCAAGGCCTGAACGCAACAGGGGATTTTCGATCTGCGCGGCCCACATGCCGAGCTGCAGGTCAAAGTCGCTCTGCCAGTTATTATTAATAGGGTTCTGAATCACTCTCGGTAGTGAACCCTGATCGCCGAGAAAGAAGCCGTGTGTCGCGATATGCAAAATGCGCGGCGCCCTGACCTGTTTGATCGCCGCTTCGGTAGCCTGTTCTCTCAGTAGCGCCGATGCTTCAGGCAGCACGGATTTGATCGCGAGCGCTTCGTCCTCAGCGCCCGGCAGCGGCCGGAAAAAGATTCTGGCGGCATCGATACGCGCCCTCGCTTGATTGGCGCCCCCCCACTTTCCAGAGTTCCGATCCGCCCGCATGGCTCGGGTCGAAGCCTTGCCGAATGCTGGGTTGGCCACCACCAATGGGGCGCTCTTGCTCGGTTCTGATGTTTGCAATCGCAGCAGGTCACGACCGCTGGTCAGGTAGCTGATGGCGAAGCGCTCGACCAGATACTGATTCTGTTCATCCACCAGGGCGGCAAAAGGAATGAGGTTTAGCAATCCATCGGGCGCAATCAGCACGTGGCGCGTTCCGCCCAGCCTCTCGCCCAGGAGTGAGCGCACAGGACGCATGACTTTCTCATCGACGACGCGTCCCCGTTGCTTGACGTCTATCCGCCGGTTACGCAGCGCTCTGAGCCAGGCATTCGCTGCCCGATCAATGGGCGCTGTGGCGCCAAGGTCTACCCACTTCGGCTGCCCTTGCGCCGAAAGCGCATAGGCAAGGTAGCGCGGCGCCCCGATCTTCTCAGTCCGCAGGCCCCATGGCGTGTAGACCGCAAACTCAACCAGGATAGTGTCTGCGGGGAGCGCCGCCTGGACGGCGGCAAGCATGACCGGTTGCGCCTGCGCCCGAAACTCAGCGCTGCGTCTGCTCAGTTCCGCTTCCAGTTGCTCAACATTTTCTTCGAGATGCCTGAGTCGCGCCGAGGATGTCTCGGGTACGGTTGCGCCCAACCCTTTCAAGGTAAGCTCAGCTAACTGCGAGCGGGCATCAATGAGTTGATCGAGGACCGCTTGATCTTGTGGCGTAGCGCGACGGCGCAAGGTCCCGATCGTGTCTAACATAGCATCCAGTCCGCGCGCTTTGCGGCGGAGCAGGGTAGTGAAAGCAAGGTCGAGCGCCTGTGGGTCATCGGGGGCGGCCTGGCTGTGTAGCGAGAGCGTGAAATCGGTCTGTCTTGTTAAGAGGGAAAGAAGGGCCAGTTTTTGGCGCTCGGAGCCGGTGTCGAGATTGAAGGATAGGTTGTATTCGGTTATGGCGTTAGCGCGGGACTGAATCGCAATTGCCTCACGCGTATCGCCTTTCGCCGCGTAGAGCACGGCGAGGTTAGTGAGAGCGCGAGCGATATGGGGGCGTTGCGACCCCAATTTCTTCTCCTGGATCGCCAGCGCGCGCAGATAGAGCGGCTCCGCCCGCGCATAATCCTTT
>Ga0190270_10001388_pt1 | contig 11231 bp, 6 predicted proteins | sample Popmic320T_FD_133748 | JGI IMG/M metagenome (GOLD analysis project Ga0190270, IMG submission 133748) | Populus adjacent soil microbial communities from riparian zone of Weber River, Utah, USA - 320 T | ecosystem: Environmental > Terrestrial > Soil > Riparian zone | place: USA: Utah | collected... | reverse complement strand
CGCAGCAGCAAGCTGATCCACGGCGGGCTGCGGTATCTCGAGATGCTCGACTTCGGGCTGGTGCGCGAGGCGCTGGCCGAGCGCGGGCTGCTGCTGACCCGTCTGGCACCGCACTTGGTCCGGCCGGTGCCGTTCCTCTACCCGCTCACGCACCACGGCTGGGAGCGGCCGTACGTCGGCGCCGGACTTGCGTTGTACGACGTGCTGGCTGGGCTGGCTCCCGGCGAGACCGGGCTGCCGCGGCACCGCCACGTGTCGCGCAAGAAGCTCGCGCGGATCGCCCCCGACTTCGCGCCGGAGAAGACGGTGGGCGCGATCCGCTACTACGACGCCCAGGTCGACGACGCGCGGCTGGTGCTCACCATTGCCCGGACGGCGGCCGGCCATGGCGCTCACCTGGCGACGCGGGTGAAGGTGACCGGGTTCCTCCGCGAAGGCGAACGCGTCGTCGGAGTCCGGGCCCAGGACCTGGAAGCCGGGCCCGGCAGCCCGGAGCTGGAGATCCGCGCGCACTCCGTCGTGAACGCCGCCGGCGTGTGGACCGACGAGATCCAGGAGCTGGTGGGCGGGCGCGGCGCGCTCCACGTCCAGGCCAGCAAGGGGGTGCACCTGGTGGTGCCGCGCGACCGGATCCGGTCCGAGGCCGGCTTCATCGTGCGCACCCAGACCTCGGTGCTGTTCGTGATCCCGTGGGGCCGGCACTGGATCATCGGCACCACCGACACCCCCTGGAACCTCGACAAGGCCCACCCGGCGGCATCAAGAACCGACATCGAGTACCTCCTCGAGAACGTGAACAGGGTGCTGCGCGAGCCGTTGCGCCACGAGGACGTCGAGGGTGTCTACGCCGGGCTGCGGCCGCTGCTGTCCGGGGAGTCCGAGCCCACCAGCCGCATCTCGCGCGAGCACCTGGTCGTCACCCCGGTGCCCGGTCTCGTCCTCGTGGCGGGCGGGAAGTACACGACGTACCGGGTGATGGCGCGCGACGCCATCGACGCCGCCGCACACCTGCTGGGCGGGCGCGTGGCCGACAGCATCACCGACCGGGTGCCGCTCGTCGGGGCCGAGGGCTTCGAGACCCGGCGGAACCAGACGACGGCGCTGGCGCGAAGCTCGGGTGTGCACCGGGCCCGGATCGAGCACCTCCTCGGGCGGTACGGCGACCGGGTGGACGAGGTGCTCGCGCTGGTGGCCGAACGCCCCGACCTCGGCCAGGCCCTCCCTGGAGCGGACGACTACCTGAGGGCCGAGGCGGTCTATGCGGTCACCCACGAGGCCGCCCGCCACCTCGACGACCTCCTGACCCGCCGCACCCGCATCTCGATCGAGACCTTCGACCGCGGCGTGGCCGCCGCTCGGCCGGCGGCGGAGCTGATGGGCGGCGCCCTCGGCTGGGACGCCGCGACGCTCGAGGACGAGGTCGACCACTACCTGAGGCGGGTCGAGGCGGAGCGACAGAGCCAGCGCGCGGTCACCGACCAGGAGGCGGACGAGGCGCGGGTCCACGCCCGGGACATCGTCGGCACCTGATGCGACCCCGGGGAGGACGGCGGCCGTGACGACCTGGCTCGGCAACCCGGCGCACGCACGGTGGCTGGAGCACGAGGGAGACGCCCTGCTCCGGTTCGCGGCCGGCTCACGTCACCCCGGCGGCGGCTTCGCGTGGCTCGGGGACGACGGCACCCCTGACCTCGACCGGCCGGTCGAGCTCTGGATCACCTGCCGGATGACCCATGTCTTCGCGCTCGCCCACCTCCTTGGCCGTCCTGGCGCGGGCCCCCTGGTGGACCACGGCATCGCGGCGCTGGGAGGCCGGCTGGCGGACCCGGAGCACGGGGGCTGGTTCGCGAAGGTCGGCGAGGACGGCCCGACCAGCACCGACAAGACGGCGTACGAGCACGCCTTCGTCGTCCTCGCAGGTGCCAGCGCGGAGGCGGCGGGCCGCCCCGGAGGCAAGGAGCTCCTCGACGACGCCCTCGACGTTCTGCTCGGGAGGTTCTGGGACGACGAGGCGGGCATGGTCGTGGAGCAGTGGGACCGGACCTTCTCGACCTTGGACGCCTACCGCGGCGTCAACGCGAACATGCACACCGTCGAGGCGCTGCTGTCCGCCGCCGACGTCCGTCGTGACCCGTCGCTGCGGGCTCGGGCGCTGCGCATCGTCGAGCGGGTCGTGCACCAGCTCGGGCCGGAGCACGACTGGCGGCTGCCCGAGCACTTCGACACCGACTGGGCGCCGCTGCTCGACTACAACCGTGACGAGCCGGCGCACCCGTTCCGCCCGTACGGCGCCACCGTCGGCCACTGGCTCGAGTGGGCCCGGCTGGCGCTGCACCTGCATGCCGGCCTCGGGTCCGACGCCCCCGCGTGGCTCCTCGACGACGCGACGTCGCTCGTCGACTTGGCGCTGCGCGAGGGCTGGGCGGTCGACGGTGCGGACGGCTTCGTCTACACCGTCGACTGGGACGGGAGCCCCGTCGTGCGCCAGCGGATGCACTGGGTGGCGGCGGAGGGCACCGCGACCGCGGCCGCGATGCACCAGGCGACCGGCGACCCGGCGTACGACCACTGGTACCGCATCTGGTGGGACCACGTCGCGACCTGTTTCCGGGACGAGGACGGTGGCTCGTGGCACCACGAGCTGGACCCGAGGAACCGGCCGAGCGGCCTGACCTGGCAGGGGAAGCCGGACGTCTACCACGCGTTCCAGGCCACGTTGATCCCCCGGCTGCCGCTGGCGCCGACGCTGGCGACCGCGCTGCGCGACGGGCTGCTGGACACCGTCTGACGAGGCCGCCGCCCTCACGGGGCCTGTAACTCGTTCCTGTTTTCGGATACTCTCGGTATATGAATGTTCCTGAGCCGCTCGACCCGGGTGCGACCGACACCCTCCTCGACCCGGAGACCGACCCCTCCGCGTCGTGGGCGCTCGACCAGGGTCTGGTGCGCCGGCTCACCGGACTGCTCCGGGCCACCAGCGGCGAGGCCGTGCGCGCGGTGTCGCCTCTCAACGGTCAACCGCTCGGCGACATCCCCCAGTCGACGACCTCCGACGTCGACGAGGCGTTCAAGCGCGCACGGCGCGCGCAGCGGGTCTGGGCGCAGACCTCGCTGGACGAGCGCGCCGCGGTCTTCCTGCGTCTGCACGACCTGGTGCTCGAGCGCCAGGACGAGATCATGGACCTCATCGGCTGGGAGTCCGGCAAGGCCCGCAAGCACGCGTTCGACGAGCCGCTGCACATCGCGCTGACCGCGCGCTACTACGCGCGGACCGCACGCGAGCACCTGGACACCAAGCGCGTCGCCGGCGTGGTCCCGGGCCTCACGCGCGTCGAGATCAACCGGGTCCCCAAGGGTGTCGTCGGGATCATCTCACCGTGGAACTACCCGTTCACGATGGCTCTCTGCGACGGGTTGCCGGCCATCATGGCGGGCAACGCCGTCGTCGCGAAGCCGGACGCCCAGACGATGCTCTCCGCCTTGCTGGGGCTGCAGATCCTCCAGGAGGCCGGCTTCCCCGAAGACCTGTGGCAGATGGTCGCAGGACCGGGGCGCCACGTCGGCACCGACATCATCCAGCGCGCCGACTACGTCTGCTTCACGGGCTCGACCGCCACCGGCAAGGTCGTCGCGAAGCAATGCGCGGAGCGACTGATCGGGTGCTCCCTCGAACTCGGCGGCAAGAACCCGATCCTCGTGCTCCGCGACGCCGACCTCGACCGGGCTGCGGAGGGCGCCGTACGCGCGGCGTTCTCCAACGCGGGCCAGCTCTGCGTGTCGATGGAGCGGATGTTCGTGGCCGACCAGGTCTACGACCGGTTCGTGCAGAAGTTCGTCGCCCGGGTGAAGGCGATGAGCCTCGGCGCCTCCCTCGAGTGGGGCGTCGACATGGGCACACTGATCTCCGCCGAGCAGCTGGAGACGGTCACCAAGCACGTGGACGACGCCCGCGCGAAGGGCGTCACCGTGCTCAGCGGCGGCCAGGCTCGCCCCGACCTGGGCCCGTTCTTCTACGAGCCCACCGTGCTCGAGGGCACCACCCCGGAGATGACGTGCTTCGGTGAGGAGACCTTCGGCCCGGTGATCTCGCTGTACCGCTTCCAGGACGAGGCGGAGGCGATCGAGCGGGCCAACGACGGCGAGTACGGCCTGAACGCGTCGATCTACAGCCAGGACGGCCGCCGGGCCCGGGACGTCGCCCGGCAGATCAAGTGCGGCACGGTGAACATCAACGAGGCGTTCGGCGCCACGTTCGCCAGCCTCGAGTCGCCTATGGGCGGCATGCGGGAGTCCGGGATGGGACGCCGGCAGGGAGCCGAGGGCATCCTGCGCTACACCGAGCCGCAGTCCGTGGCCACCCAGCGGCTGCTGCGGTTCGCGCCGATGTTCGGGATGAGCGACGAGGCCTACGCCAAGGTGATGACGCTCAACGTCCGCCTCATGACCAAGCTCGGCAGGAAGTGACCTGCGCCCCCATGGCTGAGACCACAGGCACGGACCTCGACTTCGACGTCCTGGTGATCGGCTCCGGTTTCGGTGGCTCGGTGACGGCGCTGCGCCTCACCGAGAAGGGCTACCGGGTCGGGGTCCTCGAGGCCGGCGCCCGGTTCGAGGACGACGACTTCGCGTCGGGCACCTTCGACCTCACCCGCTACCTCTACGCCCCGGCGCTGGGGTGCTACGGCATCCAGCGCATCGACGCGGTGCGCGACACGATGATCGTCGCCGGGGCCGGGGTGGGCGGCGGTTCGCTGGTCTACGCCAACACGCTCTACGAGCCGCTCGAGCAGTTCTACCGGGACCCGCAGTGGGCCGCGATCACCGACTGGAAGGACGAGCTCGCACCGCACTACGACCAGGCCAAGCGCATGCTCGGCGTGGTCGAGAACCCGATCCGCACCCCGGCCGACGACGTGATGGAGAAGGTCGCGGACGACATGGGCGCGGGAGACACCTTCCACCCGACCCCGGTCGGCGTGTTCTTCGGCGGCCCCGGCCAGGAGCCCGGCACGACGGTCGACGACCCGTTCTTCGGGGGCGAGGGGCCGCAGCGCCGTACGTGCGTCAACTGTGGCGAGTGCATGTCCGGTTGCCGGCACAACGCGAAGAACACCCTGGTCAAGAACTACCTCTACCTGGCCGAGAAGAACGGGGCGTCGGTCCTGCCGCTCACCACGGTCACCCGCGTGCGCCCTCGTGACGGCGGCGGCTACGACGTCACCGTGAAGTTCACCAAGGCCCGCCGGTCCACGCCGCGGTCGACGCGGACCCTGACCGCGGAGCAGGTGGTGTTCGCGGCAGCCTCGCTCGGCACCCAGAAGCTCCTGCACCGGATGAAGGACGAGGGCCACCTGCCGGGGCTCTCGGAGCGGCTCGGCTTCCTGTCCCGGACGAACTCCGAGTCGATCCTGGGGGCCATCGCCCCGAAGGGCGACCCCACGGACTACTCGTTCGGCATCGCGATCACCTCCAGCTGGCACCCCGACGAGCACACCCACATCGAGCCGGTGCGCTACGGCAAGGGCTTCAACACGATGGCGATGATGCAGACGGTGCTCACCGACGGCGACGGCGACGAGCCGCGGTGGCGTACGTGGCTGAAGGAGATGTGGAAGGAGAAGAGGAACCTCTTCGAGCTCTACGACCTCAAGCACTGGTCCGAGCGCACCGTGATCGCGCTGGTGATGCAGAGCCTCGACAACTCCATCACGACGTACGGCAAGCGCGGCCGGTTCACCCGGATGTGGCGGATGACGTCGCGCCAGGGTCACGGTGCGCCCAACCCGACCTGGATCCCGGTCGCGAACGAGTCGGTACGCCGGATAGCGGGCCATCTCGGAGGAACCGCCGGTGGCAACATCGGCGAGCCGTTCAACATGCCGCTCACTGCACACTTCATCGGCGGCTGCGCCATCGGGACCTCGGACGAGGACGGCGTGGTCGACCCCTACCAACGGGTCTTCAACCACCCGGGGCTGCACGTCGCCGACGGCTCGGCCATCTCGGCCAACCTCGGGGTGAACCCGTCGCTCACCATCACCGCCCAGGCGGAGCGGGCGATGTCGTTCTGGCCCAACAAGGGCGAGTCCGACCCGCGCCCGCCGCTGGGGTCGGCGTACCAGCGGATCGACCCCGTCGAGCCAGCCGCCCCGGCGGTGCCACCGACCGCCCCCGGCGCCCTCCGCCTCCCCATCGTCGCCGTCTCCTGACGGGCGGTTCGCCCGAAAAGCACCCAGGACCCGACCGGGGGGAGGGAGGGATTGGCCGGGCCCTGGAAGCCCGTACCGAGGCACGGACTTGTCGAGGCCCGGACCTGGGAGGGATAAACCGGGCCTCTGTCCATCGCAACGACACCTGTGGCGCCGGGTTACGCCCGGCTGAAGCATCTTTTGGAGGGGTCCGGATTCCCGCAGGTCACGGGCCCGGAGCCGGCGGAACTCACGCTCAGATCCGGTCTAGAACAGGCCCTGCCGCCACGGACCGGACCAGCTTGTGACCACCCTCACGGGCTATGCGTCAGGGCCCGCGTGAGAAACTGCCGTTCTCGTCCTCGAGACCCTGGAGAACGCGTAGTGACCACCGATCACGACCTGGTCCTCGTCGTCGACTTCGGAGCGCAGTACGCCCAGCTCATCGCCCGCCGGGTCCGGGAGGCCCGCGTCTACTCCGAGATCGTTCCGCACACCATGCCGGTCGAGGAGATGCTGGCGAAGGCGCCGCAGGCGATCGTGCTCTCCGGCGGCCCCTCGTCGGTGTACGAGCCGGGTGCCCCGCAGATCGACACCTCCCTGTTCTCGGCCGGGGTCCCGGTGTTCGGCATGTGCTACGGCTTCCAGGTCATGGCTCAGTCCCTGGGCGGCGAGGTACGCCGGACCGGCCGCTCCGAGTACGGACGAACCCCCGTGACCGTGTCGGAGCCCGGCACGTTGCTGGCCGAGGTGCCTGTCGAGCACCGTGTCTGGATGAGCCACGGCGACGCAGTCGTGGCGGCGCCCGGCGGCTTCACGGTCCTCGCCTCGACGGTGCACTCGCCCGTCGCGGCCTTCGAGGACGTCGAGCACGGCTTCGCCGGCGTGCAGTGGCATCCCGAGGTGCTGCACACCGAGCACGGCCAGACCGTCCTCACGCACTTCCTGCACCACATCGCGGGCTGCCGCCCGACCTGGACGATGGTCAACATCGTCGAGGACCAGATCGAGCGGATCCGCACCCAGATCGGGGACCGACAGGCGATCTGCGGACTGTCCGGCGGCGTGGACTCGGCCGTCGCCGCCGCGCTGGTGCAGCGAGCCATCGGCGACCGGCTGACCTGCGTCTTCGTCGACCACGGCCTGCTCCGCAAGGGCGAGGCCGAGCAGGTCGAGCGTGACTTCGTCGCCGCGACCGGCGTCTCGCTGCACGTCGTGGACGCGCAGCAGCGGTTCCTGCACGCCCTGGCCGGCATCTCCGACCCGGAGGAGAAGCGCAAGATCATCGGCCGGGAGTTCATCCGGGTCTTCGAGCAGGCCGAGGCCGAGATCGTCGGCGAGCTCGCAGCCCAGGGCGAGAAGGTGCAGTTCCTGGTCCAGGGCACGCTCTACCCGGACGTCGTCGAGTCCGGGGGCGGCAGCGGCACCGCGAACATCAAGTCGCACCACAACGTCGGCGGCCTGCCGGAGGATCTCGAGTTCGAGCTCGTCGAGCCGTTGCGCACCCTGTTCAAGGACGAGGTGCGACTGGTGGGGGAGCAGCTCGGCCTGCCGCCGGAGATCGTCTGGCGACACCCCTTCCCTGGGCCCGGCCTCGGCATCAGGATCATCGGCGAGGTCACCTTCGACCGGCTCGCGATCCTGCGCGAGGCGGACGCCATCGCCCGCGAGGAGGTCACCCGGGCCGGCCTCGACCGTGACATCTGGCAGTTTCCCGTGGTGCTCCTCGCCGACGTCCGCTCGGTCGGCGTCCAGGGCGACGGCCGCACGTACGGTCACCCGGTCGTGCTCCGTCCCGTCACCTCCGAGGACGCCATGACCGCCGACTGGGCGCGGCTGCCGTACGACGTCATCGAGACCATCTCGACCCGGATCACGAACGAGGTCCGCGAGGTCAACCGGGTGGCCGTGGACGTCACCAGCAAGCCCCCCGGCACCATCGAGTGGGAGTAGGTCACCAGGACGGGCTACACCAGCCCGTGATGGAAGGCGTACGCCGTGGCCGCGGTGCGCGAGGACACGTCGAGCTTGGTGAAGATGTTGCTCAGGTGCCTGGCCACTGTCTTCTCGCTCAGCACGAGCGCACGGGCGATCTCGGCGTTGCTCTCGCCCGCCGCGACGAGCCGGAGCACCTCCCGCTCGCGCGCGCTCAGATCGCCGGGTCCCGAACGCTCCAGCCGGCGACGCACCTCCGCGCCCTGGAGCACCGCGCCGATCTCGTCGAACGCGCCGAGCGCCCTGGTCAGGGCCTCGACGCCGGACGCCTCGTCGCCCAGGCCGCGTAACGCCTCCCCGACGAGCACCTGTGCACGGGCGGCTTCGTACGGCGATCCGAGCTCGGACCAGACCTCCGACGCCTTCCGCGCGCTGCGCAGGGCCTCGCCAGGCTCGCCGCGCGCCAGATGCACCTGCGCCGTGGCCGTGGCTGCCATTCCTCGCAGCGCCACGCAGCCGAAGTCCGTTGCTGTCCCGTCCAGCTCCTGGGCCAGGAGTGTCGCATCATCCAGGCTGTCGTCGGCCACCAGGATCTCGACTGCGGCGGGCAGGAGCCGGGAGCGGCTCACCGGGTCGTGGGTCTCACCGAGCAGCCTGCGGATGGCCCCGGACGCTGCGGCCCTCCTCCCGAGCGCTGACCAGAGCAGAGCCAACCCGGGCTGCGGTTCGTGCCCGTGCTCCGCGGCCCGGGTGTAGGCCGACTCCGCAGCGGTGAGGTCACCCGACAGGCGCAGGACGTCGCCGCGCTCCGTGAGCGCCAGCCCGGCGGCGGCAGGAGTGTCCCACTCGACGTACCGCTTCTCCGCGAGCGTGAGCTCCTCTAGGGCCTGAGGGAACGCGCCGTGGAGGCGCAGCAGCTGTCCACGGTGTACGGCGCACTGGCCGGTGAAGGGCACCAGATCCGGCTGAGCCTCGCACCACCGGCTGAGCTCGCCGGTCCAGGCGGCCGCCCGCCCGTAGTCCGACACCTCCTGGCAGGCCTCGATCATCGCGCAGTAGACCAGGCCGGCGAAGATGGGTGACACCTCGTCCGCGGCCACGCCCACCATCGCCTCGTCGAGCAGGGCGAGGCCTTCCGGCACCCGCCCGGCGAAGATGGCCAGCCGCCCTTCGCCCATCAGGCCTTGGGCCATGAGATCGGGGTCATGGAAGCGGTGTCCGTACCCCCTGACGCCTCGGGCCGCCTCCGTGGCACCCGCCAGGTCTCCCTGCTGGAGCCGCTGGTACATCTGGTGGATCAGCAGGTAGCCGTGCTCCACCACGTCGTCGGTCTGGTCGTCGAGCAGGCGTTGCGCCCGCGAGACCCAGCCTCCCGCCACTGCCATCTCACCCCGCACGGACATCACAAGTCCGAGCCAGAAGGCGAAGCGCACAGCGCTCAGCGGGTGATTCGCGTCGAGCTGACTGCGATAGCCGTGCTGGAGAGCGCGGACGCAGACGTCGAGATCACCGACCAGGTAAGCGCTGGTGGCGAGCGACATCAGGTCGTCGGGACCGAGCTCGGCCGTCGGAGACAGCCCGTCACGCACGGCGGCCCACTCGCGTCGCTCGAACGCCTCGCGCGCCCGGGCCAGCTGGTCGACGATGTCCATCTGCGCACGCCTCCTCCTGCAGGATACGCGCGCCGCGCTCACGCGGCCGACGGCGCACGTGTCCTCGACGTCGGCCTCGTGCCGGCCACGATGCGGCGCGCGAGGAAGGACGCGTCCCTGCCCACCCCGGGCAGCAGCCCCGAGCCCACGGAGCTCTGGAAGGCGAGACCGCAGAAGTAGAGACCCGGGGTGGAGTCGACGATGCCTCGCATCTCCTTCGGCCAGCCGTCCTCTCCGATCACCGGCAGGTCGATCCAGCTGAAGTCCTGCCGGAATCCCGTGCACCACAGCACGTTGTCCACGTCAACGGACCGCCCTCCGGCCAGCAGCGGCAGCCCGTTCCGCACCCCCACGACACGGTCGAGAACCCGCTCCACTCCGCGGGTCGCCAGGTCCTTCCGGCGCACCCGCACGGCTGGCTTGCCGCGGAACCGCGCAAAGCCGATCACCTTGCGTCCGAGCGGCCCGCGACGAGTGATCACGTGGCGGGCGAGGAACACGAACACGGGGTCGACGAGGCGCGCTGCCGCGCTCTCAGGTCGCACCGGCTCCTGTCCGCAGTCCCGACCGCACAAGACCGTCGGCCGAGACTCCGCGAGCTCGTAGGCGATGTCCATCCCGGAGCTCGAGGCGCCGACGACGAGGACCGAACCGTCGCGCAGCTGTGACGGCCTGCGGTACTCGCTGGAGTGCAGCTGCCGGATCGACGGGTCGAGGTCGACGGCGTACTCCGGCAGGTTGGGTGTGCGCCCGTAGGTGCCCGTCGCGACGACGACGTTCTCCGCGAGGATGGTGGCGTCGCCGGTGTCGACCGTGAAGCCGTCCTCGGTGGCTCCGAGGCGGTGGACCCGGGTGCGTGTCCGGACAGGCAGCTCGAACCGGTCGGCATAGGCCGCCAGGTAGTCGGCGACCTGGTCCTTCGTGGGGAGCGACCACCGGGCACCGGGGAACGGCATGCCCGGCAGTCCGTCGTACTTGGCCGGCGTGTAGAGCTTCAGGCTGTCCCACTGGGCCCGCCAGTTGTCGCCCACACAAGCGTTCTCCTCGAGGACCACACAAGGCTCACGCCGGCGCTGCAGGTGGTACGCCGTGGCCAGGCCGGCCTGGCCGGCTCCGATGATCACCGTGCCCACTCGTTCTGTCCCCATGGCGGCCTCCTCGGTCCTGTGCCTCTCCTCTGTGCTCGTACGGAGTTCGTACGGAGTCGACGCTAGGGAGCCGACGGCCAGGGGGCATCGGACGGGATTCCCATCTCGTGGCGGGGCGATGGGTAGAAGTCCCCATCGGCCTTCGGCGCGCTTGGGCAGTCGTCCCGATGCTGCCGGCCCACCGGCTTCCTAGCGTGAGCCCGGAGACGCTCCCAGGGAGGTGACCACCGTGAACCGACACCGCGCTGCAGGCACGGAGGGACATGCTGACGTCCGCCACCGGCTGCTCGTGGGCGTTCCTCTCACGG
>Ga0190270_10001387_pt1 | contig 11232 bp, 10 predicted proteins | sample Popmic320T_FD_133748 | JGI IMG/M metagenome (GOLD analysis project Ga0190270, IMG submission 133748) | Populus adjacent soil microbial communities from riparian zone of Weber River, Utah, USA - 320 T | ecosystem: Environmental > Terrestrial > Soil > Riparian zone | place: USA: Utah | collected... | reverse complement strand
CTTACCGCTGGGTCATCGTGGCCCTCGGCGGCCTCATGGGCTGCATCGCCGTCGGTGCGATGTTCTCGCTGGCGGTGTTCCTGACGCCCATGTCCGAGGCGAGCGGCTGGTCGCGTGCGGGCGTTTCGTTCGCGATGACCATCAATTTCATCGTCATGGCCTTCGGCTCGTTCGGCTGGGGCGCGGCCAGCGACCGCTGGGGCGCGCGCGTGGTCACGCTGTGCGGCGCCGTCCTGCTGGGTACGGCGCTGACGCTCGCCAGTCGCGCTAGCACATTGCTGGCATTCCAGCTCACGTATGGAATCCTCGTGGGTCTCGCCGCGAGCGCGTTCTTCGCGCCCATGATCGCGACGGTGACGGGCTGGTTCGAGACGCGGCGCAATCTCGCGGTGTCGCTCGTCTCGGCAGGCATGGGCATGGCGCCGCTCACGATCTCGCCACTGGCCAGCTGGCTGATCACTCAATACGGGTGGCGGCCAGCGATGTTTTACATCGGTGTGCTCGCCTGGGTAGTGATGATTCCGGCCGCGATGTTCGTTCGCCGGCCACCGGCGAGCGTCGCGCCGGCCGATGCGGCGACGCCCGCCGCGCCTGCGATCAAGCCCGACATCGGCAAGGCGTTGACCTCACCACAGTTCCTGGTGCTGGGCTTCACGTTCATGTTGTGCTGCATGGCGCATTCCGGACCTATCTTTCACGTGGTGAGTTACGCCATGTACTGCGGCATCGGCGCGATGGCGGCCGTGAGTGTGTACAGCGTGGAAGGCCTGGCGGGACTCTTCGGCCGCGTCATCATCGGCCTGCTCGCGGACCGTTTCGGCGCAAAGCGCCTGCTGATTACCATGCTTGCGGTGCAATCGGTGTGCATCGCGGCCTATCTCAAGGTGAACGAGCTCAACGAGTTCTACGCGCTCGCGGTGATCTTTGGCGTGGCCTATGGCGGTGGCATGCCGTTGTACGCCTCGCTGGCGCGCGACTATTTCGGCCAGCAAATCATGGGCACCGTCTTCGGCGCGGCAACCATGCTTTCGAGCCTCGGCATGGCGCTTGGCCCGGTTGCAGGCGGATGGGTATTCGACCGGTTCCACAATTACGCGTGGCTCTACGTTGCCTCCGCGACGGTGGCGGTGGGTGCGGTGATGCTCGCGTTGTTGTTTCCGAAGCCCGATACCTCGAGCACCGCCACTCCCGCGATGGCTACCTGACGTGCAAACGGTTCAGTGCTGAACCCGCTCCGCACCCGCCGGCGTCTCCGTGTGCATCACACACTTCCAGCCGTCCATCGTCCTGACCCACGTTGACGTGTCGTTCATCTCCTGGATGACGGCCTTGTCGGTGCCACGCGGGGTGACTTTCTGCTTCGCGTGATAGGTGAGGATCGCCGTGTTCTCGTTCGGGAACACGATCTGCATCTTGCTCAGCTCGAATGCCGTGACAACCAGCGACCCCTGTTCGGCCATCTTTCGATACTCGTCGTGGTCGAATTTCATGGCGCCGTGGGAACTCACCATGAGGGCGGGATCGCAAAGCATGTCGAGTGCGGTATCCGTGTCCTGTTCGACCATGGACTGCCAGAATTTCCTTTCCAGATCGACGATGGTCTTGGCGGGTGTCTGCATGGACTCACTCCTTTAATAGGTAGCTGCCATGTGTATTCGGCCGCCGTGGCCCGGGGGAGCGGGCGGGGCAGACAATGATGGTCAGACGGCTCTGGCATGCCCGGATATGGGTGCAGCCGGCCGACTGAATCGTTTATTCTCCGTGTCAGCCAACGAATGACAATCAACTCGAAACAAGTTGGCGGCAACTAAGGGAATCACCGGATGGTCCGTCGGCCACTGTACCCCTGCGTGTTTTTCGTTTTCGCCTTACTCTGGCAGGTCCGCTGCTTCGGAGAATCCATCATGTATGTGACGGAAGGATGCTCGAAGTACAAACACCCCGAGATCGTGTTCGAAGTGGGCGAGGGCGTGCCCGAAGTCGATGCGCTGCATTTCAAGGCAACGCTCGAAGGCATGGTCGCCTCGGGCAGCCGGTTCAAGGCCGGACAAACCTTCCAGGTCGCGTGGATGATCCTGCGCTTTGCCGAAACGGATAAGGGCCGGCTCAGCCTGCAGGAGCCAGACTTGAAGGGCATGCCTATCCAGTACGTGAACGGTGTCACCCGCACGCTGCGATTCATGCGAGCACAGCGGGACACCGCCGACAGTTTCGGACTGACCGAGCAGATGAAACTCACCACGCTGATGGACGTCATCCTGGTCCCGAATGATCCGGACAAGATCCAGATCCCGCAGTTGCATCGCGAGGCGCCGGAACAGCCGATGTCCGGTTGGTTCCTGCTGGAGGCGGGCGAGGATCCGCCCGATTTCCGGCCAATGTCACTGTACGAGCTCGCGTTGAGCCGGCCGAATCTGGTCAAATTCTTCGCGCTTCCGCCGGGCACGGATGTGGTCATCGATCCCAGCGGCGAGATCAGCGTCTTTGCAAACAGCAAACCGCTCACTCCGGAGCCGGGTTCGTTCGTCGCTGAGCTGAATCGCGTGGCCGCCGAGAACACAAAGTAGATTTGTCACCAGGGAGAAAAGCAAAATGTCACATAACCCTTATTCGCCCCCCAAGGCCGAGGTCGCTGATGCCTCAATCTCAGCGCTCGAAGACGTGGAAGGGAGGCGCGACGTTTACCGGGCATGCAACCTGATGTGGATCAATTTCGGCATCGGGCTGGTGGGCTCGATCATCCAAATCGTTCGCACGTCCAGCGACGGTCCCTCGGGGACCGCGGAGATGGTCGGGATGGTGATCGGCATGGCCATCGCATTCCTGATCTACTGGTGGTTTACCTCCAAGCTGAAGCTCGGCCGGAACTGGATGCGCATCCTGATCACCGTGCTCACGCTCATCTTCTGGGCGATGGTCCCGCTGATGTGGAATTTCGTCGTCACACAACTCATTCCGATATACACCCAGCAACCGCTGCAGGCGGGTCTAGCCATCATCCAATGGGTCGCGAGCCTGGTCGTCCTGTGGCTGCTCTACACCAGGCGATCCAGGGACTGGTTCACCGCGGTCAATAGCTGAGTCGACACTGGCAGTGGCCGGGCGAGGATTTCTTTTTCTGCTTGTTCCGATGGGCCTGATGCTCATCTGGGCGACCTGGAGATGGAGGTTCTCGCCCGCATCCACGATCGGGCTGAGTGTGATCACCGCTGCCGCAACCTGGGGACTCCTCTACCTGGCATTCATCCGTTTCCCGGCAGAAGTCGGCGAGTCCAGCGCGTTCGAATCCGCAGCCATTTTCACGCGTGACGTCCCGCAAGTGTGGTTGAACCGCGAACTGGCCTGGCGACACGGCTGGTTGTGCGGACTGGTTTTCTATTTTCTCTGCTGGGGAATTGCGAAAGCTCTCCCCGCCCGAGGCATAACAACGTGAACCTGATGGGTCTCGCCATTGCAATCGTTTCGGGTGCCGTTGCGGGCGCGCTTGCATACATGATCGTCGGCGCGCCGAAGGACGATCGCGGCAAGTTCAGCGTCACTTTCGTGGTTATTTTCATCGTCATCTATGCGCTGTCGCGAATCTACTTCCTGCCCCATGCAAATGGCTGGTACGAAGTAAAGCGGGTCGAGGCTGAGCTCCAGGGATACGCGTCATTTCGCGCGGTCAAGAAGTACGACTCGAAGGTCTACCAGGCCATGCTCGATGACATCAGGAAAGTGGTCATGGAGGGCGGCAGCCGTGATCAAGCCCTCGGCGCCGCCCGAATCCACATGATCGCGCTGGTCAAGGCTCGCCTGCCGACGGCTTCCAATGAATCCGTTGCTGCCTACATGGACATCATGATGGCCGAGCTCGGGGTGCTCGAGAAAAAGGGTGGCGACTCCTGCTACCGGTTCCTCTTTCCGCAGTCGGGCGCACCGCTCGATTTTTCCGGGCAGTTCTCGAAGAAGATGCAGAAGGATGATCTCGATGCACTCGCGGAGGTGATCGAGAGCTCGGCTTCCGATCCGCAACCGCTGCCGGACCAGGAGGAGGTCGTCGCCAAGCTGCAGGTGGTTTACTCCCGGATGGTGGAGGAATACGGCGAGGAGGTCGGGTTACTCGACAACGCCGCCGGGGTCACCGGCGAGGCCGACAAGCGCAGGATCTGCGACATGACTGGCAGCCTGTACGACAAGATCCTCGCGCAACCGGCGCATGAAAGCGGCAAAATCCTGCGCTTCATGATGTCGCAGGTCCCATAGACCCATGAGCACGCGACGCGCACCGATCGTGGGTGCCGTCATCGGCGCGGCAGCATTCGTGTTCTTCGCAGCCCATAAGGGCGGCGGATTCATGATCTACCTGGTCGCGCCTTTTCTGCTGATCTGGTTTCTCTACAGCGGCTTCGTCTTCTGGAAGCGGCCAGAGCGCCGGCGCGTGCATGCAATCGCCACCGGCATCTGGGTGCTGGCGATCGGCGGGATCGCCGTGGTGCATGCCTGGTATCACCACGAGGCGCGCAAGGCGGCGGAAGGCGTAGTGGCGACGGTGCTCGAATTCCGGAAGCAACACGGTGGGTATCCGCCAACAGACCAGGCGGCGGGCATCACCCCGGGCTCCCTTTCTGAGAGGTGGGGAATAGGCTACGTACTCACTGATGGCGCGCCGAAGGTTTTTTACTCCTCGACATTCCAGATCTTTGGTACGTACACCTACAACTTTGAAAGCGGCACCTGGGTGTACTACAACGACTGAGCCGCTGGACTTTATCTAACTACGTGCCACGGCCGGCACAGCATCTGTTGAGCCAGCTGTGCCAGATTCACGTAAGAATAGCGCACGTCCCCTAACCACGTTTTCTCATTCGTGCGTCGGAGGCAGGCGGGAGCCGCGCGAAGCGGCAAATTCTCTCCTGCGTTACGCAAAACTTTCGCCCTAAGGTGTGCTCGCCGTCCTGCCGATGCGTGGCTCGACGCCTGGTCCACGGTGTCCCGACTGGCGCGCTCCTTGCAAGTGTCAGAAGGGCGACGCAGCGGGGAGCATTCCATGACACTCAAGGTCTCATTGTGCGCGTTGCTCTTGGGCGCCTCGTTCGCGGTGCATGCCGACACACGCGTGCACACGGTCCGGGCCATCCAGTCCACCTTTATCTCGGATGATTTCAACCTGTCTCCCGGGCGCGTTGCAATCGACGGCAACTTTGCAATCGTCATCTCGAACTACGGCGGCGGCCGGCTGGCCTATCTCTATCAACGAGGCGCTGACCGGAAGTGGACTGCGCGCGCGACGTTGCTCGCGGTCCAGACGACGACGCCGGCGCAGGATGATGATGTCGCGATGGCGAATGGCATCGCTGCGCTGCGCATTGGTCCCGTGCTTCACATCTATGAGCGTAGCGGCGACGCCTACGTCGAGGCCGACACGGCGGGCACTCCAGGGTCGGCGCCCGGGCTCGCGATCTCCGGCCGCCGCATCCTCGCGGCGCGACGCGGCTGCAACTACGACGCAGACGTGTACGAGAAGTCGACTGGCAGCGGTGTCTGGCGCATCAACGGCCGAATCCTGGGACCGGTAGGCCCGTGCAACAATCACGGCGCCGCGCTCGACCTGGATGGTGATGTCGCGCTGGTGCGCAATTCACCCACTGAAATTCGCGAATATCGGCGCAACGGGACCGCGCTGCAGTGGGTGCAGGTCGGCACGATCACGCCACCGGCGGGCGCGAACTTTACGCTCGGTGCGCCCACGCTCAGGGGCAATGTCGCGTTCGTGGAAGAGGGCCGATATTTTGAGCGTGTGGGATCGGGCTGGACGTTTCGCGGCAGGGTCGAGCCGCTCGACAGCGCCACCGGCACGGTTCCATTCGGGGCCGACTACCGCGGGCCGCTGCTGCTCAGCCAATCAGGACCCAGCTGGTATCGCGCCGACCCGAATCCCTACCTCTACATGCGCAACAGCGCAGGAGGATTCGATCATGTCGCCGTGCTGCAGGCGTATGGCGCCGGCTACGTCGACGTCAGTGGCAACCTGGCCGTGGCGTCGACCCAGGACTTCTTCAGCCAGATTTCCCTGAGCTTTTTCGAACTGCCCGTGCCGCTCGTGGCTCCAGCGGCGATCGCCAACGACTTCGAAACGCATGACGTCACGGATTGGCGGCCACAGTCCGGCAGCCAGTTCGCACTCGCGAATACGAGCGCGGGCACCGTCTATCGCCAATCGAGCCTGGTGGGCAAGTCAACCGCGCTGCTGACCGACAGCGATTGGGCCAACGCGCAGTCGATCGAGGCTGACATCAAGCCAACCGCCGTCGATGGCAGCGACCGATGGGTTGGGCTGGCGGTGCGCTACGTCGATGTCAACAACCAGTACTACGTGACGCTGCGCGGTTCCAACAAGGTGTTCCTGCAACGCTTGGTCGCCGGCTCTTTCCAGACTCTCGCGGAGGCATCGCTGCCTTTCGTGCTGAATCGCACCTATCGCGTCAAGCTCATCGTCAATGGCACGACGCTCGAGGTTTACATCAACGGCATGCAAGTGGCGTTCGTGAGCGACAATGCGCTCACGCATGGCCGCGCGGCGCTCATGACGTACAAGGCGCGTGCCGATTTCGACAACGTGTACGTTGGATCGACGGATACGTTCCCGCTCGCGTTCAAGGATTTCGGAGATCCCTTCGATCCCACCCCCGAATTCACGTTTCAGGGTGGCACCTGGACAAACGTCGAACAGGACCCTGCCACCAACACTTCCGACGTCGCGTTCGCGCAGACTGATAACACCACCGACGCACGCGCATTTACCGGTGCGCCGACCGGCGATCAGGTCGTTGAAGCAAAGGCCCACCTCGATTCATACGCCAGTCCGTCGGCCGGCTGGTTCGGATTGCTCGCGCGCTGGGTGGACTCGCACACCTATTACTATCTCGCGGTGCGTAGCAACGGACGTCTCGATATCCGCAAGAAGGTCAATGGCACCATCACGGTCTTGAGGACCGTTCCATTCATGGCGACGCCGGGCCGATACTATCGCTTCAAGCTGGCGGTCATCGGCAATGAGTTGCATGCATATGTTGACGACGTCTTTGTCGCCGGCGCCATTGATGGTGCGATTGCGAAGGGGCAATACGGAATCGGCACGACGGGCGCTGCGGCCACCTTCCAGGACTTCAGCGTCGAGCAGCCGTGAGTTCGCGACAGACGCATTGATGCGAAGCCGCTGTTAGACTCGGCCGCAGGCGTTCGGTCTGGCGGTCGGAAGTGTAAATGCGTCTCTGGTCATTGCATCCGAGGTACCTGGACGCGAAAGGATTGGTGGCGCTATGGCGTGAGGCCCTGCTGGCGCAGGCGGTGCTGCGTGGCAGGACGCGCGGCTATACCCATCACCCGCAACTCGAACGTTTTCGCGCCCATCCATCACCGCGGCTTGCGATCAACGCCTACCTCTCCGCTGTTCACGAAGAGGCGACCGCTCGCGGCTACAACTTCGCGCGCAGCAAGCTGGGACGGGTCGCACATGTTCAACCCATCGTGACGACCCGCGGCCAGCTCCAATACGAATGGAACCACCTGCTTGGCAAGCTGGCCTTGCGGTCTCCTGCACTTCTTGAAAAGCTGAAGCACCACAAACGCCCGGCGGCACACCCGTTGTTTCGGTCGCGACCGGGACCGGTGGCCGAATGGGAGCGACACAAGATTGGAGAACAAGAATGAAGTTGCGCCGACGTGACCTGCTGAAACTCGGCGCGTGGGCCGCGTCCGTCGGCCTGTTTCCAGTTGCGCGTGCGGCTGAGCCGGCTGGCCGCCGCGAACCCGCGGCGCTGATCCCGGCGACACCGAAGAAGGTGATCGTGATCGGCGCGGGCATGTCGGGCCTGGTCGCGGCTCTCGAACTCACCAGGCTCGGCCACCAGGTCACCGTGCTCGAAGCACAGCATCGCGTGGGTGGGCGAGTGCTCACGGTGCGCGAGCCCTGGGCGGACGATCTGTACGTCGAGGCTGGCGCGGCGCGTATTCCGGACAACCATGACGTCACGCTTCGGTATGTTCGCGAATTCAGCCTGCCGCTCACGCCATTCTATCCAGCGGGTACGCGCATGTACTCCATCGGCGGCAAACGTATTCGCACCCGCACCGATGGCGAGTTCGACCTGCACGAATGCCCGCTGCCGCTGCGCGAGGATGAGCGCCTCGATGGCCTGTGGCCGCTGCTCGAAAAGTACATCAAGAGTGGGCTCGCGGAACTGGGAGATCCCTGGAACATCGACTACCGCTCGGCGGTGGCAAAGAAGTTCGATTCGGTTTCGTTCAATGTGTACCTGCGGGAGCAGGGCGCTTCGGACGCGGCCAACAACCTGCTCGAATGGCCGTGGGCGAACTCCAAAGAGGATAGGACCTCTGCGTTGTGGACACTGCGCGAGATCGCCTACGAGTCGCAGGAGAAGACACGCTCGAAGATCGTCGGTGGTAATGACCGGCTGCCGCGTGCCTTTGCTGCCGCGCTCAAGGACAAGATTCACTACGGCACGCCGGTGACCCGCATCGAGCAGGATTCGCACCAGGTGCGCGCGATTGCGCGCGGCCGGTCGGGCGCTCTCGAAACCTGGCAGGCAGACCGGTTGATCTGCACCATCCCCTTTCCCGCGCTGCGCGGCATCGAGATCGCGCCCGCCTTGTCGCCGTCCAAGCGCCGCGTCATCAACGAACTGGTTTACGACAATATCGTTCGCACCGCGCTGCAATGCCGGACCCGTTTCTGGGAACAGGACGGCCTGAATGGCTTCGGCCATTCCGACACGCCGCAGCAGATCTGGCATTTCACGCACGATCAGCCCGGGCCGCGCGGCCTGCTGGTCTCGTTCCTCTCCGGGCCCATGGGCTTGAAGGCCGGGGACATGGAAGCCGAGGCGCGCGACCGGTTCATCATCGACGAGATGGAACGCGCGCATCCGGGCCTCAAGGCCAACCTCGAAACCATGCACGTGAAGATCTGGCACAAGGATCCGTGGACCAGGGGTGCGCTGGGACTCGCCGGTCCGGGGCAGATGACGGGGATACTGGTAGGCGCTGAGAAACCCGAAGGCCGTATTCACTTCGCGGGTGAGCACCTGTCGCGCTTCCAGGGCTGGATGCAGGGCGCACTGGAGTCTGGCCTGCGCGCCGTCCAGGAAGTGCACGGGTCCGCGGTCAATAGCTAGGCCTGCGTATTGACCGCTCCCGGAAGCGCGCGTAGCTTGCCGGTGCATGCCAACCCCGCGAGATCAGCTAACTAGCCGGCTGCGCCGGATCCAGCAGGCTCTCGGCGTCACGGCGGACGGCGTGCTGGGACCGGAAACGCTGACGGCTCTCGAAAGCCGGCTCGAGATCCAGGTCAGCAAAAGCGCGGTGAGTCTCGAGTGTTCGCGCGCCAGTCTCGAACTCATCGTCAGGTTCGAAGTGGGATCGCGCCAGCGGTATGAAAAGGAGTTTCAGCGGCCCACCTGGCCGGGCGGCATGAGCGGCGTGACCATCGGCATCGGCTATGACCTCGGGATGACCCCGAAGGGGCAGATCACTTCCGACTGGGAGTGTTATCTGTTCGAGCCCGAGCTGGCGGCGTTGTTGGCCGTGCAGGGCGTGACGGGGCCGGCCGCGAAGCAACTCGCACGGGGGGTCTCACACGTGAAGATTCCGCTCAAGTCCGCCGAAGAGGTCTTATACCTCAGGACGCTGCCGCATTTTGCCGCGCGCACGCGGGCCGCGTTTGCAGGCGTCGAGAAGCTCCCGCCGGATGCGCAGGGCGTGATGCTCTCGCTGGTGTACAACCGCGGTGCCGCGTTGTCGGGAGATCGCCGCCGCGAAATGGCCGAGATTTCCAGGCTGCTGCGTTCGCCCGCACCGGACCTCGATGCCATTGCGAATCAGTTCGAGTCGATGAAGAGGCTCTGGCCAGACATGAAGGGTCTGCGCGATCGCCGGCGGCGCGAGGCGCAGGTGATTCGAGGCGCGGAACGAAACTACACGCGCGAGGAAATCATTCGCGTCTGACGCGCGCGAAGCGCAACACGATCGCCGTGATCACGAGCGCAACGGTGGTGTACAACGCCACGACCATGGGCTTGCCATAGGCGCGATACAACGCCGTGAAAGCCAGTGGCGCGATACCGCCGGCGAATACGCCCGCGAACGTATAGGCCAACGAAGCGCCGGCATACCGCACCGGTGTCGGAAACTGTTCGGCGATGAACGCCGCCTGCGGGCCGTACATGAAGGCATGGATGCAAAGGCCGCTGACCAGTGCCGCGGTGATGATCCATTCGACCTTCGAGTCCAGCATGGGAAACAGCAGCCACACCCAGACGAGGGCGGCCGCGACGCCAGCTCCATAGACGGCGCGCCGGCCGTACCGGTCCGAGAGACCGCCGGCGACCAGGATCAGGATCGCGTTGCACGCAGCGCCTATGGTCAGGGCCGTCACCGCGAGCGTGCGCGACAGGCCGAGAACCGTGGTGATGTAGGTGAGCGTGAACACGGCCACCAGCGAGTACTGCACGTCCGGTCCGATGCGCGCGCCCCCGCCAGTGATGAGTCCGCGCCAGTGATTGCGCAATACCTCCGAGAGAGGCGCGCGGGTCTTCGCGCCGCGTTGTGCGAGTTCGCGGAACTGCGGCGTCTCGGTAACGCCGATGCGCAGCCACAGTCCGAAGATGACCAGCACCACGCTCGCGAGCAGTGGCACCCGCCAGCCCCAGCCGAGCAGTTCTTCTTCGCTCACGAACTTCAAAGTGAGCGCGATCACGCCCGCGGCAATCAGCGTGCCGATGGAAGGCCCCATCTGCGCGAACGACGCATTGCGGCCACGTTGCCGCTCCTCCCCGTGTTCCAGCGAAAGCAACACGGCGCCGGCCCATTCACCGCCCAGCGCCATGCCCTGCAGGAAGCGCAACGACACCAGCAGCACCGGCGCCAGCGCGCCGATCTCGGCATACGTCGGCAGCAGGCCGATGAGCACGGTGGTGATTCCCATCATGATGAGCGTCATCACCAGCACGAAGCGGCGTCCGTACCGGTCCCCGAGATGACCGAACAACACACCACCGAAGGGTCGTGACGCATAACCCACGGCAAACGTGGCAAACGCAAGGATGGTCCCGGCGATCGGATCGAAGGACGGGAAGAAGATCTTGTTGAACACCAGCGCGGCGAGCGTGTTGTACACCGCGAAGTCGTAGTACTCGAGCGCGGTTCCCGCGACGCTCGCGAACGCCAGCCGGG
>Ga0190270_10001386_pt1 | contig 11233 bp, 15 predicted proteins | sample Popmic320T_FD_133748 | JGI IMG/M metagenome (GOLD analysis project Ga0190270, IMG submission 133748) | Populus adjacent soil microbial communities from riparian zone of Weber River, Utah, USA - 320 T | ecosystem: Environmental > Terrestrial > Soil > Riparian zone | place: USA: Utah | collected... | reverse complement strand
CAGCCTCATTTTCTACCCCGCTCTCTAGCTTCAATCCTGCGGGGTTAATCTCTCTCATTTCGAGTAGATTTCTTATTTGAGGCAACGATTCACTTTCGAGTAGATTATTTGTGAGGCAATTCGGTCATTCGACAAGTAACTAACTACAGAGTAGACTTTGGTCGCGATGCGCAACTTTTCCCCCATCAAGCTAGCTCGACTACTACTCGCAACCTCGCTGAGTCTTTGGATTGCGGGCGCCGGTTGTTTTTTGGGCTGCGAGGGAATGATCGCTTCAGCCGCGAGCGGTGGAAGTGCCGAGTCAACGCATCATCCCAACAAGAGTCCTAACGTCGTTGCCTCAGGACACGCCTGTTCGGCAGGCGAAACCAACAAATCACACGACTGCTGCAAAAAGAGCGCTGAAAACCTTAAACCAGCCGCGGCGACAAGCAGTAGCGATGCATTGTTATTAGGGTTGAGCAGCTCTTCGTCTAATACGATGAACGGCTGTCCGCTCGCGATGGGCCGAGCAGCCGTGGTCGCAAAAACCCGCGAGAGTGATTTGAATTCCGCACAGGCGCTGGCTCCGACCGTCCTTCCTAATTTGAATTCCGCGGAGCGCACATCTCCACTTTTATCACCCCTTCGTGTGCCTAATCGGGGGCATACGTACCTCCACTGCTGTGTATTCCTAATTTAGAGATTGAGTAGGACAGACATTTCTGTCTGTCCTTTCGCAACATCGACAGACTGGGGAAGTCTGTCTATGTGGGTATCAGTGCGTTCACTGATATCTGGGCAATAATCTCTAAACTAGGAGAACAAAATGAAAAACATTCGAGGATTTGCCCTGGGCCTTGCGCTCGGGTTGGTGACGGCCATTTCAACAGTTGGTTTGGCCCAGGAGACGAAGCTGGCCGATCAGAACAAGAAGACCGAATCGTGTTGTGCGATGGAGTCGTGCTGCAAGGGTGATTCATGTTCCATGAAGGACCATGCTTCGAAGGACCATGCGAAGAAGGACCATGCCACGAAGGACGAGTGTTGTGCGATGGAGTCGTGCTGCAAGGGTGACTCATGTTCCATGAAGGACCATGCCAGGAAGGATCATGCCGCGAAGGACCACTCGAAAGACCATTCAAAGCATGACGGATGTTGCTGCGATGGCGAGTCGTGCAACATGAAGATGAAAGACAAGCAAGGCAAGCAAAAACAAGGGTAGGTAGGGCACGGAGAGCGAGAGCCGTCTTGCCCCTGAAAGCCGAGTTTGAGGGTTACGTTTCCCTTATCGCGGTTCCGGTAAGACGGCTGCGCTCCGTTAAAAGCTGAGGTAGTTATGAATAGAGAGTGGTTGAAATTCAGGCAGGTAATAAACTGGTCTTTGGTTGTGCTGTTACTAATGGCTCTAGCTCCCACGATGCTTGCCCAACATGAGGGCCATACGATGCCGAACATGAGCAAGCCCAAACCAAAGACAACTCCAAGACGAAAAGCAAGAAGGAAACCGAGGCGAAAAACAGCCGCTCAACGGCCGAAGTCTGCCCAACCAGCGGCTATTCCGGCTGCTCCGGGCCACGCGGGACACACTCCCGGAATGGTGATGCCGTCGCCCGCTGCGTCTCCGGCACCAGCATCTTCGCCCCATACGATGCACACGTCAGACACGCCCAAGCCGGCTAGTTCACCCGATGCAAGACCCCAGGAGTCTCCGGGCCAACACGAAATGCATATGCCGAAAACGACACCCTCGCCTTCGGCTTCTCCACACCAGATGGACGTGCACACGCCGGCGTCTCATCCTTCGCCTGATCCCGTTCAGCAAAGTCATGGTGCGATGGGCCATACTAAACCGGAGGCAGCAAAGCCGGCTGAATCGTCGGCCGGAACGCACCCGGCAGGAGGCCACAAAATGAACACCGCCTCGCTGATGGTGATGTCGGGTGACGATATGGGAATCCGCGTTGGCGCGAGCGATACAAATGTAATGCCCATGGGCCAAATGGGTTCAGGAACTTCCTGGCAGCCGGCTTCGACCAGGATGAACATGCTGCATAAATCAGCCGGCGACTGGTTGCTGATGTTTCATTACAACTTCCTGGCGGGGCTTAATTCTCAGGGCGGTCCTCGGGGCGTCACAAAGTTTGAATCGGCAAACTGGTTCATGCCGATGGCCTTCCGCAAAGTTGGTCCAGGCACCCTGGAGCTGCGAAGCATGTTTAGTTTTGAGCCATTCACATTTCCGCCGGGAGGCTCGCCGCTGCTTTTCCAAACCGGTGAAACTTACAAGGGCCGGCCTATTATCGACGCCCAGCATCCGCACGATCTCTTCATGGAGCTCTCGGCTTCCTACACTGTGCCCCTCGGCGATCGGGCGACCTGGTTTGCTTACGTTGGTTATCCGGGAGAGCCTGCGCTTGGTCCTACAGCCTTCATGCACCGCGCGTCCGCGTCAGAAAACCCCGCTGCGGCTCTCTCGCATCACTTACAGGATTCATCGCACATCAGCTTTGGGGTTTTCACGACCGGATTCACGTATCGCTGGTTCAAGCTGGAAGGCTCGGTTTTCAACGGTCGTGAACCGGATGAGAATCGTTATAACTTGGAAGCGCACCGCTGGAACTCGCGTTCGGCGCGTCTTTCGTTCGCGCCGAACAGTAATTGGTCCATGCAAATCAGTCACGGCCTGCTTAGAGATCCCGAAGCACTCGAGCCGGGTGACGTGAGGCGCACAACGGCCTCGGTAACCTACAACAAGCCACTAGTTCGCGGCAGTTGGGCGACTAGTTTGATCTGGGGACGCAATCACGAAAACCACGGCGGCGAGATCTTCGACCTAAACGGGTATGTTGCCGAATCCACGGTAAACTTCCTCGACAAGAATTATCTGTACACCCGCCTGGAGCTTGTCGACAAAAATGCGTTGTTGCGAGATGCCGATCGGGCGCAACTAGGCATTACAGATCATCACCCGTTGTTTCGCATCGGTGCCTATACTTTTGGCGGAGCTCGCGACTTTTACACGACGGAGAAATTGCGGATTGCAGTAGGCGGTGATGCCACTTTTTACTCGAAGCCTGCAATCCTGGATAGCATTTACGGGAGCAATCCCGTTTCGTATCGGGTTTTTCTCCGCTTTCGTCCGGGCAAAATGTCGATGGCAGGACATGCGGATCCGCACCAGGGAATGAAACACTAACAACCGGACGGAGCAGGGAAGAGTTTCACAGCATCCTGAAGGGGTGCCAGAATAAGGTTGCATGAACCACGGGAGTAGGAAATTTGTAAGCTCTGGCACCCCGCCGGGGTGCGGCAATCTGTTGGCGGTGTTCCGGTGGTCTGCGCTACGCTCCGACCACCGGCTACTATCTGGCAGCCCTCCAGGCTGAAATCCGCTCACTATGTTTCATGCATCCTATGAGCGACGGCGCCTAAATATTTTCGAAAACGACGGGGTGAACCTATGAAGACTCGAATTTTATTTGTTGTTATTGCCATACTCGCTTTCGCCCTTGGCGGCGTGATGATGATGCGGTCGGGCGGAAGCTCTAAGCAAACCAATGAACCAGCCACCGCGGTGGATTCTCATGCAACCGCTCCCCACTCACACGCGGCACGGGTTCCTGCCTTCCAGACGGTGGCTCAAATAGATACCCTGCCGCCGACATTGCCGGCCAACAAATTCATCGGTAAGTCGCGCGAAGCTTATCTGGTTGCGAAAGAGATTCCCAAAACGTTGGCCCAACTGCCGTGTTATTGCGAATGTGATAAAGCCTTTGGACACAAGAGCCTTTACTCTTGCTTCGTTGACGATCATGCGTCTCAGTGTGCCGTCTGTGTCGACGAAGCATTGCTGGCATATAAGCTCCAGAAAGAAGAAAGACTAACGCCGGAACAAGTGCGTGAGAGGATCATCGAGAAGTACTCGGCTGCTCAGTAATGCTCACTCTCCTTATCGAGGTTTGCTCCACAATGCGTCGAACACTCTTAGTTTCGTTTAAGAAGACGTCACCCCGCACGAAAGGCCTGAGCAGAGTTGGGAAGTCCTTATTGATGTTAGTTGCGGTTTTCATCGTTGGATGTAATCGAATCACGCCTTCGCCTTCCGAGAAGGGCCCGAACGCAAGCTCTTCATCAGACTCCCCACTGACAATTCGTGCGAGTGATTCACCTGCCACTGGAGACAGCCGCGAGCCCGAAATCAATGCTACTCCGAATGGCGGAATCATCCTTAGCTGGGTAGAGAAGGTTGGCGCCAAACGCTATGCATTACGGACGTCCATGCGAGACGGAAACGCGTGGTCGGAAGCGCGCACCGTCGCTGAAGGGGAGAACTGGTTCGTCAACTGGGCGGACTTTCCGTCAGTAATCGCGTTGCCAGACGGCTCCCTGGCAGCACACTGGCTGGTAAAGAGCGGCTCGGGAACTTACGCGTACGATGTGAACATTGCCAAATCGAAAGATGGCAAGACCTGGAGCAAACCTATCGTTCCGCACCGAGACAACACTCAAACAGAGCACGGGTTTGTGTCGCTAATACCGCTGCCGGACGGGCGTCTGGGCGCGGTATGGCTCGACGGTCGAAATATGAAGGACATGAAGCACGGCGGGGATAAAGACGCGCCGGCGTCCGAAAGCATGACACTGCGGTATGCATCGGTCGATGCGGATGGGAAACTCTCAGAGGAAGCGCAACTCGACGATCGCGTCTGCGAGTGTTGCCAGACTTCTGCGGCCCTGACGAGCGAAGGCGCAATTGCGGTTTATCGAGACCGCTCACCGACAGAAGTGCGCGACATCTATTCAGTGAAACAGGTCAACGGCATTTGGACAGCGCCCCGATCCGTTCACCCGGACAATTGGGAAATAAACGGCTGTCCTGTTAATGGCCCAGCTGTCGCCGCCAACGGACTGAACGTGGTCGTGGCATGGTTCACCGAGGCAAACGATGCTCCCCACGTAAATCTGGCGTTCTCTAATGACGCCGGCGCCACCTTCGGCAGTCCGATACAGGTTGACGACGGCGAGAGCGTCGGCCGAGTCGACGTCATATTGCTTCCTGACGGCTCGGCGCTGCTTTGCTGGTTGTCGGGTAATGCACAGGGAGGCGCCGTCAAAGTGCGGCGCGTGCGATCGGATGGCGCCCTGGGTCCGCCGGCTGTCGTCGCTAAAACTGATATCTCCCGTTCAAGTGGCTTTCCAAGGATGGCGCGTCTCGGCGACGAAGTGCATTTTGCATGGACGGAATTCGGCAAGCCCTCGAAAGTGCGTATGGCCACGGCGAACATCGGCGCTTACAAATGAAACAGTTCTTCATTACGTTACCGGAAGCTAACCAGATATGACAGTGAAAGATTCCCCTTTCGTGTGTTCTATGACTGCGATACCGGCGGAACAGAGGGAGGCCCATCTGGGTACCATTGAAAAACTGTTTCGCGCGGTTGAATGCATCGATGAATTGTCGAACGGTTACACATTCCGTCTGCCTAATGAGTCGGACGTATTACTGGAAGCGGCAAAGTTCATCGCGCTTGAACGACTATGCTGTCCGTTTTTTAGTTTTCATTTAAATGTGGAAGGCGAGCGCGGCGCACTCTGTCTAAGCCTTACCGGGCAAGAAGGTGTAAAGCCTTTTATCTTGGCAGAGATCGGCGGCCACTTGCCTCTGAATATCGAACGGCAAATGGAGTGTAGATGAAGAGATTACTTGTTGGTTTATTGTTCTTCCTTTTTGCCGCAGTGCAAGCGCCGGCGCAGAGTACCAGCGTCCGCCTGGAAGGACAGGTTGTGTGCTGCGCTGACTGTTGGGCGGAAGCCGATCGTACCAAGGTGGAGTTCGGCACGGCTGAGGACCTTCTGAAAGCCAAGTCGTGTGTTGAGGGAGGCGATCCTACGTTGCTCGCCGTTCGTGAGGGCGACACGTTTAGGTTCTATCAATTGGAGCAAGGAAAGTTCCGGCTTCCCGGGAAAAACTGGCTTGAGTTCGTGGGCAAGCGGGTCGCTGTGAGAGGAGTGGTGAAAAAAGAGAAACAGGCAGAGGTGATCCGAGTTGAGGCGCTTGAAGTGCTTGCCCCAAGTCTCGCGGAACGGGAGGCTCAGAATGTGGTGGGCAGAGAAGTTGAGCTGACGCTTAAAGACCCGTTTGGCACAACCCAGAATTTGGGGGCGCTCAAAGGCCGCATCGTTATCTTGAACTTCTGGGCGACCTATTGCATTCCATGTCGTAAAGAGATGCCCGATCTTGCCGCAATTCAAAACGAGTATGCGGCGCTAGGCGTTCAGGTCATTGGAGCTTCAACAGACGAGGCCGATGATCGCGGCAAAGTTTTACAGTTCGCTAAGGAAACAAAAATCAATTTTCCGGTCTGGATGGGAGCTACTACGGCTGACATGATTCGCTTTGGACTTGGTGGAGCGTTACCGGGAACAGTGGTCATCGCGAAAGACGGACGTATCAGCAAAGTGATATCCGGGGTCGTCAACCAAGCCGACCTTAAAAAGCAGATCGATGCGATGCTTGCCTCTGCCGAAAAAACCACGGCAAATGAGCGATCGAAAGTACCTGATCAAGTCGCTTCGGCTAAACCAAAACCGAGCGAGGTGTCGTCAGTCCCTAGTTGACCCCTTTGACCCGGCGAGGGCCGCGCCGTGAGCGGGGCAGGACAGCAAGACATAAACAAGTGGACGTATGGCGTGCGTGTGATAGCGAATCAGATCGACCGTGCGAAGTGGCGCAACACGCTTACCTACAGGTTTCATCCGCGCTTTACGGCCGGGATTGAATACAACCCGTTTGCGGGAAAGGTCTCGCCGCTCGCCAACGTCGTCGCATTGACGGAAACACATGAACGGCCGGCGTTGATTCTTGGCACAAGCTCCGACCGGATCGGCACGCCATCCGGTCAATCGTTCTATGCAACGTTTAGTAAGAATCTAAAGCACCACACCGGCTTGCCGATTGCTCCGTACGTCGGTGTGGCCTACGGCACTTCTGAAGATCGGTTAAGAGCTATCGGCGGATTGGGGATCACCTTCAACGAGCATTGGAGTTTAACCATACTCTTTGACGGAGTGCGAGTACACCCCACGGCGAATTACACACAAGGGCGACACCAGTTTGGCGTGATTTTCGAACGCGGGCGCAACCCCGGCGCGAGTTACAGCATTTCGTTTTAGCTAACTGTTTATGAGCATTAACCTGACTGCGGAAACACAGCGCGTCGATCTAGTTCGGCGTGGCCGGTGGCTGGAATATTTCACCATCATCTGGAATCTTTTAGAGGGAATTATTTCCGTGGGTGCCGGCTTGCTTGCCGGCAGCATAGCTCTTGTTGGTTTCGGATTCGATTCCTTCATTGAGAGCGCATCAGGCGGCGCGCTTCTTTGGCGGCTGCACTTGGATCGACCCGAACGTCGCGAACAGGCGGAGAAGTTTGCGCTGAAACTCGTAGGCACAAGTTTCATTTTGCTTGCCGCATATATCACCTTTGATGCTGCAAAGTCTCTTATAAACCGAGAGCCGCCGGAAGCCACCTACCTCGGTCTTGGTATTGCCGCGCTTTCCCTGGTAGTCATGCCCTTACTAGCACGGGCAAAACGCAGCGTGGCTAAGGCCATTCATAGTCATGCCATGGAAGCTGATGCTCGACAGACTGATATATGTACATATCTCTCGGCAATCCTCTTAGGCGGCTTGCTTCTAAATGCGCTTTTCGGGTGGTGGTGGGCTGATCCGGTGGCCGCGCTGGTGATGATCCCAATCATCGTCAAAGAAGGAATAGGAGCGTTACGCGGCGAAACCTGCGGGGATTGCCACGCTAACATAGCAACAAGTAACTAATGCTGACAGCACAGAATACGTATGTTGCACTGCTTGTAGTCCAGGCGCTTCACTTACTTCACCACCGTATCGCCAAACGTCATATCAGTTTTGCGGAAGTGATTTCCGCCCTTGTGCTGTGCGTGCCGCCTTGGGCGCCGCTTCCGGCGTGGCTGTTGATAGGCACGAACCTAACGCTGATTGCCGTTCAGATAATAGGAAGTGTTTGGATCAAGAGACTCTCACCGAACTGGATAAGGGGAGAATAGAAATGAGACGTACTACTTTCCTGGTAGCGATGGTTTTGGCCGTGCTGTTTGGCAGCGCAGCGACGTCGCAGGCTCAAGTGAGACAGGTTGAGATGCACATTGACGGCTACTTGTGCGGCAATTGAGTCTACAACATTCAGAAGGCCGTGAGCCGTCTAGACTACGCACCAAAACTCAAAGAGATTAAGGTCACAGACATTAAGAAGGGTATCGGTGTGTTTACACCGAAACCTGACAAGCCGGTTTCTTTTGTCGCTCTGAAAGAAACTCTGAAGAAAGCAGGCTACACGCTTGCATCAGCGGATATTACCGTCACGGGAATGCTCTCGCGTGAGGAGAACGGCTGGTGGATCGTTAGCAGTAGTTCAGGGCAGCGATTCGCACTTGATGGCAAAGAACTGGAGCGGGTCTTATCGGACGTTTCGCCGGAAAGCCGCGCCGAACTCACCGGAACTTGGAGGACCGTGGGGGAGGCGAATGCTGCGCGAGAAACTGTGACGCCACGGACAGTGAAGAAAATCCCAACCACTGCAAACCTTAGTGTTCCCGTCAGTTCAGTTGAGTTGTCCGACCAGGAATGGTCTACGTTTAGGTTCGAACGCGCAAACTTCAGAGTGTCCGAACGGACTTCAGCGTCCGGGATCGCGAAGGGCAAGCTGACGAAGCCTCTTGCTCCGATCCGCACCACCTCACCAGGCCTTACTGTTTACAAAGGAGGAGCGATCACGCCGCGCCTATATTTAATCAAACAGCACCTCGGCAATCTCGACGTCAGACGGCAAATATTGGACATCAGTGTTTCATATACGCCAGGTCCGCGGCTTCAGTTGGAGGTTGAAATCCCGATCGCGCGCACCTCCTTTGATGATGGCGTGAATTCCGGATCGGAAGGAGGGCTAGCTAATATCACGTTATGGAGCAAGTTTCGGTTCTTCAGGAAGGTGAAGACCTATGGAGATCGCCAGGCTTCGGCGCGGTTTGGCTTGGAATTGCCGACCGGCAAGAAAGACGCGCCGACCGCGAATCAAGTCAACGCTCCAGCTTTTGTTCGTCAGCAACTCACGCCGATCAGTGGTGGACTGTCTCCACACATCGATGTGTCATTCTCTCAGGCGGGGGGAAGGTTCATCTTCGGTGGCAACGTTGAGGGCATAATCCGCTCGGAGCGTGATGGTTTCCGTATGGGCCACGAAATCCGGATTAACACCGACATGGAATATGTTTTATTCCCTCGCGATTACCAAGCTCCGGGGAAGGAGTTGTTTGTCATATTGGAGACTACATTTGTTCATCGGCGGCTCGGGCGCCTGGAGGGCATTGAAGTATCCGGAAGCAGTTCGACTGAGTTCTATGCAGCGCCAGGACTGCAGTACGCAGCGGACCCGAGATTCGTGGTTGAGGGCAGTGTTCAGCTTCCCGTAGTTCGAAACACCGGCCCGCAAGTGCTACGTAACAGCCTGAACGTGTTGCTGGGTGTGAAGTATTTGTTCTGAAGATTACCGCATGTGGAGAGCCATAACTTTGGGAATGCTACTCGTCGCTTCGCCCGCGACAGTGCTGGCTCAGGTACGAGCAGCACCCGACTTCGTTCTCAAAGATCTAAGAGGCCGCAAAGTGCGATTGAGTAGCTACAAAGGAAAGATAGTGCTACTGAATTTCTGGGCGACCTGGTGTCCGCCGTGTAGAGCGGAGATGCCGGAACTTGTGACATGGCAACGAGAATACAGAGCTCGCGGCCTGCAAGTGATTGGTGTCACGTATCCGCCCATAAATCGCACCGAAGTCCGCCGATTCGTTCGAAGAATAAAGGCCAATTACCCTATCGTGCTTGGAACGAAAGAAACCAAAGGCCTCTTCAGCGACAGTGAAACCTTGCCGATTACCGTCGTAATTGACCGTGAAGGCAAGATCCGCGACACGATCGAGGGCATTCTTTTGCCGGAGGAGTTCGAAGAGAAAATCAGACCTCTGCTCAAGCAATCAAGCGTCGACAGCAAGTATTACAGCAGTTTTGAGAATCGCTTCATGAAGGAGAAACTAACAATGAGAATGAAATACATCGTTGGACCTTTGATCTTGGCGCTTGTAATGAGCGTCGGCGTGAATGGCGCTTCTGCGTCGAGCGCGACGGTCACAATCCGCGTGGAAGGCATGCACTGCGGCGGCTGCGCATCTTCCGTCGAGAAGAAGTTGAAAGCAACCAAGGGCGTGCTACAAGTGCGCGTGAGCTTTGAAAAAAAAGAAGCGTGGGTAGAGTACGACGATCAGAAGATCACCGTAGCACAGCTTCGTGCCGTCATAAACAGCGCTGGTTTCCAAGCTGTAGAAGAGAAAGGGGTCTTATCCAACCGCGATGCCGAGCAGTTGTACCAAATTATCGACCCGCTAAATCTCCGTAAGTCCTCATCAGGGGCGGCTAGGCGCCTTCGGTAGTTTTTTGCCTTATAGACGCACCAACCAACACCCCTACTACGCCAACGATCGGATTGAGGATTGCGACCCATGCCGGAGTGCGGGCGTTTTGCATGGCCTGCATGTTTGGCACATCGGCCGGTCGAGTGTTCGGTCGGGTGTCGCTCCCAGTGATTGCCGGGATAGCGATGATGATTCCCAAAACGAGCACGATGCCTGCAAGCACTTGCGCCGCCCGGGTACTTCGCGCGATCAAGGCGCACGTGTAGCCGCCTACAATGGCTGCAATGAGGCTCAGGACAAAGCTTAAGGCGGTCCATCGGAGGGAAACGTCATAGGTGCCGGGTTTGAATGCGTGGTTTGCGCCCATTACGAGGTAGGCAACTGAGAAGGTCAGAAAGACAAGCAAAGCCATTACTACGTAGCCGACGATCACGCCGAGAATTTTTCTTGCCATTATCGAGAACCTCCGCGGGGGATTTTAAATCTGGCGTGAGATAAAATCACAAAGGCACTGAAAAGCCAAGATGGACGACTGGAAGATTGTGGCCTGTTCGCATTTTTTTGTGCTCCGGAGGAGCGAAATGTTAATAGATTTGACTTACATCTACGACTCGCGCTCCAGCGGAGCGCAATGTCGGGTGATTGACCATGGAGCGAATACGTTTCGCTCCTCCGGAGCGCAGGGATTTTTTAAGATGAGTTCTATACACATTAGGTCCCTACGGGACGAGGAGCTTGGTTGGAGAGATTT
>Ga0190270_10001385_pt1 | contig 11243 bp, 12 predicted proteins | sample Popmic320T_FD_133748 | JGI IMG/M metagenome (GOLD analysis project Ga0190270, IMG submission 133748) | Populus adjacent soil microbial communities from riparian zone of Weber River, Utah, USA - 320 T | ecosystem: Environmental > Terrestrial > Soil > Riparian zone | place: USA: Utah | collected... | reverse complement strand
GATCTCGTCGTCCCAGGACGCGTCCTCGAACGCCCGCGCGAGCTCGCGCAGCATCCGGAAGTCGAACGCGTTCAGCACGTCCGGTCGGTTCAGCGTCACGGTCGCGCGCGGGTAGTCCTTCTCGTAGACGATCCGCTCGAAGCCGAGCTCGTCCGGGGGTAGCGGACGGGGCTGGTCCGGCTCGGCCACTACGCGATCTCGGCGAAGGCGACCGTGAACGGAATGCCCATTTCCATCGCGTCCTTGCCGCTCGCAGCGAACTCCTCGGAGCGGACGGCCGCCTTGAACGCGTCCATGTCGGCCCACTCGAACTCGGCGTAGTACGCGAACGGCGGGTCGCCGAACGGGGAGCCGAACACCTTGCCATGGCGGAACGCGTCGCATGGCACCGGCCGCGTGAACTCCTCCAGGTGCCGCGCATAACGCTCCGGCTCCGGCTCGCGCTCGTACTGGATCACCGCTCGCACCATCGCTCCAGCTCCTTTCGCCTAGGGACGTGCGGGAGCGTATAGCTTGCGCCCGTGTCCGGAGGAACGGCTGCCGCAGCGACACTCGCGTTGACCGCGGGCCTCGCAGGCTCGATCCAGGTGGCCGTGATGGGCCGCTTCGGCGAGCGGATCGGCTCCTACGAGGCGATCGCCGCGAACCTCCTCTTCTCGACGCTGATCGCGACCACGCTGCTGCTCCTGCTCCGCCAGAGCCTGGCCGGCTTCGGCGACGCACTTCACTCGCCCTGGTGGTACTGGGTCGGCGGCGGCGGCATGGGCGTCGTCGTCGTGTTCACGATCACCGTCGTGACACCGCAGATCGGCGCGACTGCGACAATCGGGCTCCTGATCGCGGGGCAGCTCGCGATGGGCGTGCTGATCGACCGCTACGGCTGGTTCGGCGTCGAGCAGGTGCCGCTCAACTGGCCCCGCATCGTCGGCGTGCTGCTGTTGGCGGTCGGCGCGCTGCTCGCCCTGCGCCGCTAGAGGCCGACGACGTCGTCCGGGCGGACCGGGATCCGCGCCAGCTCGCGACCGGTCGCGTCCCGGAGCGCCGAGACGACCGCCGCCGACGAGACCACGGTCGGAGGCTCGCCGACGCCCTTGACGCCGTAGGGAGCGTCGGGCTCGGCGTCCTCGATCAGCTCGCTCTCGACCGGCGGCATGTCGAGCGCGGTCGGGATCAGGTAGTCGGTGAAGCTCGCGTTCGTGATCAGCCCGTCGCGCGTGCGGATCTCCTCCATCAGCGCCAGGCCGAGCCCCTGGGCGGTGCCGCCCTCGATCTGCCCCTCGACGGCGAGCGGGTTGATCGCCTTGCCGACGTCCTGCGCGGTGCCGATCCAGACGACGCGCGTGAGGCCGAGGTCGACGTCGACCTCGGCGACGACGCGCATCGCGGCAACCGCGAATGAGACGTGCGCGCGCTCGCCCGTGACCTGACCGGTCTCGGGGTCGAGCGGCGTCGTCCGCGGATGGCGGTAGATACGCTCGACGTCCACCTCGCCGCCGGAGCGCTTCTGCTCCTCGAGCGCGGCCCGGCACGCATCGCGGACCGCCCCGGCCGCCATCCAGGTCATCCGCGAGGCGGAGGCCGACCCGGCGGAGCCGACCGCGGCGGTACCGGGGGCGGCGAGCACGACGTCGTCGGTGCCGAGCTCCGTGCGCGCGACCTGGAGGATCACGTCGGTGACGCCCTGCCCGACCTCGGCCGAGGCGCAGTGGATCTCGGCCGACCCGTCGGCGCGCAGCAGCACCCGGGCTGCAGTGAAGTCGTCGAAGCCCTCCGAGTAGCAGATGTTCTTGAACCCGACGGCGAAGCCGACGCCGCGCTTGACCCCCTCGCCGCGGGTCGTGTTGCCCGCGCCGCCGGGCAGGCGGATCGCGTCGCGCGGCAACGGCTCGGCGTCTGGCACGGGGAGCGCGGCGGCGCGGCGGATCACCTCGGCGGTCGGGAGGACGCCCTCGATCACCTGACCGGTCGGCAGCGTGTCGCCGCTGCCGAGGGCGTTCAGGAGCCGGAGCTCGACAGGGTCGATCCCGAGCTCGTCGGCGAGCTTGTCCATCTGCGCCTCGGCGGCGAAGCAGGTCTGGACGGCGCCGAAGCCGCGCATCGCGCCGCAGGGCGGGTTGTTCGTGTAGACGCAGGTCGACTCGATCAGCGCGTTCGCGACCTTGTAGGGGCCGATCGCGAAGCAGGCCGCATTCGAGGCCACGGCCGTCGAGCTGGAGGCGTAGGCGCCGCCGTCGAGCAGGATCCGGATCCGCACGCTGACGAGCTCGCCGGCACGCGTCGCCCGGTGCTCGCACCAGATCCGCGCCGGATGACGGTGGACGTGGCCGAAGAACGACTCCTCGCGGTTGTAGACGATCTTCACCGGCCGCGTCGTCTGCAGCGCGAGCATGGCGCCGTGGATCTGCATCGAGAGGTCCTCGCGGCCGCCGAACGCGCCGCCGACGCCGGCGAGGTGGATGCGCACCATCTCGGGCGGCAGGCCGAGGCACGGCGCCACCTGGTCGCGGTCGACGTGCAGCCACTGCGTCGCGACGTAGACGTCGACGCCCCCCTCTCCGTCGGGGACGGCCAGGCCCGACTCCGGCCCCAGGAACGCCTGGTCCTGGATGCCGACGTCGTAGACGCCGCTGACGGTGATATCGCCCTCGGCGTCCGGGTCGCCGTGCCGGATCACGAGGTGGCGGACGACGTTCGGGCGCTCGTCCTCGCGGTAGCCGTGCGCCATCGTCGGCCGGTCGGTGTGGAGCGGCGGTTGCTCGGTCGCCCGCTCCATGTCCACGACCGGCTCGATCACCTCGTACTCGACGCGGACGGCGGCGGCGGCGCGGCGCGCCTGCTCGGGCTCCTCGGCGGCGACCAGCGCCACCGGCTCGCCGTAGTAGCGCACCCGCTCGGCGGCGAGCACCGGCTGGTCGGCGAACTCGAGCCCGTAGGTCTTCTGGCCGGGCACGTCCGCGTGCGTGAGCACCGCGTGGACTCCGGCCATCCGCATCGCCTGGGAGATGTCGAGCTCGACGATTCTCGCATGCGCGTGCGGGCTGCGAACGGTGACGCCCCAGAGCATCCCGGCCGCGTTGAGGTCGCTCGAGTACGCGAATTCCCCGGTTACCTTCGGCGTCGCGTCGTGACGAGCGACCGCGTCGCCGATGCGCCCGAGCTGGAGCTTGGTCGGCTGGGTCGTGCTCATGCTCGGGAGGCGGCGAGCCGGACGGCGTCGAAGATCTTGGCGTAGCCGGTGCAGCGGCAGAGGTTCCCGGAGAGCTCCTCGCGGATGACGTCGTCGCTCGGGCTCGGCACGCGCTCGAGCAGCGCCGCGGTCGCGACGACGAGCCCCGGCGTGCAGAAGCCGCACTGGACGGCGCCGGCCTCGACGAACGCCTGCTGGACGCGGTGGAGCCCGTCCTCCGAGCGGAGGCCCTCGACCGTCGTCACCTCGTGCCCGTCCGCCTGGGCCGCGAGCACGAGGCAGGCGCAGACGAGGTCGCCGTCGAGGAGGACCGAGCAGGAGCCGCACTCGCCCTGCTCGCACGCGTTCTTCGAGCCCGGCAGCTCGAGCGTGTCGCGCAGCGCCGTCAACAGGCTCTCGCCCGCCCAGACGTCGGCCTCACGCGCCTCGCCGTTGACGACCAGCCTGATCTTCATGCGAACCGTCTCACACGAACACCCTGTCCAGTGCGCGCTTCGTCAACACGCGTAGCGCGTGGCGGCGGTAGGCAGCGGTGCCGCGGACGTCGTCGATCGGGCTGGACGCGCCGGCGACGAGGTCGGGGAAGTCCTCGCGCGCGTCGAGCGGCGCGGTGACGAGCGCGGGTACGGGCCCGGCCGAGCCGTAGGCCGCACGCAGCTCGCCGCGCTCGCGGTCGATCCCGACGGCGAGGGAGCAGACCGCGATCACCATCGCGTTCCGCGGCCCCACCTTCATGAACGTCTGCGGCTGTCGGCCGGGATCGACCCTGACGGCGAGCACGAGCTCGTCCTCCGCGAGCGCGTTCCGCTTCGGGCCGAGGAAGAACTCGGTCAGCGGCAGCGTGCGGACACCGCGCGCGCTCCCGATCTCCACCGTCGCGTCCTCGACCAGCAGCGGCGGGTGCGCGTCGCCGGCGGGGGACGCGGTACCGAGGTTGCCGCCGATCGTGCCGCGGTTGCGGATCTGCGGCGAGCCGACCGTGCGCGAGGCCTCGGCGAGTGCCGGGAGGAGCTCGGCCAGCTCCGGCGCCATTGCCTCGGTGTAGGTGAGACCGGCGCCGAGGCGCAGCGATCCGTTCTCCCGCACCCAGCCCTTCAGCTCCGGGACCTCGGCGAGATTGAGGATCGTCTCGGGCCGCGTCCGGTCGAAGTTGAGCTCGACGAGCAGGTCGGTGCCGCCTGCGATCGGCCGCGCGTCCGGCCGCTCCGACTTCAGACGCAGCGCCTCGTCGAGGGTGCGGGGAGTGATGACCTCCACGCGGCCAACGATACGGTACCGAGCGTGAAGTCCCTGCTCACCGACGCGCACGTACTGACGATGGACGACGCGGAGACGGAGCACGAGGACGGCTGGATCCTCGTCGAGGACGGCTTCGTGGCGGCCGTCGGGACGGGTCCGGAGCCGGACGCGGACGAGCGCACGGGCCTCGGCGGCGCGCTCGTCACGCCGGGCCTCGTCAACACCCACCACCACCTCTATCAGACGCTCACGCGCGCCCGGGCACAGCAGGCGACGCTGTTCGAGTGGCTCGTCGAGCTCTACCCGACCTGGGCGCGGATCGACGCCGAAGCCGAGTACGCAGCGGCGCGGACCGGGATCGCCGAGCTGATGCTCTCGGGCTGCACGACGGTCTTCGACCACCACTACGTCTTCCCGCGTGGCCGCACCGGCCTCGTCGAGGCCGAGGTGGAGGCGGCCCGTGAGCTCGGCTGCCGGCTCGTCGCGTCGCGCGGGTCGATGGATCTCGGGGTCTCCGACGGTGGCCTGCCGCCGGACGAACTGGTCGAGGACGTCGACGCCGTGCTCGCGGACACGGAGCGTCTGGTCGCCGAGCTGCACGAGGCCGGCGCCGGAGCGCGGATCCAGATCGCAGTGGCGCCGTGCTCCCCCTTCTCCGTCACCGGACGGCTGATGACCGAGTCGGCCGACCTCGCGCGCCGCCTCGGGCTCAACCTGCACACGCACCTCGCCGAGACGGTCGAGGAGGAGACGTACTGCAAGGAGCTGTACGGCTGCACGCCGGTCGAGTACCTCGACTCGCTCGGCTGGCTCGAGGGCGACGTCTGGTGTGCGCACTGCGTCCATCTCACCGCGGCCGAGATCGCGCGCTTCGCCGAGACCGGCACCGGCGTCGCCCACTGCCCGACCTCGAACCTCCGCCTCGGCGCCGGCGTCGCGCCGGTGCGGGAGCTGAGCGCTGCGGGGGTGCGGGTCGGCCTCGGCGTCGACGGGTCTGCGTCGAACGAGCGCAGCCATCTCTTCAACGAGGTCAAGCAGGCGCTGCTCGTCGCGCGCGGCCGCGGCGGCCCGACGGCGATGACGGCGCGCGAGGCGATCCGGCTCGGGACCCGCGGCGGGGCAGCCGTGCTCGGGCGGGACGACATCGGCGCGATCGCCTCGGGCCGCTGCGCCGACCTCGCGGTCTGGGCGACCGACGGGCTCGAGCTCGCGGGCGCCGCCGACCCGGTCGCCGGGCTCGTCTTCGCCGGCGCGCATCGGGTCGACCGGCTCTACGTCGGCGGCGAGCTCGTCGTCCGGGGTGGAGCGCTCGTGCGCGCGGAGGAGGCGGAAATCGCTCGCGCCCACCGTGCACAGGCGAGTAGATTCGCGCCATGACGACTGCGGCGATCTCCCTCTCGACGCACGTGCTCGACACCTCCGCGGGCACGCCTGCGGACGGGGTGCTGGTCGTCCTCTACCGCGGCGACATGTTCATGGCCGAGACGCGCACCGACGCCGACGGCCGGGCGCAGCTCTCGGACGACCTCGACCCCGGCACGTACCGGCTCGTCTTCCATCCTCCCTCCCCGTTCTTCAAGCGGGTCGAGCTCGAGGTCGCCCTGGACGAGGGCCACTACCACGTCCCGCTGCTCGTCTCCCCCTACTCGTGCGCGAGCTACCGCGGCAGCTGAGCGTCGAGGAGCTGACGCCGCTGTTCTCCGGCCGGACACGGCTCGTCGACGAGCTCGCAGCGAGGACCGATCCCCTGGCCGTCGCCGAGGAGGTGGCGCTGGCGCTGCCCGAGGCCGACCAGGTCGCGGCGCTCGCGACGCATCCGCGCATCGGCGAGCCCTCCGAGGAGCAGCGCGGCGCCGAGCCGGAGGTGCTCGCCGAGCTCGCCCGCCTGAACGACGCGTACGAGCGCCGCTTCGGCTTCGAGTTCGTCGTCTTCGTCGACGGCCGCACCCGTGCGGAGCTGCTGCCGGTGCTGCGCGAGCGCCTCCAGCGCACGCGTGCCCAGGAGCTCGAGACGGGGCTGCAGGCGCTCTGCGCGATCGCGAGGGACAGGTGGACGCGGACTACCTGAGAGACCTCGCCGACCTCCTGCTGCGGATGCTGCACGTCGTCGCCGGGATCGCCTGGATCGGCGCTTCGTTCTACTTCATCCGGCTCGACCTCGGCCTGTCGCCGCCGAAGGAGGAGAAGGAGGGGGTCGCCGGCGAGTACTGGGGCGTCCACGGCGGCGGCTTCTACCACTCGCAGAAGTACAAGCTCGCGCCGCCGCAGCTGCCGGACCAGCTCCACTGGTTCAAGTGGGAGGCGTACACGACCTGGCTGTCCGGCTTCGCGCTGCTCGTCGTCCTCTACTGGCTCGACGCCGACACGAGGCTCGTCGACCCGACTGTCGCCGACCTCAGCGGCTGGCAGGCGGCAGCGCTGTCGGCCGCAGGGCTCGCGCTCGCCTGGGTCGTCTACGACCTCGCGTGCCGCGTCCTGATCGAGGACCGGCTGGTCGCCGTCGCGGTCGTGGCGCTCGTGGCCGTCTCCGCATTCGCCGCGGGCGAGCTCTTCGCCGCGCGGGCGTCGTACCTGCAGGTGGGCGCGATGCTCGGGACGATCATGGCCGCAAACGTCTTCTTCGTGATCATCCCGGCGCACCGCGAGCTCGTGCGCGCCAAGCAGGAGGGCCGCGAGCCGGATCCGCTGCCGGGGCTGCGCGCGAAACAGCGCTCGGTGCACAACAACTACCTGACGCTACCGGTCGTGTTCACGATGCTCGCCGGCCACTTTCCGCTCGCGTTCGGCAGCGACCACGCCTGGCTCGTCCTGCTCGCGATCTTCGCCGTCGTGGCGGCGATCCGGCACTTCTTCAACCGCTGGCACTCGGGCCGGCGCGACTGGTGGATCCTGGCCGCCGCAGCCGTCGGGGCCGCGGCGCTCGCGATCGTGCTCGCGCCCGACGAGCCCGATTCGGCAGCCGTGCCGAGCGACGACGAGGCGGTCGCGATCGCAACGCAGCGCTGCGCGGGCTGTCACTCCGGCGCCGCAGCGCCACTCGGCGTCCAGCTTGGTACCGCCGACCAGCTGCAGCAGCACGCCGACCAGGTCCAGGCGATGCTCGAGTCGGGAGCGATGCCGCCCGGGAACGCGACCGGCCTGACCGACGCCGAGCGCGCGCGGTTGATCGCCTGGGCCGCCGCGCACGGATAAGGTCACGGCCGTGCTCGAGATCACCGCCGCCGGGATGCGCTTCGTCGCCCGCTGGGAGGATGAGCTGGCGCCGAAGACGGTCGCGGCCTTCAAGGGGATCCTGCCCCTCGACGACCGGATCATCCACTGCCGCTGGAGCGGCGAGTCGAACTGGATCCCGTGGGGCGACCGCGACCTCGGGATCGGCCCCGAGAACGCGACCAGCTACCCCCACCCCGGCGAGCTCGCGCTCTACCCGGGCGGCGAGAGCGAAACGGAACTGCTCTTTCCGTACGGCTATTGCTCCTTCGCGAGCAAGGCGGGGCACCTCTGGGCGAACCACTTCGCCACGCTCGTGGAGGGCCAGGAGCAACTGAAGGAGCTCGGCCGGCTGACGCTCTGGGAGGGCGCGCAGCCGATCTCGTTCCGCGAGTTGTAGACGCAGCCGCGGTCGGGTCGTAGGGTGGCCGTGCCATCAACGCCCCGAGGAGGCGATATGCGCGTCACGATCTGCTCGCTCATCTCTGCGGCCTCCCTGACGATCTTTGCGGCGCTCGCCGGCACTGCGACGGCGGCGACCGCTCCATCAGGCCCCCCGACCGCGACTGGCACGGGCGGCGCCGCCGCGACCGTGGAGACGCTCGCGACCCAGGCGGCCATCGACACCCTCCGTCGCGGCGGCAACGCCGTCGACGCCGCCGTCACCGCCGCCGCGGTGCTCGGTGTCACGGAGCCGTTCTCGTGTGGTATCGGCGGCGGCGGCTTCCTGCTGCTCCGGACTGCGGGCGGCGCGGTCACCTCGATCGACCACCGTGAGACCGGTCCGGCGGCGATGCGCGTCGACTCGTTCTGGGAGAACGGGGCGGCGCTCCCGTTCACGCCGGCCCGCTACAGCGGCCTCTCCGTCGGCGTCCCCGGCACGGTCGCCGGCTGGGCGAATTCGCTCGACCGCTACGGGACGATCTCGCTTGCGGAAGCGCTTCAGCCCGCGATCCGGATCGCGCGCGAGGGCTTCGTGATCGACAGCACGTTCTTCGACCAAACCCAGGGCAACGTCGACTTCTTCGACGACGTCCCCGCTTCGGCCGCGCTCTTCCTCGACCCAAATGGGACACCGAAGGATGTCGGCACGGTCTTTCGCAACCCGGACCTCGCGCGCGCGTACGAACGGATTGCGCATCTCGGCGCGAAGGGCTTCTACCGCGGCGCGATCGCCGACGCGCTCGTCGAGACGGTGCAGAGCCCACCCGTGACGCCCACCGCGAACCATGTCTGGCGCCCGGGCCTGATGACCATGCGCGACCTGCACACGTATGTGGCCCCCGAACGGGCGCCGACGCGGGTGTCCTACCGCGGGCTCGACGTCTACGGGATGGGCCCGCCCTCGAGCGGCGGCTCGACCGTCGGCGAGGCACTGAACATTCTGGAGGGCTATCCGCTCGCGACGGAGACCCGCGAGCGGCAGCTGCACCTGTTCCTGGAAGCGTCGCGCTACGCGTTCGCCGACCGCGGTGCGTACCTCGGCGACGCCGACTTCGTCCGCGTGCCTTTGCGCGGGCTGCTTTCCGACGGGTTCGCCGCCACGCGCCGTGCCCTGATCAAGGAGACCGCAGCCCCCGGCGCCGTCGCGGCCGGCGACCCCTGGCCGTTCGAGGACGCCGTCGGACTCTTGCTCGCTGGGGCGTCCGTCGACCAGGAGGGCCTCTCGACGACGCACCTCAGCGTCTCCGACCGCTGGGGCAACGTGGTCTCGTACACGTTCACGATCGAATCGACCGGCGGAGCAGGGCTCGTCGTCCCCGGCTGGGGGTTCCTGCTCAACAACGAGCTGACCGACTTCGACTACGCGCTGCTCAACCACCCGAACAGCGTCGCGGGCGGCAAGCGTCCGCGTAGCTCGATGGCTCCCACGATCGTGACCCAGGGCGGCCGCACACTGCTGACAGTCGGATCACCCGGCGGCTCGACGATCATCACAACCGTCCTGCAGCTCCTCCTCGATCGACTCGACACGGGAATGACCCTGCCGCAGGCGATCGCAGACCCGCGAGCGACGCAGCGGAACGGCGCGACGACGCAGGCGGAGCCGGCGTTCCGCGCTTCGCCGCTCGCCACGGCGCTCGAGGCGCGTGGGCACCAGTTCGTGACGAACCCGGAGATCGGCGCCGCGACCGGAATCGAGTTCCTGCCGACCGGCGGCGTCGTCGCGGCCGCCGAGCCGACGCGTCGCGGGGGCGGCAGCGCGATGGTGGAGACGCCGGCGCCGTAGCCCGAGCAGAAGCGCCGGAGAGCGACCCCGAGGGCGTCGACCGCCCCGGGGTCGCTCCCTCCTCGGCTTAGGCTTCGAGCCTGAGGTCGAAGCCGGCCGGCGCGTGGATGTTGACCATCCGCACGACCGCGTCGCCGTCGTTCCGGAATGTGTGCTGCAGGCCCGGCGGGACGAGCACGAACGTGCCCGGGCCGGCGACGACGACCTCGTCCTCGACGGTGAACGTCAGCTCGCCCTCGAGGATGTAGAACGAGTCGTCCTCGGCCGCGTGCGCATGGATCGGCGGCCCACCCCGGTGCGGCTGGATCTCGATCACGGCGAGGTTGAAGCGCGGCGTGTCGGCACTGCGGGCGAGGAACTCGACGTTCCCGACGCGATGGCCTTCGCCCGGCTTGACGACGACGGCCTTCATGCCACGAGCCGCGTCAGCGTGCCCGTGAGCGCGTCGAGCGCGAGCGCGATGTCGTCGGGGGAGCTCAACTCGGCCGGATTGTGACTGACGCCGCCGTTGAGGCTGCGGACGAACAGCATCCCGGACGGGATCCCGGCACTCGCGAGGATCCCCGCATCGTGCCCCGCGCCGGAGGGCAGCTCCAGGACGGGCACGCCGAGCGCCTCCACCTCGGCGCGCAGGGCGGCCCGGATCTCCTCCGACATCGGCGATGGCTCGGTGCGAATCGGCTCCTCGATCTCGAGCGCATCGGCGAGGCGGTCGAGCCGCGCGGCGTCCGGCGCGCGCGCGTCGACGGAGACGACGACCCGCCCTGGGATCACATTCGTCCCGCCAGGCTCCACCGTGACCTGGCCGACGGTCGCCACCGCGCCGTCGATCCCGCGGGCAACCTCGCGCGCGTGGAGGACGAACTCGGCCGCCTCGACGAGCGCGTCCTCGCGGACGTCCATCGGCGTCGTGCCCGCATGGCCGGGCGTGCCCGCGAACGTGCGCCGGCCGCGCACGTAGCCGACGATCGCGGTGACGACGCCGAGCGGTGCGTCCGCGCGGAGCAGCGTCGGTCCCTGCTCGATGTGGAGCTCGACGTAGGCATCGGGGCGCGCGGTGCAGCCGCGGCTGCCGGCGCAGCCGCGTTCCTCGTCGCGGAAGACGACCACGCCGAGGCCGGGAGTCCCGAGCCGCTCGACCGCCTCGATCCCGGCGACGACGCCGAGCGTCCCGTCGAACCGGCCCGCCCCGGGAACCGTGTCGAGATGCGACCCCGTCCAGACCTGGCGCGCCCCGCCCGGGAGGCGGCCGATCAAATTTCCCGGCGCGTCGACCGCGACCTCGAGCCCGGCCTCGAGGAACCAACCGCGCGCGAGCTCGTGTGCCGCGTCCTCCTCGGGCGAGTAGCCGATCCGGTCGCCGAGCGCCGCCAGCCG
>Ga0190270_10001384_pt1 | contig 11247 bp, 11 predicted proteins | sample Popmic320T_FD_133748 | JGI IMG/M metagenome (GOLD analysis project Ga0190270, IMG submission 133748) | Populus adjacent soil microbial communities from riparian zone of Weber River, Utah, USA - 320 T | ecosystem: Environmental > Terrestrial > Soil > Riparian zone | place: USA: Utah | collected... | reverse complement strand
ATTCTTTCGCGATGAAACCGGTCTCGAGCTGTCGGAATACGCAGTTGCCGCAGCGTTGGTTGCGATCGCCGTCGTCGGCGCTTTCGGCGCACTTGGCACAACCATCAGTGGCAAAATCAACGACCTCGGCACGCACATCAGCACTGGCAAATAGCCAGAAAGTTGGATCGGGCGCGTGACTGCTAAGCGAGTTACAGCAGGCGCGCCCGACCCAAACGTAATGGTCACGTGGTGCTAAATCTTCAGAATTATCAACGTCATGTTCAAACAATTTCTCAAAGATGAAACCGGCTTAGAGCTGTCTGAATATGCGGTGGCAGCAGCTCTTATTGCAGTGGCCGCTGCAGGCGTATTCACGGCGCTGGGCGACGCAATAAGTTTGAAAATTACCGATCTCGGTGGGCACATATCTACGGGTAAGTGAAGCTCTGCTGCGAGGAATCCCCCAAGTGTCACTGTATCTCGTCATCACATTCTTCCTAATTCCCCTGGCGGCCGTCGTTACTTATCACGACGTCCGTTATCGCCGTATACCCAATCCATTTGTGTTAGCAGCGTTAGTCGGCGGCGTGACAATAAATCTGATTTTGAACGGGTTACCCGGGTTGTACTCAAGTCTATCGGGCTGCGGCCTCGCTTTCATTTTCATGTTCATGCTTCACGTGTTCGGAGCAATGGGTGCGGGTGACGTAAAACTCTTCGCCGCTATAGGCGCAGTCATAGGCGCCAAGCTCGTAGTTCCGACTTTTGTAGTGGTGGTCCTTACAGGTGGGCTACTTGCCGTTGTCTCAATGGTGCGGTCGGGGATGTTCTTGACCACAATGCACCGCGTTTTGCAGATCTTCGTCGGCATGTTACCGGGATGGCAAATGCCAAAATTTGCTGTGCCCACAGACCGCAGATACACCATTCCCTACGGCGTTGCCATCACGCTCGGCAGCATTATCTCCACAGCTATCTTTCGCGCTTAACGTGAGCGTGAGCTTTTCAACGTCAAACGATCTTACGGAGAGTTAACCATGCGCAACAAACGCTTTTTCGTCGTCCTGGTCGGAGCTTTGTTATTCGGACTGCTGGCCGCAGTTTCAGTCAGCCGTTACCTATCAAGTGCTCAGGCTTACACAAAGAATCTTACGCACGTCGCGGTTGCGAAAGTCGCGATTCCTGTCGGCACCAAGATCATTCCTGAACAGGTAATGATGGTCCAATTTCCGAAGGAGTCGACTCCTGACGGCACGTTCGAATCGTCTGACAAGTTAGTGGGGCGCGTGGCGGTGGTAAACATTGCGCCGCGCGAGCCCATCACTGAGACCAGGCTGGCGCCCGAGGGCACGTCGGCTGGTCTGTCTGCTGTCATTCCTGAGGGCTACCGCGCGATGACAGTCAAAGTTGACGACGTCGTCGGTATCTCCGGGTTCATCATGCCGGGAACTCTCGTGGATGTGGTCGTTGTTATCGACCCGCAGGAGAAGGCCGGAATGCAGGATCCCATTTCGAAAATTGTTTTACAGAACATCAAGGTTTTGGCCAACGGTCAAAACATAGACAAGCCCGAAAATCAGCGCGACGCCAACAGTGTCAAAGCGGTGACTTTGCTGGTACTGCCCGAGCAAGCAGAAAAGCTTGCGCTGGCCGCCAGCGAAGGCAAGCTGCAACTCGTGATGCGTAATTCGATCGATCAAGGCGACGAGCAAACGACTGGCATGGACAAGCGCCGCTTGCTTTCAGGTGAGCGCGCAGTTCCGGCGCCGGAGCCGGGCTCATTAAAGAGCGAACAGCAGTCAGCGCCAAAGCCTGCGTTCCGGGTACGCCGTGAACCAAAGCCCGTGGCTGAGGTATCGGCCCCACCGGCTCCCCCGCGTCTGATGGTTGAAATGATCGAAGGCGCGAAAAAGCGGAGCGTAGATTTCCCGCAATAACTGAAAGATGGTCCTTACTGGACGCCATAAAAGTTTTAATTAGCAAAAGGAGCTACAGACCATGCACAGCCGATCCCCTATCGCACGCCGAGTAAGCCTACTGCTGGCGTCATTGATGTTTGTCTTGATCAACTCAGTCGCCTACGGCCAGGAGTCCACTTACAAAGCTTCGTTCAAGCAGAACAAAGAGCCGGTGGCGGTAAACGTCCTCGTAGGCCAGTCGCGGGTAATTAACTTCGATCGCCCAGTCGGCCGCTTCTCGGTTTCGAATCCGGAGATCGCGGAAGCGGTGCTGGTCACTCCCGATCAGGTGCTGGTCAACGGCAAGGCGTTCGGACAGGTGAATTTCATTGCCTGGGAGCAGTCCGGCAGTGAATACCTCGTTTTCGACGTCTATGTTAGAGCGAACCTTTCGCTGATCGACTCGCAAATCCGCGCCTTGTTTCCCAAGGACGACATTCGACTGAGTCAGGCAAACGGCTCCGTTGTTATCTCCGGCAGCGTAACTGATCCAAAAACAGCGGCGCAGGTTGATAGCGTGGTCCAGGCGGCAGGCTTCAAGACAGTCAACATGCTGGCTTCGCCGGTGAAGAACGTTGCGCAGGTTCAGTTGCAAGTGCGAGTGGCGGAAGTTAATCGCACCAAAATGCGTGACTACAGCACATCGTTCATGAGTATCCCCCAGGGCGGAACCTCGGGATACGTAAATAGCGGCGGCGGTCCCAGTTCACTTAAATCAGCCGCGACAAGTCCTGTCTCAACCGCGCTCGAGGCACTGCTATCTCCCGCGCTGAATCTGTTCGTCTTTAATCGCGCGATCAACACATCGGCGATGCTCCGCATGCTTAAAACCCAGGGAGCTTTCCGCGAACTCGCCGAGCCCAACTTGATTGCCATGGATGGCCAGCAGGCGAGCTTCCTTGCCGGCGGTGAATTCCCGGTGCCAGTGGTTCAGGGGGGCGGGGGCGGCGATAACATCGCAATGAGTGTCGTGTTCAAGGAATACGGCGTGCGACTAAATTTCAAACCGACCATCATCGATGAAGACCATATTCGCCTGGAACTCGAGCCTGAAGTCTCCACAATTGATTTTGTCAATGGTGTGAAGATGAGCGGCTTTATCATTCCAGCTTTACGTACGCGCCGCGCCAAAACTGGTCTTGAGCTGCGAGATGGCCAGTCATTCGCGTTGGCCGGCCTGCTCGACAATTCAGAATCGAGAACCCTTTCCAGAGTTCCCATCGTCAGCGATATCCCGATTCTGGGTAATCTCTTCAAATCAAAGTCCTTCCAAAAGAACGAAACGGAGTTGATGTTCATCGTCACCGCTCATTTGGTGAAACCCGTGGAACGCGACGACCTGCCGCAGATGCGTGGCATCGATGGTTTGAAAAACGGTTCGCCGCTGGGACTCGAGTCCAAAGGCGAAGAAGTCCAGGGAAAGACTGGATTCTCCGTAACGGGCCAGAATCCCGAAGAAGTACCTGCTGCCAATCCAAAGGCCAACGCACCCGTCAAGGCTGATGAGCCCAAAGCAAAACCGGTAACGACCACGGACGCTGACTCCAGAAAAACCACTTCAACCGAGAGTCCACGCAAAGTTAACAAGCCGTTGCCGGTGGCCAGGGCCATGTCGGCGCTGCTGAACTTCGAGCAAAAGAGGCCAGAGTAGTTTTTTACGGCAGAGCTTCGGCTGTGCGGAGGAGAAGCGATGAACAAGCTAACCAAACGAGACAGGACGGGCGAGCGGGGATCGATCCTGGCGTTGTCGGCTGTCGGGATGCTTTCGGTCCTGCTGGCGGTTGGGTTGGGAGTCGATATCAGCCACTTCTACTTAGTAAAGAACGAATTGCAGAACGCCGCTGATGCCTCGGCTCTCGCCGCAGCTTCCGCCATCAACTCCAACCCGAGTGGAATCGTGGAAGGCACCACGCGCGCTGTGGAGGCGATGAATAACTACGACTTCAATCACAAGGATGTTGGGGTGCAGCGAACTGACGTCAAATGGGCCGTGAATCTTGATGGCCCGTACATGACAGAGGAACAGGCCTCAACGGAAGCACAAGCGCCTACGATTCGGTTCGTGCAAGTTACGACTCCCGCCAGCCCGGTCGGTGTCTCTTTCGCAGCGATGGTCCTGGGAAACAGTAAGAATCTCTCTGCGTCGGCAACGGCTGGGCTGTCAGTCCCACTAAACGTCTTCTGCAATTTCATTCCACTGTCTGTGCTCATAGACAACGATGAAACCCAGTTAATAAAGGGCAAGACTTATACGATTCGGGCATCCACGGGTGGCTCTCCCTCGCCGGGAAACTATCAGATTCTTGCGGTCGCCGGTCGTGGAGGAGTTGACGTCGAATTTGGTGTCGGTGCGGGAGTCGATGCTTGTGCTGAACCCGGAACCGTCTACGACGTCGATACGAAACCAGGTTTGACGTCAGGCAAAGTTCGTAAAGGCATCAACGCTCGGTTCGACGATTACGCGGGCAGCCAGCTCGATCCAAGCTCCGAACCGCCCGACACAAATATCAAGGAAGGAATCACATGGGATGACTACTCCAAGTTTTTAGGATGTGGGCGCCCGAAAGCGATTGCGTGTGATCCGAAATACGTCACGGCGCCCAGCCACGCGGGTGTCGACAACCGCCGCGTGGTGCTGATCCCGCTCGTCAAGGTAAGCGAATACGATCAGGGACGCGACACCGTAAAGTTCTTCCGCTTCGGTGCATTCTTTCTAAAGACAAAAGTAGGTGGCGGCAATGGGGGAGAGCTTGAAGCTGAATACATTGAAGACCGTTTAGCGATCGGCGAAGGCGGATATAACCCGGCCGGCGTTGTCGGCGATCCCACACTGGCCGCCCCAGTTTTATACAAATAGAGGTTGCGAAAATGCATTCACGGTTAAGGAAATATCATTTTCTGCGAAGGCTTCGCCGCCGCGCCGAGATACGCAGACTGGGGCGAAATGAACGGGGCGTACAACTCGCGGAGCTGGCTATCGTGCTCCCGGTTCTGCTGATTCTATTTGGGGCGACGGCTGAGTTTGGACGTTACTTTTACGAATATACGACGCTCGCCAAAGCAGCTCGCATCGGCACTAGATATCTCATCACAGCGGATGTGAGTACTGTTGAATACGATAACGCGAAGAATCTGGTGGTATTCGGTAACACCGCCGGAACCGGCGCACCACTCATTGATGGACTGACGGTCGATCACGTAATCGTCACTGCAAAGAATAGTGATGACGCAGTAATAACTGAAGGCGTACCGCAAACAATCACGGTCGAGATTAGCGGTTTCAAACACAAAACACTTTTTGATCTCGGCGGACTCATTAAGAAAGATAAGTTCTCTTTAAACCTCGACGTTAAACCCAGCGTGACGATGCGCTACTTATTGACCACTCCTTTAGTCTAGAAGGCGGGAAAATGACGATCAAGAAACACAATCAACGTGGCGCCTCTTTGGTCGAGTTCTCGATCGCCGCAACAGTCTTTCTGATGGCCATGTTTGCAGTGATCGAATTTGGACGCGTTCTTTGGACCCATAACGCCCTCGCAGACGCCGCTCGCAAAGGAGCTCGTTATGCAGTCGTTAACGAGGAAGCCGACATCGCTGACGTGAAACGAGTTGTTGTTTACGGCAACCCTGCTGGCGGAACGGCCCCAGTGGTTTCAAATCTGACCACGGACAACGTGGAAGTGAACTACGCAGGATTTGGCCTGGATGTGGGCACGGTCCAGGTAACGATCAAGGATTACGATTTCAAATTTTCAGTTCCCCTGGTCAGCAAAAAAATCTCGATGCCTAAGTACACCACAACCCTGACCGGCGAATCCGCGGGAACGCTCCCGGACCCCATAGCAGGTCTATAAACACCTCTCTTTGGAAGTAATAAAACAAACATGACGCAGCCACTTACATTCGTAGTACTCAGCACCGGGCTCGATAACTTCAAGGAAATTCGAGCAGCGTTAGCTGCCGACGGCCGATCGCAATTACTTGCCGGCGGCAACGATCCTGAACAACTCCATGAAGAGATTGTTCGACTCAAACCGGCGGCGGCGATCATCGCCCTCGGCAGCAATGCAGAACAGTCGATCAAGTTCATCCAGCGGTTAAATGTTGAATCGCCATCAACGGCAGTAATTTCTGCCGCTCAAGACGCTTCGCCGGATCTAATCCTGCAAAGTTTGCGCGCCGGCGCGCGCGAGTTTCTTCGTCTCCCTATCAGTCAGGAGGAGCTGAGGCACATTATCGATCGCGTGTCGGAATTCAGCGCCGGCCAGGTGGAAGCACCAAAGAAGAAGGGACGAATGATCTCGGTCTTCTCCAGCAAGGGTGGGTGTGGCACGTCCTTTATCGCCACCAACCTCGCGGCCGCCACCGGCGCGCGGACCGTATTGGTTGATCTAAATCTCCAGGCGGGCGACCTCCCCCTCTACCTGGGTGTCGATCCTAAATACTCCTTCGCTGACATGGCGGAGAACCGCGACCGTCTCGACGACACGCTGATCAATAGTTTTGTTACGCCGTTCTCAAGCAACCTTTCATTGCTGGCAGCGCCGCGAGAGGCCGACTCGGCTGACGAGATTGAGCCCGAACATGTTTTTGAAGTGCTTCAGCGTCTTCGCGAGTCTTATGACTACGTCGTCCTTGATCCGCAGCATACCTTCGACTCGATAACGCTGGCCGCGCTCGACCAGTCGGACGATATCCTGCTGGTGTTATCTCTGGACATCCCTGCGATACGCAGCACCCAGCGCGCGCTCGAAATCTTTGATCGATTGGGTTACCCACGTAAAAAGGTGCGCATCGTGGTTAACCGCTGGAGCAAACAGATAGACATAGACCTGCGCCAGGTCGAGAAATTTCTGGGGGAGCCGGCAATTGGTTTTGTAAGCAGCGATTATCCGACGGCAGTTACTTCTATTAATTTGGGCCAGCCGTTGGTGCTGTCAGAACCTAATTCAAAAATTGCCCAGGAAATAACACGCATCGCAAGGACGCTCGCCATAGGGGCCGTCCCTGGAGTGGTAGGCCAGGAACCAAAAGACCGTCGGCCATTTTGGAACTCGTTTTTCAAGCGCGAGGTCGCGCAAAACCAGTTGGAATTTCAAACCAGCAGCACAGACTTTCGCTAGTAGAACAGTGGCTCCGACTTCAGCCTGTGAATCGCCTCCGCACGTAATATCGACCAACTTAGGAACGCAACATGGCACTCAGAGAACGACTTATCAGGGACACAGTTACTGGAAACGGGTCTGAAGTGATCGGCCCGAACACCTTCCAGGAAATGAAGTCGCGTCTTCATAAGGCGCTCATCAACCGAATGGACCTCACAAAGCTTGCGGCCTTAACGCAGGAACAGGTCCACGGCGAGGTGTTGAGGCTTGCGGAAAGCGTGCTGGCGCAGGAGGCGATGCCGCTGTCGTTGCCCGAACGCGAGCGGCTGGTCAACGAGGTGCAGCATGAGCTCTTCGGACTCGGCCCACTCGAGCCGTTGCTGGCTGACCCAAGCATCTCCGACATCCTGGTTAACGCCCACGGCACGATTTACGTCGAGCGCCGCGGCAAGCTCGAAGTTACGAACGTTGCTTTCAAAGATGACGAACACTTGATGCGGGTGATCGAGCGAATCGTGTCGTCCGTGGGTCGCCGTATCGACGAGTCGTCTCCAATGGTCGACGCGCGCTTGCGTGATGGCTCGCGCGTCAACGCGATCATTCCGCCCTTGGCCATCGACGGACCAGTGCTCTCGATTCGACGCTTCGGGGCAGAACCGCTGCGAATGAATTCACTGATTGAGAAAAAGGCACTGACGAAAGATATTGCCGACATGCTCGAGATGTGCGTCGGTGCCAGGCTCAACGTTTTGATTTCCGGAGGGACCGGCGCCGGCAAGACGACATTGCTGAATGCTCTATCCGCCTACATTCCGGAAGACGAGCGCATCGTCACCATCGAAGATTCAGCCGAGCTGCAGTTACAACAACCACACGTGGTCCGGCTTGAAACCCGTCCGCCCAATATCGAAGGTCGTGGCGAAGTAACTCAAAGAGATCTCGTTCGTAACGCGCTGCGCATGAGGCCCGACCGGATTGTCATCGGCGAGGTCCGCGGCGGAGAAGCCATCGACATGCTACAGGCGATGAACACGGGCCACGATGGCAGTTTGACCACAATTCACGCCAACACACCACGCGATGCGCTGTCACGTTTGGAGACCATGATCCAGATGACCGGCATGCGTCTTTCCGATCGAGCCATGCGCCAGCAGGTGGCCGCCGCCATTAACCTCGTGGTCCAGGTCGCACGGTTATCCGACGGTAGCCGGCGCTTGACTTCTATTTCCGAAATTACGGGTATGGAAGGCGAGACGATCACGATGCAGGAAATCTTCCAGTACGAACGCACCGGGGTGGATAGTCAGGGACAGGTGATTGGACGCTTCCGGCCCACCGGAATTCGTCCACGTTTTGCCGAACGACTCAAGGCTTGCGGTATGCAGTTGCCGCGCGTCTTCTTCGAGGAACTCTAAGCGAATGTTTATCTCCTTCTTAGTATTTCTTTTCTGTCTGTTCCTGGTGCTGGGTGCTTACCTCCTCGCCACGCACGGATCTGACGCGAAACGCAAGCGGCTGCAAAAGCGGCTGGCAGAAGCGTTACTTCATTCTGCCCAGACGGACGACGTCGAAGTGCTCCTCGCTCGCAATGAATTGATGAGTGAGATTCCATGGGTAAACCAGCTTCTGGTTCGCGTTCAAGCTGCGTTGCAATTGAAAAGAATTCTCGACCAGGCGGATCTGCACATCACGCCGTCGCGGCTGGTCATGTTTTCGATGATGGCAGGCATGCTGGCCGCGCTCTCCGTATCCGTAATTAGCGCGTCAATTATCTTGATGGTTGTTTTCGGTCTCATGGCCGCATCTCTGCCATTTATTCACGTCTGGTGGCAACGTAAGAAACGCTTCGATGCATTTCTCGAGCACCTCCCCGACGCGCTTGATCTGATGAGTCGGGCGTTGAGCGCTGGCCACGCATTTTCGGAAGCGCTGCACATGGTCTCGGCGGAAATGCCGGAACCGATCTCAACCGAATTCCGCAAAACCTACGAAGAGCAAAACCTCGGGCTCTCGCTCAAGCTGGCGCTGGAAAATCTGAACCAGCGAATTCCACTTCTCGATCTAAGGATGTGTGTTACCGCAGTCCTGATCCAACGCGAAACCGGCGGCAACCTGGCAGAGATCCTCGAGAAGGTTGCTTACACCATTCGCGAGCGCTTCCGGATCATGGGCGACCTGAAGACTTTGACCACCAGCTCACGAATGTCGGCCTGGCTGCTGTGTGGCTTACCGATTGGCGTGGCGGTCGTTATCACCGTTATGAATCCTGAATACATGAGCGTTCTCTGGAAGGATTCCAGAGGCCATTACCTGATCGGCGCCGCCCTGTTCATGCAGGTGACTGGCATGCTGATCATAAGAAAGATTCTGAGCATAAAGATTTGAAACAAACAGACAGTAGTCGGTGGCCCGTGGTCAGTTGTTGACACCCCTGCAAGCCTTCACGGCCAACCACAAACCGCTTATTACTGACCACAGGCGACCAACCATGAGAACCACCAAACAACTGACCACGGACCACTGACTACTTTCTAACGACCATGCTTCTGATAATTACAATTTCAACCTTCGTTTGTATCTCGCTTGGGATGATGGGCATTTACTGGCTTTTTTATCGTCCCCAAAGCGCGGCCACGGAACGGCTCAAGCGGCTTGGCGAAAGAGACGGGATGGAAACTCTCCCGTCTGTTTCACTGGACGAAAGTGGGCGCAAGGCCGAATTGGCGCAGCGACTCGCGTCGCCACTGAGCAAACTCGTTCCACCCTCGGCCGCTGAGGCGAAGAAACTTCAGAAGCAGTTGATGCAGGCAGGCTTTCGCTCCGCCACCGCGCCGGTAGTCTTTCGGGGGATTCAGTTGGCTTCGCTGGCCGGCTTTCCCGCCCTGGTGGCAATCGTATGCGCGGTGCTTGCAAGACCGGTTAGTAGCGCGATGTTCTGGATTCTTATTGCATTTGTGGTCGGGTTCTTCATGCCACGTTATGTTCTGCGACGAATGATTCGGTCGCGACAGCAGTTGGTGCGCTGGGGGCTGGCAGACGCTTTAGATCTGATGGTCATCTCGATCGAAGCAGGACTTGGATTGAATGCGGCCATGATGAAAGTCAGCAGTGAATTGAAGGATGTTCATCCCGATATCTGCGATGAGTTTGAATTGGCGAACCTGGAAATCCGAGTAGGCCGGGAGCGTGAAGAGGCGCTTCGTAACCTGGGTGAGCGGACCGGTGTCGACGACTTACATAGTCTGGTTGCGATGCTGATCCAGACCGACCGTTTCGGAACGTCCATTGCGCGTGCGATCCGCGCGTTCTCTGATTCACTCCGTACCAAGCGTCGCCAGCGGGCCGAGCAGGCCGCTCAGAAAGCCGCTGTGAAGTTGTTGTTTCCGCTTGCGTGTTTCCTTTTCCCGACGTTGTTCATAGCGATACTCGGCCCTGCAGCACTCACTTTGATTGACACTCTCGCAAAGTTGTAAAGGAGCTGGACCATGCGTGCACGTACCCTGATTGCCATTTTGATCGCCTTTGTGTTGACCGTTGGCGGCAGCGCTATGTGGAGTGCATCGACAAACGAGCGCGATGGCGACTCCGACGCGAATATGCTCGAAGACTCGGGGGCGGACTCCGGGAATGTCAAGGATGAAAAGAAGAAGGGCAATAAAGTAGCGAGAGTGCTCGCCGCGCCTTTTAAGGCATTCGGACGCTTGTTCAGTCGTAAGGACAATAACAAACTGCAGCGCTCATCTGAAGAAGACGCGCAGAAGTTCGTGAGCGTCGGAGTGACGAGGGTCGATGACAGTAGAACGCCGGCGGTGAAAAAGCTCAATGCTTCAGCCTCGGCTAAGGATCACCTCGCTAGCGGTCGCTCGTATCTTTTGAGGGGACAAATCAGCGAGGCCATCTCCGAGCTATCCACGGCGGCGTCGCTCGATCCCAAACTAACCGAAGCCCACAACCTTCTCGGCGTTGCCTACGACAAGAAAGGGCTTGCGGATCGTGCGAAGGATTCGTACGAACGCGCCGTAAAGGAAGAACCGGAAGATGCGCAGGCCTTAAACAACCTCGGCTTCTCGCTTTATCAAAACGGAAACTATCGCGCGGCTGTGGATCGCTTGAAACGGGCCGCAAAGCTGGCGCCAACCGACGAACGCATCCTGAACAACCTTGGCCTGGCACTGTGCCGGTTAGGAAAATTTCAGGAT
>Ga0190270_10001383_pt1 | contig 11249 bp, 11 predicted proteins | sample Popmic320T_FD_133748 | JGI IMG/M metagenome (GOLD analysis project Ga0190270, IMG submission 133748) | Populus adjacent soil microbial communities from riparian zone of Weber River, Utah, USA - 320 T | ecosystem: Environmental > Terrestrial > Soil > Riparian zone | place: USA: Utah | collected... | reverse complement strand
CGTGTGTCAGAAACCGCCTCGCTATGCGCCCGGAAGGATTCGAACCTTCGACCTCGCGCTCCGGAGGCGCGCGCTCTATCCCCTGAGCTACGGGCGCCGGGAAGGTCGAGTCTAGCGGCGGTTGCCGAGCCGCTTGGGGCGGTTGCGGGAGATCCGGGAGTCAGCCGTACTTCACATCCTTCGGGGGCGGGTCTACGCTCGCACGATGCCGCTCGGTGACGTCAGCTCGACGTACACGGACCTCATGGAGACGGTGTTCTCGTCGACCATCGCCGCCAAGGCGTGGTTCGCGACGGCGGCGATCACGCTCGCCGTCGTGCAGGTGCTGACGGCATCGCGGATGTGGGGGAAGCTGCAGAGCATCGTGCCGCTGTCGTTCGCGAACGCGCGGCGCGTCCACATCTGGTCGGGGCGGCTCGCGGTGCTCTGCACGCTGCCCGTCTTCTTCCACTGCGTGACGATGCTCGGCTTCAAGACCCCTGATGCCCGCGTCACGATCCACTCGATCGCCGGCTCGTTCGTCTACGGCGTGCTGGCGGCGAAGCTGCTCGTGATCCGCCATCGGAGCCGGAACTACGCCCCGTGGGTGCTGCCGGTGCTCGGCGGCTCGCTGGCGGCCGTGCTCACGACGCTCTGGCTGACCTCGAGCCTCTGGTACTTCACGACGGTCCGGTTCGGGTTCTGATGCGAAGCCCCGCGAAGCCGTTCGCCCTGCTGCTCGTCGTCGCGGCGGCGACCTTCGGACTTGCGCAGTGGCATCCGTTCTCGCCTTCCGCACCGGCTGCGAACGACGCGTCCGCCGGAGACGCGACCCGAGGTGCTGCGACCTTCGCAACGAGCTGTTCCGGCTGTCACGGCGCCGATGCCTCGGGCGGGGCGGGCCCGGCGTTGGCGGGGAGCGGCCTCACGGCGGAGGAGGTTGCCTCGGTCGTCGCCTCCGGACGGGGCGCGATGCCCGCCGGCATCGTGACGGGGCAGGACGCGGCCGACGTTGCCGCCTACGTGGCCTCGCTCTCCGAGTAGGCTCGCGCACGATGGAGGTCCGTGCCGAGATCGTCCGGCTCGAGCTCGCGACGACGTTCGTGATCAGCCGCGAGTCCCAGGACTGGGCGGACGTCGTGCATGTAACGATCGGTCACAAGGGCCACGTCGGCCGCGGAGAGGCTGCCCCGATCGAGCGCTACGGCGAGACGGCGGAGTCGGCGCTCGCGTTCGTCGAGCGCCACGGTCACCTCGTCGGTGACGATCCGTTTGCGCTCGAGGAGGTCGGCGTGCGCCTCGCGGCGCTCGACGGCGAGCAAGCGGGGAAGTGCGCGCTCGACGCGGCGCTGCACGACCTGCAGGGGAAGCTCCTCGGCGTTCCCGTCAACCGGCTCCTGGGCCTCCCGCGCGGCGGTCCGCCGACCTCGTGGACGGTCTGGCTCGGCGATCCAGACGACATGGCCCGACGGGCGGTCGAGGCTGCGCCGCGATTCCGGCGCCTGAAGCTGAAGCTGGGCGGAGGAGACGGGCTCGACGTCGAGCGCGTGCGCGCCGTGCGCGCGGTGACCGACCGGCCGCTGCAGGTCGACGTCAACGAGTGGTGGACGGTCGACGAGGCGCTCGACGCCTGCGGGGAGCTGGCGACGCTCGGCGTCGAGTACGTCGAGCAGCCGTTGCGCGAGGGCGACCGCGGCGGCGCCGAGCTTCGCCGTCGCTCGCCGCTTCCGATCTACGTCGACGAGGACTGTCACACGCTGGCGGACGTCGCCGCGTGCCGGGAGGTCGCGCACGGCGTGAACATCAAGCTCGCGAAGTCGGGCGGCATCCGCGAGGCGATCCGGATGGCGCACGCCGCCCGCGCGCTCGGACTCGGCGTGATGGTGGGGTGCATGGTCGAGTCGGGCCTCGGGATCGCCGCCGGCTGCGCGGTGGCGCCGCTCTGCGACCACGTCGACCTCGACGGCAACCTGCTGCTCGCCCGCGACCCCGCGCCCGGCCCGTCGTTCGTCGACGGAGTCCAGGTCGCCTCGTCCGAGGTAGGCCTTGGCTGCGGGTGAGCGGACGCTGATCCTCGCGGAGGGGTTTTCGGGCGACGCGCACTACGGGAAGACGATGCGGGGAGTGCTCCGGTACCGCAGCGAGGACGTCGTCGCGATCGTCGACTCGACCCGCGCCGGCGAGACCGAGGGGGATGTGCCGATCGTGGGCGACGTCGAGAGCGGCGTGGCGTACGGGCCGGAGGTCGCCCTCGTCGGCGTCGCGACCCAGGGGGGCCGCTTCCCGCCCGCCTGGCGCGTCCTGCTGCGGGCGTGCCTCGAGCACGGGCTCTCGCTCGAGAACGGGCTGCACGAGCTCGTCGGCGACGACGCGGAGCTCCAGGCGCTCGCCGAGCGTCACGGCGTCGAGCTGCGCGACCTGCGCCGGCCGCCCGCCGGGCTCGACTGCCCGACGGGCGAGAACCTCGGGGTCGACGCCCACATCGTGCTCACCGTGGGCTCGGACTGCGCGATCGGGAAGATGACCGTCTCGCTCGCGCTCGACCGCGCCGCGAAGGCCCGCGGCCTTGCCTCGGAGTTCGTTCCCACGGGTCAGACCGGGATCGCGATCGCAGGGTGGGGCATCGCCGTCGACGCCGTCGTCTCCGACTTTCTCGCCGGCGCCACGGAACGCCTCGTCGTCGAGGGCAGGCGCCGCGGCGGTGAGCTCCTCTTCGTGGAAGGCCAGGGGTCGCTCGTGCATCCGGCGTACTCGGGCGTGACGCTCGGGCTCTTCCACGGGTCGGTGCCGCACACGCTCGTTCTCTGCCACCGGGCGGGCGCGATCGAGATCGAGGGCTCACCGGGCCACCCGATCCCCCCTCTGGCGGAGCTCGTCGCGCTGCACGAGCGAGCCTCGCTTCCCAGACGGCCGGCGCGCGTCGTCGCGGTCGCCGTGAACACTGCCGGTCTCGACGACGGCGAGGCTGACGCAGCGATCGAGAGTGCGAGCGCGGAGACCGGTCTGCCTGCTTGCGACCCGGTTCGCACGACCGCCGAGCCCTTGCTCGACGCCATTCTGGCCGCAGCCGGCTGATCCGCTACCATCGCGAGCCGCTTCCGGCCGGGAGCGACGACGAGTCCGTTACCGAGGGGGATCTGCGGCGAGATGCGAGTGCGAGCCAGACGTGGTCGAGCGCGCGTGATCTGCGCTGCGGCCGTCGCCGCGCTCGTCGGTGCGGGCGCCGCGGGGGCCGACATCGGAGCGAACGACGACACGGGCAAGTACGCGGCTGATGCCGGGGCGGCGATCTACGCCGAGATGGCGGCACTCGGCCTGCGTCAGGTCGTCGTCACCGTTCGCTGGGAGCCCAGCGACCCGCTGGCGCTCAGGGAGCGGCCGCTCCTCGACCTCACCGTCGCCGCCGCCCGCCGCGCGGGGCTCGAGGTCGTCTTCGCGACGTACCCCTACCCGCCGCGCGAGATCGAGCGCGGGCTTGCGCGGCCCGAGGCGTTCGGCGCCTGGCTGACCGAGCTCGCTCACGCGTACCCCGAGGTGCGTCAGTACGTCGTCGGGAACGAGCCGAACCAGGGCGCGTTCTGGCGGCCGCAGTTCACGCGCGCGAGCCAGCGCTCCGCCCGCGCCTTCGGCGCGTTTCTCGCTGCGGGATACGACGCGCTCGACGCGGTGGATCCCGAGCTCACCGTTGTCGGCGTCGGCCTCTCCCCCCGCGGGAACGACCGTCCGCTCGCGCGGAGCAACGTCTCGACCTCGCCGGTGCGCTTCCTCGCCGCGCTCGGCCGCTGGTACCGGGCGAGCGGCCGCGAGCGGCCGCTGATGGACGCGTTCAGCTTCCATCCGTACCCCAACGTCGCCACCGATCCGCTCGGGCGCGGCTACCCCTGGCCGAATGCCGGCTTCGTCAACCTCGAGCGCGTGAAGCAGGCGCTCTGGGACGCGTTCGCCGGCACCGGGCAGCCGACGACCGTCGACGGCCTGCGGCTGCACCTCGACGAGGTGGGCTGGCAGGTCGACACCACCGGACTCGAGGGGTACGAGGGGCGCGAGAACGTCGCCGTCACGGACGAGCGCACGCAGGCCGGGATCTACGGCGAGCTCGTCCGGCGCGCGAGCTGCGATCCCGACATCGCGCAGGTGAACGTCTTCGGCTTCCGCGACGACTCGTCGCGCACGGGCTTCCAGGCGGGGCTGCATCGCGTCGACGGGACGCCACGGCCGGCGGCGGCCGCGGTGGGGGAGGCCATTGCCTCGACGAGTTGCCTGTTCGGCGCCACGAGCTGGCGACCGCGGCGCGCCGTCGTCGGGCTGAAGCGGCCCCGCGTCGCCGTCGTTCCCGGAACCGTGGTCGTGCAGCTCGCCGCCGCCGAGGGAGCGAGCGCGCAGGCCTGCCTGCTCCAGGGCGCCCACACGCTCTCGAGCGCGCGCCGGCTGCTCGCAGCGCGAACCGTGCCGTCGGGCCTCTGTGCGACCGGAACCGTCCGCCCGAACCGCCGTACGACGCTACGCCTCGCGCGCACGGGCGGCCGTGCCACGCTCGCGGTGCGTGTGGTCGCCGAGGCGAATGCCGGGCGTCACGCGACCGTCGTGCGCTCGTTGCCCTGACGACTTGACACCGAACAAGTGTTCTGTCAGGATGCGAACAGATGTTCGCTTCCACAAACGTCGTCCGGCTGCTCCTCGTCGCGGTCGTCGCCCTGCTCCTGTGGGCGCTCTTCGCGGGCGAGACGGGTGCGGGCGGCCCCGAGCGCCAGTACCGGGTGCTGCCCGGCGACACGCTCTGGTCGATCGCGGTGGAGACGTTCCCGGGCGACCCGCGTGAAGGTGTCTGGGAGCTGAAGGAGCGCAACGACCTGAGCTCGTCGACGATCGTGCCGGGTCAGGTCCTCGTCCTTCCGGCGTAGGGCGCGATACCTCGGCTCTACACTTCGACACCCGAGCACGTCGTCACCCAGGGCCGGAGGCAACCACATGGCGAGCGACCGCATCCTCGAGCTTCTCCGCCGTCCGTCCTCCATCGAGGAGCACGACGCGATCCGGGAGCTCTGGAAGACCCATTCGAAGGCAGAGGACGACCGGGACATCGCGGGGCTCCTCTCGACCCTGACGGCGGACTGCGTGTACAGCGTCGCCGGCACCGGTGCTCGCTGGGAAGGACACGAGGGCGCGACGCGCTTCTACACCGAGCTCCTGACGGCGTTCCCCGACATCCACTTCGAGCTCGACTACATCGTCATCGGCCCGCAAGGCGTCTGCGAGGAGGCGATGGTCACGGCGACCCACGAGGGACGCTGGCTCGAACACGAGCCGACCGGCGAGAAGCTCGCCTGGCGGAATGCCATCTTCTTCCCGTGGGATCCCGAAGCCCGCCTCTTCAAGGGCGAGATGGTCTACACCGATCTCGCATTCCCTCGCTGATGCCGGTGTCCGACTTGAAGTCGGACACCTGAGCTGCCCGGCGAGCACACTACGGCCCGATGGACCTCGACCTCGTCTTCCTCGGTACCTCGGGCTCGGCGCCGACGGCTGCGCGCGGGACATCGGCGACGCTCATCCGCCGGGGTGGCGATCGACTGCTCGTCGACTGCGGCGAAGGCACGCAACGGCAGCTCCTGCGATCGGACGCGGGCCTCGCGGATCTCGAGGACGTCTTTCTCACGCACCATCACGCCGACCACGTCCTCGGCCTGCCGGGGATGCTGAAGACGTTCTCCCTGAGGGGACGCGAGACGGCCATCACGGTGCACGGCCCGCGCGGAACCCGCTCGCTCCTGAGCGCGCTGCGGGTCGTGATCGGCAGGCTGACCTACCCGCTCGAGGTGCGGGAGCTCGACCCGGGCGAGGCCGTCGAGCGGGACGGCTACCGGATCGTTCCCTTCCCGGTCTCGCACGGGCTCGACGCGATCGGGTACGCGCTGCGCGAAGACGGCCGGCCAGGGCGGTTCGAGGTCGACGCGGCGACCGCACTCGGCGTTCCGGACGGGCCGGCCCGCGGCGCCCTCCAGCGCGGAGAGCCTGTCACGCTCTCGTCGGGTCGCGTCGTTCGCCCCGAGGAGGTCGTCGGCTCGCCGCGGCGTGGATGGACGATCGTGGTGACGGGCGACACCGCGCCCGCGAAGTCGGTCGTCGAGGCTGCGACGGGTGCGGACGTGCTCGTCCACGAGGCGACGTTTCTCGCCGACGAGCGCGCCCGAGCACGGGAGACCGAGCACTCGACCGCCGGCGAGGCGGCGCTCGTCGCGCGCGAGGCGGACGTCGGCCTGCTCGCCCTCACACATCTCTCGGCCCGGTACGCCGGGTCCGAGGTCGCCGACGAGGCGTGCCAGCTCTTTCCGCGCACGGTCGTCCCGCGGGACTTCGACGTCGTCGTCGTGCCACTGCCCGAGCGCGGCACACCGGCGCTCGTCCCTCGCGGAGGCCGGCGCGGCCGCGGCGAGGAGCAGCCGGTCGTGGGGTCGGCGACCTAGCTCGGCGTGAAGACGATCGTCGTCGTGCCCGCGTAGCCGCGAGTCTCGAGCTCGAACCCGCAGGCACGCGTGCCGTCCGAGTAGGGCGGAGCGGGGATCCGGTGCGTCTCCGCCTCACCGGGCGGGGTCTCGAGCTGCGCGACCGTGATTCCGTCGACTCGCGCCGCGACGGGGTCGCCGGTCTTGCCGAGGACGGTGACGTCGAGCGTGCCCGGCGTGCACGCAAAGACCGTGACCGACGCCTTGCCGGTGAAGTCCCCGTTCGGAAGGAAGCCGGCGGTGCGGAGGACGACGCGCACCGGCGCGTCCGATCTCCAGGCGACGAGACCCGGTGTCTCGCTCGATCCGGCAGAGCGCTCGGCAACCTTCTCTCCCGCCAGTGTCAGGGTCGACGGGGCGACGACGAGCGCGCGCTCGAGCGGACGATCGTCACGCGTCCGAAGGACTCCGTCGTCGCGGAGGTGCACGACCTGGGTGGCCGGTGGGAACGGAGTCGTTGCGGGCGCGAGCCGGAGCACGTCGCGGATCCGTCGGTTCCAGAAGATCGTCCGGGTGGTCGCAGTCCAGAGACGGTCCCCGCTCACGAGGAGCGTGGCATCCCCGACCTGCGCGGCGTCGAGCCAGTCGGGGTCGACCGACCCTTCGGCCACTTGGAGCTCGTGCGCCGAGGCATCGACGATGCGACGCGCCGAGTCGACGGAGGCGACGGCCAGCCCGCCCGCCACGACGGCCGCCGTGATCCACGCGAGGTGCCGCGGGAGAAGGAGGACGAGCGCCAACCCGAGGACGGCGCCGAGTACGAGCGCAGCCCGCGCCCAGTCGGAGGAGACCGCACCGAGGATCGCGGTCGTCGGCGCGTTGACGAGCGTTGCGGGCGCTGCGATCTCCGCCATCGGGATCGCCGCCGCGCCGAGCACCAGTGCGGCGCCCACGGCGATCAGCACCGCGCGCGGTCGCGGCGCCCCGCGCGAGATCCAGGCGCAGAGGCCGATCGCGAGCGGCGGTATCGTCGTGATCAGGTAGCGCTCCGCGACGTGGCCCACGAACGCGGCCGAGAAGAGCCCCACCTGCAAGACGAGCAGCGCCACATAGCCGATCGTCACGGCGACGAACGCGCGCAGCGCAGGGTTGCGATCGTGACCCGCGAGCACGCGAGCAGCGAGCGCCGCCGTCGCCAGCACGGTGAGACCGAGGCCGAGCAGTGCGACGTCGAGCGCGTGCCAGCCGATCATCGCCGCGCCCGATTCGACCGGTGCCCCTTCGCCGATCGGCGTATACGCGCCGAGCACGCGACGCGACGAGAGCTCGCCACCCAGGAGAACGATGACGACGCCCACTACGACCGTCATGCCCACTGCGACCGCGCCGAGCAGGACGAGCGGCCGCAGGCGTGCGCGGTCGCGGGCCGCGCCGGCGTCGATCAGCGCAGCGAGGAGGAACGCGGGAAGCAGGACGAGCGCCTGGAGCCGCACCGCGGCCGCACCCGTCGCCCACGCGGCGAAGACGCCGTAGCGCCACATCGAGGGCTCCTCCAGAGCGCGCGCCATCGCAAGAAGGGCGGCGGTGACGACGGTGAGCGTCAACGGCTCGGTCATCAGGAAGCCGGCGTAGTGCAGCGCCGGGGCCGTGAGGACGAGCGCCGCCGCCCCTACGGCCCACCACGTCGAGGCGATCCGGCGGGCCCAGAGGTACGTCGGAACGGCGACGAGCGACACGGCGAGCGCCTGGAGCAGCTGCGCCCACTGGATGCCTTCCGCCAGCTCGAGCCAGGCGAGGGGAGCGCCGATCAGCGCCGGCGTGAGGACGCTGTAGTACGGGGACGGAAAGCCTCGCAGGGCGAGCGTGCCGTCCGACCAGAGGCTCTCGCCGATCATCCCGTAGACCATCTCGTCGGGCGCGATCCAGGGTGTCGTGAACGACTGCGAGACCGCGAAGCGGATCGCCGTCGAGACGACGACGAGGCCGGCGACGACGAGTGCCGCGCGGGGGAGGCGGCGGGAGGAGGCGCGCGCTTCGGTCGCCTTCTCGGAGTCGGTCACGGTTGGATCCTTCCCGTTCGCGGTGAGGAGCGTGTGAAGACGACCGCCGGACGAGAGCACCGAGGCTGCCTTCGGACCCGCTCGCTAGACTCGCCCGAGTCCCTTTAAGCCGGTTCAGCGAGGCCGGGAAGGAGCGAGCTCGACATGACCACCGGTACGTCCGCGCGCGAGGATGCGCGCGAGATCCTCGACGACGAAGCGCTCGGGCGCACCCTCGCCCGGCTCGCGCACGAGGTGATCGAGCGCGCCGGCGATCTCGAGCGCCTGGCGCTCGTCGGCATCCATACCCGCGGCGTTCCGCTCGCACGGCGGCTGCAGGCGCTCGTCGCCGAGCGCGGCGAGGTCGAGCCGGCGCTCGGCGCCGTCGACATCTCGTTCCACCGCGACGACGTGCTCGTGCGGGGCCGGGAGGCGCCGCTCCACCCACAGCCGCTCGTGCGCAGCACCGAGCTCGACTTCACGCTCGAGGGGAAGACGTGCGTCCTCGTCGACGACGTGCTCTACACCGGTCGGACGATCCGCGCGGCGATCGAGGCGTTGCTCGACTACGGCCGGCCGGCACGCGTCCAGCTCGCCGTCCTCGTCGACCGTGGGCATCGCGAGCTTCCGATCCGGCCGGATTACGTCGGCAAGAACCTGCCCACGGCGCCGGGAGAGCGAGTCCGCGTCGAGCTCGAAGAGATCGACGGCAGGGATCGCGTCCTACTCGAGCCGGTCCGCGCGCCGGGACGGAGGGAGTCATGACCGCGGAGCGGCGCCGCCGACACCTGCTCGGTGTCGGCGACCTGACACGCGACGACGCGATCCGGATCCTCGACACGGCGCGAGCGCTCGAGCGCTCGCTCGACCGCGAGGTGAAGAAGCTGCCGACCCTCCGCGGACGGCTCGTCGTCAATCTCTTCTACGAGTCGTCGACGAGGACGCTCTCGAGCTTCGAGCTGGCCGCGAAGCGGCTCTCCGCGGACACGATGACGCTTCGCGCGTCGGGCTCCTCGGTCGAGAAGGGCGAGTCGCTGCGGGACACCGCCGAGACGCTCGGCGCCTACGACCCCGACGTGATCGTGATTCGCCACCCGCACATCGGTGCGCCGCAGCTCGTTGCCGCGGCGACCGACGCGCTCGTCGTGAACGCGGGAGACGGCAAGCACCAGCACCCGACCCAGGCGCTGCTCGACCTCCACACGATCCGCGACGCGCTCGGACGGCTGGAGGACGTGAGTGTCGCGATCGTCGGCGACGTCCTGCACTCGCGCGTCGCGCGCTCGCTGATCGAGGCGCTCCTGCTCGTCGGCGCCCGTCCGGTGGCCGTCGGACCGCCGACGCTCCTTCCCCGCGGCCTCGAATCGCTCGGGTGCGAGGTCAGCCACTCGGTCGCAGCAGTCGCCGAGGTCGACGTCGTCTACGTCCTCCGCATGCAGCAGGAGCGGATGGACGCCGCGTTCGTGCCCTCGCTGCGCGAGTACACGAGCCTCTACGGGATCACGCCGGCTCGGGTGCGCCCCGGCCAGGTCGTCATGCACCCCGGCCCGATGAACCGCGGCGTCGAGATCGACCCGCGTGTCGCCGACTCGGGCGCGTCGCTCGTCACGACCCAGGTGCGCGCCGGCCTCGTCGTACGGATGGCCGTGCTCTACGACCTGCTGACTGCACCCGGGCTCCACGTCGCCTTGCCGGTGCTCGAGGTCGCGTGACGCTCGCCTGGCACAACGGAACGCGCGACTCGCTCACGATTCGTGCGCGGATCGCCGATCCCACGCTCGGGCTGGACGGCCCTGGCGTCGTGACCGTCGAGGACGGCATCGTGACCGCGGTCGAGCACGTGGCTACCGCGCCGGCCGGGCTCGTGCTCGCGCCCGCGTTCGTCGATCCGCACGTCCACCTCCGCACGCCGGGTCGCGAAGACGAGGAGACGATCGCCTCGGGAACCGCCGCTGCCGCGGCCGGGGGCTACTGCGCGATCGTCGCGATGCCGAACACCGACCCGGTCGTCGACACGGCGTCCGTCCTGCATGCCCTCCTCGAGCAGGCACGGGACGAGGCGGTGATCCCGACCGGATTCACGGCGGCGATCTCGAAGGGCCAGCGTGGGGAGGAGCTGACCGAGATGGCAGAGCTCGCCGAGGCCGGGGCGCTCGCGTTCACCGACGACGGGCACCCCGTTGCTTCTGCCGGCCTGATGCGGCGGGCGCTCGCCTACAGCGCCGTCGCGGGCCGGCCGCTCGCGCTGCACTGCGAGGAGCCGTCGCTCTCCGCCGGCGGCCACATGCACGAGGGCGCCGTCTCCGCGCAGCTCGGGCTCGCGGGCTGGCCCTCGGTCGCTGAGAGCCTGATGGTGGAGCGAGACCTGGCACTCGCCGCGTACGAGGGCCGCCCGATCCACCTGCAGCATCTCTCGGCCCGCGAGTCGGTCGAAGCGGTTCGCCGCGCGCGGCGCGCAGGGATCGCGGTGACCGCCGAGGCGAGCCCACACCACCTCTGCGCGACCGACGAGCGGGTCCGTACGCTCGACGCCAACGTGAAGATGAACCCTCCGCTTCGCACCGAGCTCGATCGCCAGGCGCTCATCGACGGCCTGCTCGACGGCACGATCGACTGCATCGCCACCGACCACGCGCCGCACGCCCGACACGAGAAGGACGCGCCGTTCGAGGAGGCGCCGTTCGGCGTCACCGGGCTCGAGACGGCGTTCGCGGCGCTCAACACCTACCTCGTGCGGAGCGACGAGGTCTCCCTCGGCGTCGTGCTCGAGCGCCTCTCGGCCGGGCCT
>Ga0190270_10001382_pt1 | contig 11258 bp, 9 predicted proteins | sample Popmic320T_FD_133748 | JGI IMG/M metagenome (GOLD analysis project Ga0190270, IMG submission 133748) | Populus adjacent soil microbial communities from riparian zone of Weber River, Utah, USA - 320 T | ecosystem: Environmental > Terrestrial > Soil > Riparian zone | place: USA: Utah | collected... | reverse complement strand
GGTCGCGATCGACGACGTCCAGTGGCTGGATCCCTCATCGGCGGACGCTCTTGCGTTTGCGCTGAGGAGACTGGTGGATGAGGATATCCGCATCCTCCTCACCCGGCGACTGGGTGATGGGACGCCATCCGAGCTGGTGGGCGCACTTGACGAAAGCCGCACAACTCGCCTGCACGTCGGGCCGCTCAGCGCGGGAGCTCTCCATGAGATCCTGCAACGGCAGCTCGGCCGAGGCTTCGCGCGGCCGACGCTCCTTCGTCTTCACGAAGCCTCGGGCGGGAACCCGTTCTTCTCGCTCGCATTGGCGCGCTCGCTCAGTCTCGACGGTGGGAGCGGCGATCCAGCGCGGCCCCTCCGCCTGCCCGAGGCGATCGAGGAGCTCATCCACACACGGCTCGCCGAGCTTCCGGAGCCGAGCCGAGCGGCGCTCCTAATCGTCGCCGCGGCCGGGCGTCCAACCGGCGCTCTCCTTCGGGCGGCAGAGGTCGACGATCGTGCGCTCGAGCCGGCTCGCGCGGCGGGCGTGATCGCTTCGGACGGAGACGGCGTGGTCTTTACCCATCCGTTGCTCGCCTCAGTGCTCTACGAGCGCACGCCCACGAGCGAACGGCGACTTGCGCACCGGGCTTTGGCCGCGCTGGTGGACGACCCCATCGCCCGCGCGCGCCATCTCGGCATCTCCGCAGAAGGTCCGGAGCCGGAAACCGCCACCATGCTCGACGACGCAGCGACCCTCGCGCTCGGCCGAGGCGCACCAATGGTTGCGGCCGAGCTCGCAGAGCAGGCCCTGCGGGTCACACCCGCGGCTGCGCATGAGGAACGCCGCCGGCGCTTGCTCGCCGCCGCTCACGCTCACCTCGAAACTGGCGAGGACGAACGCCCACGTGCGATCGCGCGGGAGCTCCTGAGCACGGCCTCCGCAGGGCCGGCTCGCGCCGAGGCGCTGGCGCTCATGGCCGAGCTCGAGCCGCTGGACCGCGCCACAGTCTTGCTCGCCGAGGCGGTTGTCGAGGCCGCTCCAGTTTCCGCTCTGCAAGCGACGCTCCACCTGCGGCTGGCCGGAACGGGCCGCGTGATTCACGGCTTGACCTGGTCGGAAGGTCACGCGCTCGCCGCGCTCCGCCTGGCCGACGAGCTGGACGACGACGCACTTCGAGCCGGCTCGCTGTCCATGCTCGCCGTCTTCCGCTTCGGCCGTGGCGACGAGGAGGCGCCGAGGCTCGCAGAGCGTGCCTACGACCTCGCCGTCGGCTGCGACGACCGCGAGCAGCTGCGGACTGCGAGTTGGGCTCTCGGTCACATCCTCACGTGGTCGGTCAGCACCGATCGGGCCCGCCCGCTCCTCGAGGCGCGGTACGAGGAGGAACGGCACACCGACGAGCGCAGCAGCGCCAGCACTCTCTGGTACCTGTCCTTCGTCGAGCTACGGGCCGGCCGCTGGGATGTCGCCTCTGAGTACGCCGAGCGGATGCTCGAGGTCAGTAGTCAATACGGGATGTTGAACGCCCCGGCCTTCTTTCCCGTGGCGCTGCTGGCCGCTCTCCGCGGTGAGCTCGGCCGCGCTGCGGGGCTTGCGAAGCAGGGACGCGAGATTGGCGACAAGGAAGGCGCGCTCCTCTCCGGGCTCGTTGCGATGGGGGGTGTGACTGAGATGTGGAGCGGCGACGCTGCGGCAGCCATCGAATGGTTCGCTGCCGCCGAGGAGATGGCCGATGGGGCGGAGTGGAACGAGCCTAACCTCCGCTGGTGGCGCGGCGACTACGTCGAGGCGCTGCTCGAACTCGGTCGTAGTGCCGACGCCGTCGTTGTGCTGGATGCCTGGGAAAGGGATGCCGTGCGGGTCGACCGGGCGTGGGTGCTCGCGCAGGTGGCGCGATGTCGAGGCCTCGTCGCGGCGGCGGGGGGCAACGTCGAGGAGGCGCTCGCGACACTCGCAGACGCGGTCGGCAAGCATGAGGTGGTTGGCGATCCCTTCGGCCGCGCGCGCGCCCTGCTCGCACTAGGCGTGCTCAAGCGGCGCACCCGACAGAAGCGACCCGCTCGGGAGGCGATCGATGCGGCGCTCGCGGGCTTCGAGGCGCTCGGGGCGGATGGCTGGGCGGAGAAAGCTCGCGGCGAACTGGGCCACATCGGCGGGCGCACGCCCGCAGAGGGGCTGACGGCGGCCGAGCAGCGTGTCGCCGCGCTCGTCGCGGAGGGACGCACAAACCGCGAGGTGGCCGCCGCCCTGTTCCTCGCTGAACCCACCGTGGCGAGCCACCTTTCGCGCGTCTACGCCAAGCTCGGCGTCCGCTCACGCACAGAACTCGCGCGCAAACTTCAACAGTCCTGATGTTTCCAACGCCGCGGCCCGGCCGTAGCGTCGAAGGCGTGCCGAGCTACCTCGTCGAGACCTATCTCGCCCGCGGCGATGCCCGAGGGCGTGCGGCGTGCGAGCAGCGGGCGCGCTCGGTGGCGGCGGAGCTGACAGGTGAGGGAACCCGCGTCCGCTTCGATCGCACCATCCACCTACCGGAGGACGAGATCTGCTTCTTCGTCTTCGACGCCCCTTCGGGCCGTGACGCCGCACTCGCCGCACAACGCGCCGAGCTCGGCCCGCTACGGGTCGTCGAAGCCATCTCGTCCGGAGAGGAAGACTCATGAAGGCGAAACTGCTTCTGATCCTCGCGATTGCCCTGCTCGGAGTCAGCGCCCACGGCGCAAGCGGCGCACTCGCGAGGCCGGGACCTGATGTGACCAACACCGCCATCGCGCTCGGCTCCGGCGCGAAGGTGTCGCAGCCGGCGGAAGAGCACCCGGACCAGGTCCTGGAGTGGAACGAGATCTTCGTCGAGACGCTCATCGCCACGAACACGGCCAACTCGTCGAGCCAACGTCTCGGCGCGATCGTTCACACAGCGATCTTCGATGCGTACAACGGGGTCAAGCGGCGCTACACCCCGATCTTCGTCCAGAACGTTGACGCCGACGGCAAGAGCCTTGCTCCTCATGGAGCGTCGCGCCGAGCAGCCGTCATTGCTGCCGCGTACACGACCCTCGTGGCCCTGTTTCCCTCTCGGGAGGTCCAGCTGAGCGAGCGGTTCGCGGCTTCGCTCGCAGCGCTCAGCGATGACGGCGGAGACGGCGGGCAGTCAGTGGCGCGCGGCATCGCGTGGGGCATGCACGTCGCCCAGGCCGTCATCGCCTGGCGCGCGGCAGATGGCTTCAGTGCGAGCTACCCGCCATTCACCGGAGGAACCGCGATCGGACAATGGCGCCCGATATCGCCCGCAACGGTGATGAGCGCGCAAGGGTTGGCATTCACCGCGCCGTTCGTCGTCGAAAGCAACACACAGTTCCGGCCCGGCCCCCCGCGACCGCTCGCGAGCCCCACGTACGTGGCTGACTTCAATGCAGTCAAGGCGCTCGGCCGCCGAACCGGATCGACGCGTACCGACACCCAGACCGCGCTCGCGCCTTTCTGGGAGGGCAACGCCAGCGTCCACTGGAACCAGGCCGCAAACCAGATCGCGCGCGCCAACCATCTGTCGATGTCCGAAAGCAATCGGCTCCTCGCCATTCTGAACATCGCCATGGCCGACACGGCCCTCACTATCTGGAGCGCAAAGCGGCACTACGGCGCCAATCCGGCCGACGTGACTTGGCGGCCGCTGACGGCGATTACGCTGGCGGATGCGGACGGCATTGCGGCTACGGCGTCGGATCCCGAGTGGCTTCCGCTGGTCACGACACCGTCCCATCCGGAATATCCTGCGGGCCACCCGGCCCTGAACGGCGCCGCCGCGACCGTCCTCCTGAATCACTTTGCCGACGTCCAGACATTCACGCTGACGACGACAGGACTCGCCAGTCAGACGTACACCGACATCTCGCAAGCGCGCGCGGATGGCAACAACGCCCGAGTCTGGGGCGGAATGCACTACCCCAGCACGGTCACGGTCAGCGACGCCGCCGGCGAAGCGATCGCCGAATACGTCAACGCGAACTCGATGCAGTTGCTGCGAGACCGACACCCCGACGGCCCCAGCTTCGGGGGGTAGGCAACCCTGGAGATGACTGGTGGGGGAGCGTGGGCGGGCCGTCCCGAACGGCCCGCCCGTCGCGCTCAGTACATCCGCAACGTAACCGCCGCTCGGCAGCGACGTCGCCGTGAACATCAACATGCCGGAGTCGTACTCCACGCGTGGCGACGCTTCCTTCGCAACCATCGCGCCCTGTACGTCAGGCGTCTCCTTGTCCTCGAGCCGGGGGTCACCCTCACGAGCGTTCCCTGCGTGTCCGCGATGAGCTGCCTGAGTTCCTCGGGCTTCCTCAGAGGCGCTAGCCAAGAACGACACTCGGCGGCACGAGCGTCCTGTCGCATGAGCAAAGCCACTGGGCGGCCCAGCGGTCTAGAAGACCGCTCCTCTTGGCCAAGTGCCGGCGACGTGGCGGTCATTGCGCCAGACCGCGCGCCAATCTCTTACGAACGACCGGCCTCTGTAGCCACTCGCTCTCGCCAGGCGCCAGGGGGTACCCCCGTGTGCGACGCCGCGCCTTGGAGCGTCACCGGCCAGCCGCGAAACGCGCCCCGCTCCTGATCTGCGAGCGGGTGTCCAGCCGCTAGCCGGGGAGCAAGCCTGCGAAGTCGGGATGGCCGCGCGCGACCAGGCGGCCGACGACGTCACGGGCGCGCGCCTCGGCCGCGCCGCCGGCGGCGAGGGCGTCGGCGACGATCGCGCTGATGTGTTCGCGTGCGCCCAGCACGAACCAAGTGCTGGTGCCGGTCTCGATCAACAGCTCGACTAGCTCGATCGCCGTCTGTAGGTGCTCGCCGCGAATCTCGGCCAGATGCGCCGCGACGACATGGTCGGGGTGGATTCGACCTCCGGCCTCGAGCAGGTCACGCAGGCGGGCCAGAGACCAGTCGTCGCCGAGGGCACCCGACTCGAACCACCAGGCGAACCCGCGCAACTCCTCGCCGTCGCCCCCCGCGCGGACGGCTTCGATCCGCCGCTCAAGAAGCGTCCGCAGCCGAGTCGCGGCCTCGTCCGGCGGCGCGCCGTCGCGCTCGAGGCCGCGACCGACTGCCTCGATCGCCTCGGCGCGTCGCTCGACGGAGGCCAGCTCGTAGTAGCGGCCGAGCAGTTCGCCGTCTAGCTCGATCTCGCCCATCGCGTACAGGCTCATCAGATGCCCCGCCAGAGCCTCGCCGGCGTTGCCGAGGAGGTCGTCCTCGGCCGCGACGTCAAGCTCTTCGACGCCGCGTCGGTACTGCTCGCCGAGCAGCCGATACGCGCTTAGCCACGCCTGGTTGGCGCGCAGGTAGTCGTGCCAGGCAGCGCGGAAGAGCCGCTCGTCGGCCGGAAAGATGCCCTCGACGCGGGCGGCCGCGAACGCCTCGTCGCAGGCGACGAGCTGAGGGAAGTACTGGCCGAAGACCGAGCGCACCGCCGTCGACTCTCGACACCAGGCGCGAGGCGCGCCGCAAGCGCCACCGTGAGCTCGTCAGCGAGCCCTTCGTGCTCGTCCCGCAGCCACCAGCCGTAGCGGAAGGCGTTTCGCGTCGCCATACCGCGCAGCGAGTTCAGTGCCCGCGTCGCTGGGCCCGCGTTGCCATCCTCGTCCCCGTTCGGGTCGGGGTCGTCGAGATAGTGCTCGATCAGGCGCCAGACGTGCTCGCGGTCGCCCCGGGGCAGCTGGCCCGCGCCGTCTTTGAAGCCGGCATCGATCAAGTGCAGGCCTTCTTGCCAGGCCCACTTCCAGCCGGGGTCGCGGTCGAAGCCTCTGGGATCGCGTCCCTCGATCTCGCGCGGCTGCTCACGGATCGCCCACAACAGCTCAAGCACTGGCGACCAAGCGAACGGGCGCTGCTCGGCCCGAGCTCGCCTTAGGCCACCGAGTAGCGCTCGAACGTAGGTCGGCTCGAGGGCGGCGAAGTCTGCAGCCGCGGCGGCGAAACGCTCCGGCTCGCCGGCGACGACCCGCTCGAAGGTGCGGGCGAGGCCCTCGATCGATGGGCCGCGCCAGTCGTCGCCCTCGGGCTGCCAGCGGTCGAGCATGGCGACGACATCGGCGACGCCCATCGCGGCCAGCTCTTCGTCGCCGACGGGCGCGCGCGGGCCTACGAAGCCGAATTCGGGCTCGGGCTCGGGCTCCACCTCGACGTCGCCGAGCGCCGCCAGCCGCGCCTCCCAATCCCCCGGCAGCGGCCGACCGAGGCGATCGAGCATACGTCGCTGCCAATGGCGGCGACGATCGGCGTCGTTGGCGTAGTCGGACGCCGCCTCGACCCAGCCGAGGATCCTCGTCTGCGCCTCGGCGTCCATCGCGCGGAAGTGCTCGCGTGCAAGCACTGCGTACTCCCGCGTGTAGACCGAATCGTTGAAGAGCTCGGCGTCGGCAAGGCGCGCGGCGATCAAGTCGGCCTGGGGGTGCCGCGAGAGCAGGTCGAGCGCCAGGCGGCGGAAGATTGAGAACGGCTGCTGCTCGAGTACGGCGACGACATCCGCTACCGGAGTGCCGGCACCGACGAGAGCGTCGGCGCCATCTCGCACGGCCGAGACGAGCAGGTCGCGCAGGTCGTCGCGGCGTCCGCCCTCAAGATGCGGCCGCCAGATCGACGAGAAGTCGTGCTCGTCACGCGCGTCGGCAGCCACTTGCTCCGCCAGCAGCTCGACGAGGATCGCCAGGCCGTCGACGCCGACGGCCGGGAACACCTCGGGCATAAGCTGGCCGATCAGCTCGCCCGCCAAGTAGCGGTCGCGCCCGACGCCGGGGCTGCGGCCGAGGGCCGACAATAGGCTGATGCCGCCTGCAATCTCGGCGCCTGCCACCAGATGCACGATCAGCTCGCGCACCTTCAGCGGCAGCGCCCATTGCACCGGCCTCTCGAGCCAGCGGACGACGGTAGGCACGAGGCGCGCGGCCTCGGCGGCCGCCACGGCACAGGCCGCTTCGACGAACGCCTCGTGCGCCTCCGGATTGTCGGTGTCGAGGTCGATGCCGAGGTCGATCACCGCCGTCGGCGCGTCGGCGGCGACGCGGGCGAGGAACCGGCCTTGCGGCCAGCGCGCGTAGCCGACCGAGCCGTCCTCATCGTATTCGAGCGCCGGCGGACCGGCGAAGTAGCCGGCGGCGCGCAGAGGGGCGAGCCACGCGACTGAAGCCGTCGCGAAAAAGCGGTCGAGAGCGACCGTTGAGTGGGGAAGCTGATGGCGGAAGGCCTGCATGTCGGGCTCAGCGGCGGCAAGAGCGTCGATGATCGGCAGCGTCTGAGTGAAACTCGCCTCGAGCCGCCGCGCGAGCGCGTGGATGACCGCCTGCCCTTGCTCCCAAAGGTCGCGGAAGGCGGCGTCGAGCGGCCGCGGTGCCGCCAGGCCGTGCCGGTGGGCGCGACGATGGAGCTCCAAGGCGAACGCGTACCAGTTCGTGCGCAGGTCGTCGTCGTCCGGCACGCGCAGCGCGTCCAAGACCAACTCGATCTTGCGTCGGTGCGCGTTCTCCTCGCCTCGCGCAGGCCAATCGGCGGCCGGAACCATCGGCCTAACGACCTCGATCAGGGCGCCGTTGAGCTCGCGCAGGGCGTGGCCGACGAGGTGAGTCGTCGACTCGAGGCTCGTCCCGTCCATGAGCCGGCAGGCGTCGGCGAAGTAGGCGGCCGGCTCCCCGCCGAGCAGGCGCAGCAGCCTGACGATCTCAAGCTGGCGCGGGTCGTTCAGCTGTGCAGGCACTGCTCGTGGTGTAGCAGCGAGAGGCGTCGGCTGGATCCGGTTGTCACCCGACTGACGCTCTCCGGCTCAACGGCGTTTAGCCCTGCGCCCGCATCCCTAGGGGCCGGTGGGCTGCAATTCGAACCCAGGGACGGGGTCACGCCCAGCGGTTAGGGAGACCGCCCTCAAAGCCTTTGCCTTAGCGCCTCGCGCGCTGGACGCGCCAGTTCGCGCGCCGCCGGCACTGCTTGGGCCGCAACCGGCGGTCAGCAGGCTCGAGCCTCAGACGGGCGGGTGGTACCCCCGCGCCGCGCATCGCCGTCAGGAGCCTCATCTGCCCTGCCGCTGGTGGGAGAGACGTGGGGCTCGACAGCGAAACGAAGGTCGCGCTGCGCTGACACGCGCTGACGTGGTTCCCTAGGCCAGGCGGCGAACAGACCCAAAGGTGAGCGCCAATCCAGCAGGTTGGCTCCCGCCCCCGAATCGGAGTCAACTACAGAACGTAACGATTGACTTCCCGAGGCCCGGCGCGTCAGCCTCGATCCTGGCCGGCCGATGCAAGACGATGGGAGGACACCATGGCGCTACCTGACGGTGAGTTGTTCCAGATCTCGATCCCGCGCCACGCCCGCAGCTAAGGCAGATCGCTCAAGGGACATTTGCGAGCCTCACGTGGCGGGATCGTCAGATAGCGCTACGACGGCATCACTCACAGTTGCGAAGAAGTGATCCTCTCCCAACGCGGCAACGATTCCGTCGCGCCGCAAGAGGTCTCTCGCAGCGCCCATCGCGCGTGCGACCGCCAATACCACGCCGCGATCGTCGAGCGTGTCCTTCAACGCCGCGAGTGCGGCGCTCCCCGTGGAGTCGACGTACGAGACGGCTTCGAAGTCCAAGATAACCACGCTGGGCGACGGCACGGCTTCCGTGACTGCTTCGAGCACACCATCACCAAAGACCTCTGCGTTGGCGAAGATGAGCGGCGCTTCGAAGCGCTGAATCAGCACACCGGGCACTGGAGAGGCGTCGTCGTGCGTCGCGAGATCGTGGAACGAACCACCCGCGTGGCGCCTACCGAGGAGCGGGACGTAGGGGTGATCGAGGCGATGGATCAACAAGGCGAAGCTCAACATCACCCCGATCAGGACTCCGGCGAGGATGCCGATGAGGATGACACCGAGCAGCGCTCCCGCTGCCAATGCGAACTCGTCACGGTGCGCGCGCCACAGGCGGACGAGTTTGGAGAAGTCCACCATGCCCGAGACCGCGTGGATCACGATGGCTGCGAGTGTCGCCTCGGGCAGGTTCTCGAAGAGGCCGGCGAGGAAAAGGATCGTCAGCACCACGGCGATGGCCGTCACCACAAGGAGGACAGGCGATTTCCCTTTCGCCTCCTCAGCAGCCGCCGACTTCGAGAGGCTGCCGGTCACGGTGAAACCCTGTAGGGCGCCAGCGCCGAGGTTTGCTGCTCCGTATCCGATCATCTCCTGGCTTGCGTCGATTCGATAACCGCCTTTGGCGGCGTACGCCTTTGCGATCGCGACCGACTGCGCGAAGCCAACGATCACGATTGCCAATGCTCCCGGTAGGAGATCTTCGAGCTGGTTCCAGCCGATCCCCGACCAAGAGACGAAGTCGAATCCGGTCGGCACGGTTCCGACGACGTCCACATCTAGATCGAGGGAACCGACCGCGACAATCGCGACTGCAGCGACGATCAGGGCGCCGGGCGCCTTCGGGACGAATCGGGCGAGTGCGAACAACGCTCCCACCGAGAGGGCGCCCACGGCCACTGTCGTCCACTGCCACGAGTCGACGTCACGCAGCGTGTCGAAGAAGATCTGGACGGTGTTTCCAGACGGCTTCGAGATGCCAACGAGCTTGGGGAGCTGACCAACGGCGATGTAGAGCCCGAGGCCGATGATGAACCCGTCGAGAACAGGATTGGCGAAGAACCGTGCGACGAATCCCATCCGAGCAAGCCCGAGCAGGATGTAGATGACACCGACCATGAGCGCAAGCGCCGCACTGAGCGCGATGACCTGACTCCCGCTCGTCCCGCTCGTCGACGCAGCCGCCACCGCGACCGCTGAGATCGAGGCGACCGTGGCGCTCGGGCCAACGAAGAGTTGCGGACAGCTGCCGAACACGACATAGCCGATCAGCGCCAGCGGCACGGCATAGAGGCCGAACTGGACGGGCACGCCTGCGATCGCCGCATACGCCATCGATTCGGGGACGACCAACGCCCAAACGGTGAGGCCAGCGATGACGTCGCGCGACAGCCAATCCGTGCGGTACTTCGGCAGCCACTCGAGTATGGGTACGTATCGACTGATACGGCTGCGGGATCGCGACCCCGGCTCTGTCGCTACTGGCGTCATGGTCCCTCAGATCCCTTCACGAAGAGTCATGGCGCGGGGTCTGTCTCTGTCTCATGGGCCAGTTGGAGTCGCGCTCTTTGCCAAAGCGTGGCGTCACTGCATCGCGTGGGCCGCTCAGCGCTCACGCGGGTGAGCTCGATCGCAATGTCCCGCGGACCTGAACTGAGAGTGGTCCCGCCGCGAGCCGACGGTCTTCGTTTCTGACTGCGACTTCGATACGAGCGCCGTTGACGGCGAACTCGAGCACGGCCGGATTGTCTCCCAGTCGGCTCACCTCGCCTTGGGCTGCGTGGTATTCGCCTGCGAGATTGTCGACGGGAACGAGTTCGATGCGCAGCATCAGCGGCGCCTTTGTCCAGACAAGAACGTCGCTCACCCAGCGGCAGGAGCCGCGCTTCCACTTCGTTCCCAGGCCTTCGATGTCGCCGTGCGACACACGAATCGCTCCCGCGAACGCGCCGGGCTGACGTCTCAACCAGCGCCTTCGGCCGAGCACGAAGACGAGGAGTGCCACGACGACGACCAAATTCACTCCGAGCAGGATCAGTAGCGCTATGAGCATCTCGTGGCTCCCTGTGTCTAAACGCCGAGGATTTGCTGCTTCTTTGCGTCGTCGCCTTCGTGCTCGACTGGCCCGATGTCTGTCATCTCATCTCTTCGTTACCGCTGGGTTTACGCGAGCGCCGTCTGCTTGATCGCGTCGAACTCCGACTACGAGATCGCGCCGCTGTTCAGCAGCTGCTTCGCCTTGTCGATCTCGACCGCTGCGCCGCCGGCGCCGCCCTCGAGCGAACGCAGTCGTCTATTTGCTCACGCTGGGCCTGGCTGGCCCCGATCCATTGCCCTCTGTGTCATTCCTTCGTTGTTCGCGATCAAATAGACGAACACGCCGAGGAAAGGCACCAGGATCACGAAGATGAGCCAAAGCACCTTGCTGCCGCCGCCGATTTCGCGTCGCCGGAAGATGTCTCCGATGACCCGAAACAACAGCATGAACCAGGCCACAAAGGCGAAGAAGACGAGCATCGACCAGAAGACGCCGAGAAACGGATAGTCGTACGCGAGTAGTGCCACGTTGAGTTGAACCTCCCTGTGGAGCCCGAGTCGCAATCGGCCTAAGCGCCGATTCGCTCGAACGAACTTGGGGTCGCCAAAGAACGTAGACGTATCGCGAGCGCAAGGT
>Ga0190270_10001381_pt1 | contig 11258 bp, 13 predicted proteins | sample Popmic320T_FD_133748 | JGI IMG/M metagenome (GOLD analysis project Ga0190270, IMG submission 133748) | Populus adjacent soil microbial communities from riparian zone of Weber River, Utah, USA - 320 T | ecosystem: Environmental > Terrestrial > Soil > Riparian zone | place: USA: Utah | collected... | reverse complement strand
GAGGTCGCGTCCCGGCACGAGGCTTTCGCGCAGCGGCTGCGGCCCTTCGTCGCCGACACGTCGCTGCTCGTCGACGAGGCGATTCGCGACGGCAAGAACGTCCTCCTCGAGGGCGCGCAGGGAACCCTGCTCGATCTCGACCACGGCACGTATCCCTTCGTTACCTCGTCCAACCCGATCGCCGGCGCCGCCGCGACGGGGATCGGAATCGGACCGACGCGGATCGACCGGGTGATCGGGGTCTCGAAGGCGTACGTGACCCGCGTCGGCGCCGGGCCTTTCCCGAGCGAGATGGAGCCAGCGCTCGCCGGGCAGGTCCGCGAGCTCGGCCAGGAGTACGGCACCGTCACCGGCCGCGACCGCCGTCCCGGCTGGCTCGACCTCGTCGCGCTCCGCTACGCCGTGCGGCTGAACGGGATCACATCGCTCGCCTTGACGAAGCTCGACGTCCTCTCCGCGTTCGACGCGCTCGAGGTCTGCGTCGCCTACCGCCTTCCCGACGGCACGGAGACGCGCGACTTCCCCGCCCACCAGAGCGACTTCCACCACGCCGCCCCCGTCTTCGAGACCGTGGCCGGCTGGGCGGAGGCCCTCGACGAGTGCGCCACCCTCGACGACCTGCCTGGGGCTGCGCGCTCCTACGTCGAGCTGGTCGAGCGCGAGCTGGGCGTCTCCGTCGAGCTGGTCGGCACCGGCGCCGCGCGCGAGCAGGTGCTCGCGCGAAGCTGAGCGAGATCACCTTCCAGGGGATCGGCGTAGGCGCCTGAGCGTAGAGGGAGAGGGTCGAGCCGCTGCAGAAACGGGTGCGCCGGCTGATGGCCGCATCCGGGCAACGATTCGTCGCCCGCTCGTGCTGGTGATGCACTCGCCGCCGCCAGTGCGACGAGCGCCCTCGCAATCACCAACAACTGCCGAATGCCCCTTCGTCCCCGCAGTCCCCATATCTCGCCCTCTCCCTTGTGTGCCGCCGCACGTAGTGTCCTCGCGGTGCAGCCACGGGCAATCCCCCGCAGGGGTGAAGGAACGGCCAGCTGACAGAATCCCTCGTGCGGGTGAACGCAGGCAACGTCTAGCGGGCCAGCCCGACGACCAGGATCACCGCCGCAACCGCCGGGATCGTCGTGCCGACCACGACCCGATTCATCAGCGCCGGCCGGACCTCGTAGACGCGAGCCAGGATCAGCAGGTGGAACGCGCTCGGCATCCCGGCGAGGAGATAGAAGACGCCGGGGACGCTCGCACCGAGGGCGATCCCGGTCACGAGCAGCGCCAGCGGCCCGCCCGCCAGCCGGATCGCGACCGCGCCTGCGGCCCGACGCAGCTCCTCGGGTGGCAGCGGCGACCGCGTGAACGTGAGCGAGAGGCCGAGCAGGAAGAACCCGTACGGGCCGATCACAGCACCGATGATGTCCTCGGCGGTGTCCGTGCCGCGAACGTCGACTCCGGCCGCGCGCAGGACGAGCGCGAGCCAGAACGCATGCAGGGGCGGATTTGCGAGGACGGCGCGCAGTCGGTGTCGCCGCGAGACCTCGACCTCGCGACGGCCGTGCAGGCGCGCGATCGCCGTCGAGATCGAGGAGGCGGGCAGGAGCCAGGAGAGCCGGTCATAGAGCACCGCGAGCCTGAGCCCCTCGGCGCCGTACGCGAGCTGCGCGAGCGGAAAGCCGACGAAGCCGGTGTTGCCGAAGCCGGCGGCGAGCGTGAGTGCGCCGCGTTCATCACGCTCGCTCGTGACGAGACGGGCGTAGCCGTAGCCGGCGAGCCCGACGAGCCAGCTGGCGAGGATCGCGGCGGCGAGCGCTCGGCCCAGTCCCTCGTCGAGATCGACCGTGAGGAAGGTGACGAAGACGAGCACCGGCGAGAACGTCCAGAAGAAGGCGATCCAGACGGCGTCGCGGAGCCGCGGCGGCGCGCCGGCGAGTTGAATGGCGGCTCCGAGGAGGAGGAAGACGAGGAGCAGGAGGCTCTCGGCGAGCACTCCGCGAGGCTACTGGGAGGCGACGCCGGCCCGGCGGGAAGGATCGCGTTGAGGGACGAGGCGGATGTTCTCACGCCGCCGGGGCGGCCGCGAGACCAGCGGGGAGTAGACTCGGCCGCCGTGAAGGTGCTCCTCGTCGGGTCGGGCGGCCGTGAGCATGCGCTCGCCTGGAAGCTCGCGCAGGCGTCCGGTGTGACCGCGCTGCACGCGGCGCCGGGCAATCCCGGAATCGCGGCGCTCGGCGACTGCCATCCCGTGCGTGCCGACGACGCGGAGGCGCTGCTCGGCCTCGCCCGCAGCCTCGACGCCGACCTGGCCGTGATCGGGCCGGAGGCACCGCTCGTCGCGGGGGTTGCCGACGCGCTCCGCCGGAACGGCGTGCCCGTTTTCGGCCCCGGCCGGGCCGCGGCACAGATCGAGGGGTCGAAGAGCTTCGCCAAGGACGTGATGGCCGCTGCCGGCGTCCCGACCGCGGCGACGCTCTCGGTCGCGCGGCCGCCCTGCGTGGTCAAGGTCGACGGGCTCGCCGCGGGCAAGGGCGTCTTCATCTGCAAGACCTCCGCGCAGCTCGACGAAGGCCTGCGCGCAGCCTCGGCGTTCGACGGCCCGATCGTGATCGAGGAGCTGCTCTCGGGCGACGAGATCTCCGTCTTCGCGCTCTCGGACGGGCAGCGCGTGGTGCCTCTCGCACCGGCGCAGGACTTCAAGCGGATCGGCGACGGCGACACGGGCCCCAACACCGGCGGAATGGGCTCCTACTCGCCCGTCCCCGGCTTCGGGCCGACTGACGTGGCTGAGCTGGTCGGGCAGATCCACCGGCCGGTCGTCGAGGAGCTGGCGCGGCGCGGCGCACCGTTCGTCGGCGTGCTCTTCGCGGGGCTGATGCTGACGCAGTCGGGGCCGAAGGTCCTCGAGTTCAACGCCCGCTTCGGCGATCCGGAGACGCAGTCGATCGTCCCGCGCCTCGAAGGAGACCTGCTCGGCGCGCTCGCCGCTGCGGCGGGCGGCGACCTGGAGGGGGTCGAGCTGGCGGTCTCCGAGGAGGCGGCGGTGACGGTCGTGCTCGCCGCCGACGGCTATCCGGAGCGAGCGGATTCAGGCACGCCGATCGAAGGGATCGTGGACGCGGAGGCGGCCGGCGCGCTCGTTTTCCACGCTGGAACGGCGCTGCACGGCGATCGCCTGGTGACGAACGGCGGCCGCATCCTCGGCGTCACCGGGACGGGCGCGACCATCGCGGAGGCCCGCGAGCGCGCCTACGCCGGCTGCGAACGGATCCGTTTCGAGGGCATGCGATACCGGCACGACATCGCGCTCGCCGCGACCGCCGCGCCGGGCTGACGCAGCAGTCGATCGGCCGAGCCGGACGCTAGACTCGCTCGAGTGATTCCCCGCTACTCCCGCCCGGCCATGTCGGCGATCTGGTCGGACGAGGCGAAGCTGCGCCGCTGGCTCGACGTCGAGTTGGCCGCGCTCGACGGATGGGCGGAGACCGGCGTCGTGCCGCAGGAGACGGTCAACTCGATCCGCGCGCGGGCCGTGCCGCCGAGTGCCGAGCGCGTCGCCGAGATCGAGGCGCAGACGCACCACGACGTCGCCGCGTTCGTCGACGCGGTGGCGGAGCAACTCGGCGAGGACGGACGCTGGTTCCACTACGGCCTGACCTCGTCGGACGTCCTCGACACGGCCCTGTCGCTGCAGATCCGCGAGGCTGGGGCGCTCGTGCTCGAGGGCGTCGAGCGCGTCTTTACAACGGTCGTCGCCCGGGCGGAGGAGCATCGTGAGACCGTCACGGTTGGGCGCACGCACGGCGTCCACGCCGAGCCGACGACCTTCGGGCTCAAGCTCGCCGGCTGGGCGTTCGCGCTCGAGCGCGACCGGACTCGAATCGGCCACGCCCTCGAGGGGATGCGCGTCGGCAAGCTCTCGGGCGCGGTCGGCACGTACTCGGCGGCCGATCCAGAGGTCGAGCGCGTCGCCTGCGAGCGACTCGGGCTCGAGCCTGCCCCGAGCTCGACGCAGATCCTCCAGCGTGACCGGCACGCCGAGGTGCTGAACGCGCTCGCGCTGCTCGCGGCCTCGCTGGAGCGGTTCGCCCTCGAGCTGAGACACCTGGCGCGGACGGAGGTGCGCGAGGTGGAGGAGCCGTTCGGGAGCGGCCAGAAGGGCTCGTCCGCGATGCCCCACAAGCGAAACCCGATCGTCTCCGAGCGGATCTGCGGGCTTGCGCGCGTCGTCCGCGGCAACGCGGTCGTCGGGCTGGAGAACGTTGCCCTCTGGCACGAGCGCGACATCTCGCACTCCTCGGCCGAGCGTGTCGTGCTGCCCGACGCATTCCTCGCCGTCGACTACATGCTCGACCGCTTCGCCTGGCTGATGGAGGGTCTCGTCGTCCGCACCGAGCGGATGCGCGAGAACCTCGACGCCGGCCACCGCCTCTACTTCAGCCAGCGGCTGCTGCTGGCCCTGGTCGAAGCAGGGCGCTCGCGCGACGAGGCCTATCGGCTCGTGCAGCGCCACGCGATGCGGGCCTGGGACGAGGGCCTCGACTTCCCCGAGCTCGTCCGTGCCGACCCGGAGCTCGCCGTCGGGGTCGACCTCGACGCGGTCTTCGACCTGGCCTCGTACACGCGCAACACAGGCATCGTCTTCGAGCGCCTGCGCGCCCTGCGTGAGGAGCACGTCCATGCCTGAGGCAGCGGCACATCTCGCCAGCGGCAAAGTGCGCGAGCTGTACGCGCTCGACGACGAGCGGCTGCTCCTCGTCGCATCCGACCGGATCTCGACGTTCGACGTGATCCTGCCGACCGAGATCCCGGACAAGGGACGTGTCCTCACCGGGCTCTCCGCCTTCTGGTTCGCGTTGACGCGGGAGATCGTCCCCAACCACCTGCTGGCGCTGCGTGACGACGGCCGCTCGCTGGAATGCCGGCGGCTGGAGATGCTGCCGGTCGAGGTGGTCGTGCGCGGCTACCTCTCCGGCTCCGGCTGGAAGGACTATCTCGCGACCGGATCGGTCTGCGGGCACGCACTTCCCGCCGCGCTCGTCGAGTCGGATCGGCTGCCACAGCCGATCGTCACGCCGGCGACGAAGGCCGTCTCCGGCCACGACGAGAACATCGACGCGGGGGCCGCGGCGAAGCTCGTCGGCGCCGAGCGCTGGGCCGAGGTAGAGGCTGTCGCGCTCTCGCTCTACGACTTCGCCTCCAAGCATGCGGAGGCGCGCGGGATCATCCTCGCCGACACCAAGTTCGAGTTCGGCCTCGACCGGGCCGGGATGCTCGTCCTCGCGGATGAGGCGTTGACGCCAGACTCCTCCCGCTTCTGGCCTGCCGACGAGTACGCGCCCGGAGGCCCGCAGCCGTCCTACGACAAGCAGTACGTCCGCGACTACTGCGAGAGCCTCGGCTGGGCCAAGACGTACCCAGGCCCGGAGGTGCCGGCCGAGGTCGCCGCCGGGACGCGCGCCCGCTACGTGGAGGCGTTCGAGCTGCTCACCGGGCTCGCGTTCGACGCCTATCTCGCCGACCCCCAGGTCGTGCTGCGGTGAAGGTGACGGTGCTCGTCCGCCCGAAGCACGGCATCCTCGATCCGCAGGGTGCGGCGGTGCAGGAATCGCTGCGCAAGCTCGGCTTCGCCGTCGGCGGCGCGCGGGTCGGGCGGCTCGTCGACCTCGAAGTCGAGGCTCCGAGCGCACAAGAGGCCAGGGACCAGGTGGAGCGCATGTGCCAGGAGCTCCTGGCGAACCCGCTGATCGAGAGCTTCGAGATCGAGGTCGACGGCGCGTGAGCGGCCGGCCGAAGATCGCCGTGCTCGTCTTCCCGGGCTCGAACGACGACCGCGATGCGGCCTGGTCGCTCGGAGCCCTCGGCGCCGACACCGAGCTCGTCTGGCACGCGGAGACGGAGCTGCCGCGAGGAACGGGTGCGGTCGTCCTCCCGGGAGGCTTCTCGTACGGGGACTATCTGCGCTGCGGTGCGATCGCCCGCTTCGCCCCCGTGCTGGACGCGGTGCGCGAGTTTGCTGCCGACGGTGGGCCTGTGCTCGGCATCTGCAACGGCTTCCAGATCCTGTGCGAGGCCGGGCTCCTGCCCGGCGTTCTGCGGCGCAACCGCGAGCTCGAGTTCATCTGCCGCGACGTTCGGCTCCGCGTCGAGCGAACGGACACGCCGTTCACCGTGCGGTGCGAGCAGGGGCAAGAGCTGACGATTCCGGTGAAGCACGGCGAGGGCAGCTGGTATGCGGACGAGGATCTGTACGAGGAGTTGGAGGCCGCCGGCCAGGTGGTGCTGCGCTACGCCGAGGACTGCAACGGCTCGGTCGGCGATGTCGCCGGGGTCTGCAACGCGGAGCGGAACGTCTTCGGCCTGATGCCGCACCCGGAGCATGCGGTCGACCCGCTGCTCGGCTCCGGTGACGGCGCGCTGCTGCTCGCAGCGCTCGTGGACGCCGCCCGCGGGCGTTCGCTCGCGACCGCCTGAGGAGAGCGCAGAGCTCAGAGGCGCAGCACTTCCTCGAGTCCGGGGTGCTTTGCGAGCGCCTCACGGAGGCGCTCGAGATCGCGCAACCGAAGCGTCACCGGCCCACGACGGGCGACGCCGTCGGTCGCGTAGGCGAAACGGACGAGCCGCTCGCCCTTCGCGTCCTCGAGCAGCTGTACGAGCGAGTCGAAGCGCTTGCCGCCCGACTGCTGCGGCAGCCGCAGCTCCTCGACGAGAGTCGCCGGCCCCCACGGCGTCGTCGCTCTGGTCGTGTCGCTCGCCATGCCGGCCACGCTACGGGACGGGGCGTGACGGGAGTCAAACGGGTTCGTGCCGAAACCGGATCGATCGCTCCACCGTTGTCTCCATATGCCGCGAGCGATCTGGACCGGCACGATCTCGTTCGGGCTCGTCAACGTTCCCGTCCGGATGTACAGCGCGATCGACGAGACCGACCTCCACTTCCACCTCGTTCACGAGCCGGACGGAGGCCGGATCGGCTACCAGAAGATCTGCAAGGCCGAGAACGAGCCCGTCGCGGACGACGAGATCGTGAAGGCGTTCGAGATCGCGAAAGACGAGCTCGTGGTGCTCACCGACGAGGACTTCGCCGCTGTGAAGAGCGAGGGTATGAAAACGATCGAGATCTCCGACTTCGTCCCCTACGAGGAGATCGATCCGATCTACTTCGAGCGGTCCTACTTCCTCGGACCGCAGGACGGGGGCGAGAAGGTCTACTCGCTCTTGCGGCAGGCGATGGAGAAGACCGGGCTGGCGGCCGTCGGGAAGTACGTGATGCGCGACAAGCAGCACCTGGGCTGCCTGCGGATCAGAGAGGGCGTGATCACGCTCGAGAAGATGTTCTTCCACGACGAGATCAGGCCGGCGAAGGAGATCGCGCCGAGGAAGACAAAGGTGCCCGACGCGGAGTTGAAGCTGGCGACGTCGCTGATCGGGCAGTTCAAGACGAGCTTCGAGCCGGAGCAGTACGAGGACACCTACCGTGCCGCTCTGATGAAGGTGATCAAGGCGAAGCAGAAGGGCGAGACGATCACTGCGGTGCCGGCGGCCGAGGACGAGGAGCCGGCCGATCTGCTCGCGGCGCTGAAGGCGTCGGTCGATGCCGCGAAGAAGGGCAGGCGCTCGGTCCGGAGCACGCGCCCAGGCCCACGGCGGAAGCCGGCCGCACGCAAGCGCAAGACCGCGAAGCGCTAGACCGGCGACCACCTCACCACTGCTTGCGCCGCGCCTTGATCGGCGGCGTGCTCGTGATGTGGAAGGCGCGGCAGCGGCCGCAGCGGTACGGGCGCTTGAAGGTGAAGCCGCCGAAGCGCTTCACCATCGACTCGATCGCCTGCTGGGCGTCGCGGGCGGTCGGGTACCGCGTCTTCGTGCAGGTCTTGCGCTTCACCGCCACGTTCATTCGATCGGCCGGGCCGCGGCTCGACATTAGGCGCAGGCCCGCAGCGATCGCACCGTTCGTCAGGACTGGCTGTCAGTCCCGCTCACACCCCACGTGTCGGAGAGCAGGTAGCCCTCCGGGAACGGATCGTCGGGATCGACGTAGAGCTGCGTCACGCCCGTGATCCAGGCGCTGCCGAGGATCGCCGGCACGATCCCCTGCCGGTAGCCGACGCGGGCCTCTGCGACGATCCTGCCGTCGAACGTCGAGCCGATGGCCGAGGCATGCGTCATCGCATCGCCGACCCGCATCAGCCCGCGGGCGTGCAGGACGGCGAGCCGCGCCGAGAGGCCGGTGCCGGTCGCCGAGCGGTCGAGCCGGCCGGGCGCGACGACGACGGCGTTCCGGCTCACTTCGCCGACGCCCTGCCACGGCTCCGCGATCTGGACGATGCTGACGCCGGCGATCGCCGGGTTCTCGGGATGAACGCACGCCAGCTGCTCGCGCGCGGCGGCGCGGATCCGTTCGCCGGCGAGCGAGAGTTCGCGGGCCTCGTCCGGCGCGATCGCGAAGCCGAGCGCGCGGGCATCGGCGATCGCGTACCACATGCCGCCGTACGCGACGTCGACCGAGATCGTGCCGAGGCCCTCGACCTCGAGCTCAGCGTCGAGCCGGTCGGCGAAGCAGGGGACGTTCGTGAACTCGACGCTCTCGCAGCGGCCGTCACGGCAGGCCGCCCGCGCCTCGACGACGCCGCCCGGCGCCTCGAGCCGCACGACCGTCTCCGGCTCGGTCATTGCGATCATCCCAGTCTCGAGCAACACCGTCGTCGTGCAGATCGTGTTCGAGCCGGACATGGCGGGATACTCGGTCGGCTCCATGACGATGAAGCCGGCGTCGCAGTCGGGCCGCGTCGCGGGAACCACGAGGTTCGCGTGGCAGGCGACGCTGCCGCGCGGCTCGTGCAGGAGCAGCTTCCGCAGCGCATCCCCCTCCCGTTCCAAGGTCTGCATCTGCTCGAACACCGTCGCGCCGGCCGGGGGCAGCACGCCGCCGACGACGACGTTGCCGACCTCGCCGCCGGCGTGGCAGCCGACGACGGTGATCATCCGCCGCGAGCGCATGGCGCGACCCTATTCGTCGAGCAGCTCGAGCAGCTTCGTGACCGTGTTCCAGTTGCGGGCCGTCGAGAGGACGCAGAGCCTCTTGTCGTCGAGGAGCTTGGCGAGCGGTGCACGCTGGATGCCGTCCGGATACCACGCGTACAGCTCGCGACCGTCGATCACGAGCTGCGCCGGCGCGATCTCGGCGGCCTCGAGCTCGCGCGCGACCTTCGCCGGCAGCGGCTGCGAGAGGAAGCTGACGAGATAGCGCGAGGGGTTGGTCGCCACCTTGCCGAGCGGATCGCGCTCGACCACCTTCGCCAGCTCGGCGCGCGTCCGGACGAGCACGCGCACCTCGATCCCGAGGCCCTGGGCGAGCTGCCGTTCCAGCTTCGCCTCGAGCTTCCGCGGCGGGAGTGGGCTCGAGAGGACGACGTTGCCGCTCTGCAGGTGCGTACGCACGTCGTCGTAGCCGTGCTCCTCGAGCAGCGCGCGGAGATCGCCCATGGCGACGCGGCGCCGCTTCGCGAGGTTGATCCCGCGGAGGAGGGCGACCTGGCGCGTCAGAGCTTGCGGATCGTGTCGCCCGTCGAGACCGTGCCCGGCTCGACGATCTTCGCGTTCAGCCCGCGCAGGCGCAGGTCACGATGCTGCTTCGTGTTCACGAAGCGGTGCGCGTCTCCGCCGAAACGGGCGTGGAACTTGGCGCAGCCGGTGTGCGGCTCCGGGGTCACCTCGATCACGGCCGAGCCGAGCGCGAGCCGGGTCCCCGGCGGCAGATTCGCGGCGGAGATGTCGAAGTCGACGTAGAGCTGGTCGCCGGCGAGCGCCCAGCGCTCCCGGTCGGACGCGGCGACGAGGTCGACGACGCGGGCGCTCATCAGCGTCAGCTGCATGTCCGGATGCGCCGATCCGTCGGGCGTCCGCTTGCTGCCGCGACGCTTCCACATGTCCCCGACGAGGCCTTCGGCCGGATCGAGGACGCCCTCTGTGAGCACTTCCCGCTCGCCCTCGGCGGGGCGGCGCACGATCAGCTCGATCGTCCCATCGTCCGCCGGCGCACGCCGGATCTCGTCGAGCCCCGCCTCGAGCTCCGCCGTCGTCAGGTGCCGTGCGACGTCCGTGGCCATGCCTCGGTTTTATCACGCCGCCGTAGACTCGGCCGGTGCTCTACTCGCCGGAGGCCCACGAGCCGCTCGCGGACGTGCCGTGGAGCGGCGGGCGGGCACGGGCGGCGATCGCCGCGATCGTCGCGGACGCCGAGGATGCGTTCGACGATGGTTGGGCGACGCATCCGCTGGACGTGCTCGAGCCCGCCGACGCAACGACCCGCTTCCGGACCGTGTATCTCGGCGGCGCGGGTGTCGTCGACGCGCTCCACCGCCTCGCCCAGCGAGGGTTCGTCGAGCTGCGACGGGACTACGTCCCGTACCTGGAGGAGGCGATCGAGGCGCCGCCGGACTTCCCGGACGACGATCCCGAGCGCAGCCTCTGGTGTGGCGAGACGGGCGTCCGACTCGTCCTGCAGCGGCTCGCACCCTCGCGGGCGAACCTGGAGCGGCTGGCGGAGCTGGTCGCCGCGAACGAGCAGGACGAGCGCTGCGAGCTCATGTGGGGCAGTCCCGGCACCATCCTCGCGGGCCGCGAGCTCGGGCTGGACGTGACGCCGAGCATCGAGTGGCTGCGCTGCCGCCGCGATGCGGACGGGCTCTGGACGCAGCTGCTGTACGGGCGCAGCAGCCGCTGCATCGGCCCGGCGCATGGGTTCGCCGGCTGTGTGCTCGCGCTCGGCGATGCCGCCGACGCCGTCTCGGAGACGCTCGAGCCCTTCGCGGTCGAGGAGGACGGCCTCCTCAACTGGCGGACGTATGCGGGGATGGAGCTCGATGGAAACGGCGACGGGCTGATCCGCGTGCAGTGGTGCCACGGCGCGCCGGGGATCGTCGGGACGCTGGCACCCTTCCTCGACGAGGAGCCTGCGCTCGCGGGCGGAGAGCTGACGTGGCGGGCCGGCCCGCTGCGAAAGGGCGCCGGGCTCTGCCACGGCACCGCGGGGAACGGCTACGCGTTCCTGGCGCTCCTCGAGCGGACGGGCGATGAGCGCTGGCTCGCGCGGGCGCGGGCGTTCGCGATGCACGCTGTTGCCCAGGTCGAGCACGGCCGCTCGGAGTCCGGCGGCCGCCACACACTCTGGACGGGCGATCTCGGCACCGCCCTCTATCTCGCCGATTGTGTCGACGGCGGCGGCCGGCTGCCTCTCCCGTAGCAGAGAAGTCGCGTCCGATCGCATACTT
>Ga0190270_10001380_pt1 | contig 11260 bp, 8 predicted proteins | sample Popmic320T_FD_133748 | JGI IMG/M metagenome (GOLD analysis project Ga0190270, IMG submission 133748) | Populus adjacent soil microbial communities from riparian zone of Weber River, Utah, USA - 320 T | ecosystem: Environmental > Terrestrial > Soil > Riparian zone | place: USA: Utah | collected... | reverse complement strand
GGTAAACCCCGATCCGGTGGAGGAAGGCACCCGCCGGCAGGGAGTGCAATATCCTGATGACTCCGAAGGGGAGCCCGACGGTGAGTCCGCCACAGGACGGGAGGAAGCGGAGGCCGCACAACACGATCAGGAAAAAATCGGCACACCGGCCGCCTCCCCGTGAGGTCACTGCCGCCCCCATTTCCCCGGGATTCGACGTTCGTTTAAAGCCGGCAAACGGGCGCGAAGCAGACTCGCAGAATCATCCTTTGCACGCCCTGCTTTCCGGACGATGCCAAAGGAATGGCCTTTCAGATCAACGCGGAACTTCGCTACGATGTGCCGATGCGCAGCACCGTATTGCTTGGCATCCACGCCCTAACGACGCCAAACCAGAAGCTCTCCCGGGAAGTGTTCCGGGTCACGCCGGGTGTCGTGTGGGAGGAACTCGCGATGGAAACGGGAGAGAACCGCTACATCCGCCTCGATACCGGAGAGGTCACGACCCTGGAAGTATCCTACGCCGTGATCGCCGAGACCCGGCACACGATGGTCAGTCACGAGGAGATTCGGGAAACGCCCATCGCAGAGATCCGGCGCTCGGCCATCTCCTATCTGTTTCCAAGCCGCTACTGCCAGTCGGACCGTCTGGGCAGGCTGGCCATGAAAATGTTTGGCCACATCCGCAATCCCTATCAGCAAACGGTGGCGATCGCCGACTGGATCTTTGAGAACATAGACTATCTCGGCGGGGCGACGGACACCGCCACGTCCGCGTTCGACACGGTGACGCAACGCGCCGGAGTGTGCCGGGATTTCGCTCATCTCGGGATCGCCTTCTGCCGGGCGCTTTCGATTCCGGCCCGCTATTTCGCCGGCTACGCCTGTTACATGGTACCGCCTGATTTCCACGCCTGCTTTGAGGCCTGCATCGGGAATCGCTGGTTCATTTTCGATCCCACCCGCCGGGCCGCCTTGAACGGCCTGATCCGCATCGGCACCGGCCGCGATGCGGCGGACGCCGCCGTGGCCACGATTTTCGGCCAGATGCAGATGACCGGAATGTCGGTTTCCTGTGTGTCCAATGATTTCCGGCCCCTCATGGCCGGTGACCTGACAGGCCGTGCGATCCTCCTCGAACCGTGAGCCCGGGTGCCGGATGAACCCCGGCAGGCACGCGACAGCCTGCACCGGCGCTTGCTGCGAGGACAATGCCCGAGTGTCATTTCCATCGATTATAGTCTGAATGAGGAGATCTTAAACGTGGAGCGATTCGCCTTTGGGGTTGATCAAGCGATTTGCTGCCTACGGCTTTGCCGATCTCGTCGGTGAGAAGTTCAGGGCTCTGCTCCAGCAGGTCGGGCGAAATCGCTACCGCCGTCAGGACGTCTACGATCTGGCCATACTGTCTCATCTGCCGCGAAGCAGCGAAGATGAAGTTTCGATCCTGGAAAGTCTGCGGCTCAAATCCCGGTCCCGCCATATTGAGCCACATAGCAACTCGCTCAATGACGAGGAGGTCAAGGGCCGGGCAGCCGCGGACTACCACACCTTGCGAGATGAAGTGCAGGGGGACTTACCTGACTTCGAAATCGCCTATGCGCAGGTCGTTGCTTTCTTTCGCGGGCTGCCGTGGGGCGATGACTGATGCTTTCGACTGGAAAGGGTCCTTCTGCCCTTCGGGAATTTCAGGAAATTCAACCGACAGGAAACGCAGTTGTAGCTACGCCGTCTGGTAGACTTCCGCACTTCTTTCGACAAACTCCTTCGACTTCCATTCCGCGCTTCAGGGCCTCCTCTTCAGAGACAGGCTGCTCCGCAGCATACATCCGCTCGTCTTCGGTGAGCAGGGCGCAGCCGTGCCGGCCCGACGGGTACCCGGCGGCGCCCATGGAGTTGGTGATGGTGATCCGTTCTCAAATTCAAATCCGCTGCCTGTGCCAAACTCACACCCTCAGCGAGCCACGGAACGCCCTGGCCGCATAGTAAGACTGCGCACCGTTGTGACCCGTGAAGACGCGGCCGTAGCGGCGATCACAATAAAGAGCGCCGCCGAGTTTTCTAATATCGGCAGATGTTTTCACCCAGCTCGACGTCTTCGTATCGAAATCTCCCAGTTTCTGCAGATCCTGATATTGTTCCTCCGTCAAAAGCTCAACGCCCATGGCCGCTGCTATATCCATCGCGGTATTGTCCGGTCTGTGTTCTTTCCGCGACTCCAGCCCTTCACGGTCATAACAAACACTGGTGCGGCCCTTGGGAGTTTCCGCTGAGCAGTCATAAAAAATGAATTCGCCGGTCTTTTTATCATGCCCCACCACATCCGGTTCCCCGCCGGTCCGTTCCATTTCATTGAGTGACCACAGCTTTCCAGGATTGGCTTCCAGCCTTGCCAGCACTTTTGCCCATTCCATGCCCTTGTGGCGGTTCATGTTTTTCTCAAAACGGGCTTTTAGTGCCCTGAGCAGTTCTTCACGCTGTTTCGGTGACAACTTCTTTTCGTTGCTGTTCGTTTTGCTCATACTTTTACTTCAGGCGCATCGGTCCATTTTTCAAGTGTTGTCAGGGGAGGTAAGAGCAACGAGGACGTCAGTCGTGAGGTCCCGACTCCATCAAACTTTCCGGCTCATCGGCCACGGCTCGCCGTAGAATCGCTCGTAAAAGGCAATGCGCCGTTCCTCGCCGCTCAAATGTTCCGGCAGGGAAGCCCACACGAGCGCCCGGGCCGTGGCCGTCATGTCCATACCCATTCGCAGACGTTCCGCGGGTGAGAGCGCCATCATCCGCCGGAAGAGAAATGCGTTCACTTCCGGAGCCGTGTCCTTCACGGAGAAACCCGTGTCAGCATATCTGTCAGGTTCAATTTTGCTGACCATGTTTTCAGATACTCCATGTCGCATCCTGTAGCAATGAGGTTCTCCACGTCCGCGCGCTGCCGCTCCGATTGAGAATCCCGCGCCCAGTCCAGTTTGGACAGAATGAGGTCCTCCTTCGACACGATCCAAACCTCGAATTCCTCCAGTCGCAGTCGCTTCCGGCGGGTGAACTCAAACTGACGGTATTCACTGTGCTTTCGCACGATGAAGTCCACCTTCAGCAGACTCTTTTGATCGACCGCATTGAAGCTGCTCTGGTTCAACACGGCTTCGCGTGCGGCCTCGGCAGAGACGTAGTAGTCAGACCCCAGCACCTCTTCGATGCGGGCCGCATCCTTCAAATAGAACGCCACTACGAGATCGATATCGCGGGTCATTCGCGGCTGGGCATAGCAGTTCAAGGCTACCGAACCGGTGAGCATGTAGTCAATCCCGGCAGCCTCCAGCCGGGAGGTGATATCGCGCAGCGTCTGCAGTTCTTCGGTCATCCGCGGATGATTAGATCATACCTTGAACAGGACACCCGAAAACTTTGGGATGCGGGTGTCTCTCTTCACGGACGGCGCAGACGGAGAAAGAACCGGCGCGCGGCGTCAGGATTCAGCGTGAATTCCATGCTCATCCCGCGCAACAACGGCGCGCTGGCACCGGCCGGCATCTGCCAGCCGTCAGCATCGGTATCAAGGCCGGCATTGCCTTCCAGCAGCCACTGGTCATGGCTGGCAGGCCAGCGGATCTCGAATCCGGCATCAGCGGACGGAGCGCGGCTGATGGTGAAAAACGGCGGCGGGGCCTCGGCCAGCGGGAAGAAGTCGATGCCTCCCGGGCCGTAGTGAAGGAAGCCGCCGCGGCAGGCGCGGGCCTGCCCGGGAGCCGCTTCGAAAACCGGCGTCAGACCGTTCCCGCCATCGGCAGCCACACGAAACCACGATAGTGTCGTCGCGCCGGCGGGCATCCGGACCACTACCGCCGCGCTGCCGTCGTCGGTGAGATGCGGAAAAAGAAACGGGTCGCCCGAGGTTTCCCTAACCGTTATTCCACGACCCCGCCGCCAGATGGCGAACTGCCATGTGGAACCGGTGCGACTGGTGAACGCCACCGTTCCGGGTACGGCCGCCATGGCGCCGAAACTGTCCGCCTCCGCGATAGGGACCGGCGGACTGCTTCCGTCCACCACCCAAAGCTTTTCGCCGGCGTTTTCCGGCCGGGCGGCGGCAAAAAAGCCACTGTCAGGTCCAGTAACCACAAACGAGCGCAACCCGCCAAGTGATTGGCCCAAGCCGTCCAGCGAAAGGCCGGGCGCGAAATCCTGAGCCATCACGCTCCAGATGAGGTGAGCTTTGGTGCGGCCCGCGGCGTCCAGTTCCCATGCGGAAAACCAGAAACGTCCGGCGGTGCAGCCGGCAAGGCCCGAAGCCCGGAGCTTGAGAGCTTTGAGATCGAGGCCCGCCGGCGGCAACACGGTGCCGCTTATGAGATCGGCCATCGCCAGCCGCGCGCCGCGCTCGCCCAGGATCAGCATGCGGCGCCCGGCCGCATCACACGCCGCCTGAAAAATATCCGCAAACGGCAGCAGCACCGGCACGCCGTCGTTCATCGCAGTCAACTTCTTCGTCCAAACCCGGGCGCGCTTCGGCGAACCGGTCTCATCCGCGCCGATGATCACGCCGCCGCCCTTGACGCTGATGAGGCGAAACACACCCGGCGTCAGACCCGCCGCCGTCATTTGTGCCGGCGAGACATGCACCGTAGCCGGCAGCGTCTCGAAGGTGTCGGCGGCGCTCGCATTGAGCACCGGCTGCAAGGCCGTGGCGCCACCCGCCACCGGTTGCGGCGCGGTCACCAGTCCCGGCGCCCGGACATTCACCAGACCGAAATTCGGCCACCAGTCCCACATCGTATGCTGGCCGGCGAGATCGCTGAAGGTCCCCGCAAAGTCAGTGTGCGACGTCGAGAGTGCGGCAATCCCGGAGGCAGTCAGCGTCCGCACTTCCAACTCATCAGGAACCGCATCGCCATCGTCATCGCACCAGACGAAGAGACCGTTTCGCTCCGCACCGGAAATCGTTCCGTCGTGATTGGCGTCGAATTCCGCCGCGAGTCGCGCAAAGCCGTCGCTCCAGCCATCGGTATTGCCTAACAAGTCCCGCCCGCTGCGCGGCGTGGCCGAGCGGCACAGCAGCCCGTCGCCCGGCGCAATCCATTCCGTGACATCGGTGAATCCATCACCGTCGATGTCGAAAGCGGCATAGGGACCGGTTAGGCGTGAAGGGTGCGGTTTCCAATAACCGCGCGAAGCACCCAGCAGGCCGTCGCGGTCCAGATCTAGAACCAGCGGGGAAACAACCTTGGACTGCTCCATTTCATACGTCCGGCCGCCAACGACAACGCGCGCTCCTTCCGTCATCGACGCCACGCCGCCGCGCCCCGGCATGATTTCCGCCCGCGTCCCGATCGGGCGAAAGTGGCCGGCCATGCTCAGCGGGCTGTCACCAGCCGGGAGGCCGGCCGCAGACGGAGAGCCCCCGAGGACCACGGCCCCGGGATTGCCCCAGACAGACGCGAAGAACTCCCGCCCCGGCGGAAACTGCTCCTGCGCCGAAACGGCGAGAGCACTGAGCGCGGAGACCCGCGCGAACGATGGCGAAGCCGGCGACAGCCCGAGAGTTTGGGCCGCATACAGCGGGTCCGCGTACGGATCGCTGCCGAAGTCGAATTGCGGCGATTCGTCGAGATTAACCACCGGCCCGGTCTGCGCGCCCGCCGGACCCGCAAAGCAGGCGGCCAGCCAGACGGCGAACAGGCCATGATTGAGCAATGCACAGGCTTTCATACACGAGCAGATGTTACAGGGACATTCGCCCTCCGCAGCCGAATGACTCAGACTTTTCGCGGAGTTGCCTGCAAGGCCTTCCATTTCCGTGACCGGGAAAGGGCCGCTTGAAATAGCGGAGCCGGGAGGTCACAGAACCCGGGCTATGAAACGACGTGCTGCCATCGGACTAACACTTTGTGGCACGACCGGAATCCCGGCGTGCCGGAAGCAGGAGAGCAGCGCGCCGGTGGCGCCGAACGCCAGGAAAACACGTGAAGGAGAGAATTTCGCGCCGGTGCGCGTGGAAGAGAGCCTTGAAATCCGGACCATTGCCGGACTGCGGCCTTACCGCCCTTCGGGGTTTGTGGTGCGGCGGGAGGATACGGGCGGGAAGATTCTGGTGCACAATTACGGTCACGGCGGAGGCGGAATGAGCCTCTCATGGGGATCGGCGCACCTCGCACTGAATCTGGCGCAGCCGGTCAGGGGCCAGGACTGCGCCGTAGTGGGCGCAGGAGTGATGGGACTGAGCACCGGGCGGCTGCTTCAGTTGCAGGGCGCGCGCGTGAAGATTTACGCCAAAGACCTTCCGCCGGAAACGACGTCGAATGTGTCCGGCGCTCAGTGGTGGCCGTTCTCCGTATTCGAAAACCGCCGCCGCACCGAAGCCTTCGCGGCGCAATATGTCGCGGCCGCGAAATTCTCGTACGAATATTTTCAGCAATTCACCGGTCCGGAGTGGGGCGTGCGCTGGCTGCCCAATTATTATCTCAGTGAACACGCGCCAGCGAATGGATGGCTCGGTGGACCGGGCGGCGTGCTGCACGACTTGCAGGTGGACCTCCGCGATTTTGCGCCCGGCGAACATGTTTTGTCCGCGGGCTATGCCCGAAGATTCTATACCATGCTGATCGAACCTGCCGTCTATCTCCGGCGGCTCATGGATGCCTTTCGCGATGCGGGTGGGGAGATCGAAGTGAGGCCATTTGCGACCGCCGCAGAAGTGCTGGCGCTGCCGCAGCCGGTCATCTTCAATTGTAGCGGGCTGGGAGCGGGAGCGCTTTTCGGGGATCGGGAAATGGTGCCCGTCAAAGGACAGCTAACCTTTCTTCTGCCGCAGCCGGAAGTGAACTATAACCTGATCAGCGGCGATTTGTACATGTTTCCGCGAACGGATGGAATTCTGCTGGGAGGCACTTACGAGACCGGGCAATGGAACACCGCGCCTGATCTTGCAGCCAAGGCCCGCATCCTCGCGGCTCAGCGGCAACTGTTTCAGCGGATGACGGAAATCCAACGGGCCGGGCAGAGCGTGTGAAGCAACTCCCCCGATGTTACCCAGCCGGATGAGCAAGCGGCAGGTAATCTTTCAAAGCATGCCTCCGCGGCGCACAAACCGACGCGATACATTGGCTTCCGGCACATCATGGTAATGGCTGGATCCCGGGCGCAACCTGGCAACGAGTCCCGTGCGGCCTGGCTAGAGCCTCGCCGAGCCGATCCAAGTGCCCCAGGTATTCGCGGCCTCGGTGAAAGTGCTGTAGAACCAAAGCGTCGAACCCGTAACGGGATCGGCGGCGACGCCACTGTAATCTCCCCACCGATTGCGGCCGGAACTGTCGAGGCCGACGTAACCGGCGGTACCGGCCTTGAGCAGCAGGCTTGGGCGAAGCTGACCGAGCGGATCCGCGGCAGCCCGCCCGGTGAAATAAATCGACGCATTTTCGTTCCGGGCCGAGGCGCAAAAAACCAGGACGACGTTGCCATTCCCGTCCGGCGCCAGTGCGGGATAGTAAAAATGCCGGCCATTCGCGGCAAAAATACCCTGCTGGACGAGCGTCCCGCTCGACGCCTCGATCTGGAACCAATGGACCGCCGCGGTGTTGGCCGCGGACCAGTTCTGCCGCGTCGTGAGCGCCGTCCAAATCGAGCCCGCGCGAAAGATCGCGTGAAGGATACGCACGTCGCCTGAGTCCAGCGGTGTGACGCCACCGGGCTGGTCGGCATCCGGCGGCAGATCATAAGTGGAAACGGCCACCGTGCGCCGAGTGAGGACCGGCGCAGTGAGTGGATTTGTGAGCGACCAGAGCGTGAGCGAATTGCCGGTTGGAAAGAGTGAGTTGACGAAGTAAACAGCCTGCGGCGCCCCGAAAATGTGGCATGGCTGCACGGTGAACGCGAACGTGTTGTCCGCGTTTTTCATCCGCACGAGGTCGAAGAAGGTGACCGCGCCGCCGGAATAAATCGCGGCTTTCGGCACAATGCGAATCTTCGAATATGCGAAATTGCCGCCGATGCGGAACATGTTGGCCGTGAGATAAAGCGCGTGCGCGTCGACACCAAGGCCGGGATAATCCGCCCAATTGTTGGTATTTGTAGTGCCGTCTTTTCTGGCGTCGAGCGCGTAGTTACGCCACTGCCCCGTCGGGTCGGACGTCACAGACGCCGAAATGAGAAACAGAGATTCGTTGTTCGGGCCAAGCGCGACGGCAAGAACCACCCAGCGCCCGGCGTGCTGATCGAAGAGCAGCTTCGGGTCGAAGATCGTCGTGCCCTGCGTGACATTCGCAAACCATGTGGCGAGCGTGCGTTGCAACAGCGCGGCGCCGCCGGTCTTCGCGTACACGGCAAGCGAGGAATTAACCGCTACCATGACGTGGTTTGGCCCAACTGACATAGTGCAATCCGGCGGCAGCCAGCTAGTGGCCGCGATGCCCCGAAAGCTGGTCAGCGGAGTGAGGGCACCGGCCGGCGGGAGCGCCGGTGCAGCGGCAGCAGCCATCGGAGCCGCAGCGATCTCTGCGCGCCGGCCCCTCCGGTCCTTCACGACCGTACAGCCTCGACGATCCATTCGGGTTTTCAGTGTCTGCGCACCTTCCTTCCGTCGGATAAATTCCGCGAGCGGGATGGGATAGCGCGTTTTCCGCGGCTTGGGGAGTTCCAGCTCCGGCGCGGCCAGCATAGCTGCCGGGAGCGCTTTGCCGAAATCGACGATGAGAGCGCGACCGGATTTTCCGCGCCGTAGATTGAGTTTTACGCGAACAAGGTCGCCGCCGGCAATTTTTCGTGCGATTTTCTTTCGTGCCATGGTGGGTTGGTTTTAGTCGGGATGAAACGGGTATGCGGAACTCCGGTCGAAGGCTAGCGCTTCGTCCGTGCCTCCTCCTTCAGCCGCCGGAATTTATCCGGCGAAACCGGCGTACCCTGCGGAACGGCGCGGGGCCGGGCCGGTTCGGGGGCAGGGGGCATGGAGCGTGGATCGACAGTTCTGCCGGGGGCACTCTTCCCTCGCCCGCAGCATTTGGGGTCTTGTTTTTCTTGCTTCATGCAAAAAAGTCTCACACGGGCATCTCCTGCCAAGCGATGCGAGAGGGCTAATTAGGCTTGCCGCGACCGCTCCGCGCCGGAGCACTCCAGCGCAAATAGCGAGCGGCCAGCCAGCTCAGTGTCGCCCATGTCGGCATAAAGGCGAGGCATTCCAACGTGAAGCTGTGAAATTTGTAAAACGTCTCCGCGATGATAATCGCCACGACAAAGGAGGGGAGCTCCTCAAAGATTGCCTCTCGCGCACGAAGATTTCGTAACATCCGATGCATAATGGGAGGAGCTTGAGCAGCCGTCGCGCCCTGGCAACCGTAAGTTTTGGGCATGAGTCCGACAATTCATTCGGAGACATCTAGACCCTTAGCGAGCCACGGAACGCGGTAAGCATTCGAGGATTCCTCCATGGCGAAGTCAAAAGTTCACGGCAACAGTCAGCGAAATGAGGCGCGGCGCGCCGATGCTGACAAGGCCGCTCGCGGTCTTGCCGACTTCGGTTTCCGTATTGAAGACGTTCTCAACCTTCAGCGCGCCGGTGACCCGGGCGTTGAACTGGTAACCGAGCGAAAGATCGACCGTGGCAAAGGGAGCCAGCGGCAGCGTGTTCAGGTCGTCTTCGTATTGGCGGCCGACGTAGCGTACTTGCGCGCCGGCCTGCCATCGGCCGTGCGTCCAATCGAGCGCAGCGACCGCGACGTGCCCGGGCGCTTGTGCGAGGCGTTTGCCTTCGAGTTGCGGTGAGTCCGCGGCACTCCCGACGGTTGGATGCGTGAAGAGGTATTGCGCGCGCAGCCGCCAATCAGGCGCGAACTGCCAGACGAGCTTCGTCTCGACGCCGATCACTTCCACGCGATCGAGATTGCGCCGTTGCCGCAGGACTCCGCCCGCCGGCACGAAGCCGCCCGGCTCGAACGTGCCCGGTCCTTCTCCGATGGTCACGTTGCCGACGGCGTTGTGGAGTTGATTGTAGAAGGTAGTCGCCGAAAAACTGAAGCGCTCGGCCGGCTCCCAATCGACGCCGAGTTCCGCTCCGTAGAGCCGTTCGGGTTGCAGCGCGGCGTTGGCTTCGGTGATGTCGTTGCCGACGCGGAAGGGACGATAGAGTTCGTTCAAGGTCGGCGCGCGGAATCCGGTGTAAGCTGCGGCGCGCGCCCGCACCGTGGGCGCGAGTTGAGCGGTGACGCCGAGCCGGCCGTTCGGCGCAAACCCATCCTGCTCCGCGAATTCTTGAGCGCGCAGCGTCGCGCCGGTCGTGCGGTTCCGCTCCACGCGGAGTCCGTCGTATTGCCGCCAGTAATCGACACGCGCGCCAGCGGTGACCTTCACTGCGTCGCTCACGCGCCAGTTTTCCTCGAGGAATGCACCGGCGAAAAGCTGTCGCCCGCCAGCATTGCGCGAGCGCGTGAAGGCGTCGTCAATGCGCAGGAAATGCTCGTTGGTTTCGCCCTCAATCCAGCGCACGTCCGCGCCGCCAATGACCCGGTGCGCATCGCCGATTTGCTGGCTCCAGACCGCGCTGCCGCCCGCGGCCGCAGCGGGCACGTCGAACTGATCGAGCGCGAGTGTCTCGATGGTCCGCTCCGCATTCACCGAACTGAAGGTGCTGCGATATATCCGCCCCTGCGCGTAGGCTTGCAGCCGCAGATTGGCATCCAGCGCCGGGATGGAGCGGTCGAGCGTCGCGCTGAAATCCTGACCGCTGCTGGAATTGTGAGTGAGCCGGGTGCCGTTGTTGCGGTGCTCATCGAAGGCGCTGCCCGTCATTTGGAGCTTCGTGTGCTCGTCGATTTTCCAGTTGAGCCGGCTTTGCCAGACCCACGACTCGGCGTTCGCGTTAGTATCCACCGGCCCGCGCTGGTCCGCCCGAAGCACGGGATAGCCGCCGGTTTCAAACCGATCCACGAAGGTCGAGAAGCTGAAATGTTCCGCTTCGATGCGCGCGTCGAGCGATGTCTCGTAAGTGTCGCGATTGCCCACGGTGCCGGACAGCCGCGCCGCATTGCCGGTGGTCTCTTCGCTCACGAGATGGATCGTGCCCGCGAGCGCGGCATTTCCAAAAAGGCCCGCCCCGCCGCCGGGATTGACGATCACTTCGCCGATGCTCGACGGCGGCACGCGCGACCACTGCACCCACCCGGCGAAAGGATCGTTGAGCGGGATGCCATCGAGGAGCACGAGCGTGCGACCCGCACCGTTCGGGCCGATGTTGCGCAGGCTCACGCCTTGCGTGGTGGGATTCGCCACGCGGCTGCTCGAGCGACGGAAGAGC
>Ga0190270_10001379_pt1 | contig 11265 bp, 5 predicted proteins | sample Popmic320T_FD_133748 | JGI IMG/M metagenome (GOLD analysis project Ga0190270, IMG submission 133748) | Populus adjacent soil microbial communities from riparian zone of Weber River, Utah, USA - 320 T | ecosystem: Environmental > Terrestrial > Soil > Riparian zone | place: USA: Utah | collected... | reverse complement strand
CGAGGCGTCGAGCTGGCCATATTCCCGGTTGAATTCCGGCAGGCTGCCGCGGCCCGAAGCGGTGATCAGCCACTGGTCGCGCCAGTTGTACGAGGCGCGCGCACTGAAGCGCTCGTTCTCGTAATACAGCGAGGCGTTGTAGCTGTTGCGCGAGAGGCCCGGGAAGGTGAGCGGCGAACCGTCGATGACATTGGTCTGCGTGAAGCCTTTGTCCTTCTGGTAGGTGTAGTTGGCCAGCACGCCGAAGCCACTCCAGAAACCCGGCAGTTTGCTGAACGTGTACTGGATGCCACCCTCGATGCCATCGATGGTCACTTCATCATCGCCGTTGACCGGACGTGTGATCTGGTATGTCTGCCCGTCATTCGGATTCACTTCCGGCGCGGTCTGCAGCAGGATGAATCGCGAGATGTCCTTTCGGAAGACCGCGAGCGAGGCGAAGCTGGTGTCGTCGAAGTACCACTCGAGACCCAGGTCGTAGTTGGTCGCGAGGAACGGCAACAGCCCCGGATTGCCGCGCGAGCCCGTGAGTCCAACGACATCGCGGCTCAGACGGATCGCGAGCTGTGACGGCGCCGGGCGCGCCAGCACCTTGCCGGCTGCCATGCGGCCGACCAGCTTGCCGGGAATGAAGCTGACCCTCAGGTTCATCGACGGCAGTGTCTCGGAGTAACCGCCTTCGATTTCGCCGTACGGGAACGTGATCGACGTGCCCTGCTGCACGCGCTGGTAACCGGCGGAGAGCGTTTCGGTGTCGATGTAGCGCACGCCGACATTGCCGGCAATCGGCATCGCCAGTTCATCCCAGGCAAAGTCGAACTGCGTATACATGCCGGTGGTCTTCTCCTCGACGATCCAGTTGTCGAGATAGGACATGAACGTGCCATTGGTATTCGGGTTCGTATTGGCCACGTGCACGTCGAGGTTTCCCGCCAGCGGGTTCACCAGCTCGGCCTGCGCCAGGATGTTGTCGATGGTGGCGTAGGTGTTGTCGTTCCAGAATTGCACCGTGTTGTCGAAGCCCAGGTCGCCGGTCGAGTAGTACTCGATCGGATTGGTGCCCGAGTACGTGTTGATCACGCCTTCGATGGACGCGCACGGCAACTGCGCGACCACGATGTTGTTGGCGCTGGTGGTATCGGCTGCCGGCGTGCGGCACGAAGCGCGTACCGTCTTCTGGAACAGGATCTGCTCGGTGTTGTACTCGTGCTGTTGCGCGCCCAGCTTGACCTTGAGCCACGGCACCGACTCCGGCGCCCACTGGAGATTGAGCGAAGCCGTGAGCTCGTCCGTGTTGTTCTCGCGCGGGTTGTGCACCGAGTCCAGCCGGTTCACGCCGGTACCGGAATTGAGATCGAAGCCCGGAAAGGTGATCTCGGGCGCGCCCCTGCTGCCGTTGTAATCGACGATGGCGCGCGACATGCCGAACACCTGCGCCGTGGAGTTGATCTCGTCGTTGAAGACATTGCCTTCCGAGTAGTCGACCCGCCCGTCGATGCTCCACTGCTCGTTGAGGTCCCACTCGGCGCCGAGCGAGGTGGTGTATTGCTCGCGCTTCAGACTGCCGAGGATGTTGCGATAGGAGAGATCGAGCGGAAACGTGCCGTTGGCCCCGTTGCCGGTGAACTCGATGTGCGTGACGGTATTGTCCGCGCCGACCGTGGTGTTGGGGTAATCGAACAAGCCGCCGTCGGCATTGAGCTGCAGCAGTGAGTTGTCGACCTGTTCTTCACCCTCGGCGTAGGTGAGATCCCAGTAGGTCTTGAAGTTGTCCGTGGGGCGGAACTCGACCACGGTGCTCACGGCACGGCGTTCGGTTTCGCGCCGGTTGTTGATGTAGCGCGGAATCTGCGGGTACCAGTCGCAGGTGCCGTCGTTGTTGAAGTCATTGCGCGTCGCGCCGCGAGCCGCATTGGCCGCGCAGGTTGTCGCCGTCGGCGTGGTGGTGCGCAACCAGCCGGTGGTGTTGGCGGTGGCGTTGTACAGATGGCGGTTCTCCCACTGGAGCGAGATCAGTGCGCCCAGGCGGCCATCGAAGAATTGCCGGCTGCCGAATACCGCCAGCTTGGGATCCGTGGCCTCGGCCAGTTCCGAATACACGGCCTGCGCCGAACCTGCGATATAGGGCTCGGGAGAATCGAACGGCCGGCGCGTATGGATGCGCACGGTGCTGATGCCGCCTTCGGTCATCTCCGCGGTCGGCGTCTTGACGACATCGATGCGCGAGACGAATTCGACCGGCAGGTCGCGGAAGTCGATGGCGCGATCGCTCGCCGCAACCGTCAGTGACAGCGCCGCGGTGCCGTTGACCTCGACACGGATCAGGTTGGGCTCCGCGCCGCGCACGCTGACGCTGCGGCCCTCGCCTTCCTGGCGCGAGATCTGCACGCCGGTCACGCGTTGCAGCGCCTCGCTCAGATTCTTGTCGGGGAAGTCACCGATGTCTTCGGCCGAGATCGCGTCGACGATCTGCGTCGCGTCGCGTTTTGCCTCGAGCGAATTACGCAGTCCCGCGCGAATGCCGGTGACGACGACGGTCTCGACGTTTTCCGCATCCGGCGGCGCCTGCGTATCGTCGGCGAGTACCGGCATCGTCGTGGCGGCCAGCGCGCATGCTGGAATCGCTGCGAATTTGCGCAGCCTTCTGTTTCTTGACTCATCCATATCAACCCCCCGTTTCGCGTTGAGAAGGCACAAGGCCGTGCCGGAATTTGAATCTGAATGATGGCTTTTGAGTATTTTTGCGCGCATTTGCCCCAAATGTCACCGGTTTCCTATGGTAACGATCACATGGGGCATCGCCAGCGGGCACAAACCGGCCCGCGCGCCTGAAAGGCGCGCAGGCGGGCGGGACGGGTTCTCGGCTGGTTTTCGAGCTGCTTTTAGCGGCTGGTCGTGCTGGCCGCGGGGAAGCGCCGCAGCGTGTAGTAGGCGTCGAGTCGCGGCGAAGCCGCGGTATCGAACAGCGTCTGCGAGGTCATCTTCAGGTGGTACACGCGCGCGGTCTGGTGCGGATGCACCTGCGGTTGCTCGAGCGTGGCCAGGACGAGGTGCAGCGACTTCCGATCAGCGCTCACCGAGGCAGTGAATCGCTCCTCGCGCAGCGCCAGCTCGGGCGATCCATAGTCCGGCGCGTCACGATAGGTCCAGGACTCGAGCGCCACCGCCGCTTGCAGGATATCGTCGCTGATGCCATTGCCCAGCGGCTGGGTGAAATCCACCCTGAAGCCGTCGGCAGTCGCGATCATCGCTACGATCTGCGCGGCGACGGTTTTCCCATCCCAGCGCACGTGCTGCAGGCTTGCAACCTTGCCACCCTTGGCCTGCCAGCCGCGTCCTGTCTGACCTAACAACAAGCTGCCATCCGCGAGGAACACCGGGCGCATGACGCCCGACTCGAGCCCTTCGAAGAACGGCATGACGCTGCCCTGCTCCACGTCGCCGAGCTTCTTGTCGCCGACGACTTTCTGCATTGACACGCGCAGCAGGTTCGATTGGGTCTGGTCGCCGACCAGGATCTGCCCGGCAAAGGGACCGAACTTGTCATTGATCACCCAGGCGGGATTGCCCGGCGAGTTCGCCACGCGATTGTGCGGAAACAGGATGTCGGGCGCATCGCGCTGCTCGACCCACATTTCGTATTTGATCTCGGGCGAAGCCGGTGTCATGCCGGGCAGATCGACGAGGCTTGCGGGATGGCCGTAGAAGCCGCCCTTCTTCAGTTCGAACAATTTCGACGTCGCCACGAAATCGCCCTGGTTGTCGGCATACCAGATGCGTCCGTCGGGGCCCGCGCCCAGGCTCGCGGGACTGCGCAGGCCATATGCAAAGAGGTCGAACTTGCCTTTCGGCATCACGCGCACGGCCCAGCCGTTGAATCCACCCCAGGTCCCCATGACATTGCCGCCGGCGGTATAGGCGCTGCCGGTGCCGTCGTGCACGAGATTGAGCGCGAAGTAGTAAGACCCATCCTTGCCGCGCACCGGGCCGTGCATGTAGCTGTGATAGTTGGCGTGGTACGCATGCGCGTCGAACAGCGTGTCATAGCGGTCGGCGATGCCGTCACCGTTGGTATCGGAGATGCGCGTCAGCTCGGCCTTCTGTCCGGCGACCACGGTGAGTCCCTTCGCGTCCTCGGCCACCACGCCGAGACTGTCGAAAAGGCCTTCGGCAAACAATCGCCACTCGCCGTTGACGATGCGCCAGATGCCGGCGGTTCTCGTGGCAACGACGATGGTCCCGTCCTTCGTCACGGCCAGGCCCAGCGCCTCGAAGAGCTGGTCACGGCCGTAGTTGTCTTTTGGCGGGTAGTAATTCTCGATGCTGTAGCCGGCGGGCAGCGCGGCCTGCGCCGCGGTCGTGCTCAGCGGTGCACGCTTGTACGAGTAGTTTGACGACGCGGGACGCCAGGCGCTGGCGGCCACGGCGATCGAACCACGCAGCGTGGCATCGACCTTGCCCGCGGGTAACGTCCAGTGATCCTGGTCCAGCTTGCCGGCGCTCACTGTCATGGCGCCGATCAGCGGGGCATTGAATACGAACGACTGCGGCGTCACCAGCTTGCCGCTGACGCGCACCGTGAGGTCCCCGTTGGCGGCGATGGCGGTCGAAGTCTCGATGACGTTCTTGCCGACGCGGTAACGGAAAACCGGCACGCCGAGCTTGTCGCGCGAATCGCGTGAATATCCCAGGAACTGCGCATCCACCCTGGCGATACGCGCCAGCTGGTCTTCACGGCTGTTGAGCGCCTCGTTGAAGGTGGCGAAGTCGCCGAACTTGCCTTCCTTGAAGGAAAAGTCGACGGGCTGGCCCGCGCCGTTCAGGGGCGCCAGCAGGTACTCACGCTCGCCGAAGGAAATCTCGCGGCTGTCATAGCCCAGCCCCAGGCCGCGGTTGCCGCGATTGACCAGTTCGCCGGCCATGTCGAGGAAACCGCCCTGCCAGACTTTCACCACGGCCAGCAGCCGCGGGTCGAAGCTGTAGTTGATGCCGTTGGGATTGCCGACGTGGATGCTGCGTCCCGAAGTCCCCACCAGCGGGCCGCGTTGCAGGCGCACCTCGTCATTGACCAGCCACTGCAGGCTGTCGGCCATTGGGTCGTAAGGCGCCACGGGCGCCTGGTCAGTGAGCTTGACCGCGGGTCCGCCCTCGCCGGGCATGTTGAGCGTCGCCAGGTAGTCACCCAGGGCCTCGACCTGCCGGTCGCTGAGCAATTCCTTCGAGAACGCCGGCATCACGGGTAGATAGGCCTGGCCGCGCGTCGGTCCGCTCTCGGCCACCGCCAGCTGCTCGGTGGGTGTGCGGATCGAGCGATGCAGGTATTCGCGCCCCGCCTTGATCTGGAAGCGGCGACCGTCCGCACCTTCGGCCACCTCGCGCATGCGCGCTTCCGGCCGGATGAGTCCGAACAGATTGGGGCCCGAGCTCACCGCCGTGCTCGAAGGCTCGACCAGGTGGCAGGCCTCACAGCCCACGGAATGGAATACTTCCTTGCCGAGCGCGACGGAATCGACGAGGTCCTTTTCATTGGTCGTGCCGCCCGATGCCGCGGGCAAGGTCAGCGGCGAGAAGTCGGCAGGCTCGTAGCGCAAATTGCGCAGCGCGAACTCGCCCTCACTCACATAGATCACGATCGGGCCACGGAAGTCCTCGGCGTCCCAACGCGCACCTTCGCTGGGCTTGTCGAAGACGACGTTGCGGCGAACGTCGTTACCCACGCGAACTTCCAGCATCAGCGCGCTGGCGATCTTGTTGAATCCCGCGTCCATGCGCGGAGCGCGGAAACGGATCGCCACGCCCTGCCAGTCTCCCGTGCCATTGAGCGCGACGCCGTAACGGCCCTGGACATAAAGATCCGCGCGGGCGCCTTTCGGGGCGCGGAATTCCAGTGACGAAACGCTGTCGGCCAGTGCGTTGCGGGTGTACAGCGGTGTGTCGCGCGAGGGTGTGCCGGTCAGCGTGACCACGCCATCCGCCAGGGTCCATGCCGTGCCACCCCGAAATTCCGGGCCAGGACCCGCGCCGCTCTGGGCATGAATGATCGGGACACTTGCCAGGAAACTTGCAACAACGGCGCTGGTCAGTACCGCGCGGCCGCGGTAACGAAACTTCGGCATGGGACCCCCTTCAAGTGCGGCTACACTAGCCGAAAATTCCCTGACCGAAACCTGTTTTCCAACTTATGAACTTGCTCTGGATGCTTCTTGCCGCTAATGGCGGCACGGCGGCGGCTGCGCCGCAAACTGAAATCGTGGTCACCGGCTCGCGCGTCGCGACCCCTGCCGATGACCTGGCCGCCAATGTCACGGTGCTGTCGCGCGAAGACTTCGAAGCGCAGAAGCCCCGCCAGCTCGCCGACATCCTGCGGCGCGTCGCCGGGGTGCACATCGACCAGGTCGGCGGTCGCGGCGGTACCGGCTCGCTCTACCTGCGCGGTGCGGATCCTAACTACACGCTGGTGCTGGTCGACGGCGTGCGCGTCAACGATCCCACCAATGCACGCGGCGGCTCGTTCGACTTCTCCACCTTCGACGTCGCCGACATCGAACGCGTGGAAATCGCGCGCGGCCCGTATTCGGCGGTGTACGGTGGTGACGCGCTCGCGGGCGTGGTCAACATCGTCACGCGACACGCTCCGCCGGAAAAAACCCGCGCAACGCTCGATGCCATGGGTGGCGGCTACGACGTCCGCGAGATTTCGTTCGACGCCGGCGGGCCGATGGGCGCCCACGCGTGGAACTTCGGCGCCAGCGATTCGCACGAGGGCGAGGTCACCCGCGGCAACGAGTTTGACGGGCAACGCGTTTCTGGCGGTCTCGATTTCGGCCTGGGCGCCTCCACGAGGGCGTTCGTCACCGGGCGGTACTCGGAGACCGCGCGCGAAGGTTTCCCCGACGACAGCGGCGGCTACGAATTCGCAGAAATCCGCGACACCGAGCATCGTGACGCCGAAGAATCGTCCTTCGGCGCGGGCCTCAATACGAGCGTCGGCGCCGCGGACTTTGCCCTGCAGGTGGGCTATTTCGACCGCGACGATCACATCGATTCGCCCGGCGTTGCGCCGGGTATCCGCGACCCGTTTGGCGTGCCGCCCAGTGTGGTCGACACCGGCCTCCGGCGCTATTCGGCCACCTTCACCGGCACGCAGAAATTCTCCGAGCGTTTTTCCGTAGCCTACGGCGTCGACTGGCTGCGCGAGGAAGGCAGCAGTGACGGCATTCTGGATTTTGGCGGCGGCTTCGTACTGCCCACCTCGTTCGAGCTGACGCGCGATTCTTGGGCGCCGTTTGCGGAGGCGCGGGTAACGTCCACGTTCGGACTGTCGATGCAGGCCGGCGTGCGCGTCGACCAGCCCGATGACGAAAGCTCGGTGACCAGTCCCCGCGTGCGCCTGGAATACGAGTTCGCGGACACCGGTTTCACGATGGCTGGCGCCTGGGGCAAGGCTTTCAAGTTGCCTTCGATGTACGCGCTCGGGCATCCACTGGTCGGCAATCCCGAACTGGTCCCCGAACGTGGCGAGTCGTGGGAGATCGAGTTCGCGCAGACGCTGCTCGACGGCAAGGCGCGCTGGAACGCCACCTGGTTCGAGGGTGAATTCCGCAATGCCATCGACTTCGATCCGGGTCCACCGCCCATGCTCGTGAATCGCAACCGTGTCGACACGCAGGGCGTGGAAGTCGCGGGCCGGTTCGCGATCGCCGAGCAATGGCAAATCGATGCCAGCGTCACGAACGTCGAGAGCCGGGTCGCTTCCACGGGCAGCCAGTTGCGCAACCGGCCGGAGTGGCGCGCCGGCGCGTCGGCTCACTGGAACCCGATCGTGAACCTGCAATTCTCGGCGGCCGTGACCTACGTCGGCACGTCGCTGGATTCCTCGATTGCCACCGGCGATGTCCGGCTGGATGCCTACACGCGCGTGGACGTGAGCGCCGTGTGGCAACTCTCGCCACGCATCGAGACCTATCTCGCCGTCGACAATCTCACCGACCAGCAGTACCAGGAATTCGTGGGCAACGTGGCGCGCGGCATCATGCCGCGGGCCGGCGTGCGATTCAGTTTCTGAGACTTCAGCGTGTCATGCGCAACCGCTCGATGAGCGCGTGTTCGGTGGTGCAGCCCGCGGTTTTCATCCGCCCGTCGGCCTGAACTTTCAGCGTCGCGCAGGCTTCCAGCGAGCGGACGTCTTCCCGGGCGAATCTGCCGGCCTTCAGCAGAATCCGTTCACCTCGCGTGCCGAACACCGCCTGCACCAGCAGGTCGATGTCGGGTGAAATCAGTTCACGGTACGTATAGACGAAGGCACGGCCCTGCGCCTGCGCCTCGAGCGCGCATTGCGTCGCGCGCCTCTTTTCCACGGCGGCTTCTTCGGTGGTGTCGGCATCCGGGACTCGCCCGCAGACCAGCGGTTCCCCGCCTAGAATCGGCGTGGCATCGAGGCTGAAAATTCGGCAACACAGCGGTGCATCCGCGGCGGCCAGCCACTCGCTCATGGCCAGTGCAAGCGTCATGCAGGCTGCACGCCGTGCGGTCATTCAACGCTCGATCGCCTCGCCCAGCGCGACGTGATTGCCGTCGGGGTCGGCGATGCGTCCGTCGCGCATGCCGTAAGCGCGATCGGCCAGTGGAAAGACGACCTTGGCGCCAGCCGTCGTGACCCGCCCGAAGTAGGCATCGATGCCCTCAACCTGGATATACGCATGCGAGAGGATCGGATTTGCCTCGACCTCCAGCATGATCTCGACAGCGTCGCGGCACAGGCTGGCGCGATCGGGCGGATCACCCGCAGTCCATCCGAGCTCGAAGCCCATGACCCTGGTGTAGAACTCGATGCCACGCGCCAGGTTGGAAACCTGGAAGATGGGGCAGACGGAGTGCAGCTTCACTTCGGCCATGGCGCCTCCATAAGAGGGTGGGGACAGACTTAAGTCTGTCCCCACACATCCCGTCAGTGCTTGAGGTCCAGGACCACCGGCTTGTAACCGCCGCGGCGCCGGAACCACAGGATCAGTCCCAGGTACACGACGAGCATGATCACCGGCAGCATCGCGATCGTTCGCAATGCGTCGTGCTTCGACTCGCGATCGGCGGCATCCACCGCGGCCTTCTCATCACCCGCGATGGTGGCGCGTTTCGTGGGATCGATCGCAGTGTAGTCACCGAAGATGCCCGTGCGCTCTGTCTTCAACGTCTGCACCAGCTGCGTATTGTTCTTGCTGTCGTACTCGGCGACGCCATGGACCATCTGGCGATCCAGCACCTGGCCGATCAGTGGGCCGCCGATGACTCCGGCACCCAGCATGCCGATGCCGGCCACCACGTTGAGCGTGATCGCGCCGCCACGTGGAGACTGCTCGGACACGACACCCAGCGACGTGGGCCAGAAGAAAGCCTTGCCGAAGCTGTACACGGTGGCGGCCAGGACAATCATGGCGGCACTAGCGGACTCCGCCAGCAGCCACAATCCGACGGTCGCGATCAATGCGGAGATTGCGAGCAGCCCCAGCGGCGAGAACCTGTGCACCAGCGGGCCGGCGAACAGTCGCAGCACGAGCACGATGGACATGGCGTAGACCAGAACCCAGCCCGCGTTGACACCGAGATCGGTCATGGCCGGTGTGAGGATGGACGTGATCCAGCTATCGGTGCCCAGCTCGGTGATCGCGAGAGGAATCATCACGAGGATCATCACGATGAACAGCGGTTTGCCCGCCGAACGCGACCACAGGCCATAACCCACGGTGAGCGCCGCAATGAGCACCCACTTCACCGGCGTGGACAGGTGGAACCACTCGGCCACCGCGAACACCATGAGGCCGGCGACCACGAAGGCGCTCAGATAGCCGGCTTCGCCCAACATCTCGCGATACGACACACCCGCGGCCACACGCTCGCTCTGCGGGAACTGGCGCGGCAGCAGCATCACGATGTACGTGACCACCGGGATGAGGATCAGCGCCATCTGGTAGCGCCATCCCATGCCCGCGGGGAACATCATGGCGAGGATTCCGCCGAGCACGAAGCCTGCCGGCCAGCCGGCATGCAGCCGGTTCAACCAGGTGGTCTTGTCGTGGCGGAACTGCGCGGCCACCAGCGGATTGATGCCGGCTTCCACCGCGCCGTTGCCCAGGCTCAGGATGAACGTGCCCCAGTACAGCGACCAGTATCCATTCGCCTGCAGGATCACCACGAGGCCGAGGAGATGACAGGCCGCGGCGAACCAGAGCGTCGCCTTGAACCCGATGCGGTCGATGACCAGCGAAAGAAGAACGATGCTGATCGCGAACGGCCAGAGGCCGACGCCCGCAAGCTCTCCCTTCTGGGTTTCTGAAAGCCCGAACTCGATACCCCACGCGTCGATGGAAAACGCGCGCAGGATGAAGCAGAACGATGTGGCGACCAGCGCGGCGAAACACACCGCGAAAGTCTTCCTGGCCTCGGCAGATTCCGGCAGTACGCCGGTCATAGTGGCTTCTGTACTCATGTCTCAACCCCCCAAGAAATACTTGTAACTAGAACTTCGTCCAGGCGGAGCCCGCCTTGCTCGATTGCAGCACCGCCTCGATGAAAGCCATGACGCGGGTACCGGTGACGGCGTCGGGCGCAACCAGCGATGCCTTCGAGGGCTCGCGTTTTTCGAGCCGCGCGGTGATGCGTTCGGCGAAGTCGGTGTAAAGCTGCGAGAACGCCTCGATGAAACCTTCCGGGTGTCCGCCGGGCAGCGCCACCGAGCTGGTCAGCGTGCCCGGATCGCCGCGACGCATGAGGCGCGGCGCTTCTCCGGCGCGCATGACCATGAGTTCCTCGGGCCGCTCCTGCTGCCAGATGATCGAGCCACCTTCGCAATACACGCGCAACTGGTGGCTGTTCAAGTGACCGATGGCCACCTGGCTGGCCCACAGGCTGCCGCGCGCGCCGTTGGCGAAACGCAGCAGTACCTGCACGTTGTCGTCGATGACGCGTTCCGGGACCAGAGTGCTGACGTCGGCGGCTATCTCCACCACTTTCTCGCCCGTGACGAACTCGACCAGCTGGAAGGCGTGGGAACCGATGTCGCCCAGCGCGCCCGCGCCGGCCTGCTTGGGATCGGTGCGCCAGCTCGCCTGCTTCTGCCCGGTTTTTTCGAGCGCCGTGGCGAGCCAGCCCTGCGGGTATTCGACCTGGGCAACGCGCAGCTTGCCCAGCGTGCCTTCGGACACGATCTGGCGCGCCAGGCGCACCATCGGGTAACCGGTGTAGTTGAAGGTCACGCCTAACAAACGTTGT
>Ga0190270_10001377_pt1 | contig 11268 bp, 9 predicted proteins | sample Popmic320T_FD_133748 | JGI IMG/M metagenome (GOLD analysis project Ga0190270, IMG submission 133748) | Populus adjacent soil microbial communities from riparian zone of Weber River, Utah, USA - 320 T | ecosystem: Environmental > Terrestrial > Soil > Riparian zone | place: USA: Utah | collected... | reverse complement strand
GCACAGATAAATGACCAATAGCATAATAGGTAGGTACACGGTCAAGCACCTGCAGATCACTTAATCTCCATTTTACTATTTCAGAAGAAAGAAACATAGACGTATAGGCATACCCTTTTCCATAAAATTCTGTATGCAAAGGTCCTAACCCTGGTTTGACTACTTCTCCATGTAACGCAGCTTCATATTTAATAACGGTAATGCCATCATATTCGCCATCAAAAGCTTTATCGGCAATTGCTTTTTGAAGTTTTGTAAATGAGAACACAGGAATACTTGCCGCAAGCTTGCCTGAAGCGACAATATATTCACCGGTAGGGTCTACATCTGTTCCATGCGGTGATTTTGGACAAGGGATCATGTACATCATATCCGGACAATCGGCAGGATCTAATATGACGATTTCTGTCTTTATCGTAGACGCAGCTGTATGAGTGTTTTCATTATATATATTGTGTGCATATTTTACGGCTTGCTTTTTCGCTTTGCCAGCTTTTACATATTCTTCTGCTTTTTTCCAGTTCACAGCCAGCACAAAGTCTTTATCCTTAGCGGATGCATTTTGTTCCAATAGTGTGTTGGCTTTTTCAGAATTGTAGCAACTGAAAAAGAACCAGCCATGAGATTTGCCTTTGCCCGCACGGGACAGGTCAAAGTTCACTCCCGGAGTACGGATCTGGAACGCAATATTCATTTCTCCCGACGTTGGATCGATAGATATAAAACTTATTGATCCTTTGAAATTCTGTTTATAAGTATTGATGGGAACATCGCCATTCTGATCATCAAGCGGAATGCTGAAACGGGTTGCCGCCACTACGTATTCTGAATTTTCTGTAATAAAAGGCGAAGCATGGTTACCTGCACTATTAGGTATTTCCAATATTTCCGAAGTTCGGAACGTCGTCATATCTATCCGTGCTATGCGTGGTGTGTTGTTTCCATTCGCAAAAGCCCAGCGGCCATCATGTTCTCCTTTGGTTTGTGAAAGAGCAATATGATGCTGATCATCCCAGGGTACAAAACCATGAGAGGTGTTTAACATTGGCTTTGTTTCTTCACTAAATCCGTAACCACTTTCGGGAGATTGAGAAAAGACAGGTATTATACGAAATAATCGACCTGATGGAATGCCATAGACTGCTACTTGTCCGTTAAATCCGCCGGAGACAATGTTATAAAATTCGTCGTATTTACCAGGTGCAACAAAAGACTTTGAAGCGTCGCCACTTGCCGCCGACTGAGCAGTTTTGGGTTTACAACTTTGCATTGACACTAGGCAAACAGTGGCCATTATCAAAACCACATAGGTTTTGAAGTAATTAAATTTCATATTGGTATTATTTAAATGAAAAGAAAGGTCGCAGTATAAAAACTAGTTGTCATTTTCTATTTAACTCCATCATTTGATCGCATAAATTCGAGAACCTCACGTGCCTGGTCTTTGCTGATGTTTTGGTTAGGCATACGCACCATACATTGCTCTAGCAATTTTTGCGCTTCCGGATCAGTCTCCAGCATCATTTCCACATTTGTGATCATATTCATGATCCAATGGGGCTCACGTCTTGTGGTAACTCCAGCCCAACCTGGACCTACCAGTCTTTCATCACTTAGCTTATGGCAGCTCTGACATTTAAGCTCATAGGTGCTTTTTCCTGCTTTCACCGATTCCTGGTTCAAAGGAGTTGTTAGTGTCACATCTCCTGATTTAATTTCAGTGCCGTGAACTTCGGGTTGATCAGCCGCTGGCTTCTGGGTTGCGGTTTCTTCTTTCGATTTTTCTTCATTACTGCAGGCAGCAAAAAATAATGAACCTGAAATAAGAAGCACAGTAACTAAAATTGATTTGCGTTGCATTTTGATGAGAGTTTTATTATTATTGAATATCATAAGATACGTACATCTTTTATGCCACAAAAATATTTCTACTCACTCCGGCCAATCATGACATGTGTCAAAAAATGGGATGAGTTTAATCAACTGCACACGAAAAAGGCAAGGTTATTTTTGGAAAAATTTTTTCATGTTTCTATCCAAGTCGTTTGGATATGCTTTGCGGGGCATATTATATATAGCTGTGATGCAGGATGAGAATCGAAAAGTTCAGATCGAAGAGATCGCAACGAAGCTATCTGTGCCCAAACATTTCCTGGGAAAGATCATGCAGCAGATCGTTAAAGCAGGTTTATTAAAATCTACAAAAGGTCCTTATGGAGGATTTTCACTTGCAGCTGAAACACTGAATACGCCTGTGATAAAGTTAGTCGAGATAACGGATGGTATGGAACAGTTTAGTATGTGTGTTTTGAATTTTAAACATTGCAATGGACTAAATCCCTGTCCGTTTCATTATGAAATGGAAGATGTGAAAAAAAAATATTTAAATGTTTTTAGTAAAAACACTTTTGGAGATCTGCTGAAAGACAGTAAAAACGATCTTTTGAAAAGTCTCGCCGTTATTTAGATTAGTGTTTTTGATGACGAAAATCATGTTTTCCCTTTTTTTATCTTTTTAATATTGATTAGTGATTGATGGAAAGTAGTATGCATATGTATTCAAATATTTATAAAATAGACCCTTCTTCTTTTGTAACAGATATTGTAACCCACGATTTCCGTACGGCAGATGTATTTAGAAAATATGATATTGATTTTTGTTGTGGTGGCAAATGGCCCCTTGACATAGTTTGCAAAAACAAAAATCTGGAAATTGAAATTGTATTAAATGAACTCCAGAGTATGGTCAGTCAATCATCTTCCAATGCCGCAATTGATTTTGATAGTTGGGAACTTGATTTTTTAACCGATTATATTCTGAATGTCCATCATCGTTACCTGAAAAAGGCCTTACCTGACGTAAAAGAGCAAATAACAAAATTCCTGGATGGTCATTTGAAAAATTATCCTGACCTGGCAATTCTTGAAGTAATTATCAGCCGGTTTATGAAAGAGATACCTCCGCACATGAAAATGGAGGAAGAAATTTTTTTTCCATACATCAAACAGATCTATCATGCTCACAAGCATCGTGAATCATATGCACGACTTTTAATAAGAACATTACGGAAACCTCTTGAAGAAGTGATGTTAAAGGAACATGAAACAACAGGCTCTAACCTCCATCACCTAAGAACGGCAACCAATAACTACATCCTACCCGACAATGCCTGCTTAACTCATAAAGTAACTTTTGCCAAACTAAAAGAACTGGACAAAGATCTTGTGCAGCATATCCATCTTGAAAGCAATATTCTTTTTCCCAAAGCGATAAGAATGGAACAAGAATTATTGCAGGATAAAGATTTTTGATCTTTTTTGATTCCTACTCTCCAAATCATATTTTACTTTGACTTAAATCATTAATAGTAGCTGAACGACATAGTAGTTTTGATGCAAAGAATTCTATTATGTCATTAAAAAGTAATAAGCCAATCATATTTACAACAGAGCTTTACTGGGCAAGTGATAAACTCGGAATTGTGGGCTCCCCTTCTTTAAAATCGTTTTCGGTATCCACACCACCTGAATTTGGCGGCCCGGAAGGTGAATGGAGCCCTGAGCATTTATTTCTCAGCTCAATTATAAGTTGCTTTATGAGCACTTATCTGTCATTTGTAAATAAAATGAAAATTGAAAATACAGGTTTTGAATGCACCGCAACGGGCCAAGTAGAAATAGTAGATGGCAAATATAAATTCACCTATATACACATCTATCCAAAAGCATTTGTTGGTAATGAAGCTGATGTTGAAAAGGCCAGGATAGCAATGGAAAAAACAAAAAAATATTGTCTTATTTCTAATTCTATTAACGCCGAGATCGTGCAGCACCCTGAAGTTGCAATTTCAAAACAACATTCTTTGATCAATTCCGCTGCTTAAATCACTAATATTTTTAACTACTAAAATTAAAAAATTATGAAAGGGCTTGTAATCTATAAAGGTAAATACGGAGCTACCAAACAGTATGCAATGTGGATAGGACAAGAATTACAATTACCAGTGGCCTCCGCAGATCGATTCCCCGTTGCTGAACTACCGAAGTACGATTATTTCATTCTCGGCTCAAGCGTATACATTGGAAAACTTGAGATAAAAGACTGGTTGAAGAAAAACTTCCAAGTATTGCAGAATAAAAAGATCTTTTTCTTCCAGGTAGCGGCATCACCTGTTGAGCAAATTGAAAAAAGAGAGAGCTATAATAAAACATCTCTTCTTTCCACTATGGTAGAAAAGATCCAGTTTTATTACTTGCCGGGAAGAATGATCATGAGAAATCTTTCTGCATGGGACAGGTTTATGCTCAAAATGGGTGCAAAACTTTCAAAGGATCCTGTTGAGAAAAAAACAATGCTCACCGATTTTGATAATGTAAAAAAAGAAAATACGTTTCCCATAATTGCAGCAGTCAGATCATTCGCAGAAATTAATAAACCTGTGATGAACCTGGTCTGATCCTTATCTATTTTTCATTTTATTTTTATAATGACATTGGTTACTTTGAGGGCAAATCTTTACAGGCGATGCTTGACCAGGCACACATGACATCATTATTTGAGAATGCAACGGAAGGAATTATTCTTACGAATGGACAAGGACAAATAGTACTTGCAAATCCTGCAGCAGAAAGAATGTTTGGCTATGCGAACAATGAGTTAAAAGATCTCCCCGTTGAGATTTTAATTCCCGGAACTTTCAGACATGGACACAAAGCATTACGTGAAGGGTTTCATAAAAAACCTTCAAACCGATCTATGGGAGTGGGTCGTGATTTATTTGCATTAAAAAAAAATGGAGAGGAGTTTCCTGTTGAAATAAGCTTAAGTCATTACAAAAAAAATGAGGAGCTTTTTGTCATTGCATTTATTGTAGATATAGCCCTACGAAAAGAAGTTGAACAAAATCTTGTGAAGAAACAAAATGAATTAGAGAAAGTTACTTTTGAGATCAGGAAACTCAATACTGAACTTGAAAAAAAGGTGGACGAACGAACACATATTCTCAAAGAGGCCCTGGAAAAACTTGAACAATCACAAACAGAGCTGAACGAAGCATTGGATAAAGAAAAACAGTTGAATGAAATAAAAAGCCGCTTTGTCTCCATGGCATCTCATGAATTCAGAACGCCACTCAGTGCAGTATTATCTTCGGCAGCGTTGATCTCAAAATATACGAAAGAAGAAGAACAGGGAAAAAGAGATAAACATATTGGTCGCATAAAGGATTCGGTCAAACATTTAAATGATATCCTTGAAGATTTTCTTTCATTAGGAAGACTTGATGAAGGCCGCATTTGCGCCGATCCAATTGAATTTAACCTCAGAGAAATGATCGATGAGACTTTAGCAGATATAAAAGTTGTACTGAAGCCTGGGCAAAAATTTAATTTCAAATACGAAGGAGAAGAAAAGATAAATGCAGATAAAAAATTGCTAAGAAATATTCTCATCAACCTGATAAGTAATGCAGCTAAGTTTTCAGAAGAAGATTCGCCTATTACAATTTCGGCAAAAAGTGACAGCGAAAAAAATATGATAACGGTAGCAGATAAAGGAATTGGAATTTCCCAAAAAGACCAGGAGCATTTATTCACCATGTTTTATAGAGCATCAAACGTGACTAATATACAAGGCACAGGACTTGGCCTTCACATTGTAAAAAGATACCTTGACCTGATAAATGGAACTGTAAATTTACAAAGCACATTGGGAAAAGGCACTTCTATCACCATCACATTTCCAAACATTAATAATAATAACTCATGAAGTCAATACTTGTAATTGAAGATAATAAAGACATCAGGGAAAACACAGCTGAGATATTAGACCTGGCGGGATATAAAACCTTTACTGCGGAAAATGGAAAAAAAGGAGTTGATATTGCCATCAGAGAAAAACCCGACGTAATAGTTTGTGATATTATGATGCCAGAACTGGATGGTTACGGAGTGCTTCATTTGGTAAGGAAAAATGAGAATACTCAAACTATTCCATTTATTTTTTTAACTGCAAAAACCGAAAGAAGTGATTTCCGAAAAGGAATGGAAATGGGTGCTGATGATTATGTAACTAAACCGTTTGAAGATATTGAGCTTTTGAATGCAATTGAAATGCGATTAAAAAAAACAGAGATACTTGGCAACAAATATGCTTCATCTCAACAGGGCCTATCGCAATTCATAAAAGATGTAAAAGACAGTGGGTTGATGAAGCAACTTGCTGATCAATACAATATCGAATCGTATAATAAAAAACAATCTCTCTACCAGGAGGGAAAGCGGCCCAAGCTTTTATATTATGTAGTAAAGGGAAAAGTGAAAGGTTTTAAAACACATGAAGATGGTAAGGAATACATAACCGATCTCTTTAGTGAAGGAGATTTCATCGGTTATTCTGCTTTGATCGAAGATAAAAACTATGATGACAGCGCTATAATACTTGAAGACTCAGAGATCATGCAAATACCCCGTGAAGATTTTCAAAAAATGATCTTTGGGGATCTGAGTATTGCAGCAAAATTTATTCACATGATCACAAAAAATGTAAAGGAAAAAGAAGACAGGTTACTCAATCTTGCTTACAGCTCTTTGCGTAAACGTGTGGCAAAAGCACTTGTTGATATCCGGGAAAAATTTAATACCGGCGGACAAAATAAACCGATCGAAATTTCAAGAGATGATATTGCTCATTATGTTGGTACCGCAACCGAATCATTGATCAGAACCCTAAGCGATTTTAAAGCGGAAAAACTTATTGAAATAAAAGAGGGAAAGATCGTAATTGCAAATCTTGATAAGCTAAAAAATCTTTTGTATTGATGCTTATTCAGCTTATTAAAAAAATTGGGTCGGCGTGACCCTATTTTCTTAGAAGTCTTGTTAATCCAAACCACCAGGCTTTCTCCGATGTTCACACACGCAGCGATGAGAATATGCAAAAGAAATGTTGAGTGATTAAAATATAAGGGATAATAATCCTGTCACCAGATGACTAATATCACATCAGCTGTTACAAGCTTGTTTTATTTTGCCTCGTGACCTTCATGCCTACACATATAAATCCAGGCAAACGTTGTTTCTCACAACAACCAGCCGTTGCTACAGGAAGCGATGAAGAGAAAAAAATTTTCAAATCATTACAGCAAGAACTGACATTTCAATTTCAGCATGTTTTTCCAGACAGGCTTGCATCCAAAACTGTGGTTATTGTTCCTTCAATGACGCTTGACCGTGAAATTCTCGCAAAGGTGAAAGGACATGTGTACTATGAAGAGCGGATGCTATGCCTGCTCATGTTGTTGCGCATGCCGCAAACAAATATTGTGTTTGTAAGCAGTCTGCCAATAGACCAGGCCACCATTGATTATTACTTGCATCTTCTCCCCGGCATTCCCAGTCATCATGCCAGGCAGCGACTTACAATGCTTAGCTGCTACGATGCTTCTGCCAAACCGCTAACAGAAAAAATATTACAACGGCCACGTCTTATCAACCGCATTAGGCAAAAGATTTCTGATGCGCAGCATTCTCATCTCGTTTGTTTCAACGTGACAGAGTTTGAACGGACTCTTGCAGTACAGTTAGCAATTCCTGTTTATGGATGCGACCCTGATTTACTTTATTTAGGCAGCAAAACAGGAAGCCGGACATTGTTTAGAAACTGCGGCATACCAATGCCAGATGGCATTGAGAATCTGCATACGCAAAATGAAATAGCAGATGCGTTGTATCGGCTTAAATTAAATAATCCTTTGTTGCGAAAGGCTGTTATAAAAATAAATGAAGGATTTGGCGGAGAGGGCAATGCGGTTTATACATATCAAATCAATGTGGGAGAAGCTGAACTGAAAAAAAGTATTGACATGTCACTGCCTTACATTCACATTATTGCTGACAAAGTAAACCACCAGCAGTTCTTTAAAAAGTTTGAAGACCTCGGCGGTATTGTTGAAGCGTTTATTGATGGCGACGTTAAAGCTTCGCCTTCAGTTCAATGTCGTATTAACCCATTGGGTGAAATAGAAATCATCAGCACTCACGACCAAATGTTTGGCGATGAAGACAAACAAGTTTTCATTGGTGCAAGCTTTCCTGCATCTACAGAATATTCTGTTGAGATTGCTTCGATGGCAACACATATTGCGGAGCGTATGGCAATGCTTGGTGCATTAGGAAGATCCAGCATTGACTTTTTAAGTGTGTTTGAAGGCAATGAATGGACCCACTATGCTATTGAAATAAATCTGCGTAAAGGCGGTACCACGCATCCCTTCCTGATGCTGCAGTTTCTAACCGACGGAGTCTATGATGCAGCCTCTGGCAACTATTTTATGCCCAACGGTCAGCAGCGTTTTTATTTTGCCTCCGACAATGTTTCTTCGTCTGCTTACATAGGTCTCACGCCGTCTGACCTTATTGACATTGCCATGTTTCATGGACTTATGTATAACAGCACCACGCAGGAAGGAGTGATGTTTCACCTCATTGGTGCTCTTTCGCAGTATGGGAAATTGGGAATGGTGTGCATAGCATCCAGTCATGAACGTGCTAAAAAGTTGTATGAAAGAACGATTGCTACATTAGATTATGAGTGCGGGAAGGCGAACTTATGATTTGATAAAACAAGCAATTATATTCGGTTGGATTAAGTTAACGGCACCAATGGCTTTATTGACTCTATAATTTCTCATATCCGCAGATGATCTTCCTCATGCAAAAAAATTGCACATCAATCTATATTACTGTCTGAAAACCAAACCAGGTTATGGAAACATCAACACAGGAAAAGTCTTTGCAAGCGTCAAAGACCAAACAATCTGAATCTGCCATCATGGATGGCAACGAAGCGGCCTCTTACATTGCTTATAGAACCAGTGAAGTCTGTGCCATCTACCCGATCACACCTTCTTCCACCATGGGAGAACTGGCGGATGAATGGAGTAGCAATGGCGTTAAAAATATTTACGGAGAAATTCCAAAAGTGATTGAGATGCAATCCGAAGCCGGAGCGGCCGGTGCCATTCACGGTGCATTACAAGGCGGAGTACTGGCGACAACATTTACTTGTTCGCAGGGATTGTTGCTGATGATTCCCAACATGTACAAAATCGCTGGTGAATTAACGCCAGCTGTTTTTCATATTGCTGCAAGGGCATTGGCCACACATGCACTTTCCATTTTTGGTGATCACAGTGATGTGATGGCCACAAGAGCAACGGGCTTTGCACAATTGTTTGGCAGCAATCCGCAGCAAGCTATGGATATGGCAATGATCGCAACTACCGCGACTCTAAAATCGAGAATTCCGTTTCTAAATATTTTTGACGGATTCCGCACTTCACATGAATTGAACCAGGTTGAAGTTTTATCGGATGCTATCATTAAACAAATGATCGATGAAAATGATGTGAATCGTCATCGTCAACGTTCATTAAATCCCGAACATCCTTTTGTACGCGGTACTGCACAAAACCCTGATGTATTTTTTCAAAGTCGTGAAGCTGCAAATAAATATTACCTGAATACACCGGATGTAGTGGAATCAACGATGAAGAAATTTGAAATGCTTACAGGTCGTTCCTATAAATTGTTTGAATACCACGGTCATCCGCAAGCCGAACGTATTATTATCATTATGGGTTCAGGAGTCGGACCCGTGCATGAAGTGACTGATCATTTGAATGATCTCGGCGAAAAAGTTGGTTACATCAACGTTCATCTTTATCGTCCTTTCTCCCTAAAACATTTCATGGAAGTTCTTCCTCTTTCAGCTAAAAACATTGCGGTGCTGGATCGTTGTAAAGAACCCGGAGCTATCGGAGAGCCGCTTTACATGGACGTGATCAACGCTTTACATCATGAATGGAAATACAAAATGCCTGAAGTGATCGGTGGCCGTTATGGATTGGCATCAAAAGAATTCAATACAGGTATGGCCAAAGCAGTATTTGATGAATTGAAAAAAGAAAAACCAAAGAATAACTTCACGATCGGTATTGATGATGATGTTACTCACACCAGCCTTGAATGGAACAAAAACTTTTCATTGGAAGATCAGCATCTTTTCCGCGGATTGTTTTTTGGTCTTGGCGCCGACGGAACAGTAAGTGCTAATAAAAACACCATCAAGATCATTGGTGAAGTAACTAATAACTATGTGCAGGGTTATTTTGTTTATGATTCTAAAAAATCAGGATCATTGACAGTGTCGCATCTTCGTTTCAGTGAGAAACCAATTCATTCTACCTATTTGATCAATTCCGCCAACTTCGTTGCCTGTCATCATTTCAATTATTTGAAAAAGTATGATATCCTCAAAGATGCTGAGGAGAATGCAGTCTTCCTATTAAATTCTCCATATCCCCAGGATGAAGTTTGGCAAAATCTTCCTGGAAAAATACAGGAAGAGATTATTGAGAAACAGCTTAAATTTTATGTGATCAATGCTTCACAGGTAGCAAAAGAAACCGGCATGGGCTCTCGTATCAATTCTATTTTGCAAACTTGTTTCTTTGCTATCTCCAATGTAATGCCAAGAGAAGAAGCCATTCAATATATCAAGACTGCGATCAGGAAAACTTATGGCAGAAAAGGAGAAGAGGTCGTTCAGAAGAATTATCGGGCCGTTGATAGGACGTTAGACAATTTATTCAGGATCGATTATTCTCAATTTACAACCGGGGATAGAGAAATTGAAGCTCCTATCTCTGGCAATGCCCCGGATTTTGTTCAGAATGTTTTAGGGAAAATTATTGCAGGAGAGGGTGATGAACTCCCGGTAAGTGCATTCCCAATTGACGGAACTTATCCTTCCGGCACAACACAATGGGAAAAAAGGAACATAGCTGAACAAGTTCCCGTTTGGGATCCGCAACTCTGCTCTCAATGTGGTAAATGTTATTTCGTTTGTCCTCATGCAGCAATCAGGGTAAAAGTTTACGATAGAGAATTTTTAACTGATGCTCCATCCTATTTCAAACATGTTGATCCCATCGGAAAAGAATTTTTAAAAGATAAAGAAGCATACACACTACAAGTTGCTGTTGAAGATTGCACTGGCTGTAAACTTTGCATAGAAGTATGTACGATTGAAAGCAAGATATAACCGGGACATAAAGCGATCGATATGATGGATGTGCTGCCTTTAAAAGAAACGGAAAAAGAGAATTGGGATTTCTTCCTTTCATTGCCGGATATTGATCGTACAAGAGTGAACAAATCAACTGTGAAGGGTTCTCAAATGCTGGAACCATTGTTTGAATTCTCCGG
>Ga0190270_10001376_pt1 | contig 11270 bp, 19 predicted proteins | sample Popmic320T_FD_133748 | JGI IMG/M metagenome (GOLD analysis project Ga0190270, IMG submission 133748) | Populus adjacent soil microbial communities from riparian zone of Weber River, Utah, USA - 320 T | ecosystem: Environmental > Terrestrial > Soil > Riparian zone | place: USA: Utah | collected... | reverse complement strand
TAGCTGCTCCTCTAGGCTACGCCAGCGGCTATCCGACCAGCGGTCGGCGCCGGCCAGCCAGACGGCGGCCCGGGCATAGACGCGGGCATCGAGCGCCTCGTTGCGCGGGCGAAGCTGCCGCCATTCCGTCCGCGCGTTGAAGCCGTGACGCGAGCGCACGATCACTTGCTGCTCGGCGACAAGCTGCCTGATCCATTCATCGCTCGTCGTGTCGGAGAGGTGGACGTAGCCGGCCGGATAGGTGAAGCCCTGCGCGAGTTGCTCGGCGGTCGGCTTTTCGAGACCGAGGTGCTTGTAGAGTTCCTTCTTGAAATACGAAACCGAGACCGTCCAGATTTTCAAACCGCGTTTCAGCTTCTTGCCGTTCGCCATCACTTCGACGGGCGTCGGCCCGGCGACCGGGACGATGCGGTCATAGACGCCGACGCCGCGGACCGGCAGCACCGTCGCCCGATCCTGCCCGCGCGCCCATTGATAGACCGATTGCGTGGTGAACCCGGTGTCGATCGCCAGCCGCTGCAGCGACATGCGCGCGCCCGTCGAATGCTCCCATGTGCGCTCAAGCAATGTCGTCATCGCCGACCACACTTCGGTGCGCCCCGGATCACCGGACAGGACGATATGGTCGACGAGCCACGATTCGAGTCCGCGTCCCCATGCCCACACGTCGATCTCGATGCGGTCGCCCTGCACGTCGGCACCGGCTGTCAGGAACAGGCCGCGCTCCGGTACGATCTGCACCGGCCACGCCTCGCGCCGTTCGTAGAGCCGCTGCCAGTCGGGCACTTCGGCAGCCTCCTCCTCCCACTCCTCGCCGAGCACCGTGTTGATGAACGTCTTGCGCGCGTCGGCATCGGTAACCGCTTCCTCCCACTGCTTCGCGATGTCGGCCCAGCCGAGCCAGCCGACCGGGGAGTAGAGACCGTTGAGGTGATAGCCGTGGGTCAGCGGATCGAGCGAGGTAGCGGTCGCGCGCCACTCGCCGGCCGCCAGCATATCGGTCTTGTGATGCTCGCCGAAGGTACCTTCGCATTCCTTGCACTGGTACTGGACGGTCCCCGGCTTGCCGGGCTGCCAGCGCAGGCGGCCGAACTCGAGCACCTGCATGGCGTCACACAGCGGGCACGGCACGAAATACTTGCGTTGGTCGCTGCGGTCATACTCGCGGGATATCCGCGACATGCCCTTGATCAGCGGCGTTGACGCGAGGAACTTCTTGGCGCGGAAGCTGAATGTCCGGGCGCGCGCCTCGGCGAGTGCCACCGGATCGCCCTCGGCCTCGACATCGCCCGGGTAGGCGTCGATCTCGTCGAGGAAAAGATAGCGGACCGGCATCGAGCGCAGGCCGACCGCGGAGTTGGCGCCCGTGATGATCAGCAGGCCGCCGTCAAATTCTTTCAGCAGGATGGTGTTGCCCGAGTCGCGGCTGCGTGACGGCCGGACCTTGTCGCGCATCAACTCCGATTCGGTGAACAGCGCGTCGATGCGCTGCTTCGAGTACCGCTTGGCTAGCTCGACCGTGGGCTGGACCATCAGGATGGGGCCGGGCGCCTGATCGACGAGGTAGCCGATCCAGCAGTTGCCGACCTCGCTCGCGCCGATCTGCGCGCACTTCTTGAAGATGACGCGCAGGGTCGGCGAGCCAACCGACAGGTCGTCCATGATGTCTCGAAGGTACGGCGTGCGCGCGGTACGATAGGGGCCGGGCTCGGCCGCGCTACGCGTGGTCAATACGCGGTTCGTGTCGGACCACTCCGAGAGCGGCACCGAATCTTCGGGCAGGATCGAGTCGAGGAACCAGAACGGTAGGTCGGCCATGGACGGCGAAGACGATGGAAGGATGGGCCTGCGCGAGTATGCGCGGTCTCGCGGCGTCAGCCATAGCACGATCCATCGCGCTATCCAGAAGCGTGTGATCGTCCTAGATGCCGAGGGCCGGATCGATCCCGTGCAGGCGGACGCGACATGGGGGCAGATTCGCCGGACGCGGGAAGTCGACACCGAGAAGGCCGACGCCGAGAGCAGGCGCAACGCCTCGGCGAAGGTCGCCGCCGCCGCCGCCAAGCTACGGCTCGCCAAGCATCGCTTCGACGGCGAGCAGTCACGCTACGTCGACCGGGTCGATGCGCTCAAGATCGGCGCCTACGAGGCCGAGTATTTCCTAGCCGCGCTCCGGGCGGCGCCGGACGTGCACGCCGGCCACTTCATCGCCATGCTCGATGTCGACCCGGCAGTCGGTCGACAGATCCTCGCGCGCTTCGTCGAGGTGGTGCTGACAGAGGTCGGCGATCTGCGCGACGAGGCGCTGCGCGCGGCTGAGGCGCTCTAGGCGTTCACGAACCAGCCGACAGCCCAGCCGACGGCGCCGAGCAGTAGCGCCCAGACGATCACGGCGCCGATGACCTGCCACACCTTCGGCCGGTAGACGGGCTTCTCCATGGCGGGGGCTCCTATCCCGGGACGGCAGGCTAGCGCACAACAACGAGGGCCGGCTAGGCACACCCGCCCGCCGACCCTCGGAGCCCTGTCGGGCTCTGCTCCCCGTCCCACCGGGGAGAGCTTCAACGACTCTTGGTCAGGCCATCCAGCAGATCGTTCTTCGGCTCGTCCGCGTTGGTCGCCCGCTGCTTGCCGGTTATCAGTTGGTCGTCGGTGACGTAGCGCGCCGTCCAGCCGACCGGCAGTTTCGGCGCGCGCTTGCGCTTCTGATCGCGCATGAACGCCCAGAGGTGGAACTGATTGGCGCTGTCGACCTTGCGGTCTTCGGCCGGGTACAACTCCATCGCCTCGACCTCCGGGCCGCAGAGTTGGTTCTTGATTTCCTGCAGGTCGCGCCAGTCGTGGATCGGCTCCTTGTCGCGCCGTTTGATCGAGAGGTGCCAGATGGTGAACCCGCGGAAGCCGTGGGTCGGCGTCTTGTCGACGGCGACCTGATACTCGGCGCACAGCCAGATCTCCTCGCGCCGCATCTGCTCCAGCATCGCGACGCAGGCTTCGAGCGGCAGCTTGCCGGCGAAGTCGTCATAGAGTTGCTGCAGCGTGAGGTCGCGATACTCGCCGCGGACGAGGCGGCCGATGTCCCCGTTCGCCATCACTCCCACCTCGCGGCTTCGTAGTCGGCCGCCATCCGGCTGTTGGACCAGCGGCCCGTTTCCAGATCGTGGCCGAGCAGGTTGGCGTAGAACTTCCGCACTTCGTCGACCTGCCGGTAGAGCGGCCACGTCTCGGGCACGTCCCCTTCGCTGCACTGGTAGAGGAAGCAGCGGATCGTCTTGTAGGCCTGCACCGCCGAGAACGGCGCCGGGTTCTGCCACATGTAGGAGGAGTTGCGCCGGTTCTGCTCGTTGTACCGGACGTTCACCGCGGCGGTGTTCATCATGATCAACTCCGCGCCTAGCTCGTGCCGACTGCGGTTGAAGAAAAACCGGTCGACCCGGACGGCGACGACGAGACGGTGGATCGCCGCGTCGTCGAATAGCCACGCGCTCATGACCGCACCTTCCGGGCGGCCCGGCGCCGGGCCTCGACCTGCAGGCCGGCGACCGCGGCGCCGTGGCTGTTGAATGTCGCGCGGATCACCCGGCCGTCGAGAATGGCCTGATACTCGCCGGGCTTGACGAGGAACACGCCGGTCTGCAGTAGCGGCTCGGCGTCCGCCGCGCGCTCCTCCTCGGCGAACAATTCTCCGAGGGGCTTGGGCGTGATCGGGAACTTGGCGTGGACGAGCGCGATAGCGACATCGGCCCAGAAGGACGCCATCACTTCGGGGAAGGTACGCGGCGCCTCGCCGAGCAGCATCAGCGCCTTGGTGAAATCGTCGCCGCTCTCGGCGAGCAGCATCGCGGCGTAGTCGGTTGGCTTCTTGAACATGGGTAGCTCCTATCTCCCAGCGGGATCGCTGGCCTATGCCCGGGCACCATGACGGCGCCGGGCATCGGGCAGTGGTCCTAGTCCTTCCGGATCATGAGGGCTGCGACAGCGGCGGCGAGCACTGGATCACTCTCCATCGCCGCGCGCTTCTCGATCAGCTTGGCCTGCCGGGCGGCGTTGGTCCTGCCGCGCCGGGGCTTGCCGTTCTTGTTCAGCGTCGCCTGAAAGGCGAGCGCGACCATCTGCTGCCAGCGGACGGCGAACTGATCGGACGGCCGGACGCGGAAGGATCGCGTCCCCTGCAGCGCGATCTCGTCGCGCGTCGTGTGGTGCTTGCGCAGGTACGAGACATGGACGGTATCGCCCTCGATGCGGTCGACCCGGAACCATGCGCGGTAGCCGGCGAAGAAGTTCTCCTCCCACACCCGGTCGCCGACCTGTAGCTCGGCGAGCGGCTTCATCTGGTGATGGTGGTACCAGTTCTGCGCCGCCGTCCCGCGCTTCGTGAGTCGGACCTTGCGGCCCGAACATCCGAAGCACCGGCTGCCGTCGATCTGGTTGTAGCTGTACTGTCCCGTCCCGCCGCAGCGGCTGCACGTTTCAGTCTCGAAGAGGGGCGCGCCCTTGGTGGTCATGGCCGTCCCCTTTACGAGTTGATCACGTTGGCGACGCGGGCGGCGATGCTCGCCGCGAGGTCGAAGCGGACGTTCCGCGCGACACCGTTCTGGATGTCGTTGACGAAGGCGCCGACGTGGTCGACGGCGGTCATCATGCCCTGCTCGGTGCCGTCATAGACGGCGAGGAACTGTTCGCGGCGCGCCTTGAGATCGCGGATCGCGCGCTCGTGCGTGGCGATCGTCTCGTCCATCCACTCGACGGCGGCCCGGCGCGTGCTGTCGCGTTCGTACTTCGCCATCTGCTCGTCGGCGGACGGCGCCGGCTCGGCCGGCTCGAAGTCGGAGGCGAGGCACCAGATGTAAGTGTTCGCCGCCTTGATCAGATCGCCGTTGCTGCCGAGCTTGACCGCCTTCGCCAGAAGCTCGTCGCACTCCGCGCGGTAGCTCGCGAACCGCGGCTCGCCGGGCTTGAGCCCGTCGTCATTCACCGTGTTGTCGAGACCGGCGATGTCGAAGCACTGCTCACACAGATGATCGACGCCCTGTCCGGTGTCGCGCGTCATGCGCTCGCACACCTGACATTTGAAAACCGGCGACCGGCGCATGTACTGCCGGGCGAACCGTGCTCTGCTCTTTGACATTTGATGCTCCTATCCGTTCCGTTGGTGTGACCGCCGCCGGGAAGGCTGCGCGGTACGGCCTAGATATAGGCCGCGAACCGCGTCCTAACAGTAGGCCAACTTGTCGCGGATTTATCAGCGGTGCCAGCCGCTTTTCAAGGCGCCCCCACATTTGCCCGCCAGACGGGTTCCAGCCGACCCCCGGCTAGGGTAGGACCGGCTTTCCGGACGGGGCCCAGCCGGGCAGATTTACCCGTCTGCCGGCCGCCCGGGCTCCAGAGCGGCCCCCGGGGAGGGGCAAGGGGTGCGACAGTCTGGCCTACTTACAGGACGGGCTGCGCGGCCTATTTGTAGGACGTGCAGCGGCACCCCGCCGCGGGCGATAGGAGCAGGAGCAAATGACGAAGGACCAAGCAGTAGCGGCCATCCGGCAGATCGCCGACGCGATCGTCGACTCGGTAAGGGTCGCCGGTCCGACCGGCGCCCCGGGCGGCATCCTCTACTCGGCGATGATGGCCCACGGCATCACGCTCGCGCAGTTCGAGCAGTTCATGTCGGCGCTCGTCGCCGCCGGCAAGCTACGGAAGGAGGGGCACCACTACTTCGCCGTCTAGGCGCCCCGCGCCGCCGACAGCCCGCCACCGAGAGGTGCGCGGGCTCGGGTCGGTAGGACCGGCATCCCGCCGGCCGATAGGAGCACGACATGACAACCGACAAGATCAACGACGACCTGCAGATCCCGGCCGCGCTGGTGCGCAAGCCGGGCACCAAGCCCACGCCGGCCAAGCCGGTCGCCCCGAAGGCGCCGGACATGACCGGCCCGAACGCCGAGCAACTCGCCGCCGTCGAGGCGTTCGCCGCCAAGTACGGCAAGATCAAGGGCGGCTGGAAAGAGCACCTGCTGACGGTGTGGATGTCCGGCGCCGACGAGCGCGAGCCCAACGGCCACCTGCTGCGGCAGGTCCGCAACCAGTGTGGCCCGACGTGGCTCAAGGGGTACAAGCCGGCCAAGGCGCCGGCCGTCACCAAGGCGCCGGCCCAGCCGAAGGCGGCCAAGGGCAAGGCACTCTCGGCGAAGGCCGAGGCCCAGCAGCGCGCGGGCGTGAAGGTCACCGAGCCGACGGTTCCTGCCGCGACGACGCCGGCTCCGAAGGCGCCCGCCGACAAGCCGGTGGTGTCGGCGAAGGACACCGCGAAGCTGGTCAAGGCCGTCCGCGCGCACGGCGAGCACTTCGCCCACAAGAACGGCTGGGACCTGCTGATCAAGCAGACCGACGCCGAGATCGCCGCGCAACTCGACGGCATCGCGTCGAAGACGGCGGCGATCAAGAAGATGCGGACGACCGCACAGGCGCTCGACAAGAAGCGCACGAAGGACCAGCCCGCGCCGAAGAAGGCATAGGGCCTGACACCCTTCGCCCGGCCCGCCAGCGCAAGCTGTGCGGGCTCGGGTCAGTAGGAGAGGGGCGATCCCGCCCCGGATAGGAGCAGAGGCGATGACGGTGATTAGATCGAAGAACTATGACGGCGAGCCGATGACGCTCGTCCTCGAAGGCGAAGGCCAGCCGGTGGAGCAGGGCATGATCCTGACATCCTTCCGCGGCGAGCGTTTCCGCGTCACGGATGGCCGGGCGCCGCACAAGCCGGGGAGCACGGGCAGGGTCTACTGCGTGGCGGTCGACGATCAGGCCGACGGCCCGTCGAGCGAGTTCTATCCCGGCGTGATCAAGGCGATGTGGATGCACGACAGCGCGCTCGCGGCCATGCAGGGCGCGATGGCGAAGGCCGAGGAGGAGGAGGCACTGCCGACCCTGCCGGCGCCCAAGCGCAAGATGCGCGTCATCCGCATCCCGCGGAAGCGGATCTGTTAGCCCGCACTGCCGGCCGTCCCGCCCGCCACCGAGAGGTGCGCGGGCTCGGGTCGGTAGGACCGGCACCCGCCGGCCCAGATAGGAGCGACACATGCCAAGACGTTTTCATCCCGACGTGAGCCGCGGCGCCGACATGGCGGCGCGCGCCAAGGCGCACGAAGCCAAGCTGCTCAAGGTCTACGGCTGCGACATCGAAGCCTTCCTCGTGACGTGCCGGGAGTCGATCACGATGACGACCGGCGGCCCGGGGTTCATCGCGATCTCCCTGCTGTCGGACGTGCAGGAGTTGATCGAAATGGGCGACGCCGAGGGCGCGCGGCAGATGATCAACCGCGTCAAGCGGCTGCTCGCCGATGATGTCGTCGCGCCGTACCACGCAGCGCGCCAGCCGAAGGAGTAACCGCATGGGACAGGTGATCGTCATTCCGGCGAACGATGCGGAGGAGGTCCGCGTTCGCGAGACCGACACGCAGCCGGGCCTGCAGGAATTGCAGGATATCGTCAACGGCTACATCGAGGCGGTGCCGCATTGGGAGCAGCACGATGGCCGGCCGTGCGTCGTCTACTGCAACGAGGAGGGCAAGCTGCGCGAACTGCCGATCAATATGCGCGCGACCGTCGCGTGGTACCTCGCGCTCGGATCACAGGTCGATGACGTGCTGGTCGGCGACATCGCCATCGTCGTCGACCTGCCGGACAAGGACGAGGAGTGATCATCGGCGCCTATCTCGCCGGCCCTAGCCCGCCACCGAAAGGTGTGCGGGCTCGGGTCGGTAGGACCGACATCCCGTCGGCCGAGATAGGAGTCTCAAATGATCAAGCTACGTTACCTGCTACTCGCCGGCATAGCGGCGCTGTCACTCACCCCGGTCATCGCCGGAGGCCCGGCCTTCGCGGGCGGCGACGACGAGAAGCGTTACACGCTGTACGCGCGGCACGGATGGTGGGACATCAACCTGTTCCACGACGGCACATGCTACGCCACCGCGGCCTACGACTACGGCCAGCATATCCGCATCGGCATCAATGCGCCGAACGACTACTACATCATGCTGGCGAGCCCCGGCGTCGACAGGCTCAAGGCGGTCAACGGCTTCACCGTCCGAGCCGACTTCGACAACGGCCAGTCGTACACCGGCCGGGCCGGCGTCGCGCTCAGCGATGGCGGCACGAAGATCATGGAGTTCCAGATCGGCGGCCACATGCTGCAGTCGTTCATGAACGCGAACAACATGCACATGTACACGCGCACGGCGCAGACGCCGAAGCTGCTGATCGCCACGATGAACCTTCGTGGCACCTATGCCGCCATGCTCAAGACGGCAGAGTGTACCTTGGCGAATGGCGGGCACTACGAGCAGCGCCAGCCGTCCCGCAACCCGTTCCAACAAGCCAGCATGTAAAGGCGTCCCGCGTACGCCCAAGCCCGCCACCGAAAGGTGTGCGGGCTCGGGTCGGTAAGGACCGCATCCCGTGGTCCAGATAGGAGAACTACCCGTGAAGACCATCAAGCTACTGACACTCGGCGCCCTGCTCGCACTCGGCGCCTGTGCAAGCGTCGGCATCGCCGACATTTCTACCGACAAGGTGATCGTCGACACCAACGTCGACAACCTGCAGATGGCGACGGTCGAGGCCGACCGCGGCTGCTCGCTCTACAAGCGGCACCCGGTCTACCTCTCCAAGCGCATCGTGGCGACCGGCGCCTATACCCAGAAGTATGTGTGGCTGTTCGCCTGCATGGCGCCCGGTCACGCCAACGTGCAGATCGACCGTTCGTGATGCGCACGGTCGCCGCTCTCGTGCTCGTCGCGTGCCTGACTGCGTGCGCGCAGATGGTCCGCGGCGGCACGGACAACGGTAACGGCGCCGCATCGGCCGTTACCGATCGAGGCACATGGTCGCCGGCTCGTGTCGGCGGTCAGCCGGTCGAGGCCTATCGCGGGGCCGGTCACCATACCTACGGATCGGGCTGGACCTACTGACCCGATGGACGACGGCTCGGCCCGCCACCCGCAAGGGTGTGCGGGCTCGGGTCGGTAGAAGGAGCAAGCACAATGGCCGAAGGAGAAAAGACCATGACCGACCTGCTGCATGACGCCGGGGAAATGCTCTACGGCCCGCGCTGGCAGCGCGATCTAGCGCGCGCCCTCGGCACGAGCGAACGCCAGATGCGCCGCTATGTGGCGGGCGAGGCGGCGCCGCCGGCCGACATCGGGCCGCGCCTGCGCGCGCTGATCGACGCCCGTATGACCATCCTCGCGGAGATCCGCGGCCGACTGCCGGCGGCATAGGGGAGGGATAGGCGATGTCAGAATGGGACAAGGTCAAGGTGCGGTTCAAGGCCGCCCCGCTGACGACCGACGAATGGCAGGTGCTGCTCGACGCGGCGAATCTCTATGAGGCCGAGCCCGCCAACTTCGAGAGCGACCGTAGTGATCGGCGGCTAAAGGCGCTGCGCTCGGCCATCAACAAGATCAAGAACATGCGCGGCCGATAGACGGTACCCCACCGTGCCGGCGGCGTAGCTGTCCGAACCGCCGGCAAGGGAAGCCCCGGCTCTACCTCACACGCAGGGCCGGGGCTTTTTATTGGGTCTCGTCAAAAGCTCTGCGCCAGTAGCGGGGACGCGTAGAGCGCCAGCGCGATCACGAGCAGCAGGATGATCGCCCCGATTACCTCGTCAGCGATGATTGTCGTCTAGCCTCCCAGAGCGCGCAGCGATTGCGCGGCGCGCATCCTATACGGGAAACTATGACGTGATCACGACCGGACTACGCGTAATCCACAGCTACGTTGCAGGGTTGCTACACCTCACCCCTTCATCCACTGCGGATTCTGCGAGCCGTCGCCGTAGTACGACATATGGTTGGCGGCGTCGGCGTGCCCCACATTGTTCACGCCGTAGAGCATCGGCTTGCCGACATCGACCCACTGCCCGCCCTCGTACTTGCGGCAGCGCGTGTTGCCGTCCGTCGCGCCTTCGGAGGAGGAGACCACCGAGCCGTAGCCGTTGTGGCCGAGCACATAGAGTTGTTCGCCCGTGTTCTCGCCGTTGCTGTCGCGGATCACGCGCGCGCCGTCCGGGGCGACGATGCCACCGGCACCATTGAGCACGTAGCTGCCGTGGATCGAGTTGACGCTGTAGACCTGCCGCATCCCGGCGCCGAAGTTCCGGCTCGAGTTGGGATGGACCAGCATGATGTTCGAGACGATCGACCACGGCGCGCTGCCGTCCAGCCCCAAGTGCTCCATGAAGATGCCGTCCGACGCCATGTTCTCGGCGTGGACGTTCTCGCCGAAGCCCTCGAAGACGGCGCCGCGGATAGCGATGCCGTGCGTCGCGTAGCAGGTGAAGATGTCGCGCAGCGTGAACTTGTAGATGCAGCCCGGGTCACCGTCAGGGGCATAGATGTGCAGGCAATTGCCGGCCGGTGATCCACCGTAGCCGTTGCCGTCCATGCAGACCTTCTCGATGTAGAGCCCGCGGTTCGAGATCCCGTTGGTCCCGCGATAGGTGATCATGTCCTCGCCGGTAGGCCCCTTCCACAGGAGGCGCGTGAAGTTGAGGTTCACGCCCCACGGGAAGCCGTCGTGATCCTGCTGCTGGATGACGATGGGCTTGGTCATTTCGATCGGCGTCTTGCTCCCGCAACTGCCGACCCGCTGCTCGTTTGCGTACGTCTGCAGGGCGTCCCGTAGCTCGGTCTCGTTGGTGATGGTGTCCATGCCATTGCCTCCGGTCGGCGGTATCGGTTCGGGGTTGGGGTCAGGTGGCTCGATGATAGGCGGCGGCTCTACCTCACCACCACCCTCGCCGGGTCGGATGATCTCGGACGGGGAGACGCGCGCCCATGGTGCACCGGGCGGATCGCTGGCTGTGGTGTCATAGAGCTCCAGCTTGCGGCCGGGCTCGACATCCATGTTTTCCCAAGCCTCGCCGTTCGGCCCCCGTGCCACCTCCCCCGTGGCCTGATCAATCATCCGATACGGCGGGCTCATTTCTGAGTACCCCTGTCCTTCCAATACTCGCTCGGCACATGACGCGCGCCGAAGTCCATGCGGAAGCGCGCGAGCTTGAAGTAGTCGCGCACATGATCATACGCACCCGACTGCTTGGGCTCCTCACCATCGGACGGGGGACGCCTACGCTCTCTGTCGTCACGCCTCGTGTCACGAGCCATGGTCATTCTCCCTTGATGCTCGCCCCTTGTGCCGAAGGTCGAACGGTTGCACAAGATCGAACGATTGGGTCCTTCCGCGCCCGGCGGCCCACAGGCGGGAGCGAGAGG
>Ga0190270_10001375_pt1 | contig 11270 bp, 8 predicted proteins | sample Popmic320T_FD_133748 | JGI IMG/M metagenome (GOLD analysis project Ga0190270, IMG submission 133748) | Populus adjacent soil microbial communities from riparian zone of Weber River, Utah, USA - 320 T | ecosystem: Environmental > Terrestrial > Soil > Riparian zone | place: USA: Utah | collected... | reverse complement strand
TGAACGATGGGGCGCAGCGTCACGTTGGGGCTGAAACAGGACGGACACCGCCGGACGGTTTCGAGCAATTCGGCCGCGCCGAAACTCTTCTCGCTCCCTTTCAGGTAAAAACGCCCGTCGTCGTGGCGCGTCATCGCCGTGCGACGGCCCTCGTCGAGCATGAACAGCGGCGCGGCAGAGGCTGAGGCGTAGACTTGCGCGTGGTAGCCCGACGCCTCGAGCTGCGCGGTGGCGTTGAGGAGCCGCGAAGCGAATTCCGGCGCGTTCGACATCGCGCCGGCGTATATCTCCCCGGCGACGGCTTTCAAACGATCGTCGAGCGGGTTGATCAGAACGACGCCGAATTTGCCGAAGAGCTTGATCATCATCCTGCCGAAAGCGTCGGCGAAATTTGCGCCCGCCTTGTAAGAATCGCGAAGGTCTTCGACGAGACGCGGCATGAACTCCGACTCGGGCAGCGCGGCCACCATCTGGTCGATGTTCTCGGATATCTTTTCGTTCAGTTTGACGTGGCCTACGGGCTTGCCTTCTTTGGGCGAGCACCCGGCGTAAGTGATAGTGACGAGCTGGCCTTCGCGGTTGATGAGTCGAGTGTGATTGACCTCTTCGAAGTCGTGGTCTTCGGATGCGACCCAGAACATGGGCACGACGTTGAGGCCATGCGCGCGCAGGTGTTCGGCCAGCTTGATCGCGGTCAGGGCCTTGAACACCGTGTAAAGCGGTCCGGTGAAAAGCCCGGCCTGCTGTCCCGTGATGACGACCACGGAATCTTTTTGACGAAGGCGCTCGATGTTTGCGAATGTCAGATCGCTTGCGCCCGCCAGCGCGTTCTGGTCGGCGAGCGCGTCGGCCACCGCTTCGCGCGAGAAGGTCTGCGCCGCGACCTTGGGCGCGCGCGCGACCAGGGCCGAAACGTCGAGTCCGCTGGGCTGATAGAACCGCGAGACGCGGTCGAAGTTGTAGAGAAAATCGTTAAAGAGCCTGGACGTGCGGGGGATTTGATCAAAGCTGATCGTGTTGTCTGACATTGCGGTCTTTCTCTCCTCACCCTTAACTAATTTTCAAGCCATCCTTCAGTCGGCGAATTGAGGCGCGACGCTCTGCTCCAACTCTCGCCATCGCCCGTCTTCGCCCTTCTCGAACAGCTCGCTCTCCTCAATCGCTTTTTCAATGCCGGCGCGCTCCTCATCGGTCGGGATGGGCATCGGCGAGCGCGGAAGATAGCCGTAAAGCCCGACCACGTCCATCGCAGCCTTCAGATGCCCGATACCGCTAGCCGCCGTGACTCGCGCCAGCGCGGCCAACCGCTTCTGCAACTCTTCGGCGCGCTCGTAATTGTTATGGTTATACGCCTGCTCGATCGCGCATGCCGTGTTCGGCGCCAGCGCCCCGACGGCCAGCACCGCGCCCGCGCAGCCCGCGTCCAGCCCCTGAGTCAATATAGCCGGCGAGCCGACCAGCACGCTGAATTCGCTGTTTTTCAGTTCGCGGAACAGGTCTTTCAACGCCGTCAGATCGCCCGAGCTTTCCTTCAGCCCGACGATGTTCGGGTGTTCGGCCAATCGCGCCACCGTCTCCTGCATCAGGTAGACGCCGGAGAATTGCGGGATCAGATAAATCATGATCGGCATCGGCGAATTGTCGGCGATACGCGCATAATGCGCCTCGTGATGCTCGTCGTCCAGAATCTTCTTGTAATAGAACGGCGTGACGACGACTCCGCCGTCGGCGCCCAACTCGTGCGCGCGCCGCGTCATTTCGACGGTCTGGCGCGTCGACAGCTCGCCCGTGCCCACCAGCAGCAGCTTTTCGGGCGACATCGCGCCGCGGACGGTCTCGATCACCGCCAGCTTCTCGTCCGTCGTCAGGTGCGGGAACTCACCCGTCGAACCCAGAATCAGATAGCCCCTCAATTCGGTCTGATTCCAATGTTCGAGGTTGCTCTTCAATTTATCATGATCGACCTCGCCGTCATGTCCAAACGGCGTGGGCAACGCGGCAATAATACCGTTAAGGTTGAGTGACATAGTTTACAGTGGATTTTACGGTTTCTTGACGTTGTTCGATTGCGCCAGCGAGAGCGCAATCAGTCTTTAGCATATTGACTCTTTACGTTAGCAAGTGATCCGCGAGCGCGCAATGACACACCGGGTGAAACCGCACGATTTGGAAGACGGCGTTTAGAGTACCGACTTTAGTCGGCAGGGCTTGGCAAACGAACCGCTGCCGACTAAAGTCGGTACTCTAAACGCCGTCTTCGATAGTTATAAGTCATCCGCAGACTCACTCGGTCTACAACACATCATTTGTTGAATGCCTCTTGCACGACCTGGAATAGAGCGGGCATTATAGCGACGGCGATCAAAAGCAGGCAAATTCTCTTCGACATATGGATTTACCGATCTTCAGTGACAACCTGAAATCCTCGGCGTCTTGGGCCGATTTGTTGGCAGGCGAGCGGGAGGCGTGGGACAACGCGCGCCAGGCGCTCGATGCGCGCGCTCAAATCGAGGCGCGTATGCGCCACGAGCAGGTTGAACAGGGGCTGGGGCGGGCGGGGCGGGGAATTGACGGCCAACGCCTGCTCGAAGCGGCGAGCCTGGTTTCGGCGTGGGCCGCCGACGCCGAGGCGAAGTTCGGCGTCGAAAAGTTGCTCGATCTTCATCGGACGGTGACCGGCGCTTCGGCGGGCATGGACGTTTTGCGAAAGATTGAGCCGACGCCGATCTGCGCCACGCACGAACCGACGCCGGCCTTGATTCTGCCGAGAATGTTGGACAACGCCTTCGACTGGTTCGACACGGAGAGCTTCATGGATTTGCATCCGGTCGAGCGCGCGGCGGTGGTATACCTGCGGCTGCTCGATCTACACCCGTTCTCTTCACACACCGAGACCACGGCGACGCTGGCCGCAGGCTTCTACACCGAGCGCGAGGGGATGCCCCCGCTCGTGATCTTCGCCGATGACTTGACTCAGGCGCGATATGCGCGAGCGCTTGAAGCCGCCTTCAGAATGTTGACGCAGCCGCTGGTCGAATTCTTCGCCGAGATGCTGACGCGCACAATGCGGATCGGCTTGGGCGCCGAACGATGAAACAAGACGTCGAAAGTTTGCCGGAAGAGGTCGTGGCGCTGCTCACGCCGTTCTTCCCCGGACTTGATTTGACCAGGATCCGCGTCTGCGAGGGCATCCCGCGCTACGTCGTCGGAGACCCGGTCGGGTACGCCGACCGTTACAGAATCTACTTCGCGCCCGGCCACTACCGCGTCGACACCATCAGGGGACTCTCGCTCATCGCGCACGAGGTCGCGCACTGCCTGCAATACCAGAGGCACGGCGCTTGGCGTTTTCGGGCCCGCTACCTCGCGGCTTATTTCAAGAACCGCCTGCGCGGGATGAGTCACCTGAAGGCCTATCGCAGCATCCCCTTCGAGGTCGAAGCGCGCGTGGCCGAAGAGCAAGTCTACAGGGCCTTGAAGACGCTGCAGTCGGGCCTGCTTGAAACGCTATGAAAGATAACGATCAACCATTACACCTTGCGCCCTCGGCGTCGGCGATACTCGAACTGCTGCCGGAATCGCTCGGCAAACTCACTGAGATGTTCTCGCGCTGGCATGCCTACGACATCGACGAGACTTTGCGATTGCCTCAGGGCAAGGCTCGCGAGGCTTTGGACGAATTGATCGAGCGGCTGCGCGACAACTACCCGTTCTTCCATCCGAGCTACGCCGGGCAGATGCTGAAGCCGCCGCACCCGATAGCCGCGCTCGCCTATTTTCTGGCGATGCAGATCAACCCCAACAACCACGCGCTGGACGGCGGCCCGGCCACGGCCAAAATGGAGACGGAGGTCGTAGCCGAATTGGCGCGGATGTTCGGCTACGAAACCCATCTGGGCCATCTGACTTCGAGCGGCACGATTGCCAATCTGGAAGCGCTCTGGATCGCGCGTTCATTACGCCCCGACAAGGCGATAGCGTATTCGGCGGAATCGCATTACACGCACCCGCGAATGTGCGAGGTGATCGGCGCTCGCGGGGTCGAGATCGCCGTTGACGACCGTGGGCGAATGGACCTCGACGACCTTCGCGAAAAATTGAAGTCGGGCGGAATCGGCACGGTGGTCATGACTTCGGGGACTACAGGGCTGGGCGCGGTCGATCCGATAGACGAGACCCTGGAGTTGCGGCGCGAATTCGACTTCCGCATTCACGTCGACGCGGCCTACGGCGGTTTTTTCAAGCTGCTAGCCGGCGAAGACGAGACCTTAGGCGATGGCGCGGCCTCGGCGTTCCGCGCCATAGCTCAGACCGACAGCGTGGTTGTCGACCCGCACAAACATGGTTTGCAGCCTTACGGCTGCGGCTCGGTGATCTTCCGCGACCCCGCCGTGGGGCGGTTTTACAAACACGATTCGCCGTTCACCTACTTCACGTCGGGCGATCTGCACCTGGGCGAGATCAGCCTGGAGTGCTCGCGCGCGGGCGCGGCGGCGGCTGCCCTGTGGGCGACGTTGAAATGCTTCCCGCTCGAATCGGAAACGGGGTTGGGCGCGATCCTGCGAAAGACGCGCAAGGCGGCGCTCGAATGGACGAGGCTGATCGAATCGAGCGGCGAACTGCGGCTGATTCTTCAACCCTCGCTCGACATCATCAATTTTTACGCGATAACGAAGGGGTTGAAGGCGTCGGAGATCAGCGCGCTGACCGAGCGGGTCTTCGAGGCGTTAATGAACGACGCCGCCCATCCGATATATCTGGCGAAGTTCAACGCGAAGCCGAATCTGTTGGCGAAGCATCCGGACCTGATCTGGGACGCGCCGTTGATGACCGTGTTTCGCAGCGTCCTGATGAGGCCGGAACAGTTGGAGTACGCGCCCGTGTTGCACGAAAGGATGTTAGCTAAACTACGCGGCATTTGAGCCTGGCCCGGCTTTTATAGTCTTTGAAAAATAAATGCAGCAACCGTCTTCCATGTCGCGGAGCGACCACGTGAGCCTAGCCCGGCTTTTCAAAGCCGGGAGAGCCGTTACGTAGTTGTTTCAGTCGCGGAGCGACGGTTGATACCGATCACGGGTATCAACCGTCGCTCCGCGACTGAATACTGATATGCGTTAGTCGACCCGGCTTTGAAAAGCCGGGCTAAGATCAAATGCCGCTCCGCGGCAGGGGAATCGAATTTGAACACCTAGATAGAGTGACCGAATCGTAAGTTTCAAACGCGTAAGTAACCGACTTTCTTAGGTAAGGAGAGTGAGAAATGATTCAGTGGAAACCGACGATCGCCCTGGCCTCACAAGATTTAGGCATTGGGTCGGAGGAGATGATCATTCTCTTGATTATCGCGCTGATCCTTTTAGGCGTGAAACGTTTGTCTGACCTTAAGGGCATGGCCGGGGGCATGGCCGAAAGTATACGCAATTTCAAGTCTGGGATTGCGCCTGAACAGCGCCGGCAGAGCAATGATTCCCGCCCGTGGGTGGTTATCGTCCTTGCCCTTATGGCAGCCGCGATCATCATTTCCGTTGTGAGGCTGGACGGTTTTTCTGACGGACAAATACTCGTGTTGACCGTCGTGCTACTCGGCTGGATCGGGGTCGGGTATTGGAGTTTTGGGCGAAATTTGCGAAAGAGAAGCGGCCAATGAATGAACCAACACAACACGACGAAGAACGCGAGTATCCGTACTGGAAACGCGTCTACATCACAGTCATCATTTATACCATTTGCCTGATCGTCGGGCTTTGGCTCTTCTCGCGGATGTTTCAGTAAAGGATCACACGATGCATTGGCTCGATTGGGCGATTGTCGCGTCTTATCTGATTTATATCGTTTACGACGGTCTTCGGCTGACGAAAAAAAGCAATGAGGTAGAGGGCTATTTTCTGGCCAACCGCAGTTTGCCGTGGTGGGCCGTGGGGTTGTCGGTGATGGCGACGCAGCTTTCGGCCATCACGCTGGTCGGAACGACCGGGCAGGCTTACGCGGACGGGATGCGGTTCATTCAATTCTATTTCGGACTGCCGTTCGCGATGGTCATCCTGTGCATGACCGTCGTGCCTTTTTTTTACCGCGCCAAAGTCTACACGGCTTACGAATACCTGGAACGGCGGTTCGACGCGAAGACACGGGCGCTCACCAGTTTCTTCTTTCTGATTTCGCGCGGCCTGGCCTGCGGCGTGATAGTCGCGGCGCCTTCGGTAATTCTTTCGATCGTGTTCGGGTGGAACGAACTGGCGACGGTTTTGGTAATGGGACTCTCGACGACGCTCTACACGATGTTCGGCGGCGTGCAGGCGGTGACGTGGACCGACGTGAAGCAGATGGTCGTGATTTTCGTGGGGCTGACAGTCATCCTGTTCGTCATCGTCGGCCAATTCCCCGATAGCGTTTCGATCGGCGGGGCGGTGTCGTTGGCGGGCGCGGCGGGGCGGATGAAGACCGTTGACGCGAGTTTCAACCCGAACGAGACCTATACGCTCTGGTCCGGCTTGATCGGCGGGATGTTTCTGGCGCTGTCTTACTTTGGCTGCGATCAGAGCCAGGTGCAGCGTTTTCTGACGGCGCGTTCGGTCTCCGAAGGCCGCACGTCGCTATTGATGAGCGCGTTCGTCAAAATCCCGATGCAGGTTCTGATCCTGTTCATCGGCGTGATGGTCTTTGTCTTTTATCAATTCGTCCAGCCCCCGTTGATCTTCAAATCGGACGACCGCGCAAAGGTCGAACAGAGCGCGGACTATCAGCGGCTCAACGCCGAATACGCCCAGGCCTTCGACGCGCGCCGGCAAGCCGCGTTCGATCTCGCCGGCGCCGGTGATCGGGGCGACGCCAGGCAAAGCTTCGCCGCAGCCAACGACCGGATGAATGACGTACGCAAACGCGCCGGCGATCTGGTTAAGAACGAGACCGGCAAACCGTTAAACGACGTCAACTATGTGTTTCCGACTTTCGTTACCACTTACGCTCCGGCTGGCGTGATCGGGCTGATTATCGCGGCGATCTTCGCGGCGGCGATGTCCTCGATCTCGGCGGAACTGGCGGCGCTTTCGACTGCAACCGTGATCGATTTTTACCGACGCCATTTCCGCCCCGAAGCGCCTGACGCGCATTACCTGATGGTTTCGAAGCTGGCCACCGGATTCTGGGGCCTCTTCGCCTGCGCCGTGGCGCTCTACGCGGGAAGGCTGGGGTCATTGATTGAAGTCGTCAATAAATTCGGCTCCTATTTTTACGGCTCTCTGCTCGGCGTCTTCGCGCTCGCGATCGGAACGAGGCGGGCGACGGGCAACGGGGCGTTCTTCGGATTACTGGCGGGAATGGTCACGGTCGCGCTGGTCGCCAGGTACTCGAAGATCAGCTTTCTCTGGTACAACGTCATCGGGTGTGTGGTTGTGGTGGCTGTGGGAATGTTGTTGAGTCTGCTTGGAAAAAAATCAAATCCTTTCGATAAAGGCCATTGACAAGTCCAAAGCGCTACCGTAGATTGCGCTCGCGTTAGTGTCTCGATAAATCAAATAACTATCACCAATAGTAATTAGTAGCAAACATCATATCTGTGTCTGAAAGTAATTAGGTAATCTATTACTACGCGTCTTCAGTAGTGATCATAAGTGCCTGAGCTTTAGGCAGGCTCTTTTTCAGAAACCCCGTATAGCAATTCTGTTCGCCGGGCGCCTTCCGGCTCCTGCTCGCTGTTTTGGCGAGGTAGTAGGAGTTTCGCGCGAGCGCAGCTTCCGGCATAGCTGTCACTGTTGAACAGGTCGCTTCCAGCCTCAACTTAAAGAAGGAGTCACCTTATGAAAAGAAAGCCCGTATGGATTTTTGCGTCCATCGTTGCCCTATTAATGGCTTCAACGCTGTTATGGAGCTTCTCGATGCAGGCGGCCGGCCGCGCCGGTCGAGGAGCCAAGGGGCGTGGCGCCGCCGACAACCGCGCGGAAAAGAATTTCGACATCCGAGACAAAGACGATAAAGACGCGGTCTTGGAGTTCGAGCGCCGCATGGAAAAATTCTCCTCGAAGGAGAAGGAAAAAAACGACAACTTCAAGTTGGCGATGAACGGCGCCCAGGCGAAAAAGGCCAGGACCGCTCCGGAGTTGGAAGTCTCCTTTTGCAGTCTGACTAACTCCCCCGAGGTCGTTCAAGCGAGAGGCAAGGGGCGCAAATTCCTGACGCCGCCCTCCAAGCTGCCGCGCGAGAGCGTCGTCAGAGGGTTCATCAACGACAACCCCGATTTGTTCGGGATGAAGCCGGAGCAGGTGGCGGGGCTCAGGAAGATCGCCGAGTACACAAATCCGAACGGCAAGCTTTCGTGGGTGAGGATGGAGCAGCGGTGGAACGGAATTAAGGTCTTCCGGGGCGAGACGGTAGCGGCATTCAACAGCGGCGGCGAGATGGTGCGGATGGTGGGCGAACTCACCCCCGGTCCTGAAGCGCAGTCACTCGATACCTCTCCGAAGGTGGGCGCTGCGGAGGCAGTGGTTACGGCCGCGGAGTCTCTGGGCCTGATTTTGAACGCGGACGATTTGAACGTTAAGGAAACGTCGTCGGACGGCACGACAGTAACATTTCATCCGGCTGGGGAACTCACCGACGACATCACGGTCCAATTGCAATTCTTCTCGCTGGATGCGGGACTGGCGACCCTGGCCTGGTCAATGGTCTTATGGCAGGACACGCCGGCTCACCTGGTACTGGTCGATGCCTTAGAAGGAGGAGTTGTTTTATTCCGCAAGGGCATCACCCACACGCAGACGCAGCCGGCCACGTATAGCGTCTACAACGACGACAGCCCGGCGCCGTTCTCGCCGTCGACCGCGGTTCCCGGCTCCGGCCTTCAGGGCGCGGCCATCCCGCGTACGCTCCTCACGCTGATCAGCGAGCTTCCTGCGTTCAACAATCTCGGGTGGATCACCGACGGGGTGAACACGACCACGGGAAATAACGTCGACGCCGGGTTGGACATAGTCGCTCCGAACGGCATTGATGTGAATGGACGGCCCATCGGCAGTCCTTTCAGGGTTTTCGACTTCCCTTACAATCCGTCCCCTGGAATCCCGCCGCCGGGCGACTCCCCGACGCTCGCCGACTACCGCATGGGGGTGGTGACGAATCTCTTCTTCTGGTCGAACCGCTACCACGACCGACTCTATGAACTCGGGTTCACCGAGGCGGCCCGGAACTTCCAGTTGGACAATTTCGGCCGTGGCGGATTGGGCAACGATTTTGTCAGGGCCGAGGCGCAAGACTCCTCCGGCACGAACAACGCCAACTTCGGCACGCCGCCGGACGGCTCTCTGCCGCGCATGCAGATGTTTATTTTTACCGGGCCGAATCCGGATCGTGACGGGGACCTGGATCAGGAGATCGTTATACACGAACTGACGCACGGCACGTCGAATCGCCTGCACGCGAACGCCGCCGGGTTGAATAGCAATGTGTCCGGAGGAATGGGCGAAGGCTGGGGGGATTTTTATGGGCGCGCGTTGCTCTCGACGGCTGACGAGGACATCAACGGCATCTACGCGTCGGGTGGGTATGCGACGCTGCAACTCGGACCGCTCGGGACCGACAACTTCTACTACGGCATCCGCCGGTTCCCATACGCGCTGAAGACGGCGGTTGGGCCGAACGGGAAGCCGCATAATCCGCTGACCTTCGCCGACACCGATCCGTCTCAGATAAACACGACGGACGGCGCCTTTCCCGAAAGCCCACTCGGCTTTTCTGGCAACGGCGCCACGGAGGTTCACAACCTGGGTGAGATTTGGTGTATGACGCTGCTCGAAATGCGCGCAAAGCTGATCACTCGATTGGGATTCGACGTGGGCAACCAGCGGACTCTCCAACTGGTGACCGACGGGATGAAACTCGACCCGGTCAATCCGAACATGCTGCAGGGCCGCGACGCTATTCTTTTGGCCGATTGCGCGGGCTTCGGCGGTCAGGATGAACTCGACATCTGGGCCGGATTCGCGACGCGCGGAATGGGCTTCAGCGCCAGGCAGAATTCGGCCACTTCAGTGACCGAGGCCTTCGACATGCCTAATCTCAATCTGGGCGCGGTGACGATCACGAATGATTCGTGCCCGCCGCCTGACGGATTCGCCGATCCCGGAGAATCGCTGACATTGAACATCCCGCTTAGCAACCCGTTTTGCGCGACTCCGGCGACCGGCGTGACGATCTCGGTTGACGGCGGCGCCCCTGTCAGTTACGGGGACATTCCCGCCGGGACGACAGCGTCGCAGGGAGTTCCTTTCACCGTCCCGATGGCGGCGGTCTGCGGGAGCCAGTTGGCCGTGAACGTGGCCATCTCGAGCAGCCTCGGTACTGTGACCAGGACGTTCAACCTGCAGATCGGCAGGCCGGTGGTCACGCTTACCGCCAGTTACAGCAGCGGCAACATCGCGGCGCCGATACCTGACGTCAGTTCGGTGGACATTCCGATCAACGTGACCGACATCGGCGCGGTGGCCGACGTCAATGTCAGGCTTCGTCTGAACCACACCTTCGACGCCGATCTCGTGTTGAGGCTGATCGCGCCGGACGGGACGTCGGTCGCGCTCGCCAATAACCGTGGCGGCGGCGGCGACAATTTCGGAACGGGGGCGAACGATTGTTCGGGCGTCCCGACGGTTTTCGACGATTCGGCGCCGATAGCGATCGGCGCGGGCACGGCGCCGTTCGCGGGATCGTTCAGGCCCGATTCGCCTCTATCGGCATTCAACGGCAAGGGGGTAAACGGAGTCTGGATATTGAGAATATCCGATACCGGGGCCATAGACGTCGGGACGGTCGGTTGTGTCACACTCGAAATCTCCCGCCAGCGGTTCGCCTGCTGCGGCGTGCCGGGAACTCCTGAGCTACAGGCCGCGCCGCCCGTCACAATAACGAACGAGAGTTGCCTCCCAGGCAACGGCGCGCCCGATCCGGACGAGACCGTCACGGTCAACTTCCCGCTGCGGAACATCGGCACGGACAATACCACCAACCTGGTCGCCACGCTGCTCCCAGGCGGTGGCGTCCTCGCGCCGAGTGGCCCGCAGACTTACGGCCCACTCACCCCTGGCGGTCCGACTGTCGCCAGGCCGTTCACGTTCACCGTCGCCGGATTCTGCGGGGGCGATCTCATGGCGACTCTGGCGCTGCAGGACGGCGCGATGAATCTTGGAACTGTGACCTTCACGATCAGGGTCGGCGCGACGGTTTCCGCCACGTCGTCGTTCTCGAACCCGACCTCGATCATCATTCCGGGGACCGGCACTGGC
>Ga0190270_10001374_pt1 | contig 11274 bp, 10 predicted proteins | sample Popmic320T_FD_133748 | JGI IMG/M metagenome (GOLD analysis project Ga0190270, IMG submission 133748) | Populus adjacent soil microbial communities from riparian zone of Weber River, Utah, USA - 320 T | ecosystem: Environmental > Terrestrial > Soil > Riparian zone | place: USA: Utah | collected... | reverse complement strand
GAAGGGGGCCGCGCCGGTGCGCGTCCACCGCAGCCGGTGCGCCGCGCGCGCCAGCAGCACCGCCGCGTCCGCCACGTCGGCGTGCGCGGCGGGCGCGCCCCCCGCGGGCCGCGGGGCGCCTTCTGTCCAGGGTCATTGTCGCTGTCTCCATGCTATGCCTGCAGCGGGACGGGTTCACCCGCCGAAATGAAGGGGAGCACGCACGCCTGCCTGCGCCGGGTGTGGCACAGGCCGTACGCGTGCCCCGGAAACGAGCTGCCGTTCTGTTCCACGCGGTCCCGCGGCCGGACGGCCGCGGTCACGTGCACGCCTCCAGCAGCCGGGCCGCCCGCAGCGCGGGGCCGGCGCGGTTGACGAGCAGCGCGAACAGCTCCAGGTCGAAGGCGCCGAACGCCAGCTTCTGCGGCAGGAAGCTCCACACCACGATCACGCCGGTGACGCTTGCGCCCACGCGCAGGGGGATGCAGGCCACCGGCTCTCCGCCGGGGAACCCCGGGTGGGGCGAGTCCGCCCTCCAGCTCTCCCCCGTCTCCAGCGCACGGGCCGCCTCCCCCGCCGGCCGCAGCCGCGCGTGGCTTTGCGCGTCGATGCCGGCGGAGTGCACCAGCTCCAGCTCCGCGCCCTCCTCACCCTCGAACACGCCGAACTCCCGGGCGCCCGCGAGGTTCACCATCACCTCCCCCAGCGCGCGCAGGGCAGACGGTTCGTCCCCCGCCTCCTGCAGCGCGCTGGCGGCCACGAACAGCCGGGTGAGCACCGTGCAGCGCTCGTCGAGCACGGCGTGCTCCGCGGCCAGGCGGCCGGCGGCGGCCTCGGCCGCCTCCAGGCTGCGCCGCACGCGCACCAGCTCGGCCTGACAGCGGTCCAGCCGGTCGCGCACGGCTCCGGGCGGATCGGCCCCGCCGGCGGGGCCCGCGATGGAGGGGGAGCGCTTCATTCGCCCAGGAAGCTCCTGACCTTGGCGAGCAGCTCCAGGCCGTCGATGGGCTTGGTGATGTAGTCGCTGCACCCGTTCAGGTAGCCGAACTCCACGTTCCTGGCCTCGGCGCGGGTGGTGACCATCAGGATGGGGGTGGTGCGGGTGCGGGCGTGGCCGCGCAGCCGCCGGCACGCCTCGAAGCCGCCGATGCGCGGCATCATCACGTCCATCAGGATCAGGTCCGGCGCCTCCGCGAGCGCCAGCTCCACGCCCTCGTGGCCGTCGCGGGCAGAGACCACGTCGTAGTCGCTCCGGTTCAGGATCATCCGGATCCACATGTGGATGGTCGCGGAGTCGTCCACGAGCAGGATCTTCCTGCGCAGCGCGGCGGGTGTCGGCATCGGCTCCGGGTGCGTGCGGGTTTGGACGGGCGTGGCGGGCTGCCACGGGTCCGTCTCGAGGCGCCGCATAAGGCGGGTTCCGTGCCCTGCGAGACCGGCGACGACGCGGGGTGGGGATGTAACGGCGCGGTAACGGCTTGGCGACGAGCCGGGGAAACAGGTGAGTTTCGGGGAGTGGGACAAAATGCCCCGGAGTGGGGCATTCCTGCATGGGACTATATTGTCAACAATCCGAACAAAAGCTGCGGACTGCGGACTGCGGACTGCGGACTGCGGACTGCGGACTGCGGACTGCTAGTCGACGGAGGGCGGCGGCTCCGCGAGCCAGGCGAGCGCGCCCGCCACGTCGGGGAAGATGCGGACGGTGACCTGCGGGTGGTCGTTGAGCGTCTGGTACATGCGGGCGATCCCCAGCTGGGCCGGGGTGCCCGCCACCAGCGCGCTGCGGAAGGAGTTGGGAAAGACGCGCTCCAGCCGGCGCTGCGCCAGCTCGAACACCTGCGCAAAGCCTATGTCCAGCCGGGTGACGCCGGTGAGGTCGGTCAGGTAGTCGGGAAGGGGGGAGAGGGAGTCCTCGGCCTCCTGCGCCGCGGCGGCCAGCCCCGCCAGGTCCGCGGCAGACATCGTCCCCTGCAGCCGGACGCGGATCAGCCCGTCCTGGTAGCGGAGCGTGAAGGGCACGAGGGGCTCCCGGTCAGCGCTCGGCGGGTACCGGCGCACCCTGCGCGCGGTACTGCTTGAGCTTGCGGTGCAGCGTGCGCCGGTCGATCCCCAGCACCTCCGCGGCGCGCACCTGGTTGCCGCCGGTGTCTTCCAGCACCTGGAGCACGTGCTCGCGCTCCAGCCGCTCCAGCGTCCAGCGCTCCTGCCGGGCGCGTGCGGCCAGCCCGCGCTCCGGCTCCGCGCGCGGGCCGCGCGGGGGGTCGAAGGGAAGGGTGGCCGCCCCCGCGTGCAGGATGGCGGCGCGCTCCACGTAGTTCTCCAGCTCCCGCACGTTGCCGGGCCAGGGGTGCGCCGTCATGCGCGCCAGCCCCTCGGGAGAGAGCTCCGGGGGCTCCACGCCGGTCTCGCGGGCCACGCGGCGGCGGAAGTGGTCCGCCAGCAGGGGGATGTCGGCGGCGCGCTCGCGCAGCGGCGGCACCTGCAGGGGAAAGACGTTCAGGCGGTAGAAGAGGTCCTCGCGGAAGCGCCCCGCCGCCACCTCGTCGTCCAGGGGCACGTTGGCGGCGGCCACCAGGCGGAAGTCGACGTCCACCGCCGCCCCCCCGCCCACGCGCTGCACCTTCCGCTCCTGCAGCACGCGCAGGAGCTTCACCTGGATGGCGGGGGAGATGGTGGCGATCTCGTCCAGGAACAGGGTGCCCCCCGCCGCCTCCTCGAAGAGCCCGCGGCGGCTGGCCACGGCGCCGGTGAAGGCGCCCTTCACGTGCCCGAACAGCTCGCTCTCCAGCAGCGTCTCGGGGAGCGCGGAGCAGTTCACCGCCACGAAGGGGCGCCGCGCGCGGTCGGAGAGGTCGTGCACCGCGCGCGCCACCAGCTCCTTGCCCGTCCCCGTCTCCCCCGTCACCAGCACGCTGGCCCGGGTGGGCGCCACCCGCTCGATCAGCTCGAACAGCCGGCGCATGGGCGGCGAGCGGCCGATGATGCTGCCCATCGCCCCCTCGCCGGCGCGGCCGCGCAGCCGCGCCAGCTCACGCCGCACCTCGGTCTCGCGCAGCGCCCGCTCCACCGCCAGCGCCAGCTCGTCCACCTCCACCGGCTTGGCGAGGTAGTCGAAGGCCCCCAGCCGCACCGCCTCCACCGCCGAGGCCACCGAGCCGTGCCCGGTCATCATCACGAACTGCGCGTCCGTCTGCAGCGAGCGCGCGGCGGAGAGCACCTCCATCCCCCCGATCCCGGGGAGCGCCAGGTCCAGCAGCACCACGTCGTACAGCTCGCGCTCCAGCCGCCGCAGCGCCTCCTCGCCGGTCTCCGCGGTCTCCACCGCGTGCCCTTCCTCGCGCAGCACCTGCACGATGAGGTCGCGCACCAGCGCCTGGTCCTCCACCACCAGCACCCGCGCGCTCATCGCACCGCTCCGGCGGGGCGGTCCAGCGCCTCGCGCACCAGCCGCGCCAGCACGTCGGGGAGCACCGGCTTGCGCAGGATCCGCCCGCCGCCGCCCGCGCGCGCGCCCGACATGCGCAGCACGCGCGCCTCGGGGTGCAGCGCGAGCACCCGCCGCGCCAGCTCGGCGCCCCCTCGCTCGGTGAGCGCCGGGTCGGCGAGGAGGAGGTGGATGGCGGAGGGGTGCGCCTCGGCCAGCTCCAGCGCCTCGGCGCCGCTGCGCGCCTCCAGCACCCGGTAGCCGCGCAGGCGCAGCGTCTCGCGCACCACCCCGCGCACGGCGTCGTCCTCCTCCGCCACCAGCACCGTCTCCCACCCGCTCGGCGTGGGTCCCGGCGGCTCGGCCTGCGTGCGGGCGGCGGGCGCCTCCACCGGGGGAAGGTAGACGCGGAAGGTGGTCCCCACCCCGGGCACGCTCTCGCCGATCACGTAGCCGCCGCTCTGCTTGACGATCCCGTAGACGGTGGAGAGCCCCAGCCCGGTGCCCTTGCCGGGCTCCTTGGTGGTGAAGAAGGGCTCGAAGGCGAGCTCCAGGGTGGCGGCGTCCATCCCGCACCCGTCGTCGACCACCGTGAGCGAGGCGTAGCGGCCCGGGCGCAGGAAGGGATGGCGCGCCGCGTCTGCCGGGGTGAGCTCGGCGGCGCCGGTCTCCACCCGGATGGACCCCCCGCCGGCCACGGCGTCGCGGGCGTTCACCACCAGGTTCAGCACCACCTGCTCCAGCTGGCCGGCGTCGGCGCGCACCCAAGGCGTGGCGGGGTCCAGCCGCAGCGACAGCGCCACGTGGGCGCCGATGAGCCGGTCCAGCATCCCCTCCATCTCCCCCACCACCCGCCGCAGCTCCAGCACGCGGGGCTGCATCACCTGGCGGCGGCTGAAGGCCAGCAGCTGGGCGACGAGGGCGGCGGCGCGGTCCACCCCCTTCTTGATCTCCTCCAGGGAGTGGCGCGCCGGGTCGTCCTCCGCCGTGCGCCGCCGCAGGAGCTGCACGTGCCCCCCCACCGCCATCAGCACGTTGTTGAAGTCGTGGGCGATGCCGCCCGCCAGCCGCCCCACCGCCTCCAGCTTCTGCGCGTGGCGCAGCTGCTCCTCGCTGGCACGCAGCGCCTCGGCGGCGGTGCGCCGGTCGGTGAGGTCGCGGGTGACGGCGGTGAAGCCGAGCAGCTCCCCCTGCTCCCCCCGCAGCGGGGTGATGACCGTGTTCGCCCAGAAGCGCGAGCCGTCGCGCCGCACCCGCCACCCGTCCAGCTCGCACCGCCCCTCGCGCAGCGTCTCCGCGAGGGTGGCTTCCACCGCCCCGGCGGCCACCTCCTCGGGGGCGTAGAAGACGGAGATGCGGCGCCCCAGGATCTCCTCCGCCGCGTACCCGGTGATGCGCTCGGCCCCCGCGTTCCAGCTCACGACGTAGCCGTCCGGGTCCAGCGCCACGATGGCGTAGTCGCGCACCGTCTCCACCATCATCCGGAAGCGCTCCTGCACCGCCTGCAGCTCCTGCGCGGCGCGGCGGCGCTCGGTGACGTCGGCCACCGCGTCCAGCCCGCCCACCGTCTCCCCGGCCTCGTTGAGGATGGCGGTGCCGATGGCCTCCACCCAGGCGGTCGTGCCGTCCTTGCGGGTGATGGGCACCTCCCAGCGGGCGGATTCGCCCCGCCCCCGCGCCTCCAGCCGCCGGTCCGACGCCGCCAGCTCGGCGGGGGAGAGCATCAGCTCCCCCGCGCGCCGGCCCACCAGCTCCTCCGGCGCGTAGCCGGTGACGTCGGCCACCCGGGCAGAGGCGAAGGTCACCACCCCCCGCAGGTCGGTGAGCAGCACCGCCTCGTGCAGGTTCTCAACCACCCGGCGGAAGAGCGCCTCGCTCTCGCGCAGCCCCGCCTCGGTCATGGCGCGCTGCTCCACCTCCTGCCGCAGCGCCGCGGTGCGCTCCAGCACGCGCTGCTCCAGCTCGTCGCGGGCGCGGGCCAGCGCCTCGGCGGCGGCCACGCGCTCGGAGACGTCGCGCACCACCACCACGCGTCCCCCCGCCTCGCCGCGCGGGCCCGGCAGCGGGTGCGCGGCCACCTCGGCGTGCCGCCGCTCCGGCCGGTCCGCGAGCTCCACCTCCCGGCGCTCGCCGGCGGTGGGGAGCAGGTGCGTCGGGAGCGGCAGCACCTCCGCCGCGGGGCGGCCGATGGGGTCGGGGGCGCCGGGAGGGAGCGACGCGCTCGCGGCGGGGTTCAGGTCCACCACACGGTCGTCCGCGTCCAGCACGTACACCGCGTCGCGCATGCTCTCCACCACGGCGTGGCGTGCCACGGGCGCCACGTCGAAGAGCTGGCGGCGGGTGAGCCCCCACGCCACCAGCAGGTTGCCGAGCGCGAGGGTGAGGGGGGTCACGTCGCGCGCGGTCGACTCGGCCAGCACGGTGAGGGTGAGCACCGCGCCGGCCAGCGGCACCAGCACCCCGAGCTGCACCAGGGCCACCTGGGCGCGGTAGAGCGGGTGCGCGTGGGTCCCCTGCCGGGCGAGCAGGACCACGGCGGCGGCGGTGAGCGCCAGCAGGTACGCCGACCAGGCCAGCATGGCCGGGGTGAAGCCGTAGGTGAGCTGCGAGAACGGCTCCCCCGGCACCAGCCGCGGCGCGGACCGCACCAGCCCGTGCAGGGAGTCGGTGAACGCGAGGGGGACGATGGCGAGGAGGGGGAGGGCGAGGAGGGCGTAGGTGCGCCGGGGATGCGCGGTCGTCCGCCCCGTGTACTCCCGCGCGAAGGCGAGCAGCGCTACCGGGAGGGGTGCGTAGGTGAGGAACTGCACGTTGTCCCAGAACAGCTTCCCGACCAGGCCGGGGGATACCAGCTCCAGGAGGAAGCCCACCGTGCACGCCGCCTGCCCGAGCGCATACGCGGCGTAGGCTCCGGCCCCGGGGCGCGAGCGGCGCCGCCGGCAGTACGCGCCCACCGCCGCGGAGATGGCCAGCGACGCCAGGTAGGGGAGCAGGTGGACCACTTCGTCCGCCGTCACGCGCCCCTCCCGGGTGCGCGTGTGCTCGCCGCGCGCGAGCGTGGCGCACCGGGCGGGGTGCCGGGCAGGGCGGGCAGCGGGGTGGCGGACGCCATGGGGGCGGAGAGGTCCAGCCGTGGGAAGGGCGCGCGGAGCCACAAGGATCGCGAACGAAAGGTAAATCCGCGCGTGGCGCGCGACAACGAAGCTGCGGCTTCCCGTTACATTGGCGCCCCCGCCGGACGGCCCTGGATCGTGGTAGGCGCTCGCCTGCATCCACTCCGCCGCGGCGGACATCGCCGCCAGGATGGCCGCGAAACCGGGCGCCGGGCCGGGCTCTCGGGCGCCGAGGTGCCGAAGGTGGTAAAGGCGCCGCAACCGTCAGGGAACCCCGCGCCCGCACGTTGGTACAGATGCCGCTCCGGAGGCCATCCGCTGTCGCCAGCCCCGCCCTACGCACTTCCACACCAGGGATCAGGACCATGCGTGCAGTAGCCCGGCTCGTCGCTCCCGTCGTCCTTTTCATCGCCGCCGCGGCGGCGCCTGCGGCCGCGCAGCCGGCGCCGGTGCGGGCCGGCACGGACTGGTCGGTGGTGCAGCGCCAGTACTCGCAGTCCATGCTCCACGAGCACAACGCGATGGTGCGGGAGTGGCTGCAGCGCTGGGAGGCCGGCGACGCCAGGGCGACCGCCCGCTCGTACGCCGAGGGGGCGGTGGTCATGTTCGGCACCGCCGAGAAGGTGCAGGGCCGCCCGGCCATCGAGCGCTGGCTGCAGCGCCGCGTCCCCGAGCTGGCCGGCGTGCTCACCGTGCTCACCGACTTCCGGGCCAGCGGCGGCCTGGCGTACGCCTTCGGCACCTACTACGCCCGCCCGCGCGCCGACGACTCGGCCAGCCCGGCCACCGGCACCTACATGGCCGTGCTGGTGGAAGACCGCGGCGGCTGGAAGTTCCAGTCCCAGGTCTTCCTCCCCGACGCGCCGCCGGCCACCGCCTCGGCCGGCACCGGCGACGGCGGCACCCAGCGCGCTCCCTGACGCGGCAGGCCCGGCAGCAGCCCGGCGCCCGCCCCCCACGGCGGGCGCTTTTCGTTTGGGATGAGGAGCTCGCCTCCGCGCGCCGATGCGTGGGATTGGAGTCCGCGCAGGCGGACTTTGCGCCGTCGTTGCCGCGACTTCAGTCGCCCGGCGCTCGCCGCGGAGGCCTCCGCCCCGCGCGATCCGGCCAGCCGTCGTTTTGCGTCGGTGCCCGCGGGGCGGTATCATACCCGCCCTTTCACCGGGGCACCGGCCTGGCGACGATGACCGAAGTGCCGTCCGCGGCGCGCGACACAGCGGGGGTGGAGGAGCGGACCGGCCCGCCCCGCCTGCAGGGCGCGACGCCGCACCTGGAGACGGAGCGCATCATCGCCACCGTCGCGGCGCTGCGCGACCGCATCGGCGAGCGCTTCCCCGGCAGCGGGCTGGTACGGGTGGCGGAGCAGCTCCTGCGCATCGCCGAGATCACCGCAGCGCGGGTGGCGTGGGTGCAGCGCCCGCTGGTGTGGCTCCGAGTGGCGGCGTGGGCGGTGGCGCTGGCGCTGGTGGCGGTGGTCTACGGCCTGGTGCTGCGGGTGCGGCCCAGCGCGGGGGGCATCGGCCTGTCCGAGTTCCTGCAGGGGCTGGAGGCGGGGCTCAACGACGTGGTGCTCATCGGCGCCGCCGTCTGGTTCCTGCTCACCGTCGAGGGGCGCATCAAGCGGCGGCGCGCCCTGGGGTTCCTGCGCGAGCTGCGCGCCCTGGCGCACATCGTGGACATGCACCAGCTCACCAAGGACCCCGGTACGCTGGTGCAGGAGGGGCCGTCCACCGCCTCGTCGCCGCGGCGCACCATGACGCGGTACGAGCTGTCGCGCTACCTGGACTACTGCTCGGAGATGCTGGCGCTCAACAGCAAGCTGGCCGCGCTGTACGCCCAGAACCTCGACGACCCGGTGGTGCTCGCGGCGGTGGACGAGGTGGAGACGCTCACCGGCGGACTCTCGGGGAAGGTGTGGCACAAGCTGGTGGTCCTCAACCAGTCGCTCGGCGCGGGATAGGGGGATTCCCCTGCCCGCACCGGCCCGTTTTTGATAAAAGCGCGCCGGTGTCACCTTCAGTGAGTGCGGTGCGTTGTGGCACCGGCGCTCGGTTTTGCCGGGCGGTGGCCGCCGGGACTGCCGCGTGAACGGCACTAAACTTGAAACGGATGCGGCGCCCGGGCCTTCCAGCCGTGGGCCGAAGATCCGTGAAAACCGACCAAACTCGAACGAGAGCCGATGGAGATCCTAGCCGGAGCCGGAGTGCTGGGTGCGGGGTGGCTGATCGCCCGCTGGTTCATGAGCCCCACCTGCCCGCGCTGCAGGTCGCGGAAGTGGGACCGCAAGCTGTGCTATCCACTACTTCTTTGCCGCCGCTGCGCCACGCGCTGCGACGTGCAGGGCAGGGCATACAACTGAACGCCCGCGGGCTGCGGAGCTTTCCGGCGCCCCCCGCCTTCCTCGGCGGGGGGCGCCGTCGTTCCGTGGCCGTGGATTCGGGCCGTGGCCGCGCATCTCGCCAGGGCCGTGGAAGCACCCCGCGGTCCCCGCCTGTCTCCCGTACTCCGCCCGAAGCTCTCGCGCTGCGCACCCCACCGTATTATCTATGCAGGTGCAGGCATTTCGTGCTGTCCCCCGGGAAGGGGCGGAAGGAGCTTACGTTCCACCCAGCGGAGGTAACATGAGGAAGCCGGTGAGCAAGCATGCGCTGCGCAGGGCCATGGAGCAGGTCGGGGCCGAGGGGCACATCCGGTGGGAGGAGCCCACCGGCGCGGTGGTCGACCGCCTCTGGCACCACATCGAGAAGCAGGCGCTCCGTGTCCCCCGCAGAAGGCCGGTGACCCGTCCATCGCTCCGGGGCGAGCCCGTTGGAGTCTGAGCTCCCCCGGAGGCGCGCCAGCGACGCGCCGCCGGCCGCGCCGGCGAGCACGTCATCTCCGAGCCCCGGCCGCCGCCGGGGCTCTTTGCGTGCGGAGCTCCTCTTCAACCTCTCCTTCCTGGCCGTCGCCGCCCTGCTGCTGGCCGTCACCACCGCCGAGGTGGTGCGGCGGGTCTATCCCTACTCGCCCGGCGTGATCCTGGGGCTGCTGCTGGTGGACGTGCTCGTCTTCGTGGTGCTGGGCCGCTACCTCATCGACCGCATGGTGGTGCGTCCGCTGGGCGAGGCCGTCGCCGCCGCCGAGGCCATCGCCGCCGGGGACTACGGCCGCCGCGCCACCGGGGGCGACACCCGCGAGACCGCGGCGCTGGCCAGCGCCCTCAACCGCATGACCGACCAGCTGCTGGAGAACCAGCGGCGCCTGGCCGACAACGTGCGCTCGCTGGACGAGACCAACCGCCTGCTGCTGGCCACCCAGCGCGACCTGGTGCAGGCGGAGAAGATGGCCTCCATCGGCCGCCTGGCCGCCGGGGTGGCGCACGAGGTGGGGAACCCGCTCGGCGCGCTGCTGGGCTACGCCGCCGTGCTGCGCAAGCGGCGGGTGGACCCGGAGCTGCTGGCCGGGCTGGAGCGGGAGGCCAAGCGCATCGACACCATCGTGCGCGGGCTGCTGGACTACTCGCGCCCCGCCTCGGCGCACCGCGAGGCGGTGGACGTCAACGACGCCGTGCACCGCGTGGTGGAGCTGCTCTCCGGCCAGGGCAAGCTCGTCGGGGTCGAGCTGAACCTCCTGCTCGAGGAGGGCCTTCCCCCGGTGTGGGCCGAGACCCACCTCCTCGACCAGCTCCTGGTGAACCTCGTCGACAACGCGCACGCGGCCATGGCGGGGAGCGGGCGGCTCACCGTATCCACCCGGCACGACACCTACCAGCCCGACCGGCCCATCCCCGTCCGCCGCACCGCCGACCCGCCCGGGGTCAGCTATGCGCACCTGCGGCGCCCCCGCTACGCCTCCGCCCGCGGCGACGCCGTCGCCATCGAGGCGGGGACCGAGGTGGTGCGCATCGTGGTGGCCGACACCGGGCCGGGGATCTCCGTCGAGCACATCGACAACATCTTCGACCCCTTCTTCACCACCCGTCCCCCGGGCCAGGGCACCGGGCTGGGGCTTGCCATCGTCGCCGGCACGGTGGCAGACTTCGGCGGGCGCATCGAGGCCTCCTCGGCCGCGGGCGGCGGCGCCGTCTTCACCCTCACCTTTCCCACCCACCCATCCCATCCGTGAGCGACCGACGCGTCCTGGTCATCGACGACGAGGCGGGGCTGCGCCACACGCTCCTGCTCATCCTGCGCGACGAGGGCTACCGCGTGGCGGTGGCCGACGACGGCGAGGCGGGGCTGCGCTCCGCCCTGGCCGAGGCGCCCGACCTGATCCTCTGCGACATCCGCATGCCGCGCATGGGGGGGCTGGAGTTCCTGCAGCGCTACCAGGAGGCGGGCGGCCCCGCGCTGGTGGTGATGATGAGCGCCTACGGCACCCTGGACAACGCCGTGGAGGCCATGCGGCGCGGGGCCTACGACTACATCTCCAAGCCCTTCAACGCCGACGAGGTGCTGCTCACGCTGCGCAAGGCCGAGGAGCGCGAGCAGCTGCGGCGCGAGGTGGCCCGGCTGCGCAAGGAGGTGGGGCAGGCGCAGGGGTTCGAGGAGGTGGTGGGCGCCTCGGCGGCCATGCGCGAGGTGCTGGAGCTGGCGGGGCGGGTGGCGCCCTTCCCCTCCACCGTGCTGCTCACCGGCGAGAGCGGCAGCGGCAAGGAGGCCGTCGCCCGCGCCGTGCACCGCGCCTCTCCCCGCCGCGACCGCGCGTTCGTGGCGATCAACTGCGGGGCCATCCCCGAGAACCTGCTGGAGAGCGAGCTGTTCGGGCACGAGCGCG
>Ga0190270_10001373_pt1 | contig 11275 bp, 10 predicted proteins | sample Popmic320T_FD_133748 | JGI IMG/M metagenome (GOLD analysis project Ga0190270, IMG submission 133748) | Populus adjacent soil microbial communities from riparian zone of Weber River, Utah, USA - 320 T | ecosystem: Environmental > Terrestrial > Soil > Riparian zone | place: USA: Utah | collected... | reverse complement strand
TCGAATTGGGCTTGCTTTCGGAAGACGATTTGTTGCCGGTGCTGCGCGATCACTTCGATATTCCCGTCTTGTCGTTGCGCGACTTGCCGAATACTCCCTTGCCGATCGAGCTGCCGTCGGGCATCGGTGATTTTCTCAAGCTGGCGCGCATGGTGCCGGTGAAAATCGACGGTCATGAACTGATTGTCGCCACCGGGGATCCCATGGATCTTTCCCGGCTGCATGCCTTGGAGATGGCAACCGGTTTGCGCGTGCGGCCGGTGTTAGCGCGGGAAAAGGAAATCCTGGCGCGTATCGAAGCGCTGTATAGCAGCAGCTACGCGGCGGATAGCGGTCAGGAGGCGATCGCCGAGCCATTGGAAGGCATGGGCGACGATGAAGACGTCGCCCATCTGCGCGACATGGCCTCTGAGGTGCCGGTCATTCGCCTGGTCAACCAGATGCTCGTACGCGCGCTCGAGAGTCGCGCCTCGGATGTCCACATCGAGCCCTTCGAGAATCAGCTCAAGGTGCGCTACCGCATCGACGGCATTCTCCACGAAACCGAGTCGCCGCCGCGGCAGTTGAAAGCCGCGGTGATCTCGCGCTTAAAAATTCTCGCCCAGCTCAACATCGCCGAGCGGCGTTTGCCGCAGGACGGCCGAATCAAAACCCGGCTTGCCGGAAAAGACGTCGACCTGCGTATCGCAACGGTGCCGACGCTCTACGGTGAAAGCGTGGTGATCCGCTTGCTCGAGCGCGGCCAGATTTTTACCCAGCTCGACGCCCTTGGTTTTCCGCTCGAGCTGCAATCGCGCTTTGACGAGATGATTTTAAAGCCCCATGGCATGGTATTGGTCACCGGCCCGACCGGCAGCGGCAAAACGACGACGCTTTATGGCGCGCTGCAAAAAATCAACGATCCGGGCAAAAAAATTATTACCATCGAGGATCCCGTCGAGTATCAACTGAGCGGCGTCAACCAGATCCATGTCAAACCGCAGATCGGTTTGACCTTCGCCAACGGTCTGCGATCGATCGTGCGCCAAGATCCCGATATCATTATGGTCGGTGAAATTCGCGACGCCGAGACCGCCGAGATCGCCGTCCAAGCGGCGCTGACCGGCCATTTGGTTTTTTCGACTTTGCATACCAACGACGCGGCGGGCGCGATCTCCAGGCTGTTGGAGATGGGTGTGCAAGATTATTTGCTTTCGTCATCGCTGCTCGGTGTGCTGGCGCAAAGGCTCGTGCGCCGGCTCTGTCCCAGCTGCCGCAGACAAATGCCGGTTACCAGCATGGCCGGTATGCCGCCAGAGTTTACTAATGGTAGCGTCCCACGGGCGGTCTTCGAGGCGGCGGGTTGCGAAGCCTGCAGCGGTACGGGTTATCTCGGCCGTGTCGGTATTTTCGAGCTGCTCCCGGTGACCTCCGACCTTTGCAAAGTCATCGTCCAGCGCGCCGACGCCGGTGTCATTCGCAACCTGGCCGTCCAGCAAGGCATGCGGCTCCTCAGAGACGACGGCTGGGATAAAGTCGCCAAAGGTGTGACGACGTTGGCCGAAGTGCTGCGTGTGACGCGGGAAGAAGCGTAGAACTAGTTCGAAGGTTCAAGACTGCAAAAATTCAATGGAGACATTGTTCCGACGTTTTACCTGGGACCTATGAACCATCGAACTTTGAACCCACGCTAATTTATCATGGCATTTTTTCAGTATCGCGCCGCGGATCACGCCGGCAAGGTTGTCGAGGGAGTGATGGAGGCCGACGCCGAGCAAGGCGTAGTCCTGCGGTTGCGCGAAATGGGCTGCGTGCCGTTGCGCATCGCGGTGCCGAGCGATCGGGCGATCCGCACGTCGCCCCAGCAGGCGATTTTTTCCAAGCGAAGGGTTAGCCAACAACAGTTGCTGCAGTTTACCCGTGAGCTCGGTACGCTGCTTACCGCCGGCCTGCCACTCGACCGCAGTTTGTCTATCCTCGGCGGTCTGTTCGAGGGCAGCGAGCTTAGCAAAATACTCAATGCTCTCGTCGAAGCGGTGCGCGCCGGCAAGTCGCTCGCCATCTCGATGGGAGAGCATCCCGACGTTTTCCCGAAAATCTACGTTAACATGATCCGGGCCGGCGAGGCCGGCGGTATCTTGGAAAGCGTGCTGCGCTATCTAACGGAGTACATGGAAAACACCTTGGCGCTCAAAGACGACATCAAATCTGCGCTGATCTATCCGGTCATTTTGGCCGCTGCCGCCGGCCTTTCGTTGATGATTTTGTTTATCTTCGTCATTCCAAAGTTTGCCACGATTTTTCGCGGTAATACTAAGGCGATTCCGTTGATCACCAAGATCGTCATAGATTTTAGCCAGTTTTTGGCAGAGTACGGCTGGATTGTTTTGTTGGTCATGTTCGCGCTCGTTGCGGGCGGAGTTTTTTATATCCGAAGCCCGGAGGGCAGGAGCGAGTGGGATCGGTTGCGTTTGCACAGCTGGTTGCTTGGCGATTTGGTGCGGAAGTTCGAAACCGCGCGTTTTTGCCGCACCCTGGCTGCCTTGTTGAAAGGCGGCGTGCCGCTGCTCGAAGCGCTGGGGACCGTTCAAGGCGTCGTCGGTAACCGTTTGCTGGCGCTCGCCATCGGCCAAGTTCAACTGCGGGTGCGCGAAGGCAAGGGCATGGCGCGGCCGCTGAGCGAGAGCGGCCTGTTTCCGATGTTGGCGCTCAACATGATTGCGGTGGGGGAGGAAACCGGTAAACTGGATGGCATGCTCGCCGAGGTCGCGAGCTACTACGACCAAGAAGTAAGACGAACGACGAAAAGACTGACTTCTCTGCTCGAGCCCGCGTTGATCCTAGTGATGGGTTTGATCATCGGCGTGGTTGTCATCTCGATGCTGCTGGCGATATTTAGTATCAATGACTTATCATAATCGAAAACTCGTCAATGGCGAAAGTGGCTTCACCCTGATCGAGTTGATCATCGTGGCGACGATTATTGTTTTACTGGCCGGACTGGTGCTGCCGCAGTACATCAAGCAAGGCGAGAAAGCCACGGCCAAAGCGGCCAAAGCCCAGATCGAGAGTTTCGGCGTGGCGCTGGACACCTTTCGTCTTGACGTTGGCCGCTATCCGACCACACAGGAAGGTCTTCAGGCGCTGACCCAAAAGCCAGGCGGCGTCGATCGATGGGATGGGCCTTATCTAAAAAAAGAGGTTCCGCCCGACCCATGGGAAAAGCCCTATGTTTATAAGAACCCCGGTGATCACGGACCGTATGACATTATTTCCTACGGCGCCGATGGTGCTCCTGGAGGTCAAGACGTCAATCGTGACATTACCAGTTGGGAAAGATAATCGCGGCTTTTCTCTCGTCGAACTGGTCGTGGTGCTGTTGCTGATCGGCGTCAGCATGGCCATCGTCGCTCCCAACATCGCGAAGGGACTCCAAGATCGCGAAGTGCGGGTCTCGGCGCTGAGCTTAGCAGCCGTGGCGCGCGATTTACGCAGCCAAGCGCTATTCGACGGCGTGCCGCAACAACTCGTGGTCAACCTGCCGCAGAATAGCTACCTGGTGGCGCGCACTCGGGAGGTGCACTTGCCGAGCGAAGTTAAATTCATTTCGGTGGACGGCGGCGAAGCCATCGACCGCGATAGCAAGCGTTTTTACTTTTTCCCCAACGGCAGCACGGTGGGCGGCGCCATCGTTCTCGCCGACAGCGAGAAAGCGATATCCTATCAGATACGTCTCGACGCGCTTACCGGCAAGATCGAAGTTTCCCGCGGCCATTAGTCGTGAATAATTTGTCTCAACGCCGTTTTGCTAGCGGCTTCACACTGCTCGAAGTTCTGGTCGCGATGACTATCCTGGGACTCGGAGTGGTGACTCTGTTACAAATTTTTTCTCAAGGATTACAGCTTGGCGCGCGCAGTACGGCGCGCACCGAGACGCTGACCTCGGGCGCGCGCGTGATGGACGAGCTACTGGCGCGTAAGAAGCTCACCGACGGCGCGCAGTCCGGCACGGTCGGCGCGGGTGGGCGTTGGAGCGCGCAGGTGCATGCGCTGCGCGACAATACGCCGTCGCTTAATTTGTCGAGTCCCTGGGAAATCAAGGAAGTCGCTCTCGATATGACCGTTAACGATGACGGGCGCGAGCGCCGCATCGAGATAAAAACTCTTCGACTCAGTAAGAAGGGCAATCCGTGAGCCCTAAATATTTGGTTGACCACGCTGTTGGCAACATGGAGCCATTTAAATGGGGATTCCAAAGCGGACGAGCATGCCCTTGGGTCGAGGGTGGGATCAATACCCCGCCCGCGAAGTGGCTTCGGTTAGGTTTCGCAGCGATTAGCGGTCCGCATAATCGGCGCCGGTGCGGCGCGCGATCGATGACCGCAGCCGGTGGTTTTACACTCATCGAAGTTGTGCTGGCGCTATCGATCTTCGCGCTCATGGGAGCGATTCTCTACGGAGCCTTTTCGCTGAGCCATACGGCGGTGGCAAAATCGGATGCCAATTCCACGCGCAATCAAAAACAGCGCGTCATCGCTGATCTCCTCAGCAGTTACATTCGTTCGACCTTCCCATATCGTGATTCGCCGCAAGATCAGAGCGTTTTTTTTGACGGCGAGATCGATAGCTTGACGTTTATCTCGGCCTATTCGCAAGCGATGGGTGGGCGTGGCATGGCGCGAATCAGCATTGTCGTCGACGAAGCGACTGACGGGCGGGCGGCGCTCAAGCTTGAGGAAAGCGCACCGGTGCGGCTAAACTCTGACGCCGACTCGTCGGGCCAGAGTCACAGTGTTGTCATGCAGGAAAACGTTCGCGAGTTCCGCTTAGCCTACTTGGACCCGCAGGCGGAAGAAGAGAATTGGCAAGAACGATGGGATGGCAGAGAGAAGCGCATCTTGCCGCGCGCCGTGCGCTTGAGCTATCTGAACGATAGCGGCAAAGAGGTGCGCTGGACGTTTCCCGTGATGATGAGCGTACTGGCACAATGAACGCCGCGGCAATTTTCAATCCGCGGGGCAGACTTGGCGACCAGCGCGGCGTGGCGCTGATCGTGGTTCTATGGATATTTATTTTTCTCTTCGTGGTCGCCTTCGATTTTAGCACCTCGGTGCGCGAGGAAGCGACCGCGGCGCAGCGGTTTAGCGATGAGACCCAGGGGTATTACCTGGCACTAGCCGGCTTTCAGCGCGGCCTTTACGATTTTCTCCAGCAGCAACCCGGTGGCACGCCGCAACTCCCCGACCCGAACAAGCGCGATCTCTTCGACGGCGGTTGGCGCGAGGAAAACTTTGGCGCCGGTGTCTTTCGCGTCCGTTTGGTCGACGAGGGCGGCAAAATCAATATCAATCGAGTGAACGAAGAGGCGCTCAGGGGGATATTGACGAATCTCGGCCTGGACGATCAGCGCCGAGATATGCTCGTCGATTCGATCATGGATTGGCGCGACCCGGACGATTTACACCGCATCAACGGCGCCGAGAACGAGTACTATTCAATCCAGTCACCGTCGTACAGCGCGAAGAACGGTCCGCTCGACAGCGTCGAAGATTTGCTTTGGATCAGGGGGATGACCTCGGAGTTGTTTTTTGGCTATGCGCCGGCGAGCCAATCAACTGAGCAAAACACGCCGCGCATCGCGCTCAAAGATATTTTTACCGTTGACAGTCCCATCGACCGGGTCAATCTGCGCACGGCGTCGGCGGAGGTGATCCATGCGGTGATGGGAATCCCGCTGGAAAAATGCCGAAGTTTCATCGAAGAGCGGAAAAAGTCGTCGGAAAAAACTCTGGCTGATTTGCTACCGCTGCTTGGTATCGGTTCCGGCGATCCGGCCCTGCAGCTGTTTATTTTTACCAATCCGACGGTGGTGGCGGTCGAATCCGAGGGAAAATTGGCGGACGCGCGCATGCCGCGCCGGATTAAAGGCGTCGTCCGGCTCGGCGGCGCTCAGGGCTATGAACTCCTACGATGGCTCGATCGTGACTTTACGCTACCGAAAAGCTAGATCATAAGCTACAATGGCGCCAAGTTCTGGCGATGTGCTGCGCCAGCTACTTCTGAAATAAAATGAACGCTCTCAACCGACTGCAAGATCTTACCCGCGCCGACTTCCTGCGCAGCGTCGGGCTTTATTTTTTGACCGACCGTGTTGTCATGGTGCGGCTGCGAAAAAGCTTTCTCAGTTTATCCATGCTCGAGTTGGAAGATCGCGAACTGCCTGAAGGCGATCATCGCCAAGCGATATCCGAGCTCACCGGTTGGGTCGCCGAGGATGTCAAAGAGATTGCACTCAAGGCCGAACACGATTCGCGCGACCGAGCGCTGCGCCAAGCGATGGTTTCGCTCTTACCCCATTTTAACCCGGCGCGGGATGCGGTCTATGTTTGTGTGCCGCAAGAGCAGACCATCGTGCAGCAGGTATTTTTACCGCTGGCGGCAGCAGAGAATCTCAAGCAGGTGCTCGAATACGAGATCGAACGGCAGTTGCCATTTAAACGCGACGAGATTTATTACGACTTTCTCCCCGTCGGTAAAAAAGGCGAGAAGTTTTGCGTTTATGTATTTGCGACGCCGAAGAAAGCTCTCGACGGATTGCTGACATTGCTCGAGTCGTTTGGAATTAAGCCAAGCGGTGTCGAGACCACGGTGTCGGCGCTGGCCAATTATTTGCTTTTTGCCAATGGTGCCGGCGGCGAGAGCGCGGCACTGGTCGCCGCGCATCGTTCGAATTGGGAATTGATCGCCGTCAGTGCCAAAGCCAACGGCTGGAAGCCCGCACCCCAACTGCTCTTCTCCCATCAATTCTCCGCCTACGGCTGGGCCCAGGGCAGCGGCAAAGAGTTGTTGCAGGAATGTTTAAGTCAAGTGCCGAAGGTTTTTCGTTGCGGTGAACTGACGGCTTTGAATGGCGCAGTTGATGCTCGGTTGGCACAGGCCGAGGATTTGGTCGCCGGCGGTGCGACGCGGCTCAAAACGGGCCGACAAATTAATCAAGTTGAGGCTTTGCCGGCCATCGGCGCGGCGCTGCGCGGCGTCCGCGAAGCATCGTTAGCGGCAAACTTTTTACGGCCCGAAGGCGGTGTTAATGGCGCCAACCGGACGCTCTCCATGCTCAATAGCGTGCTGTGCGGGCTGTTCGTGCTGTGCCTGGTTGCTTGGGGCGTCAGTTTTCCGGTAAAGGACGAGCTGCGCTTACGCCAGCTGCAACGGGAAAACCAGAAACTCGAACCGTCGATCGAAGCGCTGCGCAGAGAAGAGAACCAAATGCAGCAGTTGCGTAAGGAAGCCGGTTTTCTGACCGGCTTCGAGCAGCGTCGCGGCGAGGTCCTGCGTATCCTCGATGAATTGTCCAAAGTGGTGCCGAGCAACGCCTATTTTTCCAACCTGCGCTACCGCGCCGGCGTGCTCGAAGTGCAAGGCAATGCCGAGAACGCATCAGCGCTGATTCCAGTCCTGGAGCGTTCGAGTTTATTTGAAAATGTCGGATTTAACGCGCCGTCGAATCGTGGCCGGGATAATCGCGAGACCTTCTCGCTTAAGGCTGAGCTGGAAAAAACCAAAGAGCCGGTCAAAGAAGCGGTCAAGGAACCAGCCCGCGCACCGTCTAAGGAACCGATCAAAGAACCGGCGAAGGATACCAAGAGCAAATCATGAGCAAGTTCTGGCAGAGACTGTCCAAGCGCGAGCGCGGCTTAGTTGTCTTGACCTTGCTGATTGTTGTCGTGTTCGTCGGCAAGTACGCCGCAGTGACGCCGTTCCTCGAGCGCCGCGAATGGGTCAAGAGTCAGCTCGAGAGCCAACCCCAATTGTTGCAGAAAAACCTCCGCTACCTCGGCCAAAAAGAAGCGTTGTTGGGGTCGTTGGAAGCGGCGCGTGGTCAGATCAAGGCGCAGGAGCCGCGCTTGCTCACCGGCGATACGCCGTCGGTGAGCGCCTCCGATTTACAAGAGACGGTTCAGGCGCTGGCAACGCGGGAGGGGACGCAGGTGATTACCACGCGTGTGCTCAATCCCGAACCGGCCGGCTCGTTTTCTAAAATTGGCATTCAGCTCGAGATCGGCGGCCAGATCCAGCAGGTGGCTAATCTGATACGCGGCATCGAGACCGCACCGAAACTGCTGGTCATCGATGAGGTCAACGTCCGTTCATTATTTCGGCCGCTGGGTTTTCCCCAGCCCCAAGGCGTGCCTCAGGTCAACACTCAGAACTTACGGATCAGCCTAACCGTAACCGGTTTTGCGCGGGTGCAGCCAGCGGTGGCTGCGCCGAGCAGCAATTCCGGCAAGCCGGCAAAGGCGGCCGACGAGAAGCCGGTCTAGACTGCGAGGGGGCTGACGTTAATGCTGTTATGCTCGCCGTTCACAAATATTATTTCTAAACTTGAAGCGAAACTGTATGATTTCCGCACTAATTTGACGGTCCATCATCGAGATAGTAAGTTGAGCCTGTTTTATTGAGTGCAGTTGGAATGGGTTGACGGAGAAGTTTTATTCTCGGGCGATCATCACTCGTAAGTGTCTTGTTTGTTGTTGCCAGTGGCTTGCTCGCATGGAGCGCTTATCGCTCGTGGCATGAAGGCCCCTGGGACCTACCCACTGGATCGAAGCGGCGCGATCTCGCTGGCAGCACCGAAAAACCGCCAGCCACGGCAGCTAAACCGCCGGTGAATACGGATATGATCGTCAGTAAAAACCTATTCGATCCCGAACGGGGCGCCAGCGCGACGCGCGAGGCGGAAGAAAGCTCGCGCGCGTTTCAACGGGTGCGCGGCATGATTTTAGTGGGCACAGTTATCGTCGGCAACGATCGCGTTGCCATTTTGCAAGATGGACCGGTGTCCAGCGGCACGCCGCGCCTTCCCAGCCAGCCCGCTTCAGTGATGCGGCTCAAAGTTGGCGACAATTTAGAAGGGTTCAGATTGGCGGAGATCGCCGACAGGCGCGTGGTGTTCTCCAAGGATGCGGCGCGGGTCGAGGTCTTATTGGATTATTTTCGCAAAGTTGAAACGGCGCCGCCGCGGGTTGCCGCTCCTGGTCAATTACCACCGGGGCCAGCAGCCATTCCCGGTCAAGTACCGGCGCCGCCGACTGTGGCACCGGTCCCCCGGGTTCTCCCCAATCTGCCGCGACGCGGTCGAATTCCGGTGCCGGGAAGCCCTAGTTCTGATTCATGAGGTGGAGGATGCATAGATGTCGGAAAAATGGCTAATGAGCTGTGCTGCCGCGGCTTACGTATTGGCGTCGATCACTCCGTTGACGGCGCAGCAATCCCCGGCGCCAGCGCAATCTAATCCAAGTGCATCTCAGCCCGCGCCGCCGAGTGATTCAACAACTCCCCCGGTCGGGCGCACCCCGGTCATTCCGCGGCGTATTCCCGCTCCGACGCAACCTCCAGGGTTTCTAGGGTCGCAGCCAGGTACGACGCAAGCCCAGACACCGACGCCAGTTGCGGCGCCGCAACCTGATCCTCCTCAGCTACTGCAACCGCTACCCGGCGCGCCAGAGAAAGCTGCGCCGCCAACAGCACCGCAGCCGCCCTTGCCGCCGCGACGTTTGTCCCAGCCACCGTCGATTCCTTCAGGCGGGATGGTTTCGCTCAATTTTAATCGCGCGGATTTGGTTGAAATCATCCATATCATCGCGCAGCAGCTTCGACTCACTTACACTATTGATCCTGAGGTCAAAGGCACGGTCACGATCAACAGCGCTGAACCGTTACGCGCAGAAGATCTATTGCCGATATTTCATCAGCTGTTACGTATGAACGGCGCGGTGGCGGTGCGCACCGGCAACCTCTATCACATTATGCCGATCAAGGACGGCAAAGGCTTGGCCCGGCCGGTGGGACAAAACCGCGAAGACAGCTTTGCCCTGCAAATCATCCCGGTGCGATTTTTCTCAGTATCAGAGATGAAAAAAGTGCTGACCCCATTTCTTCAGCCGGGCGCCGAGATTATCGATAACCCGCGCGGAAACTTTCTCGTGGTCATGGACATTCCGGCGAATATTCAGCGGCTGGTCGAAATCGCCGATTTGATCGACGTCCAAGTGTTCGCCGGCACGCGCATGGAGATCTACCAGCCTAAGATTGCCAGCGCCGAGGAACTGGCGGTGGAAATGACCAAAGTGATGCAATCATTTGCCGCGTCAACGCCGCAGACCGATACCTTTACCGCGCAATTCATCCCGCTGCCGCGAATCAATCAGCTCTTGGTGATCAGCCATAGTGAAGCCGCTTGGACGTATACTAAACGTTGGCTCGATCGCATCGATGTGATCGCCCAGGGACCGGGACGGCGAATATTTATTTATCCCGTGGAGAATGGCAAAGCGACCGATTTAGCCGACGTGCTCAATCAGGCGCTGGGTCAGGCTTCGAGCGGTGGAAGAAGTAACTACCAAACATTGCAGAACTTACACCGCTCATCGGTTGGGACTGGGGGCGGCCAATTTGGCAACTCAGGCCAATTTGGCGGCTCAGGACAATCCGGCACAAGCGGTCAGTTCGGTCCGGGATACAATCAGGGTCAGGGGCAGATACGATGAAAATTTGCACCGCAGTGATGGTTATTTGGTTCGGTGGCGCGGCTTTAGCTGAAGCGCAAAGTCAAAATCCCAGCGGCGCTTTCGCCACCGTGCCCGTGCCCGGTCAAGTCCAGCCGCCGGCGATCGTCGCGCCGCAGCCGGCGCAGCCGCAGGCTCCGGGCGTGGCCCGGCCAGCAGGTCAAACGCACCCGGCGCAGCAGCAAGAGCAATTGCGCATCGTCGCCGACCCGGCGACCAATTCGTTGATCGTCTACGGGACGGCACAGGAATTCCAGAACATAAAAAATATTCTCAAAGACCTCGACGCCATTCCGCGTCAGGTGCTGCTCGATGTGATGGTGGCCGAGGTGACGCTTTCGGATCGTCAGTCGCTCGGCGTCGATTACGAGATAGCGAAAAATTTTCCCAGTAGCATCTTTGGTCAAAAATTTGGCTCAGCCGGCGCCATCCGAACGCTCGGCGAGCTATTTCCAACCAACAATACGTTCGGCGGCGGTGTCAGCGGCATTTTTGGCGGCAAGGACATCAGAGCATTCATCAATGCCTTGCAGTCGGATGCGCGCTTCCGGGTGCTGTCGACGCCGTCGATCTTAGCCACGGACAACCGGCCCGCGCGCATTCAAGTAGGCACTGAGGAGCCGATTGCCACCGGCACGATTTCACAGGCCGTTGGCGGAGTCGCTAACAGCACCAGCATCCAATATCGCAATACCGGTCGAATCGTGACGATCATCCCGCAGGTTAATTCT
>Ga0190270_10001372_pt1 | contig 11279 bp, 15 predicted proteins | sample Popmic320T_FD_133748 | JGI IMG/M metagenome (GOLD analysis project Ga0190270, IMG submission 133748) | Populus adjacent soil microbial communities from riparian zone of Weber River, Utah, USA - 320 T | ecosystem: Environmental > Terrestrial > Soil > Riparian zone | place: USA: Utah | collected... | reverse complement strand
TGTTCGCTCCCCGCCGCCCTTCCGCAAGCGTTCCGGACTAGGGCTTCCGCCCGAGCAGCCGAGCGACGACGGCGCGTAGGAGCTTGCTCGGAGAGCGTTGGCCGTATCGAGGGCCGTGGGCACGGGTGAGGTCTCGTTCGCCCGGCGAACAAGTGTCTCTCAAAGACGCGTCTGCTGGCACCCAGGCCGCTGAGCCGCGAGACGCGTGAAACCTGCGTGAAAGGCCTCGACCTCGACGGCGCCGCCTCCCAACAGCCGCGCCTTCTCATGCGCCTGCCTCAACGCCTTCTCGCTCGGCTCTCCGTAGATGTGGATGGATGACAGCGTGACAAGTTCCACGAACTGCCGAAAGAGCGGTCCTGCCACTTCCATGTGGTACTCCAAGGATGCCGAGTTGGGATGCACGTTCACGACGGTCATCCTGGTGCCATCGTCGCTGAAGTAGACGTTGTAGGCGATGAGTTGTGGCTCCTTCGCCTCGACGAAGTCGGCGAGGTCTTTGAGGCCCGCCTTCAGCTCGTCGAGCGCCCCCTCGCGAACCTCCGAAATGTCGATGTACACAATCGCGTTGGACATTTCGCCCCGCAAACGAGTATCGACGAATCGAGTCTTGGTGCCAACCGGGCGGTCCTCTTCGCTGGCGTCTAGGGTTTCCGCCCGAACAGCCGCGCCACGACGGCGTTCAACTGCTTCTACTACTACCGCAGCCAGCTATGCAGGGACGTAGCCGGTGCCTCCACACGTTTCGCAGTTCTTGGAAAGGTCGCGCCCAGCATGTGGGCGTCCCTTGGAGTCTCGGACCGGTGCTGCTCCGGTTGCATTGCAGTCGGGGCAGGGCTTGGTTGGGCCCTTGTCGCGTTTCACGTTTTCGGCCATTATCGAATCGTAGCTCCCTGGGCTTCAGGCGACGGGGCGGCTTTGCTTGTCAACTCTCTGTAAGGATCGCGGCTCGGGTCTTCACGCTTTCCGACGCACGTAATACGTTGGCGGCCTGCGGCGGAGGAGGTCAGACTCTCGCCTCTCCCACGAGAGCCGCCCGGATCGCAGCCGCCGTTCTCCCAACCTCCTCCGCCCAGCCATTTGTAAGTCAATGCGGGGCCGAACCACCGTTATCCCCTCTCGCGCCGCTGACGTCGCGCTTGGTCAACAACGCGGGTTCGATCACCCGCGCGGCTTCGTGGACGCCCTTGCCACTGTAGCGCGCCGCGGAGCGGCACTCACGCGGGGCCAGGTTCGTGCGCCCCATCGCGCTAGGGTTCCCGACGCCGAGAGGCCGGTGGATTGCCATAATCTGAACTTCGTTATGGCAGAGACGCCGCAGCCCGCCAGCGACTCGGAACAGAAACAGATGCAAACGACCGAGGGCGGCACGGACACTGGAACGATCGATGTTTCGATCCTTGGTGGGCGCAAGTTCACAGGCCGTTGGCGACCGCCTAAGACGATGACGATGCTGAGCGTCCTCGGTGGCAGGGAGATTGATCTGCGTGAAGCTGAGATTCCCGCTGACGGGATCACCATCAACGTGGTCGGCCTCATCGGGGGAACGCATGTCATTGTTCCCGACGGCATCAACGTCGAGGTCAGCGGATTCAGCGGCCTTGGCGGTCGCCGCGTGGACTCCCACGCCGAGCCAGGCGCCCCAGGAGAGCGCGTCGTTCGATTGAACGTCTTCGGCGCTCTCGGCGGACTCAAGGTCGAGAGCCAAGAGTCCAGCTGAACTTCTCGGCCCGAGGGCAGAAGTCCTCGGGCTCGGATGCGAGGCTTCACGTAAGCGTCCTCGCGGCCGATCGTTCGAGCCACTTCTCGAGTTCCCGGACGGCAATCAGCCGCATCCGCCCGACGCGCACGATCTTCAAATCCGGTTGCACATAGCGCTCGAACGAATTGACGCTCATGCCGATCGCGGCTGCGGCTTCGGATCAAGTGACGCGAGCAAAGATTCTTGGCCAGCACTCGGGCGAACGTCGTCTCCTGCCAGGTCGGCGTTATGCTCGAACCAGGGACTAAGAAGGAGGGAGAGCGAGATGGACGTTGTCGACCGTCGAACCTTTCTGCGCCGCACTGCATTTGCCGCCGGCGCCATGGCCGTTGCGCTGGATCCGCTCCGTCTGGTCGGCCCAGCGACCGCCTCGAGGCCGGTTTTCGGGGAGCTCGGACCAGTCCCCGACCTGCGCGACGGCGTGGTCAGGCTCTGGCTGCCTGTGGGCTTCAAGTACCGCTCTTTCCATGACACCGAGTCGGGGCCGCAGCTGATAGACGACGGCGCCACCGTTCTGCCCGGCCGTCACGACGGCATGGCCGCGTTCAGCGCTCCCGACGAAAACGTCTGGCTCATCCGCAACCACGAGATCAACAATCCCGGCGCCGCGGTCGGGGTCGGCACGCCGTACGACTCCATGGCACAAGGCATCACGACGACAATCCTCGTAACCCCGTTCGGGGAGGTTCGTGACGCATTCACGAGCCTGAACGGCACGCAGATGAACTGCGCCGGGGGTGCGACCCCGTGGGGTACGTGGATCATGGGCGAGGAGACGGTGAACGGGCCCGACGTAGGCGCCGACTTCACCGGCGTCTCGAACGTTCCGCTGACCCAGCGTCACGGGTTCATTTTCGAGGTCCCGGCCGGCGGGCAGTCGAACCGCCAGCCGGTCACAAGCGCGGGGCGATTCGCGCACGAGGCGGCCACGTGGAACTCGGACGAAAACGCGCTCTACTTGACCGAGGACAACTTCGGCTTCCCCTCGGGTTTCTACCGCTACTTCCCACCGACAGACCCGATGAAGACCGGTCGCCTTGCCGACGGGGGGCGACTCCAAACACTCCGCGTCGTCGGACAGCCGAATGCGCACCTGGAAGGCAACCAGGCGAACGGAGCGACATACGACGTCGACTGGGTCGACATCGCAGATCCCAACCCGACATTTCCGTACACGCCCGGTCAGCCGGCACCGACCTCGAACGACGACGCCATCAGCTACGTCGGCAATCAGGGTCGGGCGCAGGGCGCGGCAGGATTTTCGCGGCTCGAGGGCGCGACCCTCTCAAAGGGCCTGGTCTACTTCGACGCCACGCAGGGCGGTGGGGCGGTGGAACCCGGACCGCAACCCATCACCGGATATGGCAATGGCAACGGCCAGATTTGGGCGTTCGACCCTGTGGAGCAGACGCTCACGTGTGCCTTCCAGTCGCCGGGCGCGGCCGTTCTCGACCTGCCCGACAACCTCACTCACAGCCCTCGTGGCACGATCGTCATCTGCGAAGACGGTCCCGGCGACAACTACGTTCGTGGACTGACACGCGACGGCGAGGTCTTCGACATCGCGCTGAACCGTCTCCACAACAGCCTAACCGGTGCTCCCCGGTTCGCCGACGAGTTCGCCGGCGCGACGTTCAGCCCGGACGGTCACACGCTCTTTGTGAACATCCAGGCCAGCCAGGGCATCTCGTTCGCGATCTGGGGCCCGTGGGGGCGCATCGGGGTGTAACGACGGAGGGAGCCGCCGGGCTGAGCCAGGCACCTAGATCGCTGCCGCGGCGAGAGGATCTCGGCGGCGCGCTTACTGCGACTCCGCAGGCGCGATGAGCCTGACCCCTCGTGCAAGGGCCGCGTCGAGGTCAAGCGTGGCGCCTAGGCCGTGGACCTTGTGGAAACCGATGCCGTACGTGTGGCCACGAACCGTCCAAATCAAGACGACGTGTCGCATGAAGGCGCTTCCGGCGTTGGTCTTCACCGGGACGTAGACGGCCCGCATCCGCCAGCCGTTGATCGCCAGCGAATGAAGAGGGCGAACGCGAGCGCCCGGATACCAAGCCGGCCCATTGGCGACCTTCGCCTCGCTTCGAAGCGGACGTGGCGAGGCGACGATGACGAGGTGTTGATCGTTTGTCTCGCTCGAGCCAATCACCCATCCCCGCCAGGCGTTTCCGCAGCCCTCTCCCGCACCTGGGCCGATGATGTCGAGCTCACATCGCCCGATCGCTCGGGTCGCGGTTAGCCCGTCGGGTACTCGGGTTGGACACGGAACCGGGTAGCCAACTTCGTCGGCCGTCGCTTGGCACTTCACGCGAAGTTCCGGCGGTGCTTGTACGAGGAGAGACGTAGTTGGCTTGGGCGGCTCGGTCAGCGACACCTCACCTCCGTCGGAGCAGCCGCCGCTTACCAGAGCCACTGCAAGCGCCACGGCCAGAACCAGTATCGGCACGATCTCATTCTTACGTGCGTCGTCGCTTCGGAAGTCCCGTCCGCCGCCGCCCTTCCGCACGCGTTACGGCTTCCCACCAACGGGTCCTTACAAAGCTGGCTTGAGCGCCGGGATCAAGTGCACGACCCCGGTCCCGTAGCGGGCATCGAGGGCCGCCTGTCCCTTCCCCTCGACGTCGATGACGACCCCGATCTCGATGATAGGCTCGACGCCGGGACCCGCGGATGAAAGCATCTGGAGGCCCAGGTCGTCCAGGCTGGCCTCGGCCTCCTTGCGGATACGGGCGAGCTCGTCTGCGGTAGGAACGTTGCGCTCGACGACACAGAGCGGCCCGCCCCACACCTCCCCCATCTCGGCCTCGTGCCGCTCGCGATCACCCGTGAAAACGGCGTTGACGATGACCGGGCCGAACTCAGCCTTGGCAGGCTCAAGGTGGGTAACCCATGAGGTGACATAGTCCGGGTGGGAGCGGGCATAGGCAACCGCTAGGCGCGCGTCCTCCTGCGTCGCCTGCTCGAGTCCGCTCCAACCGCCCGAAGGCTCGGGGCAGGGACTCGAGAGGTCGGAGTCTGTGGGACCAGACGTGTCCTCCTCGTACGGGCCGACGGTGGTTAGCGTGAAGGTCGAGCCGTCGTAGCTGCCGACGACGTGGTAGTTGCCCCAGATCGTTCCGGCCGAGCGCTCCTCCCCTGACACTGCCTGCCAGTCCCAGTTCGCAATCGGCACGTTCCCGCACTGGGGAGGAAGCGACTCGAGGATCCCGCTCAGGCAGAGCATCGGTCCGTGCCTCCGATCTTCGAGCACGGTTGTGTCCGCCTCGTAGAGCTGGGTGGGATCCGGTCCGGATACGGTGGGCGGAGGCTCGTCGGCAGAGCTGCTCGATGGATCGCCTGCCCCGCAGGCGGTGAGGAGGAGAGCGAAGGCGAGCACGACTAAGGAACCGTTGATGCGCATACCTCTTCGACTTCGTCGGAGGGCTCGAAGTTCCCTGATCAGGCTAGCCCGCCGCCGTCCTTCCGCAAGCGTTGCCGGCTTCCGCCCGAGCAGCCGAGCGACGGCGGAACGTAGGAGCTCCGGGAACCACGCGCCTGCGGCCATGGCGAGCCAGGCGCTGATCCGATCAGGGCGACGTTGGGGTGCCGGTCTCCGTCGTCACGGTGTCCTCCACCGTCTCGGTGACCGTCTCAATCACGGTGGTCGTGTCCTGCACGGTCTCGGTGACCGTCTGGATCACCGTCGTTGTGGGGAGCGACAGGATCCCTCCGGGGAGCCTCATCGACGGTAGGCCAGAGCTCACAGGCCCCTCGGGCGGTGTTGCGAAGTACACGCCGCGCCGGGTGCGCAGTCGCAACGGTCCCTCCACGGTTTGAGTCTCGATTCCGCTCCGCTTGGTCCTCCAGCGGATGACGCGGTGAACCTGCCCTTCCGTCGTTACGACCTCGACGCGTCCAGTCTCGGTCACGCCGTGGCGAACACGTTCCACTGCCCCCTCGGCGACGGTGCCCTCGGGTGACCACGCCACGGCCGCCACGACGCCAAGCGAACCGCAGACGAGAAGACCGACGATCAGCACGATGACCTTGATCCTCGTCATTTCAGACCACGGACTCTAGCCCCATCGCGTCCTCGAGGAACGAGTGAAGGAGGGAGAGCGCGCTAGGGCGTGCGTCCCAGCAGCCGAGCGACGACGGCACGGTGGTCGCTGCACCGCCGAGCAGGCCGAACCGCCGTCCGTGACCCCGGATCGACGACGGATCAGCCTGGAGAGAAGGCCGGGGCGTGACAGACCTACCTCTGCGGCGAAAGTAACTCTGTCGCTGTGCGCGGTGGCCCCAGCCTCTTCCTGAAGCATCGTCGTAGGGCTTCCCGCCTTTAGCCCGTTCGAGCGACGACAGCGAACGTTCGGGCCTGGTTACCTCGTTCGCGTCTCCGGGCATCGAACGCTGTGCCGATAAGCCAGGTAACTGCGGCTGTGCGCGTTCAAGTCTCCGACAAAGCTTTCGTCGAGGGCCTCAAGACTTACCTCAAAGCGGCTGAATGTTCCGCCCGTGTGGTTGGCGAGGTCACTCTGACGTCTCCATGCCCCGAGCACCCTCGGACGATCAGGCCCTGCGCCAGATCGTGATCTATCTCAGGACCTGGCAGGCAATGACCCCGGACGCTCACGCCCACATCGTGGACGAAGGCGAGCGGGCCTACGGCTTCCGCCGGAGCAGCCGAGCGACGACAGCGTGCAGTAGCTCAGCGTACTCGCCGCCGTGGTCATCAGGCGTACACTCGGTGTCGTGCCTGGTTGACCCTAGAGCACTGAGAAGCACCGACCGACTCTCAGGTACGTTCCGCACCGAGCGCTCGGCCCCGAGCAGCTTGGTGGCGGTGCCCGAGCGCCGCCTCACAGAGCTTCTACGCCGCCCGCGACCAGCGGACAAGAGCCTCGGCGATGTGCTCGCCACGAATCGACGCCGGCGAGGAACTCAGCGAGGGCGCGCGACACCGGACTCGAGGTCTGCACCGAGGTCTGCACCACATGCACATCCGTGACCTTTCCGGCACGTCTGAGCCTGCAATCAAGCCAAATCCGCCTAACCATGCGGCCGTGAATGAATGAATGAATGAATGGGCGCAGCTGGTATAGAACACCCCTGCAAATCGTTAGGGAAGCGCGCTCGAGGTACGCACCGGGGTACGCACCAGGCGCGCGCACCTGGTCTAGTTGAGCGCGCCGTACTGGGCTTCGCGGTAGTCCGTGAGCGCGTAGACGTAGTGATCAGCGGCGACGCGCTTCGAGTCGCCTAGGAGCTCGGCCACTTCGGCAAGCGAGCCCGTCCGCTTGTAGTGCAGAGCTCCCCGCCGGCGCCTGAGCGAATGCGGCGAGAAGTGCGGAACGCCTCCGAGCCGACAGGCGCGCGTGATCGCCATGCGCAACCGCGCGTCGGTGAGCCCCGAGCTACTCGAGCGAGCATCGCGCAGGCATGGTCCGGCGCCACGGGTCGAAGGCTTCATCCCCGCAACGAAGCCGCTGAGCTCTTCCCGGAGGGGAAGCGGCGGCAAGAGCTGCTCTCGCTGGCTGGAACGCTCCGACGGCGCGGGCTCGGCGCCGAGGAGATCCTCACGACACTCGAGGCCGTGAACGAGAGGCGCTGTCGTCCGCCGCTAGAAAACCGCGAGCTCGAAGCCCTCGCTCGCGACGTCGAGCAGCGGTATGAGCCTGCGAACGATTCGTTTCCGCCATTAGGTAATAGACCTGGCGGAAACGAAAACGTTTCCGAAGCAACCGTCTTCTCTGCGACACCTATCGAGTCGCTGCTCGAGAATGTTCCGCCGGAACCGGACTGGAAGGCACGTGGCTACATCGCCACGTATGCACTCACGCTCTTGGCCGGCCGTCCGAAGGTCGGAAAGTCCACCCTTGTCTTCGCGCTTCTCGCCAAGCTGGTTGCCGGTGAGCCGTTCGCGGGGCTAGAGACGGGCGCAGCTGGGGTTCTCCTACTTAGCGAAGAGCGTCGCGACACCATCGCCGAGAAGGGGCGCATCCTCGGACTCGTTTCGTTTCCGCCACCTACTTCCCCTAGTGGCGGAAACGAAAGAAAGCCACTGCACGTGCTCATGCGCCACGACGCCGGCGGAACACCCTGGCCCGAGCTCGTTCGCCAAGCGATGACCTACTGCCACCAGCACAAGCTCGGCGTGCTCGTCGTCGATACGTGGGACCGCTGGACGAGCCTGCGCGGCGACTCCGAGAACGCGGCCGGTGCAGTGAACGAGGCGCTCGAGCCGCTCCAATACGCTGCGGCCTCCGGTCTCGCCGTTCTCATCGTCACCCATCAGCGTAAGAGCGCGGGTGAATTCGGGGACGCTGTACGCGGCTCGAACGCGCTTACGGGCGGTGTCGACGTCGTAGTCGAGCTCGAGCGGCCTCTTGCGAGCTTCGCGCTCGGCGCACATGCGAGGGTGCTGCGCGCCGTCTCCCGCTTCAGCTCGACGCCGGAGGAGCTCTTCCTCGAGCTCGACGAACTGAACAACGGCTTCACGCCGATCGAGAGCCCGGAACAGGTGAGGGCGGCTTCCGAGCGCCTGCGCGTCGCCGACGCTGCGAGCGGTGGAACCTCAAAGGAGATGGCCGAGGAAGTCGAGCTCCCGGAGCCGACCGTTCGCCGCTACCTGAAGACACTGCTCGAATCGGGCCACGTCGAGCGAAGCGGGAGCGGGAAGCGCGGCGACCCCTACCGCTGGAACCGGGCTGAAGAATGAGCCGCCCCACCGCCACTGAGCTTCTCGAAACGCCGGGAGCCCTGCTCAGCCGCTCACACTTGCGCGAGCTCGGCCTCGAGCGCCGCGCCGTCGACGCCGTCTTCCGTGCGCTGCCGGTGGTCGTGCTTCCGGGTTACAGCCGGCCGCTGATCCGCGCCGAGGACTACCGGGCGCTTCTCGCCGAGAACACCTACAACGGCGACCGCGTTCGGCCGTAGGCTTTCGAGGGAGTCCGCTTCCGGCGGGTTCACTCGCTCTAGGCTTCCGGGGCGTGCCCTCTGCACTCGACACCGGCCAACGCTGGCCGCACAAGCTCCTCCGCGCCGTCGTCGCTCGGCTGCTCGGGCGGAGGGGCGCTGGCCAGATCGCCAATGACCCGTCCAGCTACGAGACTCGGATCCGCGCCGCGGTTCCCGCGTTCGACGCCTTTCAAGACACGGTCGCTGAGGCGACGCGTGGACTCGACGCTCGCCTCGTGCTCGACTTAGGCATCGGCACGGGCGAGACGGCGCGCCGTGTGCTCGAGCTTCATCCCCGTGGCCATCTCGTCGGAATTGACCGCAGTGTCTCGATGGCGAACTCCGCTCGTGTCGCCTTACCGCAGGATCGCGTCGACGTGCGGGTCGGCCGGCTCGAAGATCCGTTGCCGAAAGGTCGCTTCGATCTCGTCGTCTCCGCGCTCGCCGTTCATCACCTCCCAGCGGCAGGCAAGGCCGATCTCTTTACCCGTATCGCATCCGCTCTGCGCCCAGGCGGCGTCTTCGTTCTGGGCGACGTCGTCGTCCCCGAGAATGCCGAGGATCAAGTAACGCCACTCGAGGACGGATTGGATCTTCCCGACCGCGTCGACGACCAGGTTCGGTGGCTCGAGGTCGCCCAACTCGACCCGACTGTCGTGTGGGCCGAGAGGGACCTCGCCGTTATCCGAGCCGCAAAACGTGATCACTAGCGCCGTCGTCGCTCGGCTGCTCAGGCGGAAGCCCTAGAACCGTCGGGGGCGGCATGTTGCCGCCCATGCTTCCAGCGCGTAGCAATCAGCGATTGAAGATGTGGCCCGGCGTGTAAATCGCAGCACCATCAGGAAGACCGCGAACTTGATGCGGTCCACGTTCTGTTGGAAGACGCTATTCGACATGAAACACGTAGGCAGCGTGGCGGAGTGGATCGCCTGGTGGTCGGTTGTCCGCTCCGTCGCTGACCATGACAGCTAGGCCCAACGGGCCAGGTCCCACAGAGACTGCCTTTGGATTTCCTATCCCGAACGGAGCAAGGTCAATCGACCAGCCACTGGTGATCGTCTTGGTGTTCCAGTTGACGCGGAACAGCTTGTTGGTATTCGACGTCACGAACAGATACTGATTCTTGAAATCCATTCCTGTAATGCCGATGACGCCTGGTAGCTCAATCGAAGGACCTTGGGTGCCGGTGGCATAGTCGAACGACCGGACAAACCGACCCTTGCCAGTGTAGAGCTTCCCGTCCGTTGGGTTCCAAGCTGCTCCGAGAAAGTCATAGCCGGCGGGTAGAGCCTGCCACGACTCGACGTAGAAAGAGCCGCTCTGACGGGTCAATCGGAATGCAGTCGGAAGGACAGTCGGATCGCTGGACGATGCGCGAGAGAACACGTACAGGAAGTCGTTGGCCAGGTCGTAGGCCATGGCTTCAAAGGCGCTAGTCCTGCTGGGGCCGGCGATCGGCCCACCGCCAATCTGTGGAGCGTTGTCGAAGGCATCTCTAAAGATCGGACGCCTCATCGCCGTGGTGGTAGGGCTAGTTTCGTAGATCCGATCCTTTTGGGGATCAGCGAGCCAGAGCGAGTTGTCAATGGGAACAAAGGCGCTCCCTTCGTTGTCACCCATCGACATAGTCCCGTTCCACCCCAGGAACGGGGTCGTCTGGATCGTCCGATCCAGCTTCAGAGTGACTGCGGCTGCCACTCCCGTTGTGGCCACGAAGAACGAAAGCATCAAAGCTGATGCTAGAAGAACCCTCTTGATCACTTGCCTCCCCCCCGGCAGATTACCGACGCCTACAAGGCAAAGCGAGCCCGGGGATGGGCTCGCCGACTGCAATCTTCGAGAGAAGATCGTCAGTTGGTTCGGGCAGGTCCATCTCAATCCCGTCCATCGCGGACTTCCACTGCTCGAACAGTACGGCCCACTGTACGAGGCACTTCATCCGGCCGAGCAGGCCTCATTTCTCGGGCCGACTTCGAGTCCTGTTGGCGGGCGCTAGGGAGCAGTGCTCCGCCTGGCACGGAGCTTCCGTCGTTCAAGGTTCTCGACCAATACAAGGAGCCCGTGAACGTTGTCGGGAAGGAGGGCCCTCGACTGCAGTCTCGTACGAGGCGACCTTCGCCTACGAGGGAAGCTTCAAGGAACGGCACACGCAACAAGCTGTCCCGGTTGGAGATGAGTGGCCTGGATCGTCACAGATGAGATCGAGCAGGGATGGAGGAAGGGTGAGTGCCCTGGGACGGAGATCAGCTTCAAACCCCAGCGCTGGATCTGGGTACGCGAAGGGATTCCCCGAAGAAGTTCCCATGGACTCCGTTCCGGATCAGTTCCGCTTTGAGCTGAACGAGGAAGATGGTGCGAAGACAGCCGCTGCTGTAGCCCTGGGGTCTGGGTGGCACGCAGTCCCGGTAGGACGGTCCCCGAGAATACGGATGACGGCTGCCCTGTCGGGTATTGCCCCTCGGTGAAGAAAGTTCGTTCGCGAGACAGGCCGAGACTCCGGATACACGTGCTGGTGACGACCCTAGGCTGTGCCTACCTCCCTCGACAACGGGCGGCGTAGTCCCAAGAAGCACCTGCGCTC
>Ga0190270_10001371_pt1 | contig 11280 bp, 10 predicted proteins | sample Popmic320T_FD_133748 | JGI IMG/M metagenome (GOLD analysis project Ga0190270, IMG submission 133748) | Populus adjacent soil microbial communities from riparian zone of Weber River, Utah, USA - 320 T | ecosystem: Environmental > Terrestrial > Soil > Riparian zone | place: USA: Utah | collected... | reverse complement strand
TCAACCCGCTGTTCGCCGAAGTGGAGGTGCTCAAGGGCATCGGCCCGGCGCTCGCCAAGCCGCTCAAGCGGCTCGGGCTGAACCGGGTCGTCGACATCCTCTTCCACCTTCCGGTCAACTGGATCGAGCGGAAGAAGGTGGACGTGCTCGACATGGCCGACGCCGGCGGAGTGGTGACGATCGTGGTGACTCCGGTCGACTATCGCCAAGGTGGAGCGCGCGGCCCGTTCCGGGTCTATGCCACCGACCGCGAGGGCAATTACCTCTCGCTCACCTATTTCCACAATCCGGGCTGGGCGAAGAAGCAATTCCCGCTCGGGGTTCCGAAGGTCGTCTCCGGCCGGATGGAGATGTACGGGCAGGAGCTGCAAATGGTCCATCCGGACTATGTGCTGGAACCGAACGAGGCGCTCGACCTGCCGGAGCGCGAGCCGGTCTACCCGCTTTCGGAAGGCCTGACCAACCGCCGCCTCGCCGACCTCGCCGGACAGGCGCTGGCGCGGGCGCCATCGCTCGGCGAGTGGATCGAGCCGAGCCTGCTCGCCGCGCGAGGCTGGCCGGGCTGGCAGGAGGCGCTGGCCGCCGCCCACGGAACTTCTCCCCTCCCGCTTGCGGGAGGGGATCAAGGGGTGGGGCGAGCCGTCAGGCGAGCTTCTGACTCAGCAAGCCCACCCCCGGCCCCTCCCGCAAGCGGGAGGGGAGGAGAGAAGGGAGCCCGCGAGCGGCTGGCCTATGACGAGGTGTTCGCCAACCAGCTCGCCCTGATGCTGGTCCGGGCCTCTTCGAAGCGACGGCGCGGCGTTCCGCTAAAGGGGGATGGGCGGCTTCGCGACGCTCTCAAGCTTCCCTACGCCGCGACCGGCGCCCAGCGCCGCGCGGTCGCCGAGATCGAGGGCGACCTGCAGCAGGAGACTCCGATGCTCCGTTTGCTCCAGGGCGACGTCGGCTCGGGCAAGACCCTGGTCGCTCTGATGGCGATGCTCACCGCCGTCGAGGCGGGCACCCAGGCGGCTTTGCTGGCCCCGACCGAGATCCTCGCCCGCCAGCATTTCGAGACCCTGACCCGCCAGCTGGCCGGACTGCCCGTCAACGTCGCCATCCTCACCGGCCGCGAGAAGGGGCGCGCGCGTGAATCGACCCTGATGGGCCTCGCCGACGGCTCGATCGACATCCTCGTCGGAACCCACGCCATCTTCCAGCAGGCCGTCGCCTACAAGCGCCTCGGCCTTGCCGTCGTCGACGAGCAGCACCGCTTCGGAGTCGCCCAGCGGATGATGCTGGCATCCAAGGCCGAGCGTCCGCCCCATTTGCTGGTGATGACCGCGACCCCGATCCCGCGCACCCTCACCTTGACCCAATATGGCGAGATGGACGTCAGCCGGCTGGACGAGATGCCGCCGGGCCGCCAGCCGGTCGAGACGAGGGTGCTCAGCCTCGAGAAGCTCCCCGACGTCGCCGACGCGCTCGCCCGCCACATCGCGCGGGGCGGCCAGGCTTATTGGGTCTGCCCTCTGGTCGAGGAGAGCGAGGTGTCCGACCAGGCGGCGGCGGAGGAAAGGGCCCGGCTCCTCCGGCTCCGCTTCGGCGACAGGATCGGCCTCGTCCACGGCCGGATGAAGGGCGTCGAGAAGGACGAGGTGATGGCCGCCTTCTCGGCTGGCGCGATTTCCGTCCTCGTCGCCACCACCGTCATCGAGGTCGGGGTCGACGTGCCCAACGCCACCTTGATGATCGTCGAGGGCGCCGACCGCTTCGGCCTCGCCCAGCTCCACCAATTGAGGGGGCGCGTCGGGCGCGGCGAGGGGCGCTCGATCTGCCTCCTCCTTCGCGGCAATGCGCTCAGCGAGACGGGGCGGGCGCGTCTCGCCCTGATGCGCGAGACCAACGACGGCTTCCGGATCGCCGAGGAGGATCTTCGGCTGCGGGGGGCGGGCGAGATATTGGGGACGAAGCAATCGGGCGAGGCGCAGTTCCGGCTGGCGTCGCCGGAGCAGATTTCGGCGCTGGCGCAGGCGGCGAGCGACGATGCGCGGCTGCTGGTGGACCGGGACGGGGGACTGGAGGGACCGAGGGGCCAGGCGGCGCGGGTGCTGCTCTATCTGATGGAGCGCGACGCGGCGGTGGGGTTGCTGCGCGGGGGCTGACCCCCTCCCTGGAAGGGAGGGGCTGGGGGTGGGTAGTCGAGCGAAGCGAGACTGCCTTTCTGCCTCGGTGTTTCGGCCGCCTTCGGCGGACCCACCCCTGACCCCTCCCTTCCAGGGAGGGGAAGCTAAAGCGCGACTATCCCGTGCTTCTTCTTGCCGAGACTGACTTTGCGTGGTGTCGGCCCCAAATGAAGCCGGAAATCCAGCTCGCTGATGACCTCTCCATCAGCGCGAACCGCACCCTCGGCGATCTTCCTTCGCGCCTCTCCCTTGGAGGAGACAAAGCCTAGGCCGATCAGGGCTTCAACAATGCCTATGTCGCCAATCGGAGCGTGGAAGGTTGGCAAGGCCTCGCCCGACGCGCCTTCCTCGAACGTCTTGCGCGCCGTTTCCCCAGCCTCGCGCGCCGCTTCCGGGCCATGCGCCATCGCCGTCGCGGCGTCGGCGAGCACCTTCTTCGCCTCGTTGATCTCCGCCCCGCCAAGCCCCTCCAGCCGCTCAATCTCGTCCAGCGGCAAATCGGTGAAGCGACGCAGGAACTTGCCGACGTCGGCGTCCTGCGTATTCCGCCAGAATTGCCAGTAATCCCAGGGGCTGAGCTGGTCGGCGTTGAGCCAGACCGCGCCTTTCTCGGTCTTGCCCATCTTGCCGCCGTCGGCGGTGGTGATGAGCGGGGTGGTGAGGCCGTAGACCTGCGTCGAATCGACGCGGCGGCAAAGCTCGATGCCGTTGACGATATTGCCCCACTGGTCCGATCCGCCGAGCTGAAGACGGCAGTCGGCGCGGCGAGACAGCTCGAGGAAGTCGTAGCCCTGGAGGATCATGTAGTTGAACTCGAGGAAGGAGAGCGACTGCTCCCGGTCCATGCGGAGCTTGACGCTGTCGAAGCTCAGCATCCGGTTGACCGAGAAATGCTGGCCGATCTCGCGCAGGAAGGGGATATATTCGAGCCGGTCGAGCCACTCGGCATTGTCCAGCATGATCGCGTCGCTGGGGCCGTCGCCGAAGGTCAGGAAACGCTCGAAGGCGCGCTTGATCGAGGCGATATTGGCGTCGATCGTCTCGGGCGTGAGCAGCTTTCGAGCCTCGTCCTTGAAGCTCGGATCGCCGATCTTCGACGTGCCTCCGCCCATCAGGACGATCGGCTTGTGCCCGGCCTGCTGGAGCCGGCGCAGGATCATGATCTGGATGAGGCTTCCGACGTGGAGCGAGGGCGCGGTGGCGTCGAAGCCGATGTAGCCGGGGATGACCTCCCTCTGCGCGAGGGCGTCGAGCCCCTCGGCGTCGGTCAGCTGGTGGATGAAGCCGCGCTCGTCGAGGCTGCGGAGAAGTTCTGAGCGGAAGGTCATGGCCGGCGGCGGTTAGCATGACGCCAGGGCTCGACCAAGCGCCCGCGTGACGGTGGCGTGTCAGCCCGCGGCGCGCACCTCGAACGGGCCGGCGGCGTCGCGACAGGGTCGGGCGGCCAAAGCGGCGAACCAGTTGACGAACGGCCAGGCGGAGCCGGCGAGGTCCTCTTCCACCCGCCGCCGATGGGTGAGGGCGGCCTCCAGCCAGGTCCGGCCGTTCGCTGCGAGCAGGGCGTCGAGCCGAGTCTCCGCGACCGAGCCGAGCGCGAGCGACCGATCGGCTCCGAAGACCCAGGGCAGGACGGCGCCGTCGGGCTCGACCACCAGCGGGTCGATCAGCTCGGCGAGCGTGGCCGACCTTGCCGGCCCGTTGCATCGGCGGGCGCCGCCCTCGTGCAGGGCCGCCACCGGAAGGACGTCGCAATGCACCGCCACCCCCGGGCATCCGTCTCGCCCGATCAGCTCGGCGAGCATCGCCAGTCTGGTCTCGAGCATGCCCTCCTCCGCCGTCCACTCGGCGGCCCTTCCCACCGCTTCGATCGGATGCAGCTGCAGCATCGCCGCGCCCTCGTCACGAGCAAGGGCGATCAGCCAGCGCAGATCGCCCAAAGTCTCGGTCCGCACGGTATGGATGATCCCGACGGTCACTCCGGCGGCGCGCAGGTGACGGATGCCGGCAATCGCGCGTTCGAAGGCGCCGGGCGAGCGGCGGATCGAATCGTGGCGCTCGGGCGTGCCGTCGATGCTGATCGCGACCAGATCGGCCAGTCCGGCCAGCCTGGCCGCGACCGCCTCGCCGATCAGCGTACCGTTGGAAACGAGATCGGTCTGGTAGCCTAGCGCTCGGGCCCGGGCGAGGGCCGGCCACAGGCCCGGATCCATGAGCGGCTCGCCGCCGCTGACGCTCAACACCCGATAGCCGTGCGCCCAGGCGTCGTCGAGCAGCCCGGCGACCGTCTCGTCGGCGAGCCGGCCTTTCTCGTGCGGGCCGGAGTCCGAATAGCAATGGTCGCAGAGCAGATTGCAATGTCTGCTCGAATGGAGCTGGAGGATCGGCCTGGCGCCGGCGTCGGCGCCGGCGGCCGGCCGTGCCTCCACTTCTCCGATCCCGTTCACCCGCCCTGCGGTCTGCCGATGTCCACTTCGACGACGTAGCGCTCAGGGTTTATGATTCCGATCGGGAACACCCGCCAGCCGCGTATTGCTGGGTCGGCAGCGCCCATCAGCCCTTTGTTCAGCTCGAGGGCGGCGGCGGGCTCGAGGTCGTAGCGCGTCCGCGTGACGAAGGGATTGGGCGTGCCGCGCGGGAAGCCGCGGACCGGCTTGAGCTGCTTCAAAGGCGGGATACCTCTGATGAGGGCAAGGATCTCGGTCGCTTTCGCCTCCGGATTTTTGATTATCGACTCGAGCTTGGCGAAATCCACTTTGCTTTTGGCCATGTTCCCCTCCAGGAAAAGGTCACCGATCGCAGGCTACGCCTCATCTCGGCGATAGGGAAGTGTATGCCGAGTCCGGAGCGGCGGAAATGGGCAGGAACAGTAAAAAACATCATTGTCGGGACCGTTCGGTCCGGTGGACCTTGTCCGGGATTGTCGAGGGCCTCTCCCGCTCCTAGTCGCCCAATTCGGAATGACGGCCTGGTCCTCGGCCGAACGGAGTGTGTCCTTGGCAATGCGACTGCTTCTACGGCGGCACCCCGACTCCCCTTGCGGCCCGCTCACCGGAGTCGAGGTCGAGGTCGCCCGGCTCGGTCCGCTCATCTTGGAGCTGCGCTACGTGTTGCGCGGTTCGGTGGACAAGATCAGCCTGCGATCGCCCGAGGCCGACGACCTGTGGCGGCACACCTGCTTCGAGGCCTTCCTGCGCGTCGGCGAGGAGGAGGGCTATCTCGAATATAATGTCGCCCCGTCGGGCGACTGGAAGGCCTATAGCTTCCTCGGCTATCGCGAAGGCCGGGAGGCGGCGAAAGGCGCCGGCCTCGCACGGCTCGACCTGGACAGGCGCACCAGGCCGCTCACCGCCGAGAAACGCGCGCAGTACGAGGCGTCGGGCCTCGACTCGATGGAGCGCTTCGAACCCTCATATTTTTCCGCCAAGGCTCAGCTTTCGCTTCCACGCGCGCTGACCCTCGCGCTCGACCGGCCGTGGCATCTCGGCCTCTCCACCGTCGTCGAGGAGAGGAACGGCCGGCTTTCCTACTGGGCGCTCGCCCATCCGCCGGGGGATCCCGATTTCCATCATCGGGATTGCTTTGTCCTCGAACTGCCGCCAGCGGACTGAGCCATGAAATTCGGTATCGACCGCCTCCTCGCCGACCCCGCCCTGCGCAAGCCGCTCGAAGGCAAGCGCATCGCCCTGCTCGCCCATCCGGCCTCGGTGACGGAGGATCTCACCCATTCGATCGACGCCCTCATCGCGTGCGGCCTCAACGTCACCGCCGCCTTCGGGCCCCAGCATGGCCTGCGCGGCGACAAGCAGGACAATATGGTGGAATCGGACGATTTCACCGATCCCGCCCACAACATCCCCGTGTTCAGCCTCTACGGCGAGGTCCGCCGGCCGACCGGCCAGTCGATGGGCACGTTCGACGTGCTGCTGGTCGATCTCCAGGACGTCGGCTGCCGGATCTACACCTTCATCACCACCCTGCTCTACGTGCTCGAAGCGGCGGCGAAGCACGGCAAGCCGGTCTGGGTGCTCGACCGCCCCAATCCCGCCGGCCGCCCGGTCGAGGGGCTCACTCTCCGGCCGGGCTGGGAGAGCTTCGTCGGCGCCGGACCGCTGCCGATGCGCCACGGCCTGACCCTGGGCGAGCTCGGCCGCTGGTTCGCCCTGACGATGAAGCTGGACGTCGACTTGTCCGTGATCGAGATGGAGGGCTACGAGCCCGATTCGGCGCCCGGCTTCGGCTGGCCGCCGGAGCGGATCTGGATCAACCCGAGCCCCAATGCCGCCAATCTGTGGATGGCGCGCGCTTATGCCGGAACGGTGATGCTCGAGGGGACGACCCTGTCGGAGGGGAGGGGGACGACCCGCCCGCTCGAATTGTTCGGCGCCCCCGACCTCGACTCCGCCGCGATCCTCGGCGAGATGCGCCGGCTCGCCCCCGACTGGCTGAGCGGCTGCGCGCTGCGCCAGATCGCCTTCGAGCCGACCTTCCACAAGCATCGCGGCAAGACCTGCCACGGCCTGCACATCCATCCCGAAGGGGCCTTTTACGACCACGAAGCCTTCCGCCCCTGGCGGCTGCAGGCGCTGGCCTTCAAGGCGATCCGCCGGCTCCATCCCGGCTACGATCTGTGGCGCGACTTCCCCTACGAATATGAGTTCGGCAAGCTCGCCATCGACGTCATCAACGGCGGCCCGGGCCTGAGGGAGTGGGTGGACGGCGAAGCGGCGGCGCCCGGCGATCTCGACGCTCTCGCGAGGCCCGACGAGGCGGCCTGGCTGGAGGAGCGCCGGCCCTTCCTCCTCTACCCGGCGCGTTGACGAAAACGGCCCGGATACCTAGATTAAGGCCATGGCTATCCGTACCATCATCGAAGCTCCGGACCCCTTGCTCCGGCAGATTTCCTCGCCCGTCGAGGCGATCACGCCCGAGATCCAGACGCTGATCGACGACATGTTCGAGACGATGTACGCGGCCCCCGGAATCGGCCTCGCGGCGATCCAGGTCGGGGTGCCCCAGCGCATCCTCGTCATCGACCTTCAGGACCCGGAGGAGGAAGGCGGCGAGCCCGTCCGCAAGCCGATGACGTTCATCAACCCTCAGATATTGCGCAGCTCGCCGACCGAGCGGCCCTATAACGAAGGCTGCCTGTCGGTCCCCGATCAATATGCCGAGGTCGAGCGCCCCGACGCCATTCGCGCCCGCTGGCTGGACCGCGACGGCAAGGTCCACGAGGAGGAGCTCGACGGCATGCTCGCCACCTGCCTCCAGCACGAGATGGACCATTTGGAGGGCGTGCTCTTCATCGATTATCTCTCCCGCCTCAAGCGCGACATGATCCTGAGGAAGCTCGCCAAGGCGCGGAAGCTGGCGGCCTGACCGTCATCCCGGCGAAAGCCGGGACCCCAGGACAAGAAGTCACGGTGGGTCTCCCCGAGGTCCCGGCTTTCGCCGGGATGACGGCGGCGGACTTTTCCACAGCTTAGGTGTCCCGCCTCTTTACCATTCCCTACACCTGGCTTAGGTTCGCCCTTCGTTCCAGGGGCGCAACATGGACTCCTCTCTCATCCTCTTCGTCCTCCTGGCCCTCGCCGTCGGGGTCGCCGCCGGCTGGTTTCTCGGCGTCCGCCAGGCCGCGCTCTACCGCAAGGAGCGCGACGACCGGACCGAGGATTTCCGCAAGGCGATCACCGATCTGGCGGGCATGCAGGAGAAGCTGGACGAGGCGCGGCAGGCCTGCGCCGACGCCCGCGCCGAATGCGCCGGCCTCACCGCGGCGCGCGAGGCGCAGGAGCGCGGCTTCCAGGAGCGGCTCGCCGAGATCAGGGACGCTCGCGAAGCTTTGTCCGCGCAATTCAGCGAGATAGGCGGCAAGCTTCTCGGCGAGGCTCAGAAGAATTTCCTCGAGCGCGCCGACGCCCGCTTCAACCAGGCGGGGGAGAAGAATGAGGAGAAGCTGAAGGCGCTGCTCCAGCCGGTCGAGACGACGCTCAAGCGCTACGAGGAAAATCTCGCCGTCGTCGAGAAGGAACGGCAAGGGACCTACGGCGAGCTCAAGGAGGCGGTGGCGCAGCTGGCGCTCGGCAACGAGACCGTCCGCCGCGAGACCCAGCGGCTCGCCAACGTCATGCGCTCCAGCCCGAAGGCGCGGGGCCGGTGGGGCGAGGAGCAGTTGCGGACGATCCTCGAGGCGGCGGGCCTCGCCGAGAATGTCGATTTCGCGCTGCAGGCGAGTGTCAGCGACGGCGAGCGGCAGCTGCGGCCCGACTGCGTCATCAAGCTGCCCGGCGACCGCTGCATCGTCGTCGACGTCAAATGCCCGCTGGTCGCCTTCGAGCAGGCCTATGACGAGGAGGACGAGGTCCGGCGCCTCGAATTGCTTCTCCAGCATGCCGCGGCGATGCGCACCTACGCCGCCGAGCTCGGCCGCAAGGGCTATTGGCGCCAGTTCGACCTCTCGCCGGACTTCGTCATCATGTTCATCCCCGGCGAGCATTTCCTCTCCGCCGCCGCCGAACGCGCGCCCGACCTGATCGAGACCGCCTTCCGCAACGGTGTGATCATCGCCTCGACCATCAACATGCTGGCGCTCGCCAAGATCATGGCCGGCATGTGGCGCCAGGAAACCCTCGCCGCCCAGGCCAAGGAAGTCGCCGAAGCCGGCAAGGAGCTCTACAAGCGCCTGACCGTGATGGGCGGCCACGTATCGAAGCTCGGCCGCAATCTCGGCCTCGCCACCGGAGCCTATAACGATTTCGTCGGAAGCCTGGAAAGCCAGGTCCTGACCCAGGCGAAGCGCTTCGAGACTTTGAAGGTCGAGACGGGCGGACGGACGATCGAACCGATAACTCCGGTGGAGGGTGCGATTAGGCCACTGACGAGATTATCAATTACCGGTGGTAGCGACGAACCTGTGGACGCCGACAGAAAGTGACTTGCGCCCTCTACGCAGAGGTATAGGCTTCCAACCCCCAAGACACAGGAGGAACCCATGACGTAGTACCAAAATTGCGCCATGTAGCTCGCGCTTTGACGGGTCTTCTCCAACACTGGGCATACAGCCGATCTGTCAGCGACAGATTTTGCATAGCTCCAAGCGAGAATTCAGGAAATCGGCGCGATCCTCGTAAGGCGACTTACGCAAGGAGATACATCATGACCCCCAGGTTATTTGACCTGTTTTTGGGGAATGATCAGCGCTGGCGTTGCTTTAGTGCAAAGCCGGGCAGTGATTACTTGATCGTCTTCCCCCAATCGTGGGAAACTCGTGGAGAAGCGCAGGCCGCTTTGACAGAGCTCCTGAATAAGGACGGCGGCACCGTCCATTAAGTAGTTATCTGGGCGGTCGTGAGACCGCCCATTTTTTCGAGGGCTCGACAGCACTACGAGTCCATACATTGCTGCAGCGACGTAAGACGCCTTGCGCGTAGTGATACATCACATATCCCACTCGCGCTTCCGCTCCCCGCCGCAGCCGTCGTAGGTCTCGCCGTCGGCGGTGACCATGACCTGGTGCTCGAAGCCGAAACCGCTCATCGCGTCGTTGCAGCGGGCGTAGGTGACGTCGACGGTGAGGCGCGGGGTCGCGTAGCGGCGGCCGTTGATGCTCGGCCGCGGGTCGGGGCGGGCCACCGCGATCTTCTTTTCCCCGTAATTGCCGGTGAAGTCGATCCGACCGTTTTGAATGAGGAGGTGCCAGCCGGGCTCCTGGCCCCGGGCCTCGTAATACTCCCGCACCGGGTCGGGGGATCCGGGGGAGTCGGCGGTCGTGCAGCCGGCGGCGAGCAGAGCGAGCATCATCGGACCACGGGTCATTAGACTAGGTTAGGACTCCGGAAATGGCGCGAGAGTTCCGTCCGCCGCGCGGCCTAGGGTGAACAACAACATCCAGTTCAATATGCAAAGTTGATTGCCAGAGAGCCAGCAGTCTCTACCCTGAACTTGCGAGTCGAATGCATGGTTGGGAGAAAATGTGCGCCGGTCGGCTCGTAATTTACGTGGTCGGTTAACTTTAGGGGAACAACCGTGAAGATGAAACTTCTGGCTACCGTCATCGTCGCCACCGTCATGGGAACCGCCGTCCCGGTCCGAGCCGCAGGCTACGAAACCATGTACGGCTATATATATTTCGGGCCTGGGGGCATAGTCGGGAAAGCACGGGACCTTTGCACTAACTCCGGCGTCATCCCCCACGGGCAGTGGTTGTGGGGCTACGCCACCGACACCGTTGAAGTCGTCGAGTGGATCGGTTGCGAAGACGGACAGTGGGTGCCGATTCAATGAGTTCGCCACGGTTCAGCGGCTAAGCAGGTCGCGCGGCGACGGCCCCTTGCGAGCTCTCGCGAGGGCTAGCGCCGCCACTGGTTGATCAGCTCGTACGCCACCACCGCGGTCGCAACCGCGGCGTTCAGGCTGTCGGCTTTGCCCGCCATCGGTATCTTCACGAGCAGGTCGCATTCCATTTCGTAAGCGGCGGGCAGGCCCTGGGCCTCATTGCCGACGAGGAGGAAGGCGGGCCGCGCGTAGCGCGGCGCCTGATAGTCGAGCTCGGCGCGGAGGCTGGTGCCGATCAGCTGCCCGTCGCCGCCGCGAAGCCAGGCGAGGAAGGCGGGCCAGGGGGCCGCCGCGATCTTCTGGGTGAAGAGGGCGCCCATCGAGGCGCGCACCGCTTCGACCGAGAAGGGGTCGACGCAATCGTCGAGGAGGATCAGGCCGCCGGCGCCGACCGCGTCGCCGGTTCGCAATATGGTGCCGATATTGCCGGGATCGCGGAGCGCCTGGGCGACGATCCACAAGGGCGCGGCGCTTCGGTCGATCCTCTCGAGGCTCGTGTCGAAGCTTCGGTAGATCCCGATGACGGTCTGCGGATTGTCCTTCCCCGAGAGCTTGTTGAGAATGTCGGAATTGGTCTCGACGACGTCGCCATGCGCGGCCTCGACCTCGGCGATCAGGGTGTCCAGCAAAGGGTGGGCCGTACCAGCGGCGTAGAAAAGGATGGCGGGCAGCCTCCCGGCCTCGCGCGCTTCGGTGAGGATTCGAAGGCCCTCGGCCAGGAACATGCCCTGCCGCCGTCGCCCCTTCTTCTCGCGAAGGGCGCGGACGTCCTTGACCAGGGGGT
>Ga0190270_10001370_pt1 | contig 11285 bp, 7 predicted proteins | sample Popmic320T_FD_133748 | JGI IMG/M metagenome (GOLD analysis project Ga0190270, IMG submission 133748) | Populus adjacent soil microbial communities from riparian zone of Weber River, Utah, USA - 320 T | ecosystem: Environmental > Terrestrial > Soil > Riparian zone | place: USA: Utah | collected... | reverse complement strand
GAGGCGTCCCTCGAGGTGCGGGGCCCGATCGTCTACGCGACGCTGATCATCGTCGTCGCCATGGTGCCCGTGTTCTTCCTCCAGGGGCTCACCGGCGCTTTCTTCCACCCGCTCGTCTTCTCGTACGTGCTCGCGGTGGCCGTGTCGCTCGTGACGGCGCTGACGGTCACCCCTGCGCTCTGCCTCGTATTGCTGCGCAACGCGCCGCTCGAGCGGCGAGAGTCTCCACTCAGCCGGTGGCTGGAGGTCCGGTACGAAGCGCTGCTCGCGAGGATCGTCCTGCGGCCGCGCCCGACGTATCTGGCGGCGGCGCTCACCGTCGCGGCCGGCGTCGCCGTCCTGCCCTTCCTCGGCGAGTCCCTGATCCCGACGTTCAAGGAGCGGGACTTCCTCGGGCACTGGATCACGAAGCCCGGCACCTCCCTCACGGAGGAGCGCCGCATCGTCACCCGCGCCAGCCGCGAGCTCCGTTCGATTCCGGGAGTACAGCACTTCGGATCGCACATCGGACAGGCGTTCCTCGCCGACGAGACCGTGGGCGTCAACTTCGGCGAGAACTGGATCGCGATCGATCCGTCGGCCGACTACGAGAAGACGCTCAGCTCGCTCGAGGAGACGGTCGATCGGTATCCGGGCATCTTCCACGACATCCAGACGTACCTGAACGAGCGGATCGACGAGGTTCTCGCCGGCACGAGCGAGCCGATCGTCGTACGGGTCTTCGGCCCGGACCTGGAGGTCCTTCGGCAGAAGGCGGACCTGATCAGGGACGTCATCGCCCAGGTCGACGGCATCGCCGACCCAATCGTCGAGTTTCAGGAGGGCGTTCCGCAGGTGCAGGTCGAGGTCGACCTCGCGGCGGCGCGGCGGTACGGAGTGAAGCCGGGCGACGTCCGACGAGCCTCGGCAACGTTTCTCGAGGGCGAAGAGGTCGGGGACATCTACCGCGGCGGCCGAGCATACGACGTACACGTCTGGAGCACGCCCGAGACGCGCAACAGCCTGAACAGCGTCCGGGAGCTGCCGATCGATACGCCCGGTGGCGGCCATGTCGCGCTCGGCAGGGTCGCCGACGTCCGCGTGCGGCCGACGCCAAACGTCGTGCATCACGAAGGGCTCTCGAGGAGTATCGACGTCCTCGCGAGCGCCGACGGGGGCGATCTGGGCTCGGTCGCGCGCGAGGTCGAAGCCCGCGTGCGGCAGATCCAATTCCCGATCGGCTACCACGCAGAGCTCCTCGGCGAGTACAAGGAACGCCAGGCGGCGTTCAACCGCATGCTCGTCTTCGGCATCGGCGCCGCCCTCGTCATCTTCCTTCTGCTCCAGGCGTCCTTCGGCGATTGGCGACTGGCGGCGCTTTCCTTCGTCACTCTGCCGATGGCGCTCGTCGGCGGTGCGCTGGCCGCGTTCGCGAGCGACGGGATTCTCTCGCTCGGCTCGCTCGTCGGCTTCTACACCGTCTTTGGGATCGCCGCCCGGAACGGCATCCTCATGATCAACCACTTCCAGTACCTCGAGCGCGACGAGGGTCAGGCGTTCGGCACGGCGCTCGTCCTCCGCGGCGCCCGGGAGCGCCTGTCGCCGATCCTAATGACGACGCTTGCCACGGGGCTCGCACTCGTGCCACTCGTCGTCGCCGGGCGGATCCCCGGGCACGAGATCGAGTACCCGCTCGCGGTCGTCATCCTTGGCGGCCTCGTCACATCGACGCTGCTCAATTTGTTCGTCCTGCCGACCCTTTATCTGCGCTTCGGAAGAAGGACGGCTACGCGTGCATCTATCGCCTGAGAATCGTGGCTGCATCGCAGGTGACGGCCGAGCTCGCGAACGGCCGCCGGGTCCTGCTCTTCGGTCGTCGCCACCGTCGTTCGCGATGCTCCGCGCGCGGACCTCGTCAGCGCGGCGGTCGGACTCGCCGTCGCGGTGACGGACGGGCACATAGCGAGTCGCCACCCGGCTCCGCACTCTTTCATCTACCTCGCATGCCGAAGACGGTCACGTCGCCGCGTCTCCGGCGTTCCGCCGCGGAACGAGTGGCGCCTCGCGCCCTCGTAGCCGCAAGACGACTGCCAGCAGCACGAGCAGCGCCGGAACGCCGACGACCAGCGGCAGGATGCCGCCGGAGCCCAGCGTCTCCCGCTCGGCGACCGCCAGCTCGAGGGTGGGGCCAGTCGTTGGCGGGCTAGTGCTCCGCTCCGAGAGCACAGCGACGTAGACGCCGAAGCTTCCCACGTTGACGGCCTGCACGTGCCACGTAGTCGGGAGCGTGCCCCCGGGCGGGATGGGACGGAGGTAGCGTGTGCGCTGGCTCGCCCAGTCCTCGGGGTCGACGTATACCCCCGGTCGGAGGCTGAGGACGTTCAGATGGGCGATCAGACCCTCGGCCGGAGTCGTGCCGCGATTCACGACTGTCGACGTGAACGTGAACTTACCCCCGAGCTCGGTCGAGACGTGAGCACGGCTGATCTGCACCTCGACACGCCCGCCTGCGTCCTGGGCGTGCGCGGCAGCCGCCTGCGCCAGGACGAACGCCGCCGCGATGGCGGTCGCCAGGCGTCTCACGAGCCTCCTCCGGCGCGGAGCGCGATGTAGCGGCCGCAGACGAAGCCGACGACGGCGAGGCCCACGACCGCCCCGACGAGAGGCGCGAAGAGCCACCAGATGTCCTGACTCCAGCCGTGGCCCTGCACGAGAAGCCAGCCGACGTAGCGCTCGCCGGCGCTGACCGGATTCGCGCGGAGCAGGAAGTCCCCCAGCCACCCGTGCTGCGCGCTCGAGGGGAGCTGCGTCGGCGCGAAGAGTGCAAGCAGCAGGAAGAGCGAGACCGAGAGGCTGAGCCAGTTAGTTCTGGAGAATGTGCTGACGAGCAGGCCGAGCGACGTCAGGGTGACCGCCACGAGCGTCCCGACGACGAGGCCGGCCGCGAGCCCGACGCCGACGAGCCCGACGCCGCGGCCGAGGTACCAGACGTACGGGATGGTGGTTGCGAACGCCGCCGCCCAGAGCGAGAGCGCGGCGAGGAGCTTCCCGATGGCAAGGTCGCGGCGTGAGACCGGCGTCAAGAGGAGGGACTCGAGCGTCCCGCGCTCGCGCTCGCCGCTGATCGCGTCCGCGGCCGCGAGGAGCGCGAGCAGCGAGCCCACAGCGATCGCCACCTGCAGCGTGAGACTGACCGCCTCGCGCTGCTCCAGGAAGTTGAGGGCCTGATTCGTCGCCGTCAGGTAGGCGATGACGCCAAGGAGGATGCTGAACGCAATCGTCAGCGGCAGGCCGCGCCCACGGATCCAGAGGTCGCGCAGTTCCTGCGAAGCGACGACCGCCCAGTCGGGCGTTCGCCGCTCGCGGATCGCTCCGGAGACGGTCGCGCCGCTCACGTCGCGGCCTCGGTCATGGCCAGGAAGGCATCGCTCAGGCGGGCCCCCTCTAGCTCGAAGGAGAGCACAGGGACGCTTGCGTCGATGACCGCCCGCAGCCCCTCGTTCATGAGCGCGTCCCGGGACTGCCCGTTCGAGGCGAGGGTCACCGTTACCCACCCCGGCTGGCCTTCCGCCTCCGCGCGCTCGACGCCGGGCGCACCCGCGCAGGCCGCCGCTGCCTCTTGGACAAGCTCACTCGGAACCCGGATCCTGCCCTTTCGCGGCGCCTCTGCCTTGCGCACGATGTCGGCGACCGTGCCCTCGGCGACAATGCGGCCGCGGTTCAGGATAAGCACGCGAGAGCAGGTCTCCTCGACCTCGGCCAGGAGGTGGGTACTGAGGAGCACCGCCACGCCGCGATCGGCGGCGACGCGCCTGACGGTGCCTAGGATCTGGCGCTGACCGGCGGGGTCGAGCCCGAGCGTCGGCTCGTCGAGGAAGACGACGCGCGGCTCGTTCACGAAGGCGCGCGCGATCCCGAGACGCTGACGCATGCCCCGGCTGTAGCTCGAGACGAGTGAGCGCCGGCGGTCGGCGAGGCCGACCTCCTCGAGCAGCTCCTGGGCGACCGCCCGCGCGTCCATGCGGCTGCGTCCGTACAGGCGCGCGAAGTAGCGCACGAATTCCTCGCCCGTCTGTCGCTCCGGGTAGCCGGCGCTCTCGGGGAGGACGCCGATCCAACTGCGGATTTCGCTCACCCGGCGCCCGTGGATCCCCGCGATCGCGAACGAGCCCCGAGTCGGCGCGAGGATAGTCGTCAAGACCCGGATGGCGGTCGTCTTGCCGGCGCCATTCGGACCGAGCACTCCGAGGATCTCTCCCGGCTGGACCGCGAACGTCAGATCGTCGACCGCGATGAACGAGCCGTAGTCGCGCCCGAGGCCCTGGGCTTCAACGGCCGCCGCCATAGTTGGAGGCTAAAAGCGGGAGATGAACGCAGGATGAAGTCTTGTGCGAAACTTTCATCGTTAGTTCATGGCGAAAATGTGATCGTGAAGCGATGCGCGTCTTGGTCGTCGAGGACGAAATGCGGATGGCAACCCTGATCCGACGCGGGCTCGTGCAGGAGGGATTCGCGGCAGACCTCGCTGAAACCGGCGAAGATGCGCTCTGGATGGCCGCGGCGCACGACTACGACGCGATCGTCCTCGACGTCATGCTTCCCGGGTTCAACGGCTTCGAGACTTGCCGGCGTCTCCGTAGTGCGGGCGTCTGGGCGCCCGTGCTCATGCTGACTGCGCGCGACTCCGTCGAGGACCGGGTCGCCGGCCTCGACACGGGCGCCGACGACTACCTCGTAAAGCCGTTCGCCTTCGCCGAGCTCCTCGCGCGCCTGCGCGCCCTCGTACGCCGAGGCGACCTCGAGCGCCCGAGCGTGCTGTCCGTCGGCGACCTCACGCTCGACCCCGCGAGTCGCGAGGTCGCGCGGGACGGCGCGGAGATCCCGCTCTCCGCGAAGGAATTCGCGCTTCTGGAGACGTTCATGCGGCGGCCGGGCGAGGTCCTCTCGCGCATCTACCTTCTCGAGCACGCCTGGGATTTCGCCTACGAGAACCGGTCGAACGTCGTCGACGTCTTCGTCCGTCATCTCCGGCGCAAGATCGACGAACCCTTCGACCGGCGGTCGATCGAGACCGTGCGAGGGGTCGGCTATCGTCTCCGGTCCGACGGCGGAGCGTGAGCCGCCTCCCCATCCGCTTGCGCGTGGCGGCGGCGTTCGCCGTCTCCATGGCGGTCGTGCTCGCCGGAATCGCGTCGTTTCTCTACGCGCGACTCGGATCCGACCTCTCGGCCGCGCACGACCTCCAGCTCCGCCTGCGCGCGGAGGACCTGAGGGCGCTTATCCGCGACCCGAACGACTCACTCGCAGACGCGGGCGGCGCGCCCCTCATCGAGCAAGGAGAGAGCTATGCACAACTCCTCGATGCCGAGGCGCGCGTCGTCGATGCGACCCGCCCGCTCGGCGACACCCCCCTACTCGATCGCGAGGACCTCGCCGCGGCTCGCGACGGACCCATCTTCCGTGAGCTGCCGTCGATTCGGGGGCTCGACGAGCGCTCGCGGATCCTCGCGATCCCCGTCGAGCGCAACGGCGAGCACCTCGTGCTCGTCGTCGGCGCGACGCTCGAGGACCGAGCCGAGACGCTGGAGAGCCTGCGCACGCTCCTCTTCGTTGCCGGGCCGATCGGGCTCGCGCTCGCCACTCTCGCCGGCTACTTCCTCGCCGGGCTTTCTCTGCGCCCGGTCGAGTCGATGCGGCGTCGGGCCGAGGAGATCTCAGCCGAGACGCCGGGCGACCGCCTGCCGGTGCCTGCGACCCGCGACGAGATCGAGCGCCTCGGACGGACGTTGAACGAGATGCTGACCCGGCTCCACTCGGCCCTCGAACGCGAGCGGGACTTCGTCGCCGATGCCGGCCACGAGCTCCGCACGCCCCTCGCGCTCCTGCGGACCGAGCTCGAGCTCGCGACTCGGCAGGGCGGATCGGCCGAGGAGCTGCGGGTCGCGATGCGCTCGGCCTCGCAAGAAGCGGAGCGCCTCGCCCTGCTCGCGGAGGATCTACTCCTTATCGCCCGTTCGGACCGGGGCCGCCTCCCGCTTCGCGTCGAGGAGCTCGAACTCGACGCGCTCTTCGAGACGATGCTCGCCCGCTTCGCGTGGCGCGCGGCCGACGCTGGCCGGCACCTTGACGCCGAGCCGGCGAGAGGCCTGCGCATCGAGGGCGACCGCATCCGGCTCGAGCAGGCCCTCGCGAACCTGGTCGACAACGCGCTGCGATACGGCGAAGGCGACGTCAGGCTCTACGGGACGTGCGGCGAGACCACCGAGCTCCATGTCGTCGACGACGGGCCGGGCTTCCCGCCGGACTTCTCCGAGCAGGCATTCGAGCGCTTCACTCGCGCGGACACTGCGCGCGGCCGCGGCGGCGCGGGGCTTGGGCTTTCGATCGTGCGCACGATCGCCGAGGCCCACGGCGGCACGGCGGGGGCGCTCAACTCACCGTCTGGAGGGGTCGACGCTTGGATCTCGCTCCCGGCGGCCGCCGCCGACGGCGCCGCTGCTTCGGGCCGCGGCTCGGAGGAGCCCGGATAGCCACGACGTCAGGACCGGCTCACGGCCTCCTGGATCTCTTCGGCGAGGCGTGGATGCAGACGATCTCCAGCCGCTCCTTGCCGGCGTTCTTGAAAATGTGCGTGTTCGGGCCCACCATCGCGATGTCGCCGGGCAAGCCTCGCTGCCTGCTGCTCTAGCGCACGGCAGAGGTCAGATGTCGCGCCAGCTGGGGTCCCCGCGCGAGTCGCGACTGCGCAAAATCATCGGCGCCAGACGTCGATCGTTTTCCGGGTCGAACCTCCAAACATAAGTGACCCTTGATTAAAAGAAGATGAGAGTATTAGGATCGTCCGGAGCCCGGTCGAGAGAGGGACCGGAAACTGGGGAGAGAGTCGGTGGGCAAGGCTGGGGAGGCCCGCGCGCCGATGAAGGCCTTGGCCTTCGAAGGGACGCGGGTACCGCGAGTCGTTGCGGTAGTGATGATGACGGGGTTCGGCGCCCCGAACTGTTTCCGGCTGCTGCAAGACCTGCTCGGGCGGTGCAGTGATCCGCCCCCTTATCGGCTCGACCCTCGCATCCGACGGCCGGCCTGGATCGGCTCGGTGTCACGACGGAAGGGGCGTAGCCAATGATGCGTTCGATCATCGGAACGAGCCTGCGGTTCCGGCTCCTGGTCGTTGCGGCGGCGGCGCTGCTCCTGGCCGTCGGGATCAGCCGCGCTCGTAGCGCGCCCGTGGACGTGCTCCCCGAGTTCACACCGCCGTACGTCGAGATCCAGACGGAGGCGCTCGGGCTCTCGGCAGAGGAAGTCGAGCAGCTCATCACGATTCCGGCCGAGGCCGACCTCCTGAACGGCGTCGAGGGTGTCGACGTGATCCGCTCGAAGTCACTTCCAGGCTTGTCGTCCATCGTGCTCGTGTTCAAGCCCGACGCCGATCTCTACGTCTCGCGGGCGCTCGTCCAGGAGCGCCTCGCGCAGATGGGCGCCGCGGCGATGCCGAACGTGTCGGACCCACCCGTGATGCTTCAGCCGTACTCGTCCTCGAGCCGCGTGCTCATGTTCGGGCTCTCGTCGGACCAGGTCTCACCGATCGAGAAGTCGGTGATCGCCCGCTGGACGATCCGGCCCCGCCTGCTCGGGGTGCCCGGTGTCGCCAACGTCTCCATCTGGGGGTTCCGCGACCGGCAGCTCCAAGTCCAGGTCGACCCGGAGCAGCTGCGTGACCGAGGCGTCACGCTGGAGCAGGTCGTGGAGTCCGCCGGCAACGCGCAGATCTCCACGCCGCTCAGCTTCCTCGAGGGCTCGACGCCCGGTACCGGCGGCTTCATCGAGACCCCGCAGCAGCGCCTCGGCGTCCGCAACGTCTTCGACAAGCTCATCGACCCGGAGGAGCTCGGCAAGGTGCCCGTCGAGGCCGCCGGCGGCAGATTGCGCCTGACGGACGTGTCGAACGTCGTCGAGGACCACCAGCCGCTGATTGGCGACGCCGTCGTCAACGATTCCAACGGCCTCCTGCTCGTGGTCGAGAAGTTCCCCGGCGCCGATACGCTCGCCGTGACCCAAGGCGTGGAGGCGGCGCTCGAGGACCTTCGGCCCGGTCTGGCCGGGATGGAGCCGGACACCTCGCTCTTCCGGCCGGCGACGTTCATCGAGCACGCGATGGACAACCTCATGCTCGCGCTCGTCATCGCCGGCGTGCTCGCGGTCCTCGTTGCCGCGGCGTTCCTCTTCGAATGGCGGACGGTCCTGATCGGGCTCTTCACAGTTCCGCTTTCGCTCGTGGCCGCCGCGTTCGTCCTGGACCTGCTCGGCGAGACGTTCAACGCGATCTCCTTCGCGGGGCTGGCTGCGGCCGTAGCGGTCGTGGTCGACGACGCAGTCGCGGGCGCCGAGAACGTCGGCCGCCGCGTCCGCGCTCACAGGGAGGTCGGGAGCGAGAGACCGCTACTCGAGATCGTCCAGCAGGCCTCTCAGGAAGTGCGGAGCCCCCTGACGTACGCAACTGCCATCGCCCTGCTGGCGGTGGTGCCGGTCGCCGCAATGGGCGGTCGCCCGGGGGCGTTCTTCGAACCGCTCGTGCTCGCCTATGCGCTGGCGGTCCTGACCGCGATGGTGGTGGCCACGGTCGTCACGCCTGCTCTCAGCCTGCTGCTCTTCGCGCGCGGCTCGGGCGGGCGTCGCGAGTCTCCGCTCGTGAACGCGGCGAGAGTCCGCTACGGGTCGGCGCTCGCACGCATCGTGGGCAGGCCCCGCGCGGTGCTCATCGCCGCCGGCGTTGCGGGCCTCGCCGCGCTCGCAGTTCTCCCCTTCGTCGGGACGTCGCCAATCCCCTCCTTCAAGGACGAGGCCGTCCTGGTCCGCTTGGAGGCGCCGCCGGGAACGTCGAACCCGCGGATGACGCAGATCGCGACGCAGGTGACCCGCGAACTGCGGTCGCTGCCCGGAGTCGAGACCGTCGCGGCGACCGTCGGGCGCGCCGTCGGCGGCGACCAGCGCGTCGACGTCAACTCCGGCGAGGTCTGGGTCAGCCTCGCCGCCGATGCCGACCACGACGCGACCGTCGCGTCGATCGAGAACGCGCTTGCCCAGACGCAGGACGTGCAGAGCAACGTGGTCGCCTATTCGGATCAGAAGATCAGCGACGTCGGGGGACTCAGAAACGGCACGAACACCGTTACGGGCCAGGGCCTCGACGTGCTGACCGGGGCCGGGGCCGACCACCCGCTCGTCGTCCGCGTGTACGGCCAGAACCTGGACGTCCTCCGCAGCGAGGCGGCCAAGGTGCGGACGCTCATGACGGAGGTCGACGGCGTCGTCGACACGGTCGTCCGGCAGCCCACCGAGCAGCCGAACGTGGAGATCGAGGTCGACATCACCAAGGCCCGAGAGGCCGGGATCAAGCCCGGCGACGTGCGCCGCGCGGAGGCCACGCTCGTCCAGGGCCTCCTTGTCGGCAGCGTCTTCGAGGACCAGAAGGTCTTCCAGGTGATCGTGCAGGGGGTCCCGGAGGCGCACGAGACGGTCTCGGACATCGAGAACCTGCTCATTGACACCGCGGGCGGCAACCACGTCCGTCTGGGCGAGGTCGCCGACGTGCGCATCACGGACGGGCCGATCGCGATCGACAGGGAGGCCGTTTCACGCTTCCTCGACGTCGAAGCAAACGTGAGCGGGCACAGCGTCGCCGACGTGGCGGCCGACATCGACGATCGTCTCCAGAGCTCCGTGTTCCCGCTCGAGTACCACACAGAGGTGCTCGACAACACGGCATCAGGCGCCGGGATCGACTGGGTGATTGCGCTCGCGGCCGCGCTCACCGCCTTCCTGCTCTTGCAAGCGGCCTTCTGGAGCTTCCGGCTCGCGCTGCTGGCATTCCTGACGCTCCCGGTCGCCCTCGCAGGAGGGGTGCTGGCCGCGGTGATCAACGGCGGCGAGCTCTCCCTCGGCGCGCTGGTCGGCCTGCTGGCGCTGCTCGGGCTCGCGGCGCGCAACGGTCTCCTCATGATCCGCCACTTCCAAAACCTCGAGCGTTACGAAGGCGAAGTCTTCGGCGGCGAACTCGTCCAGCGCGGGGCGCAGGAACGAGTCGGATCGACCCTGACGACCGCCGCGGTCCTGATGGTCGTGTCGCTCGTGTTTGTCGTGCTCGGGCCCCGGCCCGGCCTCGAGATCGTGAGCCCGATGGCGGTCGTGCTCGTCGGCGGCCTGGTGACGACGACCGTCGTGACCCTGGGAGTCCTGCCCGTGCTCTACCTCCGCTTCGGCGCGCACCAGCCGGCGCTCTCGCCCGAGGAGCAGACCCTCGAGCGCTGGGCGCAGTTCGGGCCCGAGCCCGCGACCGCGGAGGCGCGCACGACCCTCGTGTCCGCCCTGCTGCCGGAGCCGCGCGACGCCGAGCCCGCCGAGCCGGCTACGACCGCTGGCCACACGGCCCCGCCGGCGCGCGGCGACGGGTCGGCCGAGAAAGACGAGGACGATGGCACCAAGCCGGGCTAGCCGCAGGCATTCGGGCGTGATGCGACTCCGGCTCTGCGCCGGGCTCGCGGTCCTTGTCGCCGTCCTCGTCTCGGCGTGCGCAGAGGTGCCCTCGAATCTCGTCGAGGACCAGCCGTACGAACTGGAGCCGATCGAGGGGACCGATCTCCAGCGCGTGAAGCTCTCGGACGAGACCGCGGCGAGAATCGATCTCCAGACGGCGAGTGTGCGCCCGGCCGGCCGCGGGACGGCCGTCCCGCACGCGGCGCTCATCTACAACCCAGACGGCGACGTGTTCGTCTACACGAGGCCGGCGCCGCAAACGTACGTCCGGGCCGCGGTCACGGTGCATCGCGTCGAGGGCGCGCAGGCGTTGCTCTCCGACGGGCCGCCCGCGGGCACCGTCGTCGTCACCGTCGGGGCCGCAGAGCTCCTTGCGACCGAGTACGAGATCCTCAACCAGCATCCATGAGAGCCGGGGACGAATGCGCTGGATAGTCGCACGCAGTCTCCGCTTCAGGTGGCTGGCCGTCTTCGGCGCGGCCGCCGTCCTCTTCTTCGGCTTCCTCCAGGCGCGCGACGCTCCGCTCGACGTGTTTCCGGAGTTCGCGCCCCCGATCGTCGAGGTCCAAACGATCGCTCTCGGCAACACGTCCACCGAGGTCGAAGAGCTGATCACGATCCCGATCGAGGACGCCCTCAACGGCATCGAGGGCCTCGACAAGATGCGTTCCTACTCGGTCGAGCAACTCTCGTCGATCAAGCTCTATTTCAAGCGCGGAACCGACCTCTACCGCTCGCGCCAGCTCGTGCAGGAGCGCCTGGCAGGCGTCACGTCG
>Ga0190270_10001369_pt1 | contig 11290 bp, 9 predicted proteins | sample Popmic320T_FD_133748 | JGI IMG/M metagenome (GOLD analysis project Ga0190270, IMG submission 133748) | Populus adjacent soil microbial communities from riparian zone of Weber River, Utah, USA - 320 T | ecosystem: Environmental > Terrestrial > Soil > Riparian zone | place: USA: Utah | collected... | reverse complement strand
ACGCCGTTCTTCGTCTGGCTCAACACGACGCACATGCACTTCCGCACCCATCCGAAGCCGGAGAGCGTCGGCCAGGCGGGACGATGGCAGTCGCCCTACCACGACACGATGATCGACCACGACGAGCTGGTCGGGGCTCTCCTGGACAAGCTCGACGAGCTCGGGATCACCGAGAACACGATCGTCGTCTACTCGACCGACAACGGGCCGCACATGAACTCGTGGCCGGATGCCGGCATGACGCCGTTCCGGAGCGAGAAGAACTCGAACTGGGAAGGCGCGTTCCGCGTCCCCGAGCTGATCCGCTGGCCCGGGAAGATCCAGGCCGGGACGGTCTCGAACGAGATCGTCCAGCACCACGACTGGCTGCCGACCTTCCTCGCCGCCGCCGGCGAGCCGGACATCGTCGAGAAGCTGAAGGCGGGCCACCAGATCGGCGACACGACGTTCAAGGTGCACATCGACGGCTACAACCTGGTGCCATACCTGACCGGCGATGTCGACAAGAGCCCGAGGCCGGGCGTCGTCTACTACTCGGACGACGGCGACGTGCTCGCGCTCCGGTTCGACAACTGGAAGGTCGTCTTCATGGAGCAGCGGGCGCAGGGGACGCTGCAGATCTGGGCGGAGCCATTCGTGCAACTCCGCGTCCCGAAGCTGTTCAACCTGCGCACCGATCCGTACGAGCGTGCCGACGTGACCTCGAACACCTACTACGACTGGATTCTCGACAACGCCTACATCGCACTGGCCGGGACGACCGTCGCGGCGCAGTTCCTCGAGACGTTCAAGGAGTTCCGGCCGCGGCAGGAGGCGGCGAGTTTCACGATCGACCAGGTCGTCGCAAAGCTCGAGGCGGCGCTCGCGTCCGGCGACTGACATGGGCGAGCCACTCGCGTCCTGGAACGACACATCGACCCGCGATGCGATCGTCGCCTTTGCCGAGACCGCGGAGGAGGCGATCCCTCCGGAGGAGCGGATTGCCGTCTTCGACAACGACGGCACGCTCTGGTGCGAGAAGCCGATGCCGATCGAGCTCGGGTTCATCCTGCAGCGGCTGGCCGCGATGGCCGAGGAGGACGAGTCGCTGCGCGGCAAGCAGCCGTGGCAGGCCGCCCACGAGAAGGACTACGCGTGGCTCGGCGGCGTCGTCGAGAAGCACTACGCCGGCGACGACACCGAGGTGAAGGTGCTGCTCGGCGGGATCCTGCAGGCCTTCGCGGGCCAGACGGTGGACGAGTACGCGGCCGCCGCCGCCGGCTTCCTCGAGCAGGCCCCGCACCCGACCCTCGGCCGCCGCCTGCGTGACTGCTCGTACGTTCCCATGGTCGAGCTCCTGCGCTATCTCGAGGGCGCGGGCTTCACGTGCTTCATCGCCTCCGGCGGCAGCCGCGACTTCATGCGGACCGTGACGCACGAGCTGTACGGGATCCCACCGCAGCGCGTGATCGGCAGCTCGAACGGGCTGCAGTACACCGATGACGAGGACGGCGGCTCGCTCTCCTACCTCGCTCAGCCGGACGTCTTCGACGACGGCCCCGTCAAGCCGGTGCGGATCTGGAGCCGGATCGGCCGCCGCCCCGTCGTCGCCGGCGGCAACTCGAACGGCGATGTGCCGATGCTGCGTTTTGCGGGCGGCAGAGATCGACCGGCGCTCCGACTGCTCGTCCTACACGACGACGCCGAGCGCGAGTTCGACGACCGAAAGGGCGCCGAGCGGGCACTCGAGCGGGCGGAGCAGGAAGCGTGGACTGTCGTCAGCATCAAGAACGACTGGTCGACCGTGTTCGCGTGACCGCCTCGGCGGAGGACATGGTCTGGATCCAGGGGGCGACGTACCGGATGGGATCAGACGCGCACTACCCGGAGGAGGCGCCCGCGCACCGCGTCGGCCTCGCGGGGTTCTGGATCGACGCCTACCAGACCGCGAACCGGCAGTTCGCCGCCTTCGTCGAGGAGACCGGCTACGTCACGGTCGCCGAGCGGCCGCTCGATCCGAGCGCCTTTCCCGACGCTCCGGCCGAGAACCTCGTCCCCGGCTCGCTCGTCTTCACGATGACCGACGGGCCTGTCGACCTGCGTCATCTGAGCCAGTGGTGGACCTGGACGCCCGGCGCGTGCTGGCGGCAGCCGGACGGGCCGGCGAGCTCGACGGAAGGGCGCGAGGACGAGCCGGTCGTGCACGTCGCCTACGAGGACGCGGAGGCGTACGCAGTCTGGGCCGGCAAGGCGCTGCCGAGCGAGGCGGAGTGGGAGCTGGCCGCCCGCGGCGGGCTCGACGGCTGCGAGTTCGTCTGGGGCGATGAGCCGGAGGCCTCCGGTGAGCGGCTCGCGAACTACTGGCACGGCGACTTCCCCTGGCGCGCGGAGCCCGGCTACGGCCGCCGTGCGCCGGTCGGCTCCTTCCCCGCGAACGGGTTCGGCCTCTATGACATGGCCGGGAACGTCTGGGAGTGGACGTCGGACTGGTACGCCGGCCGACACGAGCCGGATGCCGACAAGCCCTGCTGCGTGCCGCAGAACCCGCGCGGCCCGGAGATCGACGCGAGCTACGACCCGTCGCAGCCGCAGTTCGAGATCCCGCGCAAGGTGATCAAGGGCGGCTCCTATCTCTGTGCGGATAGCTACTGCCTCCGCTACCGCCCCGCCGCCAGGCGGCCGCAGATGATCGACACGGGCATGAGCCACATCGGCATCCGCTGCGTCCGGCGCGACCGCTAGAGCTCCTCGTGTTGAGGCAGGTCGTCGGTGATCTCGAACCAGGGCGCCTTCGAGCCGACGTAGATGTGCCGGGTCGGGCGGATCGCGGGCGAGTCGACCAGCGACCCGAGGGCGACGTGGACGTAGGCGCCGTCGCGGACGACGGAGTAGAGGAGCGAGCCGCAGATGCCGCAGCGCGTGTCGTTCAGGTCGGTCTCGCCGTGGACGAGCAGGCTGTCGGCGCCGTCCGTGAGCTCCAGCTTCTCCCGCTCGATCCCCGCGAAGGCCTTGAAGGCGGAGCCGGTTGCCGCGCGGCAGCGGGAGCAATGGCAGTTCATCGCGTAGCCGAAGTCGTCCTCCACCCGGTAGCGGACGGTGCCGCACTCGCAGCTTCCCCTCAGCATGTGCTGACCCTAGCTGTGCAAGGTTTTGGTTGACATGACCATAACCGGGCGATAAGGTAACAGTCATGAAGACCAAAACAAGCGGGCGTCGTCCTCCGCCGACGTGGGAGGTCAAGTCGTGAGAGCGGTCGTCCACGACAGGTACGGCCCGCCCGAAGTCCTTCGCGTCGAGGACGCCGAGCGGCCCTTCCCGACGGACAACGAGGTTCTCGTCAGGATCCACGCCACCACCGTCACCCGCACCGACTGCGCGATCCGCGCGGCGCGTCCGTTCATCTGGCGCTTCTTCGCTGGGATCCGCCGGCCGAGGCGGAGGATCCTCGGCATCGAGCTGGCCGGCGAGGTGGCGGCCGTCGGCGCGGCCGTCAGCGAGTTCGAGGTCGGCGACGAGGTCTTCGGCGGCAGCCCCGGCAGGTTCGGCGCGCACGCCGAGTTCGTCTCCGTGCCCGAGAGCGGCGCCCTGGCCCACAAGCCGTCCGGCCTGAGCTATGACGACGCCGCGGCGGTCTGCGACGGCTTCGTCCAGGCGGCGTCGGCCGTGCGTACGGCCGAGCTCCAGAAGGGACAGAGGATCCTCGTCTACGGCGCCTCCGGGTCGCTGGGAACGGCCGCCGTGCAGCTCGCGAGACAGCTCGGTGCCCACGTGACGGCTGTGTGCGGCACGAAGAACGTCGAGCTCGTCCGTTCGCTCGGGGCCGACGAGGTCGTCGACTACCAGGCACAGGACTACACGAGGAACGGCAAGACGTACGACGTCATCCTCGACGCGGTCGGCTTTCACCACTTCTCGCAGTGCAGGGGCTCGATCGTGCGCGGCGGGATCTTCGTCCCGACCGAACTGGGCCGGTTCCACCTCGAGAATCTGCTGCTGACGCTCGCGACCAAGCTCGTCGGCCGGCGACGCGTGCGCTTCGGGGTCGCCCGCTGGTCGAAGCGCGACGTCCTCCGGCTCAAGGAGCTGATCGAGGCCGGGGAGTACCGCGCGGTGATCGACCGCTCCTATCCGCTCGAGGACGTTGTCGAGGCGACGCGCTACGTGGAGACGCTGCAGAAGACCGGCAACGTCGTCCTGACCCTGAACGCCTGATGAGAGCCGTCGTCCACGACCGCTACGGACCGCCGGACGTCCTCCGGCTCGCCGAGGTCGAGACGCCCGTCCCGAAGGAGGACGAGCTCCTCGTCCGGATCCACGCGACGACCGTCAACCGGTCGGACTGCGGCTGGCGCGCCCCGCACCCGTTCTTCTCCCGCTTCTTCACCGGCCTCCTGCGGCCGAGGCGGCCGATCCTCGGCAGCGAGCTCGCAGGAGTGGTCGAGGCGGTCGGGTCCGGCGTCACCTCGTTCGAGGTCGGCGACGAGGTCTTCGGGATCAAGGCAGGCGCCCACGCCGAGTACGTCTGCGCCCGGGAGAGCGCGGCGCTGGCGCCCAAGCCGGCCAGCATGAGCTTCGAGGAGGCGGCGGCGGTCTGCGACGGCGGGATCATCGCGCTCACATGCCTGCGGAAGGCCGGCCTCCGGCAGGGACAGAGCATCGTCGTCTACGGCGCCTCCGGGTCGATCGGGACGGCGGCGGTGCAGCTGGCCAAGTACTTCGGCGCCCACGTCACCGCGGTCTGCAACACGAAGAACCTCGAGCTCGCGCGCTCGCTCGGCGCGGACGAGGTCGTCGACTACACCCGAGAGGACTTCACCGCGAACGGCGTCACCTACGACGTGATCTTCGACTCGGTCGGCAAGCACTCGTTCCGACGCTGCCGGCACTCGTTGAAGCGAGGCGGCGTGTACGTCGAGACCGACCTCGGCTTCCTCTGGCACGTCCCGATCCTCGCCCTGCTGACCCGCCGGCTCGGAGACAAGCGGGTGACGCTCCCGATCCCGAGGTACACGCAGGACGAGGTGCTCTTCCTCAAGGAGCGGATCGAAGCTGGGGAGTATCGCGCGGTGATCGATCGCACCTACCCGCTCGAAGACGTGGTCGAGGCGACTCGCTACGTCGAGACGGGGCAGAAGACCGGCAACGTCGTCCTCACCGTCAACACGCGGCGCGCGAGCTAGCTCAGCCGCTCGTTCAGCCGTACCGTGGCGGTGTCGCCGGCCTCCTTGCCGATCGCGCGTCTGATCTCGGCCTTGATCGGCAGCTTGTGGTGCCGTCGCCCATCGCCATGAACGAGCTTCGGAACGCGTGCCCGTCGATCGAGGCTCGCACCTTGACGAGACCTCGCGTGCCGAAGAACGCGACCGATTCGGGCCAGATGACGTACGTCCAACCGCCTCTGTCGGTGATCGAGACTGCCGGCGGTGGCGAAAGTCATCGACGGGCGACCACGAGCAGGTACTCGTAGTGGTATTCGGACGGGCCCTCCGGCTCGCCGCGGTTCTGCTTCGACGCGAACGCGAGGAAGTCGCGGTCGACATCTTCTGCGCGGCCGGAGCCGTATGCGGCGACGGCCGGCCCGAAGGTCTCGCGGTAGAAGTCGCAGTACTGCCGCGGGCCGCCCGCACTTCGTTCGACCAGTCGGCGCCGCTCGGCGTCGAGCGACGCGACCCGGTCGCCGAAGAGCGCGCGCACATGTGCTTCGTCCCCCCAGAGCACCGGCGGAAGCGCGCCCGCGGGAGGCGCGGGCAGGTACGGGGCGAAGACGCCGAAGAACTCGCCGACACCGCCGTCGGGGGTGAAGCTGGCGAGCCCGATCGTCCCGCCGGGACGGCAGACGCGCAGCAGCTCGTCGGCGACCGCCTGGTGGTCCGTGGCGAACATGGCGCCGAAACATGACGTGACGACGTCGAACTCGCCGTCGGCGAACGGCAGCGCCTGCGCGTCCGCGACGACCCAGTCGAGCTCGACGCCCAGCGCGCGCGCCTCGCGCTCGCCGGCAGCCAGGCTCTCGGGCGTCAGGTCGGAGGCGACGACCTCCGCTCCGGCCTCGGCGGCTCGGATTGCGACGTTGCCGGTGCCGGCCGCGACGTCGAGCACGCGCTGGCCCGGTCCGATCCCGCAGGCGGCGACCAGCTCCGGGCCGATGCTCCAGATCATCTCCTTGGCGAATCGGTGGTAGTCGCCGAGCGCCCAGACCGTGCTCGGAGACGTCGCTTGAGCTTCCATCTTTCCTCCGATCTCCGCGATTCGAGCGACGGCGGCGGCCTCGGCGATGAGTCTCGCGGCGGTTCGCTCCATCGCTACGACGCTAGAGCCGGGCGACGGGTGCGTCTTCGCCCAGACCGGGCATTTCGCAGCGATCGCCCCTGGCCTGATCGGGCTAGAGGCCGACGCGGGCGGCATGCGCAGCTGCCGCCGCGCGGGAGGGCACGTCCAGCTTGCGGAGGATGTTCGTCACGTGGCGGTGGACCGTGTGCTCGCTGATGACGAGCCGGGCCGCGATCTCGCGGTTCGTCAAGCCCTCGGCCAGGAGCGCAAGCACCTCACGCTCGCGTGGCGTCACCGGCGTGTCGGGAGCCTCCGGTGCTGCTCCCAGCTCCCGGAGCGCCTGCACGGCCGCGGCGCCCTCGGTGTCGGCGCGGTCCGTGCGGCCGAGTGCCGCCAGCGTCGCGGCGAGCTCGACGCGCGCCTGCGCCGTTTCGAAGGGCGCTCCGTTCCGCTCGTAGCCGTCCACCGCGTCCTCGAGGAGTGTGCGGGCGCGTTCGTGATCGTCGTGGGCGGCGGCGAGCATCCCCTCGGCGAGGTCCGCCGACGCGCGTAGCGGCTCGGTCCCGACCACCCGCGCGAGCGCGCGCAACTCGGCGAGCGCCGCGGCGGCGCTGTCGAGGTCGCCGGCGGCGATCGACGCGCGCACGAGCAGCTCCAGGAGCGGCGCCTGGTCCGGTCCCGGCTCCCGGCGCCGGAGCCGCTCGATCAGCTCCGTCGCCGTCAGCGGATCGCCCGCATCCAGCGCGATTCGCGCGCGGCACAGCTGCGCGCCGCGTGACCCACCAGCGGTCTCCAGGTGCGCGACGGCCTCGGCGGTCCTGCCCTGCCGTCGGCGGAGCTCGGCGAGCTGCGCGACCGGGCCGGATGCGTACGCGGGCCGCGAGCGGGTGAACGCCTCGACCGCTCCCTCCAACAGCTCCTCCGCCTCGGCCCAGCGCCCGCGCCAGACATGAACGGCCCCGTACTCGGCCCGGCAGAAGCCGAGCATGTAACGGCTGCCATACCGCGCGGCGAACTCGGCGATCCGGTCGCACCACTCCGAGGCGCGCTCGTAGTCCTGCACCGCCGTGCAGGCGCTGACGAGGAAGCAGCACGTCCAGGCGCTCGAGATGGGGATCGTCGCCTCGCCCGCGAGCGCGGCCGCGGTCGCCTCGTCGAGGCAGCGCATCCCGTCCTCGACCTGGGCTGCGGCGACGAGCGCCGCGCCCTGGAGCCCGAGCCCGAGCATTTCCAGATCCGGGACGTCGAAGCGGCGGCCGATCTCCGCCGCCGTGAGCGCGAGCTCGACGGCGCGCGGGCCGTCGCCGCCCGCGTGGGCGACGTAGCCTTCGTGGAACGCGAGCCAGCCGTGCTCCGGGCCGGGGTCGAGCGGCTCGAGCAGCCGCCGGGCGCGTTGGAGCCAGCCGCCGGCGACCGCCGCGGCACCGTGGAAGTCCAGTTCGTCGGACGCGAGCCACGTCGCCATCCGCGCTGCTCCGGCATCGTCGCCGGCGGCGCGGTAGAGCCGGTACGCCCGCTCGCGTGCATCGAAGACCGCGTCGGCATCGTCGAGCCACCAGGCCGCCCAGCTCAGCCCTTCGAGTGACGCCGCGGTCTCCTCGACCGCCGCGAACGCCGCCCGTGCCGCTTCCCAGCGGCCGGCACGCAACTCACTCCAACCCGCCTCGCTGTCCACGCCCGAATTGTCGCTCAGCGGCGCTCGAGAGTGAGCGAGGGGTCCGGAGATCCGGACCCCTCGCGTGATGCGGGCCGGCGCCGTCGGGACTCGACGCTCTAGTTGCCGTTCGGTGTGAAGGCGAACAGCTTGTTACCTCCAGTTGTCAGTGGTGCGAAGACGCGGTAGCCGGTGCCCCAGTAAACGGTGCCGTTTGCGATCGCGGCACCGCCGAGACAGGATGCTCCGCTCGCGTAGCTCCACTTGACCTGCCCGGTGGCTGCGTCCATTGCGTACATGTTCGAGCCGATCGGGTTGAGCGAGCAGGCGTAGACGACGCCGTTGGCCGCCGAGACCGGCCCCTGGGCCGAGTAGCCGAAGCCGATGCCGATAGCCGCCCACGTGCACCCTGGAAAGATGAAGGCGCAGGATTCACCGCCGATGCCGGTACCCGGATCGACGGTCCGCCAGAGCTCGTCGCCGGTTGCGGGGTCAAGCGCCGACCACCAGCCGGGGGTGTCGTCGAAGGACGAGTTCGACTCGGCAACGTAGATGCGCTTACCGTCTGTCGCGGAGCCCCACTGAAGGCCTCCGAGCAGGCCGCCAGGCCCGACGTTCTTCATCCAGAGCTTGGCTCCGGTGTTGCGGTCGACCGCGGTGAAGTCGCCGCTCTTCTGACCGGCGCCGACAATGTCCACCTGCTTGCCACCGATCTTGGCGGTGAGCAGCATCGGACCCTGCCCGAAGTCGTAGTCAGGGCCTGCGTTCTCCGGACAGTTGCCGGGATTGGTGCCGCCCTCGCTGAAACCGGGCAGACCGCAGTCGGTATTCCAGGCGTCCGAGGCGAGCGCGCGGTACGACCAGTTGATCGCTCCGGTCTGCATGTTCAGCGACATGATCGCGTCGAAGTTGTCGCCCGCGAGACACGCCTGCTTGGCCTCGAACGTCGTTGCTTCGTCGACGCACGTAATCCGATCGGCCGGCAGCGAGTAGTTATTGCCGGTCGTGATGTAGACAGCGCCACGCTGCTTGTCGATTGCCGGCGTGCTGCCCCAGATCGGCGCGCCGCTGTACCCCTCGTCGTCGGGGAGTGTGTACGTCGCCCACTTGATCGCGCCTGTCTTCGTGTCGAGCGCGAGGAATCTTCCACGGAAAGAGCAGCAGGTGTAGGGGATGCCGCCTGAGAAGTCCTGGTTGGAGAATGCCTCCTCGTTCGAGGCGACCCCGACGTAGGCGGTGTTGCCGTTCACCTGCGCCGACTGGGTGACGAACGCGGCGAAGTGGTCATGCACCTTCGTCCGCCAGAGCAGCGCACCCGTGTTCTTGTTCAGTCCGAGCACATATCCCCCGGCGAGGTCAGGATGCGCAGCCGCAAAGGCCGGCGTCTGGAACTTGCCTGACTGAGTGCCGATGATGAGCACCTGGCCCGCGATCGCAGGAGTCGCGCGCGCATAGTCGTTTCCGGTCGCTCCATTGGCGACATTGATTTGGGACAGCCCAGAGATGCTGGCCGTCCAGACCGTGGCGCCGGTCGAGCGATCGATCGCGAACAGATTGCCTGCAGAGTCGGGGAAGTAGACCATCTGCCCATCGACGGCCGGGGTCGCAGAGACGTCCCCACCAGCCGTGAACGCGAACTTCGGCGCGAGCGTCGAGACGTTCCCGGAGCTGATCGCGGACTCGTTCGGCTGATAGCGGCTGTTGTCGAGATTTTGCCCGCCGGTCAGCCAGTCCGCAGTCGGCGTCGCGCCGAACGCGACGGACGTCCCGAGGCCGATAACTGCTGTTGCCACGATGTTCACGAGCCGGCGCCGCGTGAGGGGCGATGCCGCGGGAGCCCACCGCCGCCGGTGAGCCTTTGAGAGGTTGCCCAACTGTGCCCTCCTTCCCGGGGGAACGTGGCGACCCCGCGACCCCGTTCCCAAGTGCGGCCGAGTATCAAGTTCCCTCCGGCACGAAGTCAAGCTCTGACGGAAACGTCGACGGCATACCGCGACGCGAGCCGGTAGAACGTGCGCATGCGGCGGCTCGCCATCCTGCTCGCCCTCGTCGCACCCCTCTCGGCGAGCGCGGCGGACGGAGGTCTCGAGGCGGTCGAGGCGCGCTACCTCCCGCCGGCGCAGGCGCCCTACGCGAACACGCCCGACGGCGCCCAGGCGCGCTACGACGCGGGCCGCGACCTCGTCGAGGCCGTCCTGGCGGTCGGCCCGGTCGGCGCCGCACACCTGCCACTGCGGGCCGACCTGCTCGCGCGCGGCCGCGCCCAGGTGGCCAGGGCCGAGGCGCTCGACCGTGACGACGGCTTCCGCAGCACCGCGCCCCTGGCGCCCCTTCCGGGAGTCGGCCCCGGCTACGGGCCCCGCCGCTCGGACGCAGCGCTGGCGCGCCGCCTGGCGGCGGCTGCTGCAACGGCGACCGGCGCGGCCGGGATCTGGGTGCACGAGCTCGGGTCGGGGCGCTACGCCGGGTACTGGGCGGAGACGCGCTTCGCGGCCGCCTCGACCGTGAAGCTGGGCGCCCTGGTCGCGGCGCTGGCAGTCTCCCCCCGGCCCGAGCGCAGCCGCTGGTGGTACGACGCGCGGCAGATCGGTTTCTGGTCGTCCAACCTCGCCGCGAACCGGATCGCCGGCGAGCTCGGATACGCCGCCGTCACCGGCGGCCTGCGCCGGCTCGGGATGACGTCGAGCACTTACCCGGGTCCCTACCGCGCGACGACGGCGTACCGGCCGCCCGGCCCCCATACACGGGTGACGACCGCGCGGGATCTCGGCCGCGCGCTCCACCGCCTCCACGCGGGCGCGCACGGCAACGTGCGGGCGCTGGCGCAGCTTGGACTGAGCCGGCGGCAGGCGGTCGCGGCGCTGCGCGTGCTGGCGTCGGCCCAGCCGGTGCGCGACAACGCCGGCCTGCTGCGGCCGTGGCTGCGCGGCGCCTCCACCGTCGAGAAGAACGGCTGGCTCTCGGACACGCGCACGACCGCGGCGATCGTCTACCGGGGCGGCCGCGCGACCGTGGTCGTCGTCGAGCTCTACCGGCCCGGGGTCACCTACGCCGAGGCGAAGCGGCTGGGACGCCGCGTGCTGCTCGCAGCGGATCTGCTGTGACGATGCCGGCGGCCTTGGCCGCCAGCCCGTCGAGGGTCTGCTTCAGCTCGCGGTAGAGAGCGCTCGCCTCGTTCGGCGTGTCACCGATCGCGGTCAGGCCGACTCGACCGGCCACGGCGAGTGCGCTGACCATGTGCAGCGCGACGCCCGTCTCGTGCTCCGCGTCCCAGCCGAGCGACCGCTCCGAGACGACGTCGAGCAGGTCGTCGGGCGTCAGCGCTTGGTAGGCGGGCGCGTCGAGGTGGTCGGTGGCGACGTAGTGCTTCAGGTCGCCGAGCCGGGT
>Ga0190270_10001368_pt1 | contig 11294 bp, 6 predicted proteins | sample Popmic320T_FD_133748 | JGI IMG/M metagenome (GOLD analysis project Ga0190270, IMG submission 133748) | Populus adjacent soil microbial communities from riparian zone of Weber River, Utah, USA - 320 T | ecosystem: Environmental > Terrestrial > Soil > Riparian zone | place: USA: Utah | collected... | reverse complement strand
AGCGGCGCATAGAAGCGATGGCGTTGCATTCTCGATTACGACCTCCCGCGTTCCATCAGTATCCTCGCCGACGGTTTCGTCTTCTCAACCCACATCCGCGACAGCGGAATCTGGAAGCGAAAGACCAACTCGCCGCGCTCGGAACTTTCTTCAAGCATGGATCGCGCGACCAGATTGCGCATGGCGTCGAGCGCGGCGTCGCGGCCCAGATATATTCCGACCAGCGCGAACCCGGCCCATTCGCCGGCTTCGGCCAGCAGCGATTTTATTCATCGCAGTTGCCTCCGAAATCTTAGGCGCGTATTGCTTTAAGTATCTTTGCGGACACTCTAATGATGTTTTTCGGGCGAAAAGTATCATTAGCGCGCGCTGTAAACAAGACAGGGGTTGGACGGGCGCGAAGCTCCATCAGCAGATCGCCCGCCTGACCCGCATTTGACGAAGGTTTCGACCCGCAGGTCGTCGCCGTCGGTCGAGATGGTGATTGCGCCGCATTCGCTGGTCTGCCAGACGTGGGCGTTCGTGGTTCGCAGCCGCGCGAGAGCCTCGGGGTGCGGGTGTCCGAATGGGCTGAGCTTAGCCGCTGAGATCACCGCATGAAGCGGCTTCACTCTCTCTAAGAACTCGATTGTAGAGGAGGTCTTCGATCCGTGATGCGCCACTTTCAAGACGTCGGCGCGCAGACGCTGCGCCGACTCGACCAGCCGCGCTTCGGCCTCTTTCTCTACGTCGCCAGCCAGGAGAAAGCTGCGGGCGCCGAAGGTGATTAGCAAGACCAGTGACTCATTGTTGTCCGACATCGGCGGCAGGTCGGAGGAGGGAGAAAGGACATCGACGCGAGCGCCGTCGATGTCAAGCGCATCGCCGCGTTTGAGAGTCAGCGTCGGCGCGCGCGCCGAGAGCGCCGCTCTGTCGAAGGCGCTCGGCGGCCGATCTCTTCGCTTTGGCGCGCCCTTTAAGGCTGCGCCGATCTCGAATCCACGAACGATCTCGCCGAAGCCTTCGACGTGGTCGGCGTCGCCGTGGCTGGCCGCTATCCAATCCAGCCGCTTGATCCCCCGGCGCCACAAGTAAGGCGCCACTGCGGCCTCGCCTATGCCTATGCGGTCTTCAACGAAGCCGCCATCATCCCCTTCGAGCGAATCGAAGCTGGACCGCCCGCCGCTGTCGAGCAGCATCAACGAGCCTAACGGAAAGCTGACCAAAATCGCGTCGCCCTGCCCGACGTCCAGAAACGTCACGCTCAATCGCCCGCGCTCGTATTCATGCCTGAAGGGATGAACGGCCAACAGCCAGCCGAGCGCGATGATAGCGATCATTGACGTGGCGGTCGCGGCGCGACCAGGCGCCTTACGCCGCGCGTCTTCCGCGCCGTCGCCCTTGCGGAGCGGATTCCATTCATTGGCGGCGACGATCAAAATCAGGACTGCGGCGAAATAAGCGATGAAAACGATCTCCCAATGATCGCCGAAATCGGGCGCGCGGAAACTCGCCTTGCGCCACTCGATCAGCGGCCTGCCTGCTTCGACCGTCAGCCGTCCGAGCGCGTTTACCACCGGCGCGAGCTTCAACGCCCACGCGCCTATAATCGAATTGATCAACAGGTACGCCGCGCCGGCTATCATCAACAACGAGATCAGCGCGGCTTCGACTATGTTCGCGACCGGCGCGACGATTGAGACGCGATGAAAATAATGGATCATCAGCGGCAGCAAGCCCGCCTGCGTAGCGGTTGTTGCGGCGAGCGTGACCGCCACCCAGGCTGCCGGCGCCTGCAACCTGAGCCTGTTCAGCCACACCGCCGCGCGAGATTTTTCCAGCCGGTAGCGGATCGGCGAGCGCTTCATCTCTTCGCGGAATTCGCGGCCGTTCCAAAACAAAAATTCGGCCAGCCATTTCACCGGCTTCGGCGCGCGCGGCGGATACGGAGTCGACATCGAGGGCTGCCACCGGCCCGTCTCTTTCAACCGCAAATAGAGCGGCGACGCCACGGCGACGATCATCAAGACCGTAAGGAATGAAAGCTGAAAGGCCGGGCTGAAGACGTCTCGCGGCTGCCAGGCGAGCAGCGCCATCGCCGATGCCGCCAGCGTGTTTGCCCCGATCGAAGCGCGAAAGATCAAACGCCCGACGAGCGCGATGTTGAGCATCACGACCGCGCGGGTGATCGAAGGCTGCGCGCCGACCATCAGCGCGTAGGCCCACATCAACGCAGTCACGAGCGCGTACTGAATGATACGAAGGCCGCTCAGTCTCGCCGCCAGCCAGAGCGCGACGAGCGCGATCATCGCCACGTGCGACCCCGAAATTACCAGCAAATGGAACGTCCCGCCCGCTCGAAACGTCTCGGCCGCGTCACGCGAGAGAAAGTGGCGATTGCCGAACAGAGCTGCGACCATGATTCCCGAAGTCGGCTGAGTGAGGCTGCGGAGCGTAACGGCGATCGCGCGGGCGCGGATTCGATAAAGCAGATGAAGAATCGCGCTGCGAGCGCCGGCTCCCAGGTTTTCAATAAGCAGCGGGCTTTTGACCACTCCCGTCGCGTCGAACCCGCGGTGTTCTAACATCTCGTCGAAATCGGGCGAGCCGGGGTTGAGATAACCGCGCCGGTCACTCAGATTGGCGAGGATTCGTACGCGGGAGCCGTAATCGAGCGACAGCCGGTCGTAATCGTCGCGGGATTGGTCGTCCCTGAGCGGCGCGACGATCTGCGTGACGCCCGTCGCGGCGCGCTCCCTTCCCAATGTCGCGACCTTCTCGACGGCGACGCTTAGATAGATTCTATCGGGGGCGAGTTCCGGCGCGTCATTGAGCGTTCCCCAAATCTCGACCGGCTCTTCAATAGTCAATTCGCCGCGCTCGAATAACTTGCGCACACGATCTTGGCCGGCGTCTGCCTCATTGATCGCCCACAACGCGCCGCCGCACGCGAAGCCCAGGATCAGCAGTAGAGACGTGGCTCCCCATCCCCTCAGCTTCTTCAAAAGGCAAACCGGGACTGTCAGCCATAAAACTGCGGAGAGAATCAACCACGTGTGAATTGAAAAACTGAATCGCGCCGCGAAGAGCAGCCCGAGGATGAATGACGAGGCGATGAAGACCAGCGGCTGTTCGAATAGGTTGAGCCGCGTGAAGCTGAGCCGACGTGGCATATACGCCCTCCCACGCCGGCATCGTAATACGAAGGGAGAGGCCGGCAACACAAAAAGTGTGAAAGGACACTGCTTGGGTAGGCGCCACGTTGGATATTGTCACATCAATTAGCTGTTGTCATTCGAGATCGATTTTATCCATTATGATTTTGAAAAGTAATCGCCAAATCGAGCTTTGTTTCCAGCGCTTGGGAAATATGTGAAGTCTGCTTTGCAGGTTGACTTCACATATTCCTACGCCGCCTCGCGGCGCCTTGAATTTAGCTGTGGGTTGATGTTGCTTGAGAATTAAATATAACCATGGGTGTAGGGGCGGGTTTTCCCCGCCCCCATCGCTCGGGTCACGAACCAGGGCGGGGAAAACCCGCCCCTACGTTGTCGTATTTAATTTTCCTGGTACTAATGGATTTTGTGGTTGTGGCTATTGCGTGAGCCCCGGAGGGGCGAAATGTTTATAGGAACGTGGCAGGGCCGATCGTAAAATTCATCCCAGCAAAGCCTGATTCTCCTGATCTATCTCTACGTGCAATTTGTCATGTGAGATTTGAGATTCGACGTCGCCAGCTATCCCCCCAAACTGATTGGGCATTATGTGATCCGCCCTGCCGGCAATGACCGATCTCAAATCTCACATGACAAATGGAGAATTTTCTTTCTCTTGCGCCAGTCATTGGGGCCGAGCCACTTCGGCCAGGGTTTTGACGCGCTTATGCCATTCGAGCGGCGGTTGGCCGCGCAGTTGTGGCAGCTCGATCGCGGCGATCACCAACTGCCTGACGCTCGGCAGAATGGCGAATTCGACCGCCGAAGGTTTCGGCTTCGCCGCCTGTTGAAGTATCGCCATTTTGACTTCACCCCACTGGCCGTCCGGGGCTTTCGATTCGACCAGACAGGCGAGCGCCTCCAACCCGGCCTGAGCGAGATCGGACAACTCCGCGGCCAGAGGCTCAACATCGCGCAGTCCTGAGCGCCGGGTTATCGCTTCAATCGCGGGCCGCGCGTCGCGCCATTTGGCGAGCGCCCGTTCCATCTCTTCCCGATTGGTCTGAAAGCGCGGCGCGTCGGCCAGGAAGCCGGCGACCAGCGCGGCGAATTGGCGCGACGCCTCGCTGTCTGGCCTCGCCGCGTCGACGAAGCCTGTCAGCGGCGAGAGCATGGTCGTCGGACGCTGTTTGCCTCGGTTGTATTGCTTGACCGGCTCGACCACCGAGACCAGCGTCTCCAAAGGTCCGATCTCTTTACCGCCGGCCATGCGACGCAGCAGCGAGCGATAATTTTTTTCGTGCGTCAGTCCAAGCTCTTCGAGCCGTACGCTCGTGACCGCCAGCCGCCGGTACATGTCGTCGACGTCGGCGACCGAGCCCGGCGACCAGAATCGCTCGGCTATAGCCGCCGTGCGCGGCCAGATGCGCGAATCGATAGTTTCCGGGCTGACGTATTCGCTCCACATCGTGGCCTCGCCGCCCAGGATGCGCGCCTCTTCCTGCCTGCTCAGATTTTTGTCCGCCGCGACCGGGTCGACGCGGTAGTGATTCGACGCCGGGTAGCTCAGGTCGATGTAGTAGCCCGCCGAAAGGAGGCCGATGAAGCCTTTCTTCACGGCCTCGGCCAGCGACTCGGGCCCGCGCCATGAATGGATCACGACCTCTCTGGGCAGGTCGTCGGCCATGATCTCTTCCCAGCCCATCGCCTTCTTATTGTGTTTCTGAAGAATGCGCGCGAGCCGCTTTGTGAAATAGGCTTGCAGCGAGTGATTGTTCTTTATCGAGCGCTCCTTCATGAACGCCTGGATTTGCGGGTTGCGATCCCACTGTTTGCCTTCGTTCTCGTCGCCGCCGATGTGAATGTACTCGTCGGGGAAGAGCGCCGCCATCTCGCCGAAGAAAGCGTCCAGAAATTGGTAGACCTCTTCGCGAGTCGGATCAAGCGTCGGATCGAAGATGCCCGGCTGGCGTTCGATCTGATATGGACCCGGGGCGCTGGCCAATTCCGGGTGACCGACCACCCAGCTCGTCGCGTGGCCGGGCAGGTCGAATTCCGGCACGACGCGAATCCCTCGCTCGGCGGCGTAGGCGATGATTTCGCGCGCCTGATCCTGCGTGTAGAAGAGTCCGTCTGAACCCTTCCCGGTCAGCTTCGGGTATTTTTTGCTCTCGATGCGGAAGCCCTGGTCGTCGGTCAGGTGCCAGTGAAAGACGTTGAGCTTGACCGCAGCCATCCCGTCCAGATTCCGCTTGATGACTTCGAGGGGCTGAAAGTGGCGGCTGGAATCGAAGAGCAGTCCGCGCCAGCGGAAGCGCGGCTTGTCCTCGACCTTCACCGAGGGGATGTAGTGTCCGTCGCGGTCGCTTTCGACCAATTGCAGCAAAGTCTCCAACCCACGCAGCGCGCCGACAACGGTCTGCGCTTTCAACGCCGCCCGCCCGCTCGTGACTTCCAGCGAGTAAGACTCGTCTTCGTCGAGCGACGGGACGGACCTGCCGGCCTCGCGGCATTCGATCACGAGCGTCGGGCCGGTGGCGTCAGTCGCAAGGCCGCGCTTCAACTCCATCCCGATCCGCCCTTCCAAACGCCGCATAGCGCGGTCGATGCCTGCTTCCATCCGCCGGTCATTGTGGCCGCTGACGGCCACCGAGAACGACGCCCCTACTGTCAGTTTCCCGGATTGAAAGTGTACCTCGGCGGGCGTCGGCATCAGGTTATGACGACGTTCCTGCGCGTCAGCTCTCGACGCCGGCCAGGTGGTTAAAATCAAAATGGAAAACGCGTGAAATAGAGTCTTCATATTCAAACAAAGCCAGACTGAAAAGTTATTGGTTTATCCAGATGGCCAGGGCTCTTCGCTGTTTGCCTAAAACTTAATGATCGGTCGGCCGCCAATAAATTTTTTCCTTCGTGGCTTGATTAGGCGACGGTTTGAAGGAAATATAGAGTGGCAGGACATACGTTTCAAGTTTTAGGTTCAGGAAATACTTCCCTGACCGAAATACATTTATTTTCTACTCTTTCGGTTATGCGCCGCCAAGTCCGTTTTCTGTTACTTAACATGTTGACTTAACACTTAACATCCCAAAATTCGGCGCTCTAATTACGTTTGACGCGAAACCTCTCTTCGTTTTTGTAAGAAGAGCATGGGGTCTAAGCTTCCGGGAGCGCAGGCATCCTTGCCTTCGGGCTTCCGGTAAAGGCAGACTGACCGAAGAATGCAGGCAAGGATGCCCTCGCTCCCAGGGATTTTCCGAAGGAGGCTCTATGGAGCATAGATTTATTACTGAACATCAGACCTCGCCAGAGATTAGCGTTCCCATCTCTCCTGAGGAAATCAAGCGGGCGCTGGATAGAATACTGAACAGCAGGCATTTTTCCCAGGCGCCAAAGAAGCGGAAGTTCGTGCAATTGATCTGCGATTATCACCTGGCGGGCAGAGCCAAGGAGATTAACGAGCATCTGATCGGTCTCGAAGTGTATGAGCGCAACGATCGCTATAGCCCCGCTGAGGACCCGGTCGTCCGCGTCGCCGCCCACGACGTCCGCAAAAGGCTGGAGCAATATTATCTGCACGAGGGCAGGAACGATGAAGTTCGCCTGGAGATTCCGATAGGGAGTTATGAGCCTGTCTTCAAACTGGCCTCTGACGTCTTGGCTGAGATCGATACGCACCCGGCGGGGGCGCACGCGCTCGCCGCGATTCAGGATCGAAGTCCGCAGCGCGCGCAATTGGATAACGAGGGCAGGAGAGGACGATTGACATGGGCGATCGGCGCGCTGGCCGCTGTCGTTATAATAGTCCTGGCCTTCTACATCTGGCGGAAGAATCAAGCGCCGAGTTTAGCGGTGGAGCAGGATGTCTACGACACGGTCTGGGGGCCGTTCTTCAAGAGCCAGGACCCGACCATTCAAGTGCTGAGCAATCCACCCGTCTATGTCCTGGTCAATAAGGCTGACCCTGATGTTCTGCGCAAAAACTCTATTGATTTGTCCAAAGAGGGATCTAAGGATCTGTTCAACCTGCTCAAACAGACGGGACAGAACGAGCCGGAATACCTCGCCCCGCCGAAACTTTATTTGTCGCCGGTCTCTCACACCGGAATCGGCGAAGCGATCGGCGCGCACCTTATCACAAGTCTTTTTCGCAGTCGCAACCTGGGAATCAGTTTGAAACAGAGCCGAAATCTTACAGGCGAGGACCTGAAGGATCGCAATCTGATCATGCTGGGCGGAAGGTGGTCCAACGCATGGGCGGGGAAGATGCCCGTCAAAGAGGACTTCTATTTCACCTCGCAAATATCGATCGCCAACCCTGAGCCGCAGTCCGGGGAAGAGCCTGAGTATCGGACGAAATTCGACGAGCGGACCGGGCAGATTGTGGAGGATTACGCTCTGATCACCGTCAAGCCTTCAGTTCAGAGCAAAAACACGATCATGGCGCTTGAAGGGCTTCGAGGCGTGGGCACGGGCGCCGCCGCAGAGATGATAACCAACAAAATCTATCTAACTGAGATCAATCAACGCCTGCTACGCCTGGCGGGGCCGAACGGACTTCCTCATTCTTACCAGATACTGCTGAAAGCCGAGGTTGAGAACAACGTCGCGACGAAACTCACTCTGCTGGCCGTTCACACGATTGAGGATTGAATATCTAGGATTGCGGATTGCGGATTGCGGATTGCGGATTGCGGATTGCGGATTGCGGATTGCGGATTGCGGATTGCGGATTGCGGATTGCAACATGACCACTCATACTTGGTGTCTACAGGGCAACGACATCTCAAACCATTAAACGGAATGGAATCACACTCGTCAAATCTCTTCAATCCGCTATCCGCAATCGGACGACTGTCTCAACATGGAAAGTCTGCGGGAACATGTCGAGCGCGGTGATTGAATCAATCTTGTAGCCGTAATCAATCAACGATCGCAGGTCGCGCGCCAGCGTCGCCGGGTCGCATGAGACATAAGTCACCGCGGGCGGCGCCATCGCCGCCAACCGTTCGATGACCTGAACTCCCGCGCCCGCGCGAGGCGGATCGAGCAACACGAAGTCGGGGCGGGGCGCTTCAGCCGATTTGTATTTCAGCCATGCTTCGACCGAGATCGGTTCGTATCGCACGTTGTTCAATCCGTTGAGCTTCACGTTTTCGAAGCCGTGATTGGCCGCTGTCTTGTTCCCCTCGACCGCGCATACCTGCTTGAAGGTCTTCGCCAACTGCAACGAGAAGAGGCCGACCCCGGCGTAAAGATCAACTGCGAATTCTCCTGCGGCGTCCCCGACGGCCTCGTTGATCAGCTCTTCGACCAGGAGGCGATTGCCCTGGAAGAACGACCGCACGCCGAAGCCGTAATTGATCCCGGCGATGCGCTGGTGCGCCGTGCCCATCGAATCGAATTCGGCGGCGCGCCCGTCTTCGCCGTTGGCCGGAGTGACGATCACCTCGTCGTCGCCGACCGTCAGGTAGACGCGCGTCGCGTCGTTGGGAATGAGTGAACTTTCGGCGTGGAGCCGCTGCAATTCGCGGTTGGCGGCGGGCGACAGGATCGGGCAGCTTTCGATCTCACAGACCTCGTGCGACCCCGCGCGGAAGTAACCGATGCGCGCGCGCCCGTCTTCGTCGCGCGCGACTTTTATTTCGGCGCGCGAGCGGTAACCAAACTCGGGGCCAGAGCGCATGCCGATCTCAGCGTCCCATTCGATGCCGCCGATGCGCCGCAGGGACTCGCGCACGAAAGAGACCTTCGCTTCGTGCTGCGCGGGATAATCGAGGTGCTGCAACTGGCAGCCGCCGCAGGAGCCGAAGTACTGGCAAGGCGGCGTGCGGCGCAGCGGTGAGGGATCCAACAACTCTTCGATCACGCCGCGGGCGTAGTTGCGCTCACATTCGACGATCCGTATCCGCGCGAAGTCGCCGGCCGCGGCCAGAGGCACGAAGACGGCCTGCGAACCGACGTGCGCCAGCCCGTCGCCGCCATAGACCAGCTTCTCGATCGCGACCTCATAGCTTTCGCCGATCGGCGCCGATCTGCCGGCGTCTTTCTCCGAGTCGATGGTTTCCGCTGGTGTGGCCATAACTAGAGATAGAACAGACTCAATCGCGGAACCTCGTGGATTTCGCGCAGTCGCTGCGCGACGAAGTTGCCGGCCGTCTGTTCATAAACTTCCCGCTCCATACTTTGTTTGTAGCGACGCAGCTTGCCGTCGGCCTCTTCTCGCAGCCGCCCGAGTTTCTCCTCGCCGGCTTGTTCCCTCAACCCGCCGAGGATCACTTCTTCGATCATCATCAAATCCATTTCGAGCAGTTCGGGCGAGACGGCGCCGGACGTCTCCAGATCTTCGATGATTTGCGACAGTCGCTCCGACGCGCGGGCGAAAGTCTCTTTGAGCGCAGGGTCGAGATGTTTCGCCTCAAGACGCCACAGCGCTTCGCATTGCGCTTTCAAAAACTCGACGGCCGCGGCGGGGGCGAATTGCGCCGCGCCATTGCCGTTTTGCGCCGCGCCATTCCCGGCGCCGTTAGTCGCGCCAACGCGCGATTCGACATATTCCTGAAACAGCGCTTCGACCTCCTGCTGGCAGAAGAACAGCGAATTGACTTTGCGCCCGCGGTTGAGTCGTTGCTCGTACCCATCGAACGAAGAGTTGATGCCGCGCAACACGATGTGCAATGGGATGCCGCGCCGCTTCCACGTCTCGATCAACGTCCAGTCGAGCGGCGAGACTAGCATGTGGCTGCCGCGCCGCTTAACAAACTCTTCTTCGATTTCAGTGAAATAGTTGAAGTAGTTCATCATCGAAATGCTAAGGCGTCACACTCTCCCAACTCGATCTCGTTCATTCATGTGTTTTCATATGTGGGGAAGACGACAATGACATCTTAACTCTCACATCATCTCTGTACAACTTGCGAGTGTGTGATTGAGCGTCGATGATGAAGAAAATTTTGGGAACCGCGCATGCGGGCGCCCGCAGCGCTGATTCGGATAGAAAAATATCAGGCGGAAGAATGTCGTAAGGAAAGGTCGGCGCCAGTGCGAAGTTTTGTCACTTCGCCGGCTAGAATCGTTCTTACGGCGCCGTTGTCTGTGACTAGTCGCAGCGCCCCTGTTTCGGTCAACCCGTCGGTCACACCGGTGAGTTTTTCGTCCTCGATCATAACCACGACATGCTTGCCACGCGCATAAGTCGAAAGCCTGCTCCAGCGATCGATGATCGACGCCGAGGCGCCGCGCCGCCAGAGTTCATACCATTGCGCGATCTTTTCGAGCAGCCGGTCGCGAAACTCTTCGACGATGACTCGCTCGCCGGTCTCGATCGCGAGCGACGTCGCCGATTCGCTCAGTTCGGACGGGAATGATCGATGATTGAGATTTACCCCGACGCCGAGAACGAGCCGCAGCGATTCCGGTCCCACGCTCACGGCCTCGGCGAGGACGCCGCTGATTTTGCGCCCGCCCGCCAGCGCGTCGTTGGGCCATTTGATGTCGACGCCCGCGACGCCGCGCTCGATCAGCGTCTCGGCGACGGCGACCGCGGCCAACAACCCTGTCAGCGGGAGCCTCGAAGAGGAATCGTTTCGTGGTAGAAATAGAATGGACAGGTAAAGCCCGTCGCCTGGCGCCGAATACCACGTCCGCGCGCGACGTCCGCGACCCGCGGTCTGCTCGTCGGCGACGACGCACGTAAACTCCGGCGCGTCGGCCATCGCTTTGAGCTGATCGTTGGTGGAACTGAGTGAGGTGAAATGATGAATAATGAATGGAGGGCGATGAATGATCATTCCGTTGGGCGATTGCGCGCTCATCGCTTCCTTCTCGATATTGAGATGAGTCATAAGGCGCGCAAGTTATCATAGTTTCATGAGCCTCACCAGCCCGGCGCTCCAGCGGCCGCCTTGACGATCTTGCGCGTCGAATGGAGGACGCCTCTTGCCGTTATCCGGGCGGCGCTCAAGGCGCCCGGAGTCTCGGCCCGTAGTTCAAGAGCCTGCTTGAACGCCACTGGATTGCCTAAGCGCGGCGCGCTAAGCTTGATATGTTGAAGGAGGGAAAATTATGGCGAACAGAAATATCAATGGAGTGGATGTTGACCAGTTGTTCTCGACGATTGACGCGATCAAGGAGACCCCCGGATTGGCTAAGTTCGAATTT
>Ga0190270_10001367_pt1 | contig 11300 bp, 6 predicted proteins | sample Popmic320T_FD_133748 | JGI IMG/M metagenome (GOLD analysis project Ga0190270, IMG submission 133748) | Populus adjacent soil microbial communities from riparian zone of Weber River, Utah, USA - 320 T | ecosystem: Environmental > Terrestrial > Soil > Riparian zone | place: USA: Utah | collected... | reverse complement strand
GTTGCCGCCGACAACTTTGCTTCGATCACGGTCCAGGCGATGCCCGACGACCTCTGCTGCAAGATGCCGCAGTTGGTTTGGTATTCGCCTTTGGTTCCGTTGGAGGGTCGCAAAGTCGGTTACACCACGAAGGCACTATACGCCGGTGGCAGCGTTGGCGAGCCATGGCAGAGGTCGGGCGAAAATAGCGCGTTCTACGGCACGTTCGCTTTCTAAGATATCTTTCCTACCAATCATTACAGGTAAGCGCGCATCATTGTAGGGGCGGCACTCCGTGCCCGCCCAGATTCTATGGAAGCGTAAGTTCCCGAACGCGGGACGGCCACGGAGAGCCGCCCCTACAATCTAGCCCGATCCGTCCTACCCTGCCCGTTTTTTTAATGCATGAACCGGGAGTACAATCGTTGCCTAACCACAAACTTTAAGGGAGTCCTGGAAGGAGGCAACGAGTGAAACACCCAACCAACTCCAGAATCATCCCCCCCACTTCTTTTCGCGACGATTTTAACGCTCTCGGGAGTGCGAAACGAATCCATCAAGATTCAAAAGAGCCGCGACCGCGGCGCCGACAAATTAGTCCGTCTCCTAAAAGAAGGCGCCGACAATGGTTACCGGGTTCCTATTCCCGACCGTGGGGTAACCTTTCTGCGCCGGCGTCCTGCAGCATATACGGAGCTGGCCAAACAGATGAAAATCTCGGGCGGTATGGCATTAGTGGTTGAGTTTCTTGGCGATGGAACTGTTGGCGAAGTGAAGATCGTGGAAGGCCTGCCTGCGGGTCTTAACGAAAGCGCCACCGAGGCGACGAAGAAAATGGTTTTCCTGCCAGCGGTGAAAGCGGGACAGTTTATTTCAACTCGGCTGCCATCGACGATGTCGTTCGATATGTATCGACGTTGATCAGATTCAACCTCGCTGGAGCAGAGAATGTCTTTATCTTTGCCCCAAACGCACTGTTTTCACCCACCCTCGTATTGGTCATGTACTCTTGAGTCAACTATTCGAGGCTGCGAAGCAGTCGGACTGAATACTAGCCCCACGCGCAGCGAAGCGGAGCGTGGGGGACAGTACATGAAAAAGTTCGGAGCCTGCGAAGCTGGCGGCAGAGAGCAGCACCAAAGATATTTTTGTTCAAAGTCGATGCCGTGGCTACGTTCGTGATTACTAATATCTATCGCCAGCTTCGCAGGCTAGGTGGTGTAATTCATCTTGTTCCCCACGCTCCGCTTCGCTGCGCGTGGGGCTAGTATTCTGTCCGACTGCTTCGCAGCCTCGTAGATGGTGACACTCCGGACCCCTGACATGGGTCCCTGTTCGTTGAAGTACACTCATGCTGCCTTCAGCATCTGGTCCATCACCCAGGACGTACGCGCAGCCGACTCACCCGTGCTGGGACACCGGCCCACCCCGATCAATTCGTTCACCACAGTTTGAATCAACGGCTGCGAAATGTGCTGAGGGTTGTCGAAGGCGTACTCTATAGTGTCGGTTTCGGTACTCAGCTTTACCGGTTCCACGCCAAACGTTGAGAATGAAATCCTGCCGGTGCTGCCTACGATCTCTGTCACATCGCGCTTGTCATACGCACTGAAACACCATACGCCAGTTCCATGAACTCCTGATTTAAACTTAAACGTACCTGTGACGATATCTTCGGCGTTGTGGTTTCCCGCTTGGTTTGAAGCCTGGCCCTTGGCCTCCTCAATTGGGCCAAGTGCGTAGTCTAGAAAGTCGAGCGTATGAGCAGCCAGATCCACGAAGCGGCCGCCTCCGGCGATCTCGGGTACCACCCGCCACGGTACCTCGGAGGAAAGATCCTCAGGTGCGGGTGGTTCATACAAAGTGACACTAACGAAACGAACTTCGCCGATTGCGCCCGACTCGATCAATTCTTTTATCTTAAGGAAGCGCGGCAGCGCCCGCCGATAGTAAGCCACCAGCAAAGGCACGGCGGCGCTGCGACAGGTTTGGATCATCTCCTCGCACTCACCGAAGTTCAGGGCCATAGGCTTCTCGACGTAAACGGGTTTGCCTGCCTGGGCCGTCATGACTGCGTATTGCTTGTGAGATGAAGGCGGGGTGGCGATGTAAATAGCATCGACCTGCGGATCGTTAATCAAGGCGGACGCATCGTCGTACCAACGAGGAACGTGGTGACGCTCGGCGTAATCCTTTGCCAGCGCTCCGTTGCGACGCATCACTGCCACCAATGATGAGTGTTCGGCTTTATGAAATCCCGGCCCACTCTTAACTTCTGTAACATTGCCGCAACCGATGATGCCCCAACGGATTGTTTTCATGACTCCAAATTTTGCTCCAACCTGCAGGAGAACGTGGAATACATTGTAGGGGCGGCACTCCGTGGCCGCCCCTTCTTTACCAAGCCACCTCTTAGAGATCACCCAGACCTTAATCACCGCATGGGGCGCCCACGGAGGGACGCCCCTACAATCTTACAGCCTACCGAAATCTGGAGGTTACCTTCTTCGAGCCTCGCCCAAAAGTTCCAAATGCCGATAGCAGAAAAAAGGTTCGTCGTTTCATGATCTACGTTGCTGTCTCAGCCTGGAGGGCTGTCAGAAAGTAGCCGGTGGTCGCAGCGTAGCGAAGACCACCGGATCGCGATATCAAAATGAACAGCACCCTGGAGGGGTGGAAGAAATCTGGCACCCCGCCGGGGTGCACGCAAAAACACACCATTGGTCTCCGGTGGTCTTCGCTTCGCTGCGACCACCGGCTACTTTCTTCGAACCCTCCGGGTTCGTAGATTAGATCTTCAGAAACGCTGTCGCCACCCCCTCGGAAGACACACTTACAACAACTTCGCCTTTACGCTGCAAACTTATCTCCGCGCGACCATTCGCGAGCTCTACTTTGCGTGCGCTTCTCGCGGTGCCGCCGTTGTCAATCAACTTTCCGTTTCCTACCAGACCAAACCGCACAACGTTTCGCGCGTCCAAACAAAAGACGCCATTCTGGTCCTGCATCTTTGCCTCGATGGTGATTGTGTCGCCGTTCCGCGCGGTTTCCATAAGCGTAAGTTGCGCAGGCTTGGCCCACTTCGCCGTTTGATAACTAAGAGTGATTTCATCCAACACCTCCGCAGCATTCGTACGCCCCACAGCTTTCACTCGATTCTCTCCCTCGTTAAAGGGCACTAACCAACGCAACCCGGCCGCAGGAAAATCCTGGCTATTTCGCTTTTTCACTCCGGCTGATTTTCCGTTCACAAATAGCTCAACCATCGGACAGTTTGAATAGACTTTCACTAGTTTGGATTCATTCTTTTCACCCCACCGGACCGGCCACGAATGGCCGTAGATATGCACCATTGGTTTTTCCGTCCAATAGGATTGGAAAACAAAATAGCCTTCCTTAAGCTTGAGGTCTCGCTCAACCAGGCCTTTCTGATTCACTCTCGGTACGGGATTACCTGGACGGAGCGTGGTAGCAAAGTCTTTGAAGATCCACTGCGCCGTGCCCGGAAGCCACTCCATCGTCTCTTGTTCTTTGAGATGCCAATCGAAGAGGTTGCAAATGTAAGTTTCAGACCAATCACCATCGCTTGAAGCCTTGCTGACGCCGCCCGTTAACAAGTAATCGAGGCCGCGCTCATCGGGCGCCTGCCCAGCGACAAATGCCGCGAGTACTTTTTCCGTGTTTTCCGTGTGACGCCCCGCGTGGCTGTCGCCGCCCCACTCCATATGCAGGAAGTGGTTTACCTTTTTCATCTCGGTTTCCGAACGGCTCTTGTATTCGGTGTAGCGTCCGCCGTACCAACCCGCCCAGATCGACGGCGAGTAGACGTCGATTACGTCTTTACAGAAATCGCAACGACGGATCGCAGTCTTTCGCGATGGATCCAGACTGTGCGAAAGATCGTTTAATTCGATCATGAACGCGCGGATCTCGTCCTTGTTGAATTCTTCAAAATCCCCAGGCCAGTCGTTCTCGTTACCTAATCCCCAGATGATCACGGAAGGGTGATTTCGGTGCTGGTCGATCATGTTTCGCAACATCCGGCGCGCTTGCTCCTTGTAGCGATCGCCACCGAGCCCGCCACGACACCACGGAATCTCTTCCCAGACCAGAAGTCCTAACTCATCACACAAATCGAGTACGATGCGTGACTGTTGATGATGGCCCAGACGAATAAAGTTTGCACCGAGCTCTTTCACCAGCCGCATCTCCTGACGAATTATGTCTTCTGTCATCGCGGCCGCAACGCCGGCGTGGTCTTCATGACGCTGCGTACCACGGATAAGCAAGCGCTCACCGTTGAGTTTGAATGGGCCGTTCTTAATAAACTCAAACTGTCGCAATCCAAATCGCTCGATCACCTCCATCGCGCAGTGTGGACTCTTCAGAGAAACGACGATCCGATAAAGAGCCGGTGAACGAGGCGACCAAAGAGTCGGCTTTTCAATTGTGAAACTGCTCAACTCGCGCGCGTCTGACCACGACGCGAGTTTGTATGATTTGTTGTGAACAACTTTCTCAGCCGGATCAGTAACCCGGATCTCAAATTCAAGTTCCTCCTTTAGATCGCCAGGGTTGTACAGTCGGGCCCGAATGACGACCGTCGCCTTTCCCTGTGGCGTGAGCATTGTGTCAACATGCACACGTTCCAAAGAAATTGCCGGTACGTAAACCAGATTTAGGTAGCGATACAAACCGCCATAAAGATTGAAGTCGCTGAGATTCGAGGGAATCATCTCCAGGTCGCGCGAGCTGTCGCAATGGACTGCAACCGGAACCAGCCCTTTGTTAGCTTCGTTCTTCAAGGCCGCGGCTGCGGCATCAGTGATATCAAATGTGAATTCATCGTAGCCGCCGACATGCGTTCCTATTTTGCTGTTGAAGATGAAGATTTCGGTTTTTTGGCCGGCGCCTTCGAAGTGGAGCAGCGTACGGCCGCTTGGATAGGGGTTCGCGAGTTTGAGCCGGGTGCGATACCAGCCCGGTCCCTGGTAATAAGGCGCATCCGGGTCGACAGCATCGAGCGCGTTGAAACAGTGAGGCAGCTCAACTGGCGTCCAGGTGTTGGCGTCGTCATTAGCCTTTCGCCAAACTTCCCACACCCCTCCCAAGCCTCCGCGACGATAATCCCAACCGGTCAAGAGACGCTGGCTGTGGACCAGCTTGGTTGCAGGCTGCGCTTGAGCGGCTAAAGACTCGGTTAGAGTATCCCCGCTCGAGGCATTTACATTCAGTTGATGAATTAGCACGCCTGCCACAACGGCAGACGAAGTAGACTTCAAGAAACTTCGTCGACTTACCTGCTTTTCGGTCGTTGGAGACTTTGACGGTTTCATCTATGAGGGCGGCTCTCGCAAGATTTCAGGTTGGGAAGGAGGGCTTGCCCCCGCCCGGAGCGCCAACGGCGCGATTTTCTTTGTCACTCTCCAACGTACGATTCATGAAAACATTCCGTTGTATTTCTCGCCAAAGCGCTCGCGCCGTTGGCGCTCCGAGCGGGGGCTAAGCCACCCTTCCCAACCTCTAACTAGGGTAAGTCCTGAGTGAATTCAATCGAACCTGTCGCCTTTGTTTTTATTTCGCTGCACGTCTTAGCATGTCGAGAGCAACCCATCAAGATCAAAATCACTCGATGGTTGTTTCGCAGCGCTCGACCAATTTGCCCAATCCTGAGTTGACCATATTTCAGCTGCTTACCATTTCAAACCAATCTTATTTGCGTGGATGTTGCGCCGGTTTCATGTATAAAGTGTGGTTACAGAACCGAGCGCGGTAGCGCCGGATGCTAGAGTAATGTTCAGCATCAAGCGTATTGCTCTGCTTTACATATTTACCAAAGTTAACTCCGGCATCCGGCGCTACCGCGCTTCTGTTCTGTATCGAACTTAATACCTAGCGAGGTGCCAACCTGTGCGCTTGCCACGCCTTCTCCTTTTCCTATTCACCGCCGCTATTTCTTTTAGCGCCATCGCAACGCAATTGTCGTCTGCTCAGCAGAACGCAGCGCAACTTCGAAAAACAAGCCTTAAGTCGAACACTCCCTCGGACGAAATTGTGCGCATCGATATCGACAAAGACGGTAAGCCTGACATCATCGAGCGCTGGTGGAATGGAAAACGGGTGCGCTGGCTGGATGAGAATGGCGACCTGCTGCCAACCGACACACGCGGAGATCAGCTGGCAGACGTGTTGCAAGCAGATAAAAACGGTGACGGACTTTATGACGGTCCCAACGACCTAAACGTTAAGTGGGCTGATAACGACCGCGACGGCAAACCTGATCTGCAAGCCTGGGTCACGCAATCTCCCGAGTGGTCCAAAGACAAATGGAGCGCCAGTGGTTCTCACTGGATGCTTTTCATCGACGTCGAGAAAGACGGCGTGCTTGGCTGGCTGGATTGGGAGAAGTTCGATTTTGGCAACGACAATTGGGGCTATACCGGAACGACAAACTGGTTACCCGATTACAACGGCAACGCGGTATTCCTTAAGGTTCATCGTCCACCGCAATCTCTGCCCGACCCGCGACTGAATTGGGAGAATCCATTTGCGTTTTATGACTTCGATGGTGATGGCGTCAGCGAGATGGCGATGCGCTGGCTTGATCCTGTCCCTGAGCTCGACCAGGGCGTAGCGAAACTATCCGGCGTTTTAAACGAGGCCTTCGTTACTTTCGACGTCGACAATGATTCGACAAGAGGTAATGAGACGGACTACGACATGTCTCTTCGTGGCTCGGGCGGACCAGGTGTGCCTTACCGTTCCTTCGTGCAAAAGTATCCGGCGCTCAAAGGCAATCCAAAATTCGACGGCTGTTTCCAGTGGAACAACTGGCGACAGATCGACGAGTTGATGTATATGCCTCACGCGCGCAGTTACGATTCGTTCTTTTCCGCGGGTTGGACCAGCATGTATTTCGTTTTTGACGAAGATGATGATGACCACCGCTGGGAACGCGTGGAAATGTACTATCCGATGCATGGCTTTGGCGGCCCCAAAGAGATCGATCTGTACTCGACCAGGCGCTGGCGGCGCAGCAACTATGCACAAGAGGATATGGTCGCTGAAAACGAACGACCGGGAATCGCGGGCCATCCGCAGGCAGACTCGCTCGGCGATCGCGGTGAATTTGATGAAGACAATTCAGGCGGCGGAAAACTCTATATGGGGGTCTTCGATCGAAAACTGCACCTCGCAGGCGCTGAGTGGGGCGCGTGGTTAGTCGACAAGAACGGTGAATTTCACGGCGGCGTCAAGACGCCTTCACCAAAGCCACGGGCGCTTGCAGTAGGTGAGGTAGTTAAGTACACCGACACCGACAACAATGGGTTTCTTGATACGGTTGAGTACGACTACCAAGGCGATCGCAAGATTGATTTGCGTGTGTCGTTGTTGGATTACAAGAGCGCGAGTCAACCCCATCCGGACGTGACCTCGCTGATCGATACGCACCGTGAAGGCTGGAAAGGCTTGAATGCAAGGTTAACCCAACTGGCCAGCCAATCGTGGCAAGAGGCTTTGACAGTTTACCGCGCAGCCTGGCGGCGCGGGCTCACCACACCGGAGACAGACAAGTTGGCTTTCGCATCGTCGATTGGCGAGCGCCATGACCATGCCTACTGGTTGAAAGAAAAAGTCTTCCGGCAACTGCGCGCGCGGCTGCAGGAAGCAAAACTATTAGAGCCCGCGAAAGCGGCAACGTTGGAGGCGCTCGAGAAAGAACTTATTCGAACATATTACTTAGGACAGTTTGAGGTGTACGTGCGACTGATTGCACAGGTACCGGGAAAGTGAAGTATCCGCAGATTACATAGCGCGGCCTGGGCCGCAACCAAAACGCAGACGTTCAGCCGCGCGGAGCGATATCATTAGCACCGTGGCTTTAGCCCGGTGAAGTGTTCAAACTCATCTGCGAAGCAAACCGACAAAGTCTTGTTTTCGTGACAAGATTTCCTGCGTCATCGAGTGAAACCATTCAACCAGCCGCGAAGCGGCGGCATTTAGTAGCCCCGTGCGTGAGCGCGGGGTCAGAAGGCTCTCAGAGCTTGAGCGCATATGAACTCCCCAACGAAAATCCAAACGCATTTTCAATACTTTTATTGCCGCTTCTCTTCGTCTCAAGTGTCCCCGCGCAAACCGCTTCCCCATGGCCCAAGGTCCCGCCGGCAGATTTCAGAAAGCTCAAACCCTCTGACTTCGCTGATGACGAATTGGATTTACCCTATTATTTGGCCCACTTTCATCGCGTCGCCAACAGCGTGGTGGAGGACGGCGATAACCGTGGCTTCATCAATAACCAGCACTAACTTTTTCGTGATAGTTCGTGTGAATTCGTGGATCGTTCTATCCCTTAGAATTGAGGCTTTGCTTGGGTCGAGATCTCCGGCTGTTGGGCGTGACATCCTTGCGCCGTCGTCACAGCGACAGAACGCCCGGCAAAACGTAAGCCCGGCCTTCAACTTCAATCGGAATCGCCGGCCAATCCGGTGATGTCGTAATTATTTCAATCCGATCCTCAAAAGCAATACACGTCTCTTCAACTTTTGATCCGGTGATTGACGGATTCCAGGCGAAGGCCTGTGCGTCTTGAACTCTCTCTGTGCTCAGCGGATGCGCGACCCAATCGCGTGTCCGATAACCGGCAGCCCCGCCCTGATGATGGAGATGTTCCTCACCTGGGAAACCAATCTCACTGTAAGCGCCTGCCGCCAATTGATAGAGCTCGCGACCTGTCATTCCGGGCCGGGTGCCATCAAACAACGCTGCATTTACAAACGCACTGCCACGGGTACGAATGTCCAGATCTTCCGGTATCGCGCCATCGCAGACAATGCGGGTCAGCGAGGCAACCAGGCCAGCTCTTCGTGCGCAGACGACGATCATCACGACCTTCTTCCACTGCAGATCAGTCGGCACGGGATGCCGGAAACGTCTTAAACGATCATCCGCCGCAACCAGCGTGACAACGGGAAATGCACCCACCGCTGACAGAGCATCAATCGCACGCCGTGCTACTTCCCTTTCCGTCATCCCGGGTTCCACCTGGCGTGCCACAGTTCCGATAGCCTGACCCGCATCCTTACCCAGCGACTTGAACCGTTCGATCTCAGCCTCGGTCAGTTGATATCGCGATCGAGCTATGTCGTTATCAATCAGTTGAAGGGTTTCGCCTGAAATAAGATCACTGCCTATAGGTAAGCTTTCCGTCGTCAACGATCGCGCCACATGCGCGATTAGATTTGGATTTCCCTTCTCTTCTTCCCACGCGAAATCCACTGGCTCATAACCCTGCCCCGCGAGTTCTTCGGTCAGTAATCGTTCCATTTCGATTTTGTTAGCGAGGACGAAACGTTTTCCGTCGCGGCGCAGAAAAAGCGAACCGACGCCCGCTTCACGGCTCAGATCAGTGGCATTCCTTCCTCCCGCCGTCATCCAGGAAAAGTTAGGTTGCGAATTGATCAGAATGCCACCGAGGCCTGCTTGCGAGATTAGGCTCAGAAGCCTTTCGGTTTTGATCTGAATTTCCTTTATTACTGACATTGCGCTTTCCACATTTCCAGACATGGCGTCCGATTGAACGCGGAGCGATCTCATTAGCTCTCTTATTCCTCAATCGGTCGTGGATCATCCGGGCGCCACGGGATTGGCGGTGGCTGGTTCAGGATCTCCGGGTGGTCCACGCTCACACCTGCGTAACCTAAGTCAGGCCATGTCAGATCGCTTGCGTAGAAGGTGGAAGCAGAAACGTTAACAAACGCAGCGTAGATGTTCCGGCGCAGACTCTGACTTCTGGAGCGAAGCTTGTCGAGAATCTTTCTCCGGTCTGCGAGCGATAAGTGCGAAAAATGTTGGAAGGTGCCACCGATCGTGAGGCCAAAAGTCGTCTCCGCGATCAGCAATGCGAAGAGGAACTGCTCTCGCTGCGCCGGTCGTTGGTAGTTCAAGTAATCGTCGACAGTTTCAATAAAGCGAGGTGCCTTGATCAAGAAACCTTCGCCCAATACTGCTTCTGCGACCGCAAAGACGATTAGCGCCGTCTTTTTGTTAAGACAATCAAACGTCGTCTGCGTTACTTCGCTACGCTTCCTGGGATTCGCCGACGCGTTAAGGGCTGAACTCAATATCCCGGCCACGGCAACTCACCTCCCTGCTGGTGATTGAACTTGAACGGTCGCTGGTGCTGTTCGCAAATTTCGCGCGCCGCCCAGAGCGCCAGCGAGTAGATCGTCACTTGTGGGTTGGCGCCAAGCGCGGTCGGAAAGATCGAGGCGTCCGTCACCCAAAGGTTTCTCTTCTCTCGGAACCTAAAATCGGTGTTGACGCAACGCCGCTTGTCGTTCTTGTTCATCTGACATCCGCCCATCACGTGAACGGTAAAGATACTTGCGTTCTGCGCTCTAGTGAAATCAATCTGCCTGATCTCGTCGAACATAGCGTCCGACTTCACCTCCAACGGTGGGTTGCGCATTACGTAAACTGAGCTCGCACCCGCCGCCAGGTGGATTCTCGCCATCATTACCAGGCTTTCTCGCATCGGGTTCACATTGGCTTTAGGGATATTATAGTCCAACTGAGGATCGCCGTTGTCATCCAGTTCTACTGTTCCGTACTTCTCTTCCTCGTCGAATCCGGTGGTGTGATGGGCGTAGGAGATGGCGCCCGTCGGATAGTAATCGCGCATGATCCGATGCAGCTCGTCGCCATGCTGTAACGTTGCGGAAGCTGAAAGTACAGGAAAGAATGATCCAGTTTCGATCAAGTAGCCGGTTGGACCAGATGCAAACTTCGGCGTCCACATATTGTCCGGCACACCATATGCGGGCAGTGTCTTTTCCGGATACTTGCCAATGGTGATCGTTACCGGATGAATGTGGGTAAACTTTCCGACTCGTTTATCGAGATTGAGGCCTGAACGCATGAGGATACCGGGAGTGCCGACAGCGCCTGCTGCCAGTACCACGCCCTTTGTGGGTTTCACGGTGAGCTTGCGTTTCGTCGGGCGCGTCTTGTGATCGATAAAGTGCGCCTGCACTTCGCGAATTTGGTCGCCATTGCTAACCAGACGATCGACTTTCGTGTCGGTATAAATATTAGCGCCGAGTGTTACAGCGTCGGGCAGCCACTTCACAAAGCCGCTCATCTTTCGATCGTACGGACAGCCAACACCGCAACTGCCGCATTCGCGACAGTTGTTTGTGTTGTTCGGTAGGTTCTCGTGGGGAATATCGTGGTGCCTACAACCGAGCATGAACTTTCGTGCAGATGTGTTGTACTTGTCGTTGCGAACAACAGGAAGGTAGTTCACTACTTCGCGCAGGTAT